>ERZ857480.82745-NODE-128201-length-160616-cov-37.1330_pt1 | contig 160616 bp, 134 predicted proteins | sample MGYA00519767_ERZ857480 | MGnify/ENA primary metagenome ERZ857480 (study PRJEB31778, sample SAMEA3449210) | human gut metagenome | biome: human gut; feature: human-associated habitat; material: faeces | place: United Kingdom | collected 2010/2012 ...
AAGGGCGCACTTCTATACTCTCCTGTCGAGAGTATCGTGTGTCCTGGGTCGCTTCATTCCCGGTCGGCAGAAGAAAACTGCCCGACCGAGAATGTTGCGTCACGACCTTCCGTCAAGGGAGCTACACTCCCTTGCGCCGCTTATGCGGCTATCCCTTGTGGACTTGCCGTCCGCAAACGGTTTTGACAAACCGTTTGCCGCCAGCAAGTTTGAAGATCAGACATAAACAAATCCTCCGCATGGTCTAAGCCATACGGAGGATCAACTGTTTTACGGACACCCGTCTATGCCGGAGGGTGCTTTTCTATCCCTTTTGATGGTGGGTGAGCCAGTCTTTGCCGTCCACGAAGCGGGACACCAGAAACGAGACCACATAGTCCCCGGAGGAGTTGATCATGGTGGCGGGCGGGTCCACCAGATTGCCGACGGCCACCAGAATGGGGAAGGCCATCTCCATCTGCCGGGGGAAGAAGAGGGAGCAGATGATGTACTCCCCGATGTAGCCGCCGCCGGGGACGCCGGACATCCCTACGGAGGACAGCACCGCCACCGCCACGATGGGCAGCAGCTTTCCCCATGTGAGCTCCTGCCCGAATACGCCCCAGACAAAGGCAATCTTCAGCACGCAGCTGAAGCACGAGCCGTCCATGTGCATGGTGGACCCCAGAGGAATGACCATCTCCGCCACGTCCCGGCTGATGCCGGTGTCCTCCGCCGCCTCCAGATTGGCGGGGATGGTGGCCACCGATGAGCAGGTCCCCAGAGACGTCAGGGCCGGGCGGGCGATGTGCCGCAGCATGATGCCAACGCCGCCCCGTCCGCCGCCCAGCCGGGCCATCAGGGGAAAGGCGGTGAAGAGGTACACGAAGCACAGGGGGTAATACACCGCCATGGCCCGGCCGTAGGCCCCGGCGATCTTGGGGCCATAGTCCGCCACCAGCCCGGCGAAGATGGCGAAAAAGGCCACCGGGGCATAGTAGGTCAGCAGGCGGATCAGCTGCATCATTACCTGCGTGACGGCGGTCAGGCCACGGGCCACCGGGCCGTCGGGGCCGCCGGCGAGATTGGCGGCGAAGCCCAGCAGCACGGAAAAGACGATGAGGGGCAGCATGGCCCGGCGGCTCAGCAGGCCCACGAAATCCTCGGCGGTGAAGAAATTTACCAGCAGCTGATCCGGGGCAGCATAGTCCCCTACGGCCTCGGTGGGCAGCGATTGCCACGGGGTCAGCACCGGGGGAAATGCCTTCATCAGCAGGAACATCAGCACGGCGGCGAGGATGCCCGTCACCACGAAGGTCAGCACCGTGACGCCCATGATGCGCCCGGCCCGGCGGACGCTCCGCATCCCGGCGATGGCTCCGGCGATGGAGGAAAACACCAGCGGCACCACCACGCAGAACATGAGGTTGATGAAGATTTGCCCCAGCGGGCGGAGGGTCCCGGCGGCGGCAGGCCACAGCCAGCCGGTGACGCCGCCGGTGAGCATGGCCGCCAGCATGGCCCCCAGAAGTCCGTAATTTTTCAGCACGGCTCGTTTTTCCATAGCACTCCTCCTGTCTGCCAGCCCATAGGGGCGTGGCCCTGTGAAGGGAGTGTATGCGGGGGAGAGCCTGCCCCATGCGTCAGTCTGCCAGATACTCCAGATAGTCGCTCTCCGTGGCGAACAGCTGATAGCTGCCGCCCACCAGTCCCATATATCCTCCGCTGACGAAATAACCCTTCATATCCGTGGCCTCCTTGCTTGATCTTGAGGCTATTATAAAAGAGAAACTGTCCAATAAAACGGATAGTTGGACTTTCCGTATGAGAAAAAGTGTGGTACACTGGAGAAAAAAGGAGGGCGGGAGACATGGCCAAGAGCGGGAATCAGAAGGGAAAGCTCCTCTATCTGGCGGAGATCTTTCACCGGGAGACGGACGAGGCGCACGGACTGACACTGGCGGAGCTGACGGAGCGTCTGGCGGCTTACGGTGTGCAGGCGGAGCGCAAGACCCTGTACGCCGACATGGAGGAGCTGCGGCGCTGCGGGCTGGACATCGACAGCTGGAAGGAGGGGCGGGAGTACCGCTACCGGCTGGCGTCACGGGAGTTTGAACTGCCGGAGCTGAAGCTGCTGGTGGATGCGGTGCAGGCCTCCCGGTTCATCACGGAGAGCAAGTCCCGCAGTCTCATCAAAAAGCTGGAGTCGCTGGTCAGCGTCCACGACGCCCGGCAGCTGCAGCGGCAGGTACTCATCGCCGGGCGGGTCAAGACCATGAACGAGAGTATCTACTACAACATCGACAAGCTCCACAGCGCCATCGGAGAGGGGAAGCAGATCCGTTTCCAGTACTTTCAGTGGACGGTGGAGAAGAAGGAAGCGCTGCGCCGGGACGGCGGGTGGTACTGCGTCAGTCCATGGCATCTGCGGTGGGACGACGAGAACTACTACCTCATTGCCTACGACGCCGAGGCGGACCGGGTGAAGCACTATCGGGTGGACAAGATGAAGCGCATCACCCTGTTGGAGGCGCCCCGGTTGGGGCAGGAGCGGATGGCTCGGTTTGACCCGGCTGTATACACCCGGCGGCTGTTCGGAATGTACGGCGGTCAGCCGGTGCGGGTGACGCTGGAGGGGGAGAACGAGATGGTGGGCGTGCTCATCGACCGGTTCGGCAAGGAGGTGCCGGTGCTGCCGGTGGACGGGGCGCACTTTCAGGCTTTCGTGGATGTGGCGGTGAGCCCCCAGTTCCTGGGCTGGGTGGCGGGCCTTGGCGGCGGCCTGCGGATCGTGTCACCGGAGCCGGTGGTGCAGAAGATGCAGGCACTGGTGCAGCGTCTGGCGGAGCAGTACTGTGCGCTGGATGGGGACAAGACATCTGTATGACGGTTTTCTGACAAAAACAAGTGGAAATTTGCTAAAAAGCAGCTCTCAATGGATCGAAGGGCTGCTTTTATGCAGTATATACAGAAAAAAGCGGCGACGTGCCAATTTGACTGACGGGAGTGACAGCGAAATACACAAAATATATTACGCAGAATGTACGTATAGCAATATTGACAATACATTAAGAACTTGTTACACTCAAGCTAACGGACGGAAAGGTCCGCCGGCAGAGGGCGGACAGGCATCCTGACGGTGGCAGTTGGCGGAAGGAGGCGCACAAGCCCACTGACGAAGGGCCGGACCGTTTGAAAAGCGTAGGATACAAGCAGAGACTCAAGACCCGAAGTAACACAATATGAGAAGAATGAGGAGGCAACTATGCAACACAGAAGACCCCGCCTGATGGCGAAGATCCTCGCGTTTGTTCTGGCAGTTTCCCTCGTATTCCCTGTGTCTGCCTTCGCCAGCGTGGCTGATCTGGCAGATGACACCCGTGCTCCAGGCAAATCTCTGGCAAATACCTACCCCAACCTGCCGGTAGACTGGCAGGTATCTCTGGCTGAGGACACCAAGGACGTCACCGTGAGGGTCCCCGTATCCCTGACCGCTGACGAGCTGACCGCCGCCATCGAGGCGCAGTCCATCAGCTTCTCTCTGGTACGTGACGGCGAGCGTCAGTACCTGAACCCCGAGAAGTTCCCCAACCCCTGGGAGGGCGGCACGCTGGATCAGTGGGTCACCCAGAACACCCAGAAGACCGTCCAGATGTTTGACATCAAGGAGATGGTTGTCGAGACCGACAACGACGGTAAGGTGTATCTGAACCTCCTGATGGACATCAACTGCTACTTCTACAATGCCCGTGTCAATAGCGGTGTCGGAGATGTGGACTACAGCGCTCCCCACAACAACGGCGGTGCGTATCTGGACATCTGCGGCTACTTCAACTTCAACGCCATCGTGGCGGAGAAGACCGTGGGCAGCGTGGCTACGAAGGTCGTTCCCTATGACACCTTCCGCACCATCTATGAGCTGTACGACGATGTGGATGCTCTGGCCAACGCCGAGACCGATCTGTACGTCTCCCGAGAGTCCATGGGCCGTTCCACCACCGACGGCTACGACATCCCCTACGTGATCATTGCCGACCAGAAGGCGTCCGTGGATCGCTGGCTGGAGTACACCGAACTGGTGGAGCAGGATCCCGATCTGGTCCTGGCTCAGCTGAAGGAAGGCAAGTGGGATGACCTGCGTGTCCCCATGTTCGCCTCCAACGTCCACTCCAACGAGAATGCCGCCGTCAACGGTATTCTGGAGTTCGGCCATATGCTGCTGGAGAACGAGACCGTTGACGTCAAGACCCTGACGGGCTTTACGGATGCCGGTAAGGCTCTTCTGGCCGAGGAAATGGCAAGAAACAATGCCAAGACCCCCGACCTCATCAAGGATTACGCCTCCTATCTGGGCTACATCCGCGGCGAGAACGGCTACAACCACTGGACCACCAGCGGTTCCTCCAAGGGCCTGTACTCCGGGCAGCTGGATCTGGAGAAGTACTACAACGTTGAGAGCGAAACCGTGAATATTAAGGAACTGCTGACCGACGTGTTCGTCGTCATCGTTCCTGAGCAGAACGTGGAGGGTTATGAGCACATGACCCGTACCAGCGGTCAGGGCTATGACCCCAACCGTGACGAGGCCAACCAGACTCTGTTTGAGGATGCCAACGCTATGGCTCTGGTGAACAAGTTCAATCCCATGGTCTTTACCGAGATCCATGGCCGTGTGGACGCCGTCCTCATTGAGCCCTGCACGCCTCCCCACGAGCCCAACTACGAGTATGACCTGATCGCTGAGCAGTTCATTAAGCTGGGCGAGGCCGTCGGTATCGGCGCCATCGCCAACAACCCCGATCACAACAGCTTCGAGATGCCTTTCCGGGATTTCCTGAGAGGCAGCGAGGATTCCCCTACCGGCAAGGAGTGGACCCAGCCCTGGGATGATATGACCACTGCTTACGGTTCTCAGTATCCCGTGCTGATCGGCACCGCCGGCATCACTTGGGAGCTGCCCGTGTACAGCGATATCAGCGCCGAGTACATGGTTCCCTACGGCCTGATGACCCAGGCTATGTTCATCCGTGACAACAAGATCTCCATGCTGGAGAATCAGGCCAAGCTGTTCTCCCGTGGCGTGAACAACACCAACTCCAACGCCGATGTGGCTCCTTGGTACGTGAACCAGTACGACGAGACCGGCGCTCAGGCTGAGCTGATGCGTCCCGTGTACGACGGCGAGGGCCAGAACGGCAACTTCTATCCCGAGTGCTACATCATCCCCCTGGATCGTGACAACCAGAAGAACCTCTTCGACGCCGCTGCGGAGCTGAAGTATCTGACCCGCAACGATGTCAAGGTCAACGTGGCCACCGAGTCCTTCGTCTATGACGGCGTGACCTATCCCGAGGGCACCATGGTCATCTCCATGTATCAGGCCAAGCGTTCTCTGGCTAACAGCCAGCTGTACGACGGCACCTTCATCAGCGTGTGGTCCGGCCTGTACTCCGAGAGCTTTGCCCAGCGCAGCCATGCCCGCGGCTATGACCGTATCATCGTGGCTGAGCCCGCCGCCTATGAGACCATCATGCAGTCCTGCCAGGCCACCATCGACTATGAGGGCACTCTGGCCGCTCTGGCTGAGTGTACCGCCGACTTCGACGGTGTCGAGAACGCCGATGTCATCATCGACAACGTCTCCAACGATTCCGCCAATGCCGTCAACGCTCTGCTGAACGCCGGCAAGACCGTGGCCATGATCACCGAGGGCGAGGAGAAGGGCAACTTCCTGTGCTCCTATGAGGACTTCCTGACCATCGCCGATGAGTATGTCGTGACCGCCACCGGCGTGTACGGCGCCAACTATACGGCTGCCGTCATCGACAACCCCACCGTGTATCTGCCCGGTAAGCCCGCCAACAACACCAGCGGCTACGTGGAGACCACTCTGCGCTCCGGCTCTTACAACTATCGTTTCGACTGGCTGGCTCTGACCAACATGGGCTTCACCGTCACCGACGACCTCTCCGCTGCCGACGTCATCGTGGGTTCCCGTGCTCTGAATGATGAGGCTCTGGGCGCTGTCAAGGCCGGTACTCCCTACATGGGCTATACCGACACCGCCGTTAGCCGGGTCGAGGAGCTGGTGGGTCTGGAGATTTCTTCCTGCGAGATGGGTACCGACTTCCTGGGCCGCGTGGTGTATCCCAACAACACTCTCATCAACGCCACCTACATCAACGAGGGTGACGACGTGATGTACGAGTATGGTACCTATTGGTTCTCCAAGATCCCTGAGGGCGCTACCGTTCTGGTGCAGAACGCCGGAAAGGATCCCCTGCAGGGCTGCATCTGCCTGACCGACGACGGTCTGGTGGAGCAGTTCGAGACCTACAACACCGGTGTGGTGGGCTTCGAGTATCAGTCCGGCAACATGGACATCGCTCTGTTTGCCAATGTGCTGAACCACAAGATCCATCAGACGGATGAATTCACCTTCATCAGCAACTTCATCTTCTCTCGCAGCCTGAGCGCCGTCGCTTACGAGGGTGTCCAGCAGCCGGAGAATCCTGAGCCCGGCAACCCCGACCCCAAGCCCGATCCTAAGCCCGGTGATTCCGGTACCACCGATCCCAAGCCCACTACGCCGCCTGAGACCGGCGACAGCAGCAACGTGATGCTGTGGGTGGCTTTGGCCGTTATCAGCTGCGGTATGATCCCCGCCGCTGTGGTGGTCCTGAAGCGTAAGGCTCGCTGAAGCACTCGCTGTGAGAGGTCTGCGTGACCGTCACATGAGAGGATAAGCACCAACTGCAAAAGCGTGCCCGCCGCAGGCTTCGGCCTGCGGCGGGCATTTCCTCATGGGAGAGTGTGCTTCCGAAGGGGGATTTTTCCCGAATGAGAGGTGTTTCCCGGCGTGAGGATACCCCTACGGGAACAGCACGGAAGAACATTGCGGAAAAACAGCGCCCCGGCCATGCGGCCGGGGCGCTGTTTGTGGGGCTTGCGCTGTTTGTGGGGCTTGCGCTGTTTGTGGGGCTTGCGCTGTTTGTGGGGCTTGTGCTGTTTGCGGGGCTTGCGCTGTTTGTGGGGCGGGCATGGGCTGGGGCAGCGGGGGGATCAGCGGCCGGACATGGCCCTCAGCTCCTGCACCTTTTGCCGGATGGCCGCCAGTGCCTGCTGGGGGTCGGCGGCATTGGCGGTGGCTTCCTCCATGGGGCAGAGGCCCGTGCCGGTTCGATTCAGGATGGACTCCGCCACCTCATCGCAGGTATAGGGAACACCGTATTGGGTGAGGATGGCCGTGGCCCGGCGGCTCATCACCGGGGCATAGACCATCGCCGGGTGCAGCAGGGTATAGAGCCATGCGGCTCCGGCACCCACCACCCGATCGGCCACGCTCCAGCCGGAAAGGCCCTCCTCCAGCCAGCTAAGAAGGGGCGCTACCCCCCGAAGCTGGGTGGTGCGGACCTCCTCGCCCCGGCACAGGGCGCAGGTGCAGTCAATGGTTGTCAGGGCCTCCTTGGCCCGTTCCAGATCAGTCATGGTGCAGAACCTCCATTGCTATAATTCGTGAAATCAGATGCGGAGACGGAAGGTGCGGGGAGCCAGCCGGTAAACCGGCAGCAGGAACACGGCGTAGTATTTGTCCTGGTGGGAGGAACTCACGTCGTTGCTGGAAAGCCCTCCGATGAGGGTCAGGAAAACCAGAAGGTGGAAGAAGCTGCCCGCAGGGAGGGCCAGGTGCAGCTTATGACCGGCCAGCGTCAGGGGCAGCAGGAACATCAGACCGAAGTACAGCTTCAGATCGTTTACCAGAAGCTTCATGGTTCCCTCTCATGTGAGAGTGGATAGCATATATGGATGCTATCACACACATGGACGGGCTGTCAAGGAAAGGCCTTGCCGGGGGCGGTGAGGTTTGCTATAATAAGACGAAAAGCAGCAGGGAGGGGGGAGAGAGGATGCGGACCTTGGCCACCATAGCGCTGTCCTTTGCGGCGGGCGTTTTTGCCGCCGTGCTGCTGGGCGTGGGCGTCTGGCAGCTGTGGGCGGCAGGGGCCTGCCTGCTGGCGGGACTGGTGCTGCTGGGGCTGAAGCGGACGATGCCCGCCCGGCTGCGGCTGCGGGGGATGCTGATCCTCTTTGCCCTGTGCGGGGCGCTGGTGTACACGGCGCTGTTTCAGGCACTGGTACAGGCTCCGGTGACAGCCCGCTGCGGGCAGACGGGGGAGTTCTCCGGCACGGTGCTCTCCCGCCCGGTGGAGACGGAGTGGGGCGTCCGTGTCACCATCCGCCTCTCCGGCTCGGCGGCCAAGGCGGAGGTCTACGCCGATGGGGAATATGCCGGTTTAGAGCCGGGGCAGCGGCTCTCCGGCACGGCCCAATGGCAGGACGCTGCCCGCATCCGGGAAAACGATGTGACGGCCTTCACCTCACGGGGCGTGTTCGCTCTGCTGTATGCCCGTGGACCGCTGACGGCGGAGGAGGGCAGCGCCGGAAGCATCCGGTGGCTGCCCCAGCGGGCGGTGTACGCCCTGCGGGAGAAGATCGCCGCCATATGGCCCGACGGCGACACGGCGGCCTTCGTCACGGCGGAGCTGACCGGCGACCGCAGCGGTATGGCGGAGGAGGACGCTGCCGTCATGACGCAGGCGGGGGTGGCCCATCTGTTCGCCGTATCGGGGCTGCACTGTGCCTTTCTGGTGTCTCTGCTGGGGCTGCTGCTCCCCGTCCGGCGGCGGGCGCTGGGGGCGGGGCTCTCTATGGCGGTGCTGCTGTTTTATATGGTGATGGTGGGTCTGACACCCTCGGTGGTCCGGGCCTGCATCATGCAGATATTCCTGCTGGCGGCTCCGCTGCTGCGCCGGGAGAGCGACGGGCTTACCAGCCTGTCGGCGGCGCTGCTGGTGATCCTGCTGGCCAATCCCTTCGCTGCAGCGGGGGTGAGCCTGCAGCTGAGCTTCGCTGCCACGCTGGGACTGGTGTGCTTCTCCCAAAGGCTGAGCGGCTTTTTCAAGGGGCTGTACCGGGGGAAGAAGCGGCCGGTGCGGGCAGTGGTGTCCTTTGTGGCCGCCAATCTCTCCGCTTCGCTGGCGGCCATGGTGTTCACCATCCCGCTGACGGCCTGTTACTTCAACACATTTTCCCTCATAGCGCCGCTGAGCAATCTGCTCATCCTTCCGGCGGCGGGATGGAGCTTCATGCTGGCGTTCGTGGCGACGCTGGCGGGCTTTCTCTGGCTTCCGGCGGCACGGGTGCTGGGTTGGGGCGTGTGGGCGCTGGTGCGGTATGTCCTGTGGATGGCGTCGGCTCTGACCCGTCTGCCGGGCCATGCGCTGTATTTTTCCAACCGTTATCTCAAATACTGGCTGATGTACGCTTACGCCATCTTCACCGCCTGCGCCATCACCGGGGAGCGGCGGCGGAAATACGCCGTGGCGGCAGCGCTGGCGGCCATGACCCTGCTGCTGACGGTGGGACTCAATGTCCGGCTCAGCCGCTACGGAGAGATGAACGCCATGGCGGTGAATGTGGGGCAGGGACAGTGTACCCTGCTGTATGCCGGGGATCAGGCGGTGGTGGTGGACTGCGGCTCCAGCAACAGCTATGTGGATGCCGGGAGCCGTGCGGCGGATCAGCTGGAGAGCATGGGTATCCACAGGCTGCGGGCCGTGGCGGTGACCCACTATCACGCCGACCACACCAACGGCCTGTATCAGCTGCTGGCCCGGTTGGAGGTGCAGACCCTGTATCTGCCGGATATCGAGGACGAATACGGCGTGAGGGAGCGGCTGCTGCGGCTGGCGGAGAAGAACGGCATCGAGGTGGTGTATGTCCGCCGGACGGTGGAGTGTCCGCTGGGCGGGGCGGTGCTGAGCCTCTATCCCCCGGTGGGGGAGGGCGACCTCAATGAGCAGGGGCTGACGGCCCTGTGCAGCGCCGGGGATTTTGACGTGCTCATCACCGGTGACATGGCGGGCAGCACGGAGCGTAAGCTGGTGGGGCAGTACGATCTGCCGGATATCGAGGTGCTGATGGTGGGCCACCACGGTTCCCGATACAGCTCCTCGCAGGAGCTTTTGCAGGCCGTGCGGCCGGAGACGGCCATCATCAGCGTGGGCGACAACAGCTACGGCCACCCCACGCAGGAGGCCATGGACCGGCTGAGCCAGGCGGGAACGGAGATCTACCGCACCGACCGGCAGGGAAATATTTTAGTGACCGTACACGGAGGAGATTGACCATGCCCCCTAAGGCTGAAAAAAAGAACAACGGCTTCGATCGCCTGCGGGCGGATCTGAAGGCACAGACCCCACAGAACGTATACCTGTTCTACGGAGAGGAGACGTATCTGCGGAGCTACTATCTGGAGGAGCTGCACAGGCTCCTGATCCCGGCGGGCTTCGAGGAGTTCAACTACCACCGGCTCTCCGGCAAGGGACTGACAGTGCAGGAGCTGGCAGAGGTGACGGAGGCCATGCCCATGATGGCCCAGCACACCATGGTGGTGGTGACGGATCTGGACATCTTCCGGCTGGATGAGCAGCAGCGCACGGCGCTGATGGCCCTGCTGGCGGACTTTCCGGAGTACTGCACGCTGGTGCTGGTATACGATCTGCTGCCCTATAAGCGGGACGGCAAGATGAAAAAGCTGTGCGCTGCGCTGGATAAGTCCGTGTGCGAGGTGGAGTTCCGCCAGCAGGAGCGGGCGCAGCTGCTGCGATGGGTGAAGCGCCGCTTTGCCGCCGCCGGACACGACATCGACGACGCCACGGCGGATCATCTGCTGTTCACCTGCGGTTCCCTGATGACGGAGCTGGTGCCGGAGATCGGGAAGATCGCCGCCTATGCCAAGGGCCGGGCGGTGACGGTGGAGGACATCAACGCCGTGGCGGACCCGGTGCTGGACGCACGGGTCTTTGACATGACCAACAGCATCACCGCCGGGAAGTACGATCAGGCGGCGCAGGTGCTGGGGGAGCTGCTGCGGATGCAGACGGAGCCCATCGTCATACTGGCGGCGGTGGGCAAGGAACTGAGGCGGCTGTATACGGCCCGGATGGCGCTGGATGCCGGGAAGGACCGGTTCTGGCTCAAGCAGCTGTGGAGCATGAGCTCCGATTATCCCGCCAAGCTGTTGATGCAGGCGGCAGGAAAGGTGGATCACGAATGGTGTCAAACGGCGGTCATCCGATGCCAGAGGCTGGATCGGCGGATGAAAAGCGAGAAGAATATGGACAGCGAGGCGGAGCTGAAGCTGTTCCTCATGGAGCTGGCCGGCAGCCGGTGAAGCCCCGTGTGCGGCAGGTCATCGTGGTGGAGGGGCGGTATGACAAGAACGCCCTCTTGCAGGTGGTGGACGCCGTGATCGTGGAGACGGGGGGATTTTCCGTGTTCCACGACCGGGAGAAGCTGGCCTATCTCCGCCGTCTGGCGGCGGCCCGCGGCGTCATCCTCATGACGGACCCGGACGGGGCGGGCTTTGTGATCCGCAATCACCTGAAGGGTGTTCTGCCGCCGGAGCAGATCTTGCAGGCCTATGTGCCGGACGTGTACGGCAAGGAGCGCCGCAAACGCAAGGGCGGTAAGGAGGGCAAGCTGGGCGTGGAGGGGATGCCCCCCGCCGTGCTGCTGGAAGCCCTGCGCCGCTGCGGCGCCACATGGGAGGGAGAGGAGGCCCCGGCGGCCCCCTTGCGGCTTACCAAGGCGGATCTGTTGGAAAAGGGACTGATCGGCCCCGACTCCGCCGCCCGGCGGCAGGCGCTGTGCAGGAAACTAAGTCTGCCGGAGCGCATGACCCCCAACGCCCTTTTGCAGGCGCTGAATACGCTGCTGACGGAGGAGGAGTGGGCGGCGCTGTAAGGTAGGCGGCTCCGCAGAGACGGACGAAAGCTCTCTTGCTTCAGGCAGGAGGGCTTTTTTAGTATCTGGATAGGATTTTCTGCAAGTATTCGTACTACGGCCAGTATCAGGGAGAGAAATTTGTTGTTCCGGGCACGATATCATAGACCAGAAGCTCCTACCCCTTCAACTGAGTGGGAGCGGCAGCGGGTCTGTTGCTGAGTCAATTCCCGTTACGACTTATAATAAACGAAGCTCTTGAGAGGAAAGGAAGTTTTGAAACCATCGGTTTCAAACGGCTCTTTTGCCCACTTTTCCAGCTGCTGGGAAAAGTGGGCCGCCGGAGGCACAAAGGGAAAAGCTATCGGAAAAGCATGCCGTCGGCACGCAAAAAACCATCCAAAGCAAAGGAGTGCTGCACAGCCGCAGCACTCCTTTGCTTTACTCATGATAGCCGGGTTCCTTGCCCTGATAGATGTCCTGCATCTCCCGGTCGATCTCGCTGATGGCCTCGCTGCATAGCCGCAGCCGTGCGGCGTCGGAATCGGAGAAATTGCGGTCGGATTTATACCGCAGCTCATGCTCCAGACTGGCCCACATATCCATGGCAATGGTACGCAGCTGGATCTCCACCGGCAGATGCAGCGTCCCCTCGGAGATGACGATGGGTACGTCGATGATGAGGTGCAGACTGCGATAGCCGGATTCCTTGGGCTGCTGGATGTAGTCCACCTCCCGCAGCACCTTGAAGGATTCGGACCGGGTCAGCAGGCTGCGGAGATAGTAGATGTCATCCAGATAGTTGCAGATGACCCGGATGCCGGCTACGTCCTGTATGTAGGCATAGATATTGTCGATGGTGACGTCGTAGCCCCGGCGGCGCAGCTTATCGCTGATGCTCTCCAGCGTCTTGATGCGGTACTCGATGTGGTGAATGGGAGAATGGTCGTACAGACTGGCGAACTCCTCGTCCAGGATCTCCATCTGGGTCACGGCCACCTTCAGGGCACTGCGGTACAGGTGATTCACCCGTACCATGCCCTGAGCCAGCTCCCGCTGCTCCGGCGTAGCGCCGGAGGGAATGGGGATATCCTTGAGACGGATGCTGCCGCTCTTTTCGATCATCATGGGACAGAAGCCTCCTTATGATACGTTCCGTTAACAAAGTTTATTTTAGCACATAGGTGTGAAAAAATTATGAACGAAGGGGAAAACGTTGTATAAATTTCACAGAAAGAATCCCTGTGGACGGCCAACCCGTGGCCCATGCAGCAGCGTCCCAAAAAACCTCCCCCATGCAGCGGACTGCATGGGGGAGGTGCAGAAAAATTCAAATCATTTCTTCCGGGCGTAGGGGGTATTCTCCAGCGGCAGGGTCAGGCGGCGCTGTCCGTCCAGCCGGAAGTAGGCGTCAGCAATGGCGGGAGCCGTGGGAATGGAGGTGATCTCTCCGATGCCGATGGCCCCTCCGGCCACGTTCAGGCCGGGCTTCTCCACCACAATGGCCTGAATTTCCGGCGGGATCTGGTTGGCACGGAACAGACCCAGCATACCGTATTTGGCGGTAGGCTTGCAGTTTACGTCGATAGGATACTGCTCCGTGAGGGCATAGCCCAGACTCATGACCACACCGCCCTCGATCTGTCCCTCACAGCTGAGGGGGTTCACGGCCTTACCCACATCGTGGGCGGCCACCATCTTCTTGACACGGCCCGTCTCCCGGTCCAGAATACACATCTGCGTGGCATAGCCGTAGGCCACATGGCTGACGGGGTTGGGCACATCGGCCCCCAGGGGGTCCGTTTTGGCCAGATACTCGCCGTAGAACTCCTGCCCCACCAGATCATGGAGGGTCTTGCCCGCCAGCGCCGCCGACAGCTTTTCGCAGGCCCGCCGGGTGGCCTCACCGGTGACCAGCGTCTGGCGGGAGCCGGAGGTGTCGCCGGAGTCCGGGGCGATCCATGTGTTGCTGCGCTCATAAACGATGTTGTCCCGGTGCAGCCCCGTATTGGTGACCACCACCTGCACCAGCACGGTACCCAGCCCCTGCCCGATACAGGAGGCGCCGGAGTAGATATGCACCTTCTCGTCCGCCTCCACGATCAGCTTGCAGCGGCCCCAGTCGGGAATACCTACGCCCACACCGGCATTCTTCATGGCGCAGGCGATGCCTACCGGATCGCCGTTTTTGACGGCCTCGTCATAGGCGGGCTTGATAGCCTCCAGCGTCTCCACGAGGCCGGTGGAATCGTCCACGATCTGGCCGTTGGGCAGCACACCGCCGGGGCGGATGGCGTTGCGGTAGCGGATCTCCCACGGACTGATGCCCACCAGATCAGCCATCTCGTTGAGCAGCGTCTCCGTGCAGAAGCAGGTCTGGGTGACACCGAAGCCCCGGAAGGCCCCGGCAGGGGGGTTGTTGGTATAGTAGGCGTGGCCCTCGATCTCAAAATTCTCATAGGCGTAGGGGCCGGCGGCGTGAGTGCAGGCCCGCTCCAGCACCGGCCCGCCCAGAGAGGCGAAGGCACCGGTATCGGATACCACGCTGGCCTTGACGCCCTGAATGATGCCGTTTTCGTCGCAGCCCATGGTGAAATCCATGTCGAAGCTGTGGCGCTTGGGGTGAATGAGGATGGATTCCTGCCGGGTGAGCTTCACCTTCACCGGCACACGGGCCACATAGGCCAGCAGCGCCGCATGGTGCTGCACGGACATATCCTCCTTGCCGCCGAAGCCGCCGCCCACCAGCATATTCTGTACCTGACAGTGCTCATAGTCCACTCCCAGCATGGAGGCGCACTCGTGCATGGTGGTGTGGGAGCTCTGGTCGGTGGTCAACAGCTTCACGCCGCCGTTTTCCAGCGGCAGCGCCACGCAGCACTCCGGCTCCAGAAAGGCGTGCTCTGTCCACGGGGTGTGAAAATGCCGGGTCAGCACATATTTGGAGCGGCGGATGGCGCCCTCGGCATCGCCCCGTGAGACGTGCTTATACGCCTGTACGTTGCTCTCCTCCTCTTCAAAGACCAGCGGCGCATCCGGCGCAGCGGCCTCCTCCGGGTTGTGGACGGCGGGGAGGACCTCATACGACACCTTCACCAGCTTCTTGGCCTCCTCCAGCGTCTCCCGGTCACGGGCACACACCAAGGCCACGGCGTCCCCCAGATAGTGGGTGATCTCGCCGATGCCGATCATGGTGGGCTGATCCTTTTTCAGGTGGCCCACATTCACCTTGCCGGGGATGTCCTTCTGGGTCAGAATGCACACCACACCGGGCAGCGCCTCCGCCTCGCTGGTATCGATGGACAGCACACGGGCACGGGCATACTGGCTGCGGACGGCACTGCCGTAGCACATCCCGTCTACGTACACGTCATCGGGGTACTGGCCGTAGCCCAGTACCTTCTCCGCCACATCCAGCCGGTGGACCCGGCTGCCCATCTGCCAGTCAACGGCGGCAGGCTGCGGCAGCTTCCCCTCCCGGAAAATTTTACCCGCCAGCAGGATGCCGTCGATGATCTTCACATATCCGGTGCAGCGGCAGATGTTGTTGCGGATGGCGAAGGCCGCCTCCTCACGGGTGGGGTCGGGGTTTACATCCAGCAGCGCCTTGGCGGAGATGACCATGCCGGGGATGCAGAAGCCGCACTGCACGGCCCCCGCCTCACCGAAGGCAAAGACGTAGACCTGCTTCTCCCAGTCGGACAGCCCCTCCACGGTGACGATGGTTTTCCCCTCCAGCTTCTCCGTCTGCGGTACACAGGCCTTGGTGGGCTTGCCGTCAATGAGGACATGGCAGGTGCCGCAGGCACCCTCGCTGCATCCGTCCTTCACAGAGGTCAGGTGCAGGGTATCCCGCAGATAGCGGATGAGTTTTTGATTTTTCTCCACGGTGACGGGGTGACCGTTGACGGTAAAGCTGGCCATGACGTGTCTCCTTCTGCGAAATTTCACTGATTTTATCGGAATTGCACATGATATCTGGGGATATTATACTATATTTTTGTTGCCTACGCAAGCCGGGAGGGGGAAAAGCCTGATTCTATTTGGAGAATAACCCTTTCCCTTCCAAGACCGGCAGGAGAGGGACATACATACAAAACACCGCCCCATCCCGGCTTTGCCGGATGGGGCGGTGTTTTCTTACAGCTCCAGCTCGTAGTAGCCCGCCACGTCCATGCTCTGGGTCAGAGCCTCCAGCTGCGGCCGCAGGGACAGCTCTGCCCGCCATGCAAGGCCGCAGTCGGCGGTGATGGTGCGGGGGACGGGGATCAACCGGCCTGCAAGGCCCGCCTCCTGACACCGCTGCTCCATGGCCATGGCCTCGGAGGTGGTGTGGAAGGTGATAAGAAGCCAACGCTTTTTTTCGATCATTCTGCAACGCTCCTGACTGCCGCAATGGCGGCCTGTGTTTCCTCCTCCGTGTTGAACCAGCCGAAGCTGAACCGCACGGCCCCCTGTGCCATCGTACCCAACGCCCGGTGCAGCCGGGGGGCGCAGTGTGCGCCGGGCCTTGTGGCGATGGAGAACTGCTCCGCCAGCACGTCACTGACCTGAGAGGAGTCATAGTCCCGGATATTCAAAGACACCACCGGTGCCCGGTCCCATGTGGTGAAGTCGCCGTATACGGTGACGCCGGGGATGGCGGACACCCCCTCGTAAAACTGCCAGGCCAGCGCCTGCTCATGGCTGCGGATGGCCTCCAGCCCCGTCTCCTCCAGATAGTCCAGCGCCGCCGACAGCCCGGCGATGCCGTGGCCGTTGAGGGTGCCGGCCTCCAGCCGGGTGGGGTACTGGGGCGGCTGCTGGGGCAGATACGTCTGCACGCCGGTGCCGCCTACCTTGAAGGGGCGGATGTCCACCCCCGGAGCGATGCACAGTCCGCCGGTACCTTGCGGCCCTAGCAGGCTTTTGTGACCGGTGAAGCACACCACGTCGATGCCCATGGCCTCCATGTCGATGTCGAACACCCCCGCCGTCTGGGAGGCGTCCACCACCAGCAGCAGGCCGTGCTCCTTGGCAAAGCGGCCGATGGCCCGGATATCCAGCAGATTCCCCGTCAGGTTAGAGCCATGGGTGCAGATGATGCCCCGTGTGTTGGGCCGCAGCAGACGGCGGAAATCGTCGTAGTCGATGCAGCCCCGCCGATCCGCCGGCAGGAAGTCCACCTCTACCCCCTCCAGCCGGTACAGGGGCCGCAGCACGGAGTTGTGCTCGCAGTCAGTGGACAGCACATGGTCACCGGGGGCGAACAGCCCGTCGATGGCGATGTTCAGGGCCTCGGTGGAGTTGCAGGTGAACACCACCCGCTCCGCAGCGGAGCAGCCCAGCAGCCTGGCCAGCTGCTCACGGGTGCGGTAGATGACCCGTGAAGCGTCCAACGCCTCCTGATGGGCGCTGCGCCCGGAGTTGCCCATGGTGGCCATAGCCCGCACCACCGCCTCCGCCACACAGGGGGGCTTTTTCAGGGTGGTGGCGGCATTATCCAGATAGATCACAGCAGGAACCGCCTTTCTGTCCCCGAAGGGACGCTTTTATCCGCAGAGTTTTTCCTCACAGGGGCCTTCTGCCCGCAGGGGGCAGTCCCATTCCGTCTAATTGTATCACAGTTCGAAAAAAATACAATCTTTTCATACAATATTTGATGAAAATTTCCCTCCGCACCGGAAGCCGATCCCGTACCGGAACCGCTCCGCCGGGGAGGGCACCCCGTGGCCGGGTACGGATATCCCCCTGCCGGGAAGGGCAGGGGGATACGGAGCATACTCAGGCGAAGAACTGGCTCAGCAGGGACAGCACCTCCGTCTTGCCGTCGCCCTTCTCAGCGGAGAAGGGGACCAGCGGCGTGTCGGGGGGAAGCTCCAGCGTCTGGCGGATGACCTCCAGATTTGGCTCTACTTCCCGCTTTTTCAGCTTGTCCACCTTGTTGGCCACCACCAGCATGGGGCAGCCCGCCTCCCTGAACCAGTTGCACATGGTCACGTCGTCCGCAGAGGGCTTGTGCCGGGCGTCTACGATGAGCACGCCCAGCGAGATAAGCCCCGGCTCCTGAAAGTAGCTCTCCATCAGGCGGCCCCAGCGATCCCGCTCCTCCTTGCTGACCTTGGCATAGCCGTAGCCGGGCAGGTCGGTAAAGTAGAGCTTGCCGTCGATGCGGAAATAGTTCACCTGAGAGGTCTTGCCGGGAGTAGCGCCCACCCGTGCGAAGTTCTTCCGGTTCAGCAGCCGGTTGATGACGGAGGACTTGCCCACGTTGGAGCGTCCGGCAAAGGTCACCTGGGGCCGACCGTCCCGGATAAAGGCGTTTTGGGTGGTGGCGGACAGCACGAACTCCGCCTTGTTGAAGTTGATGGTCATGATGGCCTCCTTCTCTGACTGCCTCAGACCCGCAGGGCCGGGGCAGCCGGTTCCATGGGCAGGGCGGTCATATGCTCCACCGCCGACACGGCAGGGGAGGGGACCAACGCTGCCGCAAACACCTGATCCACGCTCTCCACCGGCACGAAGTGCAGGGCCGTCCGGACGGTCTGGTCGATCTCCTCCAGATCCTTGACGTTGTCCTTGGGGAGGATCACCGTGCGGATGCCGCTGCGGAGAGCGGCCATGGTCTTTTCCTTCAGTCCGCCGATAGGCAGTACCCGGCCCCGCAGCGTCACCTCGCCGGTCATGGCCACATCGCCCCGGACCTTCCGTCCCGTCAGAGCGGAGAGCATGGCGGTGGTGATGGCGATGCCGGCGGAGGGGCCGTCCTTAGGTACCGCCCTCTCCGGGAAGTGGACGTGGATGTCACGGGTCTTGTAAAAATCCTTCTCGATGCCCAGCTCGCCGCACCGGCTCCGCAAGCACGTCAGCGCCGCCCGGACGGATTCCTGCATGACGGTACCCAGATTGCCGGTGAGCTCCAGCTTGCCGGAGCCCTCCATGACGCCGGCCTCCACCTCCAGAATTTCGCCGCCTACCTCGGTCCAAGCCAGACCGTTCACCACGCCCACCTGATTCCGTGTGCTATGTACGCCGTCCTGATAACGCACCACGCCCAACAGCTCCCGCAGGGAGTCGGGGGTCACATTCACCCGCTTCTCCCCACCGTCCACCAGACGCATGGCGGTCTTGCGGCACACCTTGCCCAGCTGCCGCTCCAACAGTCGAACGCCGGATTCTCTGGTATAGCCGGAGATGATCTGCCGGATGGCGTCGTCCGACAGGCGCAGCTGGGTCTTTTTCAGCCCATGCTCCTTCATCTGCCGGGGCAGCAGATAGCGCTTGGCGATCTGCAGCTTCTCCTCGTCGGTGTAGCTGGTGAGCTCGATGACCTCCATCCGGTCCAGCAGGGGCCGGGGAATGGTGGAGGTGGTGTTGGCGGTGGTGATGAACAGCACCTGACTCAGATCCACCGGGATCTCCAGATAGTGATCCCGGAAGGCGTAGTTCTGCTCGCTGTCCAGCACCTCCAGCAGGGCGGAGGCGGGGTCGCCCCGCATATCGCTGCCCAGCTTGTCGATCTCGTCCAGCACCAACAGGGGATTCATGGAGCCGCTGCGGGAGATGGCGTCGATGATGCGGCCCGGCATGGCGCCGATGTAGGTCTTGCGGTGGCCCCGGATGTCCGCCTCGTCCCGGACGCCGCCCAGACTCAGCCGGGCCATCTTCCGGTGCAGGGCCTTGGATACCGACAGGGCGATGGAGGTCTTGCCCACGCCGGGAGGGCCCACCAGACAGAGGATCTTCCCCTTGGAGTTGGGGCTCAGCTGCCGCACCGCCACGAACTCCAGAATACGCTCCTTCACCTGCTCCAGACCGAAGTGATCCCGGTCAAGGATGCGCCGGGCCTGCGCCACGTCCGCCCGGTCACGGGTGTACTTGCCCCACGGCAGCTCCAGACACACGTCCAGATAGTTGCGGATGACGGAGCCCTCGGCGCTGCCGAAGGGCTGCTTGGCCAGCCGGTCTACCTCCTTCATGAGCTTGCGGTGCAGCTCCTCCGGCAGGTGCAGAGCGGTGATGCGGGCCTCATAATCCGACAGCTCCTCGTCGCCGTCCTCTCCCAGCTCGTGCTGCAGCACCTTCAGCTGTTCCCGGAGGATCATGTCCTTTTGGACCTGCGCCACCCGCTGGCGCACCTTCTGCTCCATCTCGAACTCCAGACCCATGACGTCCACCTCGTGGGTGAGGATGTCATTGACCAGCTGGAGCCGCTTCACCGGGTGCAGTTGATCCAGTACCCGCTGCCGGTCCTGATGCCGCAGGGTCAGGTTCTGGGCGATGAAATCCGCCAGACGGCCGGGATCACGCTGATCCAGCACCTGCGCCACCACCTCGTCGGACATCTGGGGGGACAGCTCCTTATAGGCGCCGAAGATGGCGTAGGTCTGCCGCAGCAGCGCCTCCGTGTGAGAGGTGCTTCGGTAGGGGGCATCCTCCAGCAGCTCCACATTGGCCTGCAAAAACGGGGAGGCCTGCCACAGACGATGCAGTCTCGCCCGCTGCTCACCCTCCACCAGCACCCGTACCGTAGTCTCGGAGGTCTTGATGATCTGGAGCACATGGCACACCGTGCCGATCTCGTAGAGATCCTGCTCCTCTGGCTCGGAGACGCCGATCTTCCGCTGCGTCACCAGAAACAGACGACGATCGCCCTCCATAGCGTTGTCCAGCGCAAAAATGGAAATCTCCCGCTCCACGTCGAAGCTTACAGTTTCGCCGGGGAAGGCGGTCATGCCCCGCAGCGCCAGAACGGGGATATTGATGGTATTCATAACTGGTCTCCTTTGCTGTGGAAAAGAGGAGAGACGAACGGGTTCGCCTCTCCTCATGATTCGTTAGGATGCCGGGGCGGAGGGATCGTGCTCCGCCTTGCCGTCACGGGTGCGGCCGGGCCGCTCCGTGCGCTGGGGATCACGGGTGATCTCCGGCTCTCCGGTCTTTAGGACCGCCTCCGGTGTGATGGTCACACGGGTGATGGTGGGGTCAGAGGGGATCTCGTACATGATCCTGGTGAGAAGTCCCTCCATCACGGCCCGCAGGCCACGTGCGCCGATGTTCCGCTGAATGGCCTGATCGGCCACGGCGTCCAGCGCCTCCGGCTGGAACTGCAGCTCCACATCGTCGTATTCCAGAAGCTTCTGATACTGCTTCACCAGTGCGTTTTTCGGCTGGGTGAGGATCTGTACCAGATCATCCCGGCCCAGACCGTTGAGGGTCACCATCACCGGCATACGGCCTACCAGCTCCGGGATGATGCCGAATTTCAGCAGATCGTGGGGCTGAACCTCCTTTAGCAGCTGGCCCGTCCGGCGCTCAGCCTTGCTCTCCACCACGGCGTCGAAGCCGATCCCCTTGCGATCGGTGCGCTGCTCGATGATCTTCTCCAGACCGTCGAAGGCGCCGCCGCAGATGAAGAGGATGTTGTGGGTGTCGATCTGGATGAACTCCTGATGGGGGTGCTTGCGCCCGCCCTGAGGCGGCACGTTGGCCACGGTACCCTCCAGAATTTTCAGCAGTGCCTGCTGCACGCCCTCGCCGGACACGTCACGGGTGATGGAGGTGTTCTCGCTCTTGCGGGCGATCTTGTCGATCTCATCCACATAGATGATGCCCCGCTCCGCCAGCTCCACATCGAAATCCGCCGCCTGCAAAAGCCGCAGCAGGATGTTCTCCACGTCGTCGCCCACATAGCCCGCCTCGGTGAGGGTGGTGGCGTCGGCAATGGCAAATGGCACCTTCAGCACACGGGCCAGTGTCTGGGCGAACAGCGTCTTGCCGGAGCCGGTGGGGCCGATCATGAGGATATTGCTCTTCTGCAGCTCCACATCCTCGCCGCCGCCGAAGAAAATGCGCTTATAGTGGTTGTATACCGCCACCGACAAGGCCACCTTGGCATCCTCTTGCCCGATGACGTACTGATCCAGCACCTCCCGGATCTCACGGGGGGTGGGCAGCTGATCCATCGTCTGCACGTCCTCCCCCATGCCGGGGGTGTAGCCGTCGTCCAGAATGGACATACACAGCTGAACGCACTCGTCGCAGATGCGAACGCCGCCGGGGCCCTGGATCATGCGATGTACCTGCCCCTCCGGCTTGCCGCAGAAGGAGCAGCGCAGATTTTTCTTGTCTTCTGCCATGATTTACCTCTTGAAAATGACCTTGTCCACCAGACCGTAGTCACGGGCCTCCTCAGCGGTCATCCAGTTGTCCCGCTCGGAGTCCAGCTTCACCTGCTCCGGGGTCTTGCCGGTGTTTTCGGAGAGGATCTTGTTCATCCGCTGCTTGATCTTCAGAAAATGCTCCACGTCGATCTCCATATCCGTGACCTTACCCTGGGTCCCGGCGGAGGGCTGGTGGATCATCACCTCGGCATTGGGCAGGGCGATGCGCTTGCCCTTGGCCCCGGAGGACAGCAGGAAAGCGCCCATGCTGGCCGCCATGCCGATGCAGATGGTGGACACGTCGCACTTGATATACTGCATGGTGTCGTAGATGGCCATACCCGCCGTCACAGAGCCGCCGGGGCTGTTGATGTACATCTGGATGTCCTTGTCGGGGTCCTGTGCCTCCAGATACAGCAGCTGTGCCACCACCAGACTGGCTGTGGTATCATTGACCTCTTCGCCCAGGAAGATGATGCGGTCATTGAGCAGCCGGGAGAAAATGTCATAGGAACGCTCGCCCCGGTTGGTCTGCTCCACAACATAAGGAACTAAACTCATAAAATATGCCTCCTGTACAGATAGATGTTCAAAGTATACCCGCCCGTTTGTGATTTTAGCAGAATGCGCCGGTTTTATTCGGCAGTCTCCTCCGCCTTATCTTCTTTCTTCTCCTCCGCCTCGGGGGCCACGGCCACGGCGCTGTCCGCCACCAGCTTGACCACCTTCTCACGGATGACCTGCTCCCGCACCTGAGCGGCGGGCAGATACTTCTTCACGGACTCCAGATCCATGCCGTACTTGTCGGCCAGCTTCTGCATCTCGGCGTTCACCTCGTCGTCGGTGGCCTCCAGACCCTCGGCCTTGATGATGGCCTCCACGGCCAGATCCATGCGGACCTGCTCCTGAGCGGGGCCGTGGGCCTGAGACAGGAAGTCGGCCTCGGTGGTGCCGGTCATCTTCAGATACTGGTCAAAGGGGATGCCCTGAGAGGCCAGCTGCTGCTTGAAGTTGTTGGCCATCTGCTCAGCCTGCAGATCCACCATGGCATCGGGGATATCGCAGGTGATGCCCTCGGCCACCTTCTGCATCAGCACGTCCTCGAAGGCCCGCTGAGCGGACTCCTTGCGCTCCCCGGTGATCTTCTTCTTCAGATCGGCCTTCAGCTCCTTCAGGGTGTCGAACTCGGAGACGTCCTTGGCAAACTCGTCGTCCATGGCGGGGATCTCCTTGGCCTTCACCTCGTTGACCTTCACATGGAACACAACGGGCTTGCCGGCCAGCTCGGGGGTATAGTTTTCAGGGAAGGTGATGTCGATATCCTTCTCCTCACCGGCCTTCATGCCGACGAGCTGATCCTCAAAGCCGGGGACAAAGCTGCCGGAGCCGATCTCCAGATCGAAGTTCTCGCCCTTGCCGCCGTCGAAAGCCACGCCGTTGTCGAAGCCCTCGAAGTCGATGGTGGCGGTGTCGCCCTTCTTCACGGCACGCTCCACGCTCACCAGACGGCTGTTGCGCTCGGCCATCTCCTTGAGACGGGCGTTGACGTCGGCGGCCATGACCTTCACCTCGGCACGGGGGGCCTCCAGACCCTTGTACTGGCCCAGCGTCACCTCGGGATACACCGCCACGGTGCACTGAAAGACCACGCCGTCCTTGCCGCAGGACTCCAGCTCCACCTGGGGATAGCCCACGACCTCCAGCTTCTGCTCCTGCACGGCGGCCTCATAGGCGTCGGGCAGCACGATATTCACAGCCTCCTCGTAAAAGACCTCAGCGCCGTACATCCCCTCGATGATCTTGCGGGGGGCCTTGCCGGGGCGGAAGCCGGGGACGTTCATCTTGCCACGCATCTGCAGATAGGCCTTGTTGACAGCCTTCTCGAATTCTTCTGCGCCGACCTCGATGGTCAGCTTGACCTGGCTCTTTTCCAGATTTTCACAGGACTTTACACTCATTTTGACTTTTCCTCCGTTCAGCATTCATTTATAATCAATGCAATTTTATATAATACCAGAAAACAATTTCAATTTCCACACCTTTTTTGCATCATTCGCAAATTTTTTTGGGAACAAATTTCAGATAGTCCGCCGACACCAGCGAAAACTCCGTTCCATCCCACATTCCCTCGATGGCCCGGCGGTGGGAAGCGCCGTGCAGATGGCCGTAGCAGCACAGCTTCACGCCGTACTCCTTCAGCAGCCGCAGGATCTCCGGGCAGCGGTAGCCCTGATACAGGGGCGGATAGTGGAGAAACACCAGCTTCTCGTGCTCCCCCGCCGCCTTCAGAGAGCTCTCCAGCCGCCCGATCTCCCGCAGCAGCACCTTTTCGTTGTGGGTCCCCTGGTTGTCCAGCTCGTAAAACCACCCACGGGTGCCGCACAGGGCCAGCTCCCCGTAGAACTTACAGTTGTTGTGGAGAATTTCCATGGTGGTCAGCTCATGCTCCCGGAAGAACCGCTCCATCTTGGCGGCGGTGTTCCACCAGTAGTCGTGGTTGCCCTTGAGCAGATACTTCTTCCCCGGCAGGGCGTCGATGAACCGGAAGTCCTCCAGCGATTCCTCCAGACTCATGCCCCAGGACAGGTCGCCGCACAGCACGGTGACGTCCTCCGGCCTCAGAGCGGAGAAGGCCTCCTTCAACCGGAGTACATAGTCCTGCCAGCCGTCTCCGAAGATCTCCATGGATTTGTTGGAATTGAGGGACAGATGCAGATCCCCCAGAGCATACAGCGCCATGCGCCGCCTCCTCTCCCGATTTTATATCAGCCGCCGCAGATTGTTCCAGAACAGATCCTCCAGCAGCGACTGGGGATAGCCCCGGTCCGCCAGCGCCTGCCACAGCAGCGGCACATCCTCCAGACCCCGCATCCCGCCGGCCAGCAGCTCGCAGCCGTCCATGTCGCCGCCCAGACACAGGGACCTTTCCCCGTCCAGCTCCAGAAAATGCTCCACATGGCGCACCAGCCCTTCCATGGTGGGGTCGTCGCCCACAAAGTGCTGGTAGTAGTTGAGCCCCGCCACGCCGCCGCTGTCCCGGATGGCCCGGAACATATCGTCGGTGAGGTTGCGCCGGTGGGGGCAGACGGCCCGGCTGTTGGAGTGGGAGGCCACCACAGGCCGCCGGGAAAGACGCACCACGTCCCAGAAGCCCGCATCCGACAGATGGGACACATCCACGTAGATGGACAGCTCCTCCATCCGCTGCAGGAAGTCCCGGCCATAAGCGGTCAGTCCCTGCTCCGGCTGCTGGGCATTGGAGCCGGAGAGACGGTTGGCGTAGTTCCACACCGGGTTCAGCAGCCGCACGCCCCAGTCATAGGCAGTGTCCAGCCGCCGGATGTCGCAGTCCAGCAGCTCGGCGCCCTCGATGCTCAGCAGCGCCGCCGCCTTGCCCTGCCCCACGGCCTCGTCCACCTCCGCCCCGGTGCGGCAGGGGAGGATGCGCTCCCGGTTCTCCTCCATCTCCCGCAGGAACCGCTGGTGGAGCAGAACGCCCTGCTCCGGCATGGAGCTGCCCTCCGGCACCAGCTGGGGGCTCTGGTATAGGGCAAAGAACTGGGCGTAGCGGGAAAAGCCCCCGGCCCGCTCCAGATCGATGTGTCCGCCGCTGCGGCGCAAATTACCCGCAATGTCGTAGAAGGCCCGCAGCTCCGGGTCCCGGAAGAGCGTCCCCGCCGTGTGGCAGCGGTGGATGGTGTCGCAGTGTGCGTCAAAATAGGGAATCGTATGTATCACCTCAAAATGCGTTTTCGATGTATTCTATGTGGGTGGCGGCGGGGGAGTGCGCCCCGTCGGTATAGACCTCTGCCACGTCGAAGCGGACGGGGCAGTCCAGCCCCTTTTCCATCAGATAGAAGGCCGCCGTCTTGCGGATGCGCTCCTGCTTGGCGGCGGTGACGTACTCTCTGGGCAGGCCGCAGGCCAGATTGCTGCGGGTCTTGACCTCCACGAAGCACAGCACGCCGCCCTTGCGGGCGATGAGATCGATCTCCCCGAACCGGCAGTGATAGCTGTGAGCCAGCAGCTCATAGCGCCTGCGCCGCAGATAGTTGGCGATCTGGGCCTCGCCCCATACGCCCTCCGCCCGGCTCATGTGCGCCGCTCCTTCCACTTGGTGAGAAAGCTCATCCGGTGCTCCGGACATGGCCCGTATCGGTCCAGCATGGCATAGTGCAGCTTGGTGCCGTAGCCCTTATGCCTGGCGAACTGATACTGCGGGTACAGGGGATCCAGCACCCGGCACACATACCGGTCCCGGCTCACCTTGGCCAGCACCGACGCTGCGGCAATGGACACCGAGCGCCCGTCCCCGCCCACCACCGTCTCATGGGGTGTGGTGATGGCGGAGGACCTTCCGTGATCCCGGTTGCCGTCGATGAGGGCATAATCCGCCGGGATCGCCAGAGCGTCGATGGCCAGCTGCATGGCCTTCATCCGGGCGCTGAGGATGTCCGTTGCGTCGATCTCCTCTGCACTGACGGAGGCCACCGCCCACGCCGCCGCCTGTTGGCAGATGACGTCGAACAGAGCCTCCCGCTTCTTCTCCGTCAGCTTCTTGCTGTCGTCAAGGCCGGGGATGCAGCCGTCCACCGGCAGGATCACCGCCGCTGCGTATACCGGCCCCATCAGCGGCCCGGCCCCCGCCTCGTCGCAGCCGCATACGGCGGCGCAGCCACGGGCCATGGCGGCCTTTTCCAGCGAGAAGTCCGTCATGTGGCGTCCTCCACCGTCTCCAGTGTGAAGCGGCCCAGCTTGCCGCCCCGGAACTCGTCCAACAGGATGCGGGCCATGCGCTCGGTGTCCACCTGCGCCCCCCGCATGAGAAAGCCCCGCTTGCGCCCAGCCTTTTCCAGCAGGTCATACCCGCTGTCCTCCGGCTCCACGGCGATCTTATACCGCTCCTCCAGCACGGAGGTATAGTGCCTCCCCAGATACTCCATGAGATAGCAGGCCAGCTCCTCGATGTCCAACACATCGTCCTTGATGGCCCCGGTGAAGGCCAGACGCTTGCCCACCTCCGGGTCGTCGAACTTGGGCCACAGGATACCCGGCGTGTCCAGCAGCTCCAGCGTGCTGTCCACCGGCACCCACTGCTTGCTGCGGGTGACGCCGGGCCGGTCCTCGGCTTTTGCGGTCTTGCGGCGGGCTACCTTATTGATAAAGGTGGATTTTCCCACGTTGGGGATGCCCAGCACCATGACCCGCACCACACGTCCCACCTGTCCCTTCTGGGCATAGGCCTCCAGCTTGTCCCGCAGCAGCTCCCGCACGGCGGCGGCGAACTGGGCGGTGCCGGCGCCGCCCTTGGCGTTGGCCTCCAGCACGGCATAGCCCTTCTCCCGGAAGTAGGCAGCCCAGCGCCGGGTCTGGCCGGGATCGGCCTGATCCACTCGGTTCAGCACCACCAGACGGGGCTTGCCCGCCGTCAGCTCGTCCACATCCGGGTTCCGGCTGGCCAGCGGGATGCGGGCATCCAGAATTTCGCACACGGCGTCCATATGCCCGATCTCGGCGGCGATCATCCGCCGGGTCTTGGTCATGTGACCGGGGAACCAGCTCAGGCTCTCTACCTGCATCTGTCTCACACCTTTCTTGCCTTGTCAATCTAAGCTATCATACCACATCTGCCGCCCCCTGTCCAGCGCAGAAACCCCTGTCCCGGCCCCTTGGCGCATCAAGCTTTTTCTTGAAAAGCGGTGGGCCATCTGGTATAATGTAAAAAATCAACAGGGAGGGCTCCGGTATGAAGAAAGCGGTATACTATATCCTGCTGGCGATATTCATAGGTGTATTTCTCTTTGCGGCCTATCAGATCGGCAGCTATATGCTGGAAAAGCACAAGAGCGACGAGGTGCTGAAGGATGCCGGCAAATACGTCTACATCCCGGACCTGAGCAGCGATGAGGAGCCGGAAGGGGAGCCGGAGCAGGTCTACGTGGACTTTGCGGCGCTGGAAGGCGTCAACAGCGACATCGTGGCGTGGCTCTACGGGGCGGACACGGGCCTGAACTACCCCATCGTGCAGGCGGAGGACAACGACTACTACCTCTATCGCCTGCTGGACGGCACATGGAACAAGAACGGCACCATCTTCATGGACTACGTCAATCGCTCGGACTTCTCCGACCAGAATACGCTGGTCTACGGCCACCATATGAAGTCCGGCGCCATGTTCGGCGCACTGGTGCAGTATAAGAAGCAGGAGTTCTACGACGCCCACCCCTATCTGTATCTCTACACTCCCCAGCAGAGCTACCGACTGGACCTGATCGCCGGGTCCGTGGTGGACTATGACGACGCCGTGTACTCCACGGTGCTGTCGGCGGATACGGTGAGTGCGCTGGTGCGCTCGTCCCGGTTCGAGTCCAGGACGCCGGTGCCGGAGGATCTCTCCAGCGCCCATTTGGTGACCCTCTCCACCTGCTCGTATGAGTTTGAAAATGCCCGGTTTGTGGTGGTGGGTGTCCTGACCCCCATCGATCCGGTGGCGGCCCCCGCCGGAAGCGGCGAATAATGTCCCCTGCGGTAGAGCGTAAGCCCTACCGCAGTTTTTTTATCCCATTGTTCACAGGAAGTTTACACGCCCCGCCCCGGCGGGAATTGACAATAACGGACAGACTGTCTATAATTGACCATAGAGAAATGGGGAGGGATGAAAATGCTTTCGACCAAGGTACACAAGGCTCGGCAGCTGGCGTCACACGCCCTGCCTCTGACACGGCGCATCCTATCGCTGGGGAAGGGACTTCTCCACAAGGTGACGGGTCTGGCGGGCCGGCTATTGGGTGCTGTGGGCCGCTGCGTCCGGCAGGTGACGGATTATCTGCTGGAGAGCAAGGCCGTGCGGCTGCTGCTGAAGCTCACCATGATCGTCTCCGCTGTGGCCACGGTGCTGACGGGACTGGGCTATCTGCTGTGCAGCAAACGCCAGCGCAGCTGAACAGGTAAAAAGCGGGAGGCGCTGCGGCGTCTCCCGATCTATTAGAAAAGAGGAATCAACTATGGAAAGAAAAGAATTTCAGGCGGAGTCCAAGCGTCTGCTGGAGCTGATGATCCACTCCATCTACACCCATAAGGAGATCTTCCTGCGGGAGATCTTGTCCAACGCCTCCGACGCCATCGACAAGCTGTGCTACCGCTCCCTGACGGATGAGCAGGTGGGCATGAAGCGGGAGGATTTCGCCATCACCATCCGCCCCGATCAGGAGGCCCGCACCCTCACCGTCAGCGACAACGGCATCGGCATGAACGATACCGATCTGGAGCAGAATCTGGGCGTCATCGCCTCCAGCGGTACCTTCCAGTTCCGTCAGGAGCTGGATAAGGACGCCGAGAGCGACGTTATCGGCCAGTTCGGTGTGGGCTTCTACTCTGCCTTCATGGTGGCCGACCACATCACCGTCGTCACCCGGAAGTACGGCGATGAGCAGGGCTGGCGCTGGGAGTCCGACGGCGTGGAGGGCTATACCATCGAACCCTGCCGCAAGGACACTGTGGGTACGGATATCATCATGCACCTGAAGGCCGACGAGGAGCCGGAGGAGTACAGCCAGTACCTGCAGGAGCACACCCTCCAGCGTCTGGTGAAGAAGTACTCCGACTATATCCGCTTCCCCATCCGTATGGAAATGACCCGCTCCAAGCGCAAGGAGGGCTGTCCGGAGGACAAGCCGGAGTATGAGGAGATCAAGGAGTGGGAGACGCTCAACAGCATGGTCCCCCTGTGGCAGCGGAAGAAGAGCGAGGTCACACGGGAGGAGTACGACAAGTTCTATCAGGAGCACTTCGGGGATTTCGCCCCGCCCCAGTCGGTGATCACCGTCTCTGCGGAGGGGGCCGTTACCTATAAGGCCCTGCTGTTCATTCCCGCCCAGCCCTCCGGCCAGTACTATACCGAGGACTTCGAGCCGGGCCTGCAGCTGTATTCCAGCGGCGTGATGATCATGGATAAGTGCGCCGATCTGCTGCCGGAGTGCTTCAACTTTGTCCGTGGCGTGGTGGACTCCCCGGACCTGAGCCTGAACATCTCCCGTGAGCTGCTGCAGCACGACCGCCAGCTGAAGGTCATCTCCAACAATCTGGAGAAAAAGATCCGCAGCGAGCTGGAGCGGATGCTGAAGGACGACCGGGAGGGCTATGAGAAGTTCTACCGCAGCTTCGGCCGCCAGCTGAAGCTCAGCGCCCTGAACAACTACGGCGCCATGAAGGAGAAGCTGCAGGATCTGCTGCTGTTCTACTCCTCCACCCAGAAGAAGCTGGTGACGCTGGGTGAGTACGTTTCCCGGATGCCGGAGGAGCAGAAGTATATCTATTACGCCTCCGGCGACAGCGTGGAGGCGGTGGATCATCTGCCCCAGACGGAGCTGCTGAAGGACCGCAGCATGGAGATCCTGTACTTCACCGATAAGACCGACGAGTTCATCCCCGATATCTTCCGCACCTACGGCGACAAGGCATTCCGCTCCGCCGTGGACGGCGATCTGGAGCTGGGGGACGAGAAGCAGCCGGAGACGGCGGATCATCAGGAGACGCTGGATTTCCTGAAGGAGACGCTGGGAAGCCGGGTGGATCAGGTGAAGGCCTCCGGCAAGCTGAAGTCCCATCCCGTCTGCCTCACCAGCGGCGAGGGCATGACCTTCGAAATGGAGAAGTACTTCGCCGCCGTGCAGCCAGACCTCGCCCTGAAGGCCAAGCGTATTCTGGAGGTGAACGTGGAGCATCCCGCCTTTGCCGCTCTGGAGTCCGCCCGCATCACGGACCCCGACCGGGCCAAAAAGTATGCCGAGATCCTGCTGAATCAGGCCATGCTCATTGCAGGTCTGCCGCTGGAGAACCCCTCCGACTATACGGATCTGCTCTGCTCCCTGTGGAAGTAAAATACAGACGGAGAATCGTATAGCGAGATAAATTTTCCGATAAATCGCCTTGCAGAAAAGGGACGGATCTGCGGAAAAGACACGAAGTCTGCCAAAAGGCAGGACGTCTGCGGGACGCCGAAATTGGACAAAAAACGGACGTCGGCAGGACGTTATCAGGACAAAAACAGGACGCCGGTCCCCACGGGACCGGCGTCCTGTTTTGTCCAATATGTGGGCCTTGCCCATTTCTGCACGGTGTTTGGCAGACACTGCAACCAGAGGGTCATAGGCTTTGTGTCGGGGTTTTTACAGGGCTTGACCTGTTCCTCCGGCGGAGGACTGCGGTGCGTCAGCGGCGGGAGCAGCTGCACGCTCCGGCGAGACGGCGTCCGCTGGGGTGAGGGGAAGGGCGGATGTCTCCGGGGTGGAGGGGGACGGCTGACGCTCCTTGGCGGCGTCGGCCTTTCCGGCTTCATACGCCTCCCGGCGGGCGCTCTCCAGCGCCTGACGGTGGGCCTCCTCCGTCTGGCGGGCGGCCCTTTCCGTCCGGCGGCGCTCCACGCCCCGCTTGCAGACCTTGCACAGATGCCATACCGACCCGGCGGCTACAACGCCCAGTCCCACCCATCCGGAGGTGCGGATCTGCCAGAAGTCATGGATGGTGAAGCAGTCGCCGTATATTCCCAAATAATATAGCACCACGCCGCCGATGAGCAACAGGATGCACAGGACCAGGTCCAGCGCCGCCCGCACCCGGTGAGCCTGCCGCCGCAGGAGAAAGCAGATCAGCAGCACCACTGCCAGCAGAAACAAGGCGGGGGACTGGCAGTATAATATTTCGGTCATGGAAGCCTGCCCCTCTCTTTACAGGCAGTTCTTGCCACGGAGGATGTACTTGCCGTCGGGTCCGGCCAGCACGGTGCCGTGCTCCACCGCCAGACGGCCCCGGAGCCACACCTGCTGGATGGAGCCACGGGTGGTGAAGCCCTCGTAGGGGTTATAGTCCACATTGGCCACCGTGTCCGCCGCACGGATGACGTGATCCGCCAGCGGATCGTACACCACGATATCGGCGTCGGCCCCGGCCTGCAGGATGCCCTTCCGGGGGAACATCCCGTAGAGCTTGGCGGGATTCTCCGCCAGTACACGGCACATGGTGGCAAGGCTGATCTTCCGGGTGGTGACACCGGCGGTGTAGATCAGCTCGCCACGGGTCTCCACCCCCGGCAGGCCGCCGGGAATTTTGGTGAAGTCCCCCCGGCCGGCGTCCTTCTGGGCCAGCGTAAAGGAACAGTGGTCCGTGGAGATGGTCTGAATTTCGCCACGGCGCAGGGCCATCCACAGGGCCTTCTGATCCTCTGCCTTGCGGATGGGGGGCGCACAGACGTAGCGGGCCGCCAGAGAGTAGTCGGGGTTATCATACACGCTGTCGTCCAGCAGCAGGTACTGGGGGCAGGTCTCGGCATAGACCTTCTGGCCACGCTTCCGGGCGGCCTCCACCTCCCGCAGGGCGGCGGCGTTGGTGAGGTGGACGATGACCACGGGGATATCCACCGCCTCAGCGATCCGCAGCAGGCGGCTCACGGCCTCCGCCTCCAGAAAGTCCGGACGGGTCCGGGGGTGGGAGGAGACACCCATTTCCCCGGCGGCCTTCTTTTCCTCGATGAGGGCGTCGATGACGCCGCTGTTTTCGCAGTGTACGCCGCAGATGCCGCCCTTCTCCTTCAGCTTTTTCAGGGCGTGGTACATGGCGTTGTCCCCGATCATCATGGCGGGATAGGTCATGTACATCTTGAAGGAGGAGATACCGGCGGCGTACATATCGTCGATCTCCGCCTCGATCTGCGGGTTCCAGTCGTCGATGGTCATGTGGAAGCCGTAGTCGCAGCAGGTGTGGCCGTCGGCCTTCCGGTGCCACAGCTCCAGCCCGTGGTGCAGGCTCTCCCCCTTGTTGGGGCAGGCGAAGTCCACCACGGTGGTGGTGCCGCCCCGCAGGGCCGCCCGGGAGCCGGTGGTGAAATTGTCGGCGGTGGTGGTATTGCACACGTCCAGATCAAAATGGGTGTGGGCGTCGATGAAGCCGGGCATCAGCAGCATCCCGGTGACGTCGATGATCTGGTCGGCCTTGCGGGTGATATTGCGGCCCACCTCCAGGATCTTTTCACCCTCCACCAGAATATCGGCACGGCGTGTCCCTCTGCCGGAGACAACGGTGCCGCCTCGAAACAGATACTTCATAGCTTGCACTCCCTTCCGAATTTGACACGAATTTACCATCGATGGACAAGGGCAAGCACGGTTTTGTCGGGCAAAAATGCGCCCATACTGCGGGGGTTCCTTGGCCATACGGCAAGTATGCCCTGCGGGCCTTTCCTTGTCTGACCGGATTTTTGCTCCGACAAAACTGCAAGGCACCTGCCAGCGATGGATTTTCGAGTGATTTTTGGCTTTTGAGATGCAGGCGGGCTGGCGCCCGCCAAGGCGAAAAGGACAAAAAGCGCCGGAAAGACACGCTGTCAGGCGTACTTGCCCTTGTTCATCGATGGTAACCTATATTATAACAGAAAAAAACCAAAAAGCCACACCATTTTTCAGGGTCGTCCGTACCGGTTACGGCGGAATGTACAAAAACGGCATGGGATTTTTGTATGGCTCGTACAGAGAGATTTTATCGTACTTTTACACAAAAAAACACAGATCAGGCTTGTTTTCCTGTGCAAAATCATGTATGATAGAGACGTATTATGGGATGCCACGGGCATTCCAAAAAATAAAGGAGGAAAGAACCATGCGGAAAGTATTAGCATTGCTCCTGTCCCTGGTGATGACACTGACTCTGTTGGTGCCGGCCACCTGGGCAGAAGAGAAGCCGGCGGCTGGGTATCAGCTGCCAGCTTCTCTGAAGGGCAAGACGGTCATTCTGCACACCAACGACGTACATGGCGCTATTGACAAATACGCCAAGGTTGCGGCACTGAAAAACGAGTGCTACGACCGGGGCGCCAGCGCTGTGGTGCTGCTGGATGCCGGTGACTTCAGCCAAGGCTCTACCTACGTCAGCCTCAGCAAGGGCGCTACCGCCGTGGAGCTGATGAATGCCGTGGGCTACGACGCCGTGACGCTGGGCAACCACGAGTTTGACTACGGCTTCCCCCAGCTGAAGGCGAATCTCAGCTACAGCGCCGCCGACTTCCTGGTGACCTGCGTCAATCTGGTGGACGACAAGGGTGATCCCATCTTCGCTCCCGGCGCTACCGCTCCCGTTACGGACGCTGACGACACCCCCCTCTTTAACCTCACCGTGATGGGTGTGGCCACTCCGGAGACTCAGACCAAGGCCAACCCCGCTCTGATGAAGGGCCTGACCTTCCTGTCCGGCCAGAAGCTGTATGACGCCGCCAACGCCAAGATCAAGGTCGCCCGTGAGGAGGGCAACGCCGATATCGTCATCGCTCTGACCCATCTGGGCGTGGATGCGTCCTCCGAGCCCAACCGCTCCATCGATTTCGTGAAGAACGTCCCCGATGTGGACATCGTCATCGACGGCCATTCCCACACCGTGATGACCGCCAACAAGAACAACGGCATGATCCAGTCTACCGGTACGGGTCTTGCGTATGTGGGCGCTTTCGTCATTGATAACGCCACCAAGAGCGTGGAGAGCAACGGTCTCATCGACCTGAGCACCTACACCAAGGAGGATGCCTCCGTCAAGGCCATCGCCGACAGGATCATCGGTGAGGTGGATGCCGAGTACGGCAAGGTGTTCGCCAAGACCGAGGTGGAGCTCAACGGCGACAAGGAGCCCGGCAACCGCACCGAGGAGACCAACATGGGCGACCTTATTACCGACGCCATGATGTGGGCCGTTAAGACCCGGATGCCCAGCATCAACATGGAGAACGCTGTGGCCATCACCAACGGCGGCGGCATCCGTGCCGCCATCAAGGCCGGCGACATCACCAAGAAGGACGTGTTCACCGTTCTGCCCTTCGGCAATACGCTGACGGTGGTGAACGTCACCGGCGCCGAGCTGCTGGAGGCGCTGGAGGCTGCTACCTTCTGCACTCCCGCGCCTCTGGGCGGCTTCCCCCAGACCGCCGGCATGAAGCTGACGGTGGACTGCACCAAGGATTACGACAAGAACGACACCACCTATCCCGGCTCTACCTACTACGGTCCCAAGAGCATCAACCGTGTGACCATCGAGAGCATCAACGGCAAGCCCTTTGATAAGGATGCCACCTACGCTGTCATCACCAACGACTTCCTGGCCGCCGGCGGCGACATCTACTACGCCTTCGCCGCTGCCAGCAGCCAGATCGAGAGCGGTCTGTCGCTGGACACCGTGGTCATGGACTACATCACCGATGAGCTGGGCGGCACCGTCACCAAGGCCCGGTATGGCGAGCCTCAGGGCCGCATGACCATCATCCCGCCGGAGAAGACGGATGACGGCAAGATCACCATCGGCGGTCTGGACGCCAACATCTGGATGACCAAGTACGGCAACGTCTACACCGACTGCAAGGCCAAGGACTTCATGGGCAAGCTGGGCTTTGCATGGGGCGATCTGGTGACGGTCAAGTTCCTGGATAAGACCCTGACCCTGCCGGTGGTGCCTACCTATTCCTATGTGGATTCCGGCAAGCCCGCCGTCATCGTGGAGAAGGACGCCGACGGTAAGCCTACCGGCTACGTCTCCATGGCCATCAACATGGGTAACTTCGCCGAGACCTATGAGCTGGCCAAGAAGCACACCAACGAGGATAAGACGTGGTACTGGACCGCTTGGGAGGGTGTGACCTATCCCGTGGAGGTCACCTTCAAGATGGCGGAGAAGGGCGGCTACATGGCCGAGTACATCATGCACGATCTGCAGCGCACCAATGACCGTGCCGATTATCCCAACCTGTCCGACGCCGAGTTCGGCAACTTCCGCAACATCGCCACCACCGGCATGGGCAAGGATGTGCTGTACCGTGGCTCCTCCCCCATCAACCCGGAGCTGGGCCGCAACACCTATGTGGATGCCGCTCTGAAGCAGGCGGGCGTGAACGTGATCATGAACCTCGCCAACAGCCCGGAGGAGGCCGAGGCCTATGAGGGCTTCGCCGATACCTACTACTCCGGCCAGAAGGTGATCTATCTGAACCTGGGCGTGGACTTCTCCGCTCCGGAGTTCCAGAAGGGTCTGGCCGAGGGCCTGCGGTTCTTCGCCGCCAACAAGGGTACCTACTATGTCCACTGCACCGAGGGCAAGGACCGTGCCGGCTTCGTCTCCGCTCTGCTGGAGTGCCTGATGGGCGCTACCTATGACGAGGTGGTGGCGGACTACATGGTCACCTACTACAACTACTACGGCGTGGAGCCCGGTACGGACAAGTACAACGCCATTGCCAACAGCAACATTATCAAGACCCTCCAGAACGCCTTCGGCGTGGAGGATCTGTCCAAGGCCGACCTGCAGAAGGGCGCTAAGGACTACATGAAGGCCATCGGTCTCACCGACGCCGAGATCACCGATCTGATGGTGAATCTGGGCTATGTGGCCCCCGTGGAGCCTGTGACACCTTCCAAGCCCGCTACCGGTGACGCCGGTATCGTGGTGTATCTGGGTCTGGGCGTGATGGCTCTGGCCGGTGGGGTGCTGGTGGCTAAGAAGAAGGAGCAGTTCTAAGAACGCACCTTTCCATAAGCAGGAAGTATTCCGCTGAATAGTGACCCCCATGGTCCGGGGCTTTGCCCCGGACCATGGGGGATCTTTTTGCTGGTAGGGGCAGGAGCCGCCGGTGGGCAAGGGGAAAGAGGCCGGTGCCGGGCGGGCTTGTGCCGGCGGACCGGTGTCCATGAGAGAGAATAAAAGCGTGAGCCGCCGAAGGGCGGCTCACGCTTTTGATACAGGTCATGCGGTTGCTGTGGCTCACGCTTTTATGGGGTTCGTGCCTTTGGGATGCGTTCTGCGCTCTGTGCATGGGGGATGCGGCAGCGCAGAGCGGGCTTTTGCGGTAAGGGGTGACCCTTATGCAAGCGAGTAACTCTTACGCAAACAGGTAGGCGTACCGGTCACGGACGGTAACGATGAGCTTTTCCAGCTCCGCAGGCAGGTCGTTGCGGCCGGAGAGGTCGTACTCCTTGGGCTCCCCGAAGGTACGCACCTTCACCCGGTCGCCGCCCAGGAACAGGACACCGGCGTTGTGGGAATCCGCCATATCCTCCGCCGTCTGGAAGAGGGTGAACTTATCGTGGCAGGGCTCGGAGTGGTAGGGGCAGAACTGGGTGCAGTTGCCGCACTCGTTGCACATTTTATCCACGTGCAGGATCTGGTGGCTGCCGTCGGCCATGGCAATGACCACGTTGGCCCGGTTGGGGCAGGAGTCGGCGCAGTTTTCGCAGACGGTGGAGCACTGGAGGCAGCGCTCACCCTCGCAGGCGGTGCAGCCGCTCATCCGCAGGATCCCCTTCTTGGCGATGGCGTCGGCCTTGGTGATGTAGGCCTGCTGGGGGATATCGTAGGTATGGGGAGCGCCGATGACTGCCTCGGCGAACTGTGCGGCGTCGGCAATGCCCTCCACCACCGTAGCGGGGCCACGGCGGGCGTCACCGGCGGCGTACACGCCCTCCACATTGGTCCGGAAGGCGGGGCGGCCCTTGCCGTCCACCTCCACGCCGTTGGAGGTCAGGAGGGCGCTGTCCACCTGCTCGCCCACGGCGGAGATCACCAGATCGCAGGGGATGTCCACATATTCACCGGTGGCCACGGGGCTGCGGCGGCCGGAGGCATCCGCCTCACCCAGCTTCATCTTCTCGCAGCGCAGCACGCCGTCCTTCTGCTCCACCGGGGCGCACAGCTCGGCGAAGGTCACGCCGTCCGCCAGCGCCAGCGCCAACTCATGCTCGTCGGCGGGCATATATTTTTTGGTGCGGCGATAGACGATGGTGACGTGCTGGGCGCCGCTGCGCTTGGCCAGACGGGCCGCATCCATGGCGGTATTGCCGGCGCCCACCACGGCCACATTGCCGCCCACGGAGATGTTCCCGGCCTTGACGCCCTTCATCCACTGGATGGCGCCGGCCACATCGCCGGGGATGCCCAGCTGGCCGGGCTTCCATGCGCCCACGGCATAGAGGATATGGGTGTAGCCCATGGCCTTCAGCTCCGCCACGGAGGGGGCGGGAGCGCCGCAGCGGACCTCCACGCCGTACTTCTCCATCAGGGCGATGTCCTTCTGGATGGCCTCGTTGGTGATGCGGAAGGCGGGGATCACGTGGCGGGGGACGCCGCCCAGACACTGCTCCCGCTCGAAAATGGTGGTCTCGACACCGGCACGGCCCAGGAAATAGGCGGCGGCGATGCCGGTGGGGCCGCCGCCGATGATGGCGGCCTTCTTGCCGGAAACCTTAGCGGGCTTCTGGATGGAGGCCATGAGGGCCTCGTAGCCGTGGTAGGCCGCCACCAGCTTGGTATCCCGGATACGGACGGACTCGTCGTAGAAATTCCGGGAGCACTTGGTCTGGCACCGGTGGGCGCAGATGGTGCCGGTGAGGAAGGGCAGGGGGTTCTTCTCGGTGATGAGCTTCAGAGCCGGGCCGTACAGGCCCTTGCGGACCAGCTCCACATATTCGGGGATATCCTGCTCGATGGGACAGCCGCCCTTGCAGGGAGCCGTGAAGCAGTCCAGCCAAGGCACCTGCTTGTCGCTCTTGCGGCTGGGCAGGGGCTTGATGGGCTTGACGTGGTGGAAGTCCGTGTGGCTGGCGGTGGACAGGTCACAGATGGCCTGCGTGTCCGTGCCGGAGAAGGGGCGGTAGGGCAGAGCCTCCACCTTCTCCACCATTTGCAGCAGGCGGTTGTAGCCGCCGGGCTTGAGGATGGTGGTGGCCACGGTGATGGGCCAGATACCGGCGGCAAACAGCTTGTCGCAGTTGAAGTACTCGGCGCCGCCGGCGAAGGAGATCCGCATCCTGCCGCCGAACTGCCGGGAGATGCGGTGGCACATCTCGATGGTCAGGGGGAACAGGCTCCGGCCGGACATATACATCTCGTTGTTGGGCAGCTCACCACGGGTGGTGTCCACGGGGAAGGTGTTGGAGAGCTTCAGGCCGAACTCCAGCCCGCAGCCGTCCGCCAGCTTCTGGAGCCGCTGGAACATGGGAACGGCGTCCGCCCACTGCAGATCCTCGTTGAAGTGGTGCTGGTCAAAGACGATGTAGTCATAGCCCATGGCGTCCAGCGTCCGCCGGGCAGTCTCGTAGCCCAAAATGGTGGGGTTGCATTTGACGAAGGTGTGCAGGTGCTTTTCGGAGATGAGATAGCTGGCAATGCGCTCGATCTCATCGGGAGGACATCCATGGAGGGTAGAGACGGTGACGCTGCCGGAGACACGGGGGGAGATGGCGTCGATGAAGTCGCTCTCCGCCGGGAACAGCTCCTTCAGAACCTCCTTGCACTCACCGAAGATGGCGGTACGGCGGGCGTCCATCATGCCGTCGATGTAGGTGTTCACCTTCTCGCCCTTGATGCCCTCCAGATCGTAGCCTACGGACATATTGAACACGAAGCCGTCGGGATCGCCCAGATCGTAGACCTTGCTGAGAACCTTCAGGGCGCACCAGGCCTTGATGTACTCGTCCATGGCCTGCGGCACCGTCAGCTCCGTGGACCACTCCTGATTGTAGCCCTCGTCGTTGGCCAGAATGCAGGGGCGGGGGACGCAGGCGGCCAGATCGGCGCCGTCCATCTTCTGGACGGTCTTGACCTCGAAGAACCGTGCGCCGGCCACATAGGCGGCGATGATGTTCTGGGCCAGCTGGCTGTTGGGGCCGGCGGCGGGGCCGAAGGGAGTTTCGATGCGCTCACCGAAGATGGGCAGGCTCTTGCCGGAGGCACGATAGGCCTTGTGGATGCCGAAGATCTCGCCGCAGTCGGCGTATTCGGTGACCACCCAGTTCATAAGGGAGCGGAAGGGGATGGGATACATTTTTTCAGACATGGGGATTCCTCCTTATTGTGATATGGGGATGATGGGATATCAATACGTTCTGTGGTTCAGGTCACCCCACAGCTTTTTGGCGGCTTCCAGAATGTGGGCGTTCTCTGCCTCCTCGTCGATGCCCACCAGCACACGGTCCTGCATCAGCACCTTGCCGTTTGCGATGGTGGTCTGGCACTGGCGGCCGGTCATGCCGAAGATCATGTGGCCGTCGATGTTCTCGTCGGAGAAGGGGGTGAAGGGCTTATAGTCCATGACGATGATGTCCGCCGCCGCACCGGCCTTCAGCACGCCCAGCGTGGCGGGGAAGTACTTCTCACCGATTTTGGCGTTGTTGCGGAACAGCATATCCGTCACCTCACACCAGCCCACGTTGGGCAGGCAGTTCTGGCTCCGCTGGGAGCACAGGGCCACCTTGATGGACTCCAGCATATCGTTGGTATAGGCATCGGTACCCATGCCCAGCAGGATGCCCCGCTTGTGCAGCTGGATCACCGGGCAGATGCCGATGGCGTTGCCCATGTTGCTCTCCGGGTTATTCACCACCATGGTGTTGGTGTGCTGGATGATCTCCATCTCGGCGGTGTTGACGTGGATGCAATGGCCCAGAATGGTCTTGTCCCCCAGAATACCGTGGTCCTGCAGCCGCTGGATGGGGCGGCGGCCGTAGTTCTGCAGGGAGTCGTACACATCGTTCATGCCCTCGGACACATGGATGTGGTAGCCGGTGCGGCCGTTGTTGGCCTCCACCATCCGGTCGAAGGTCTTGTCGCTGATGGTGAACAGGGCGTGGCCGCCGAACATGGCCGCCAGCATGGGGTCCTTGTTCTTCTCACACTCGGTGATAAAGTCGGCGTTCTCCTGAATGGCCTGCAGGCACTTCTCCTCGCCGTCCCGGTCGGAGACCTCATAGCACAGGCAGGAGCGCAGGCCCAGACGCTTGCTCTCCTCGGCAATGGTGTGGAGGGTGCCGGGGATCTCACCATAGGAGGCGTGGTGGTCGAAGATGGTGGTGACGCCCTGCTTGATGGAGTCCATATACAGGGCCGTGGCGCTGGCCCGTGTGCCGTCCATCATCAGCTTGCGGTCGATGGCCCACCACGTGCCGTCCAGCACCTCATAGAAGTTGGTGGGGTCGTTGCCCACGATGGACAGACCTCTCGCCAGAGCGGAATAGATGTGGGTGTGGGCGTTGATGAGGGCCGGCATGATGACGCCGCCCTTGGCATCGATGCAGTGGGCGTCGGGGTACTTCCGGCGCAAGGCGCTCTCCTCACCTACCTCCACGATCTTGCTGCCCTCGTAGGCCACGGCGCCGTGCTCGTAATAGCCCTTGCCCTCCGTGTCACGGGTGATGAGTCTGCCGTTGATGACCAGATTCATGATGTTTCCTCCTTTTATAAAATGTTTCCGGGTAAGAAAAAATGTTCCAAATCCCCGGAGGGGATCTGAAACACTCAAGCAACCGCCGAGTGATAGTTGCAGCCCGTGTGCGAGACACTTCCTTACAGCTACCAATCTGAATTGTCACACTCATTCTACCCGAAAACGGCGCAAAATGCAACAGCAAATTCCATGGAAATGCCGAAAAATATCCGCAGGTATGGAATGCCTGCGGATATTTCGGATAGGAAAGAGAAAATTGCTGAAAAAGCTTTCAGTTTCGCTGCGGGGTTTACTTGGTGCCGAAGATGCGGTCGCCGGCGTCGCCCAGACCGGGGACGATGTAGCCGTTCTCGTTCAGGTGGTCGTCCAGCGCAGCGCAGTAGATGTCCACATCGGGGTGGCGCTCATAGATGAACCGCACACCCTCCGGAGCCGCCACCAGGATCATCAGCTTGATATTCTTGCAGCCCAGCTCCTTCATCTTGGTGATGGCCATGTCGGCGCTGCCGCCGGTGGCCAGCATGGGATCCACGATCAGCACGTCACGGCCGGCGATGTCCTTGGGGTACTTCAGGAAGTAGAAGTGGGGCTCCAGCGTCTCCTCATCCCGGTACATACCGATGTGGGCCACACGGGCGGAGGGGACCAGCGTCAGGATGCCGTCCTCAAAGCCCAGTCCGGCCCGCAGGATGGGGACGATGGCCAGCTTCTTGCCCGCCAGCACAGGTGCCTCGAAGGGGCAGATGGGGGTCTCGATGGTCCGGGTGGTCATGGGCAGGTCACGGGTGGCCTCGTAGGTCAGCAGCATGGCGATCTCGCCCACCAGTGCCCGGAAGTCCTTCACGCTGGTGTTCTTGTCACGCATCACCGACAGCTTGTGCTGCACCAGGGGATGGTCCACAATGTGCAGGGTGGGAAACTGATTGCTCATAGTCTTGTCCTCCGCATATAAAAATTTTTGAATCAATCCAAAGTGATCTTCAGGCCCTTGGCCAGCCGCTCCCGCTCTGCCTGACTCAGCCGCAGGTAGACCGGAACCAGATCACGGGCGGATACCGTTTCGCCACGGGCGGCCATCTCCTCCGCCGCCAACGCCACGCCCACGGCGTTCTGCATCACCAGCTGGGCCGGGGCCATGCGGCAGGGGATGCCCGCCTCGGAGAGAAAGCCGCTGCACAGAGCGGCGCCGTCCCCCACCACCAGCTTGGGCCGGGGGTCGCCTTGCAGCTCCTCCGCCAGCTGGGACAGGGCGATGGCCCGGTCGGGGGTCAGCCGGGTGAGCTGCCCGCCTTCGGCGGCGAATACGGCGTTATAGACCTGACTGCGCCGGGCGTCCATGGAACAGACGATGAGCCCGTCCATGTGCCGCAGGTTCTGGGCCATGGCCTCCAGCGTGGACACACCGCAGCAGGGCTTGTCCGCCGCCCAGGCCAGCCCCTTCAGGGCCGACACCCCGATCCGCAGGCCGGTGAAGCTCCCCGGCCCCGCCGCCACCGCCAGCAGGTCCATGTCCGACAGCGACTGCTCGCTCTCCCGCAGCATGGCATCCACCAGCGGCATCAGGGTACGGCTGTGGGTGAGTCCGGTGTTCTGATAAGTATAGGCCCGCACCACGCCGCCGTCGGTCACGGCAGCGGATACGCTTTTGGCAGAGGTCTCCAGAGCCAGTATCTTCAAAATCCCGTCACCCCCGTTATGGTGATGCGCCGTCCGTTGTCCTCGCCCTCCAGCCGGCGGAGATCCACCCACACGGTGTCCTCCGGCAGGGCCCCGGCCACGTTCTCACTCCACTCCACGGCGCACACGCCGCCACGGTCCAGATAATCCTCCCACCCGATATCAAAGAGGGCGTCGGCATCCGGCAGGCGGTACATATCGAAGTGGAACAGGGGGATGCGCCCCTGATACTCGTTGACGATGGTGAAGGTGGGGCTGGTGACACGGTCCCGGCAATCCAGCCCACGGGCCAGACCACGGGTGAAGGCGGTCTTGCCCATGCCCAGCCCGCCCCGGTAGGCGACGACCGTGCCGGGGGTCAGGGCGCAGCCCAGCCGGTAGCCCAGCGCCTCCGTCTCGGCGGCGCTGTGGGTGAGATGCTCCATGTCCATCGCCTCCTGTCCTGAAATCGATTCATTATAGCACACATCCCCCCGGTTGAAAAGGGCAAACTTGCCCAAGGGTAGGGGGAATGTAGGCTTTACCTTTTTACGCTCCTGTGCTATACTAATACATGATGTGCAACCATACGAAGGGAGGGCGGCCCATGAACCTGTGTGACCGCAATGAGATACAGGAACTGCTGCGGCGTCACGGCTTCCGTTTTTCCAAATCCATGGGGCAGAACTTCCTCATTGAAAGCTGGGTGCCGGAGGATATCGCCGCCGCCAGCGGCGCCGACCGACAGACCGGCGTGCTGGAGATCGGTCCCGGCATCGGCCCCCTGACCCAGCAGCTGGCCCGGCGGGCGGGAAAGGTGGTATCCGTGGAGCTGGACCGGCGGCTCTATCCCGTGCTGCGGGAGACGATGGCGGACTTTGACAACTTCACCCTGCTGGAGGGGGATGCCATGAAGCTGCCTCTGCGGCAGACGGTGAAAGAGCAGTTTTCCGGTCTACGGCCCATTTTGTGTGCCAATCTGCCCTATCACATCACCACACCGTTCCTTACCGCCTGCGTGGAGGCCCAGTGCTTCGACAGCCTGACGGTGCTGATCCAGAAGGAGGTGGCCCAGCGCATCTGCGCTGCCCCCGGTACGGCGGACTACGGGGCCTTTACCCTGCTGATGCAGTACTATACCCAGCCGGAGCTGCTGTTCACCGTTTCCAACACCTGCTTCCTGCCGGCCCCCAAGGTCACCTCGGCGGTGATCCACTGCCGCAGCCGCAAGGCTCCGCCGGTGGAGGTGTGCTCCAGAGAGATGCTGTTCCGCACCGTCCGGTCGGGCTTTGCCCTGCGGCGCAAGACGCTGGTGAACTCCCTGCAGACGGCCTTCCCCCTGCCCAAGGAGCGGCTGACGGAGATCGTCGTTGCCTGCGGGCTGGATCCCTCTGTGCGGGGAGAGCGGCTGGGGCTGGCGGAATATGCCCGGCTGGCGGATGCGCTGGCGGCGGAAAAGGAGGGGTGAGATGTTTCGCTCGTTGTTTGATCCCAACAGCGCCTTCTTCCGTGGCATGGAGCGGGTGTGGACGCTGGTGGTGCTGAATGTGCTGTGGGTGTTGTGCTCTCTGCCGGTGGTGACCATAGGCCCCTCCACAGCGGCGCTGTATCAGGTGCTGGGGAAAGTGATACAGGGGGAGGACAGCCACACGGCGAGAAAATTTTTCGCCGCATGGCGGGAGAACTTCAAGTGTGCCCTGCTGGTATGGCTGCCCATGCTGGCGGTGCTGGTTCTGTGCGGCTTTGATCTGTACTTCGCTGTTCTGAACGACCGTTTTTTGTGGAAGCTGCTGGCGGTATTCGCCTTGCAGCTGGCGGCAGTGGAGCTGACGTTTGTGTTTCCCCTGATGGCCCGGTATCAGAACACATGGCGCAGCCACATGAAAAATGCCATGCTGGTGGGGGTGGGGAACCTGCCACGGATGCTGCTGATCTGGCTGATCTGGGCGGTGCCGGTGGGGGCGTGTCTGGTGTTCCCGTGGCTGCGGCTGTATCTGAGCCTTGTGTGGCTGCTGATCGGGTACAGCAGTCTCAGCTATGTGACGGCTCTGCTGCTGCGGCCGGTGTTCCGGCGGCTGGAGCAGCCTAAGGATGACCCGAAGAAGGACGGGACGGATGCGTCCTGACCGGCGGGGGCTGACGGCTTGACAAGCGGCGTCAGGTATGGTAAACTGTGATAAATTTTGTAATGTACGGAGGGTACAGCTATGAAGCATATTCAGACCATTGAGACCCGTGACCTCTGCCAGAGCGCCAAGAACGGCGGCTGCGGCGAGTGCCAGACCTCCTGCCAGTCTGCCTGCAAGACCAGCTGCGGTATTGCCAATCAGGCTTGCGAGAAGAAGAACAGCGACTGAGTTGTGAAAACCATGGTGCCGCCCTTGCCGGGCGGCATTTTTGGCGTAGAGATCAAATATAAAGGTAGGAAACAGGATGATACATCAATATAAGCTGGGCAACCTGTGCGTGGTGCTGGATGTATGTTCCGGCTCCGTCCACGCCGTGGACGAGGTGGCCTATGACATGATCGCCGGGTTCGAGACGCAGGAGCGGGAGACGCTGGTGGATGCGCTGGCGGAGAAGTACCGGGATCGGGAGGACGTGACCCGGTCGGAGCTGGAGGAGTGCTACGATCAGCTGCTGGCGCTGAAGGATGCGGGGAAGCTTTTCACCGAGGACACCTTCGCCCCCATGGCCGGGGAGCTGAAGGCCCGCACCTCCGGAGTCATCAAGGCATTGTGCCTCCATGTGGCCCACACCTGCAACCTCAACTGCTCCTACTGCTTCGCCAGTCAGGGCAAGTACCACGGCGACCGGGCACTGATGAGCTATGAGGTGGGCAAGCAGGCGCTGGACTTCCTCATGGATCACTCCGGCACCCGGCACAATCTGGAGGTGGACTTCTTCGGCGGCGAGCCGCTGATGAATTTCGACGTGGTGAAGCGGCTGGTGGCCTATGCACGCAGCGTGGAGAAGGAGCGGGGCAAGCACTTCCGCTTTACCCTGACCACCAATGGGGTGCTCATCGACGACGACGTCATCGACTTCGCCAACCGGGAGATGAGCAATGTGGTGCTGAGTCTGGACGGCCGCAAGGAGGTCCATGACCGCTACCGGGTGGACTATGCAGGAAACGGCAGCTGGGAGAAGATCGTTCCCAAGTTCCAGAAGCTGGTGCAGGCCCGGCAGGGGAAGAACTACTATATGCGGGGGACCTTCACCCACGCCAACCCCGACTTTTTGAAGGACATCCAGACCATGCTGGATCTGGGCTTCACGGAGCTGAGCATGGAGCCGGTGGTGGCTGCCCACGGTGATCCGGCGGCCCTGACGGAGGCGGACAAGGAGATCGTCATGCAGCAGTATGAGGATTTGGCCCGACTGATGCTGCAGCGGGACAAGGAGGGGAGGCCCTTCACCTTCTACCATTACATGATCGACCTCAAGGGCGGCCCCTGTATTTATAAGCGCATCTCCGGCTGCGGCTCCGGTACGGAGTACATGGCCGTGACCCCTTGGGGCGACCTGTACCCCTGTCACCAGTTCGTGGGCGACGAGAAATTCAAGCTGGGCAACATCTGGGACGGCGTGGAGAACCACGCCGTGCAGGCGGAGTTTGCCGGGTGCAACGTGTATGCACGGGAGGAGTGCCGGGACTGCTGGGCAAGGCTCTACTGCTCCGGCGGGTGCGCCGCCAACGCCTATCACGCCACCGGCTCCGTCCGGGGCGTATACGCCGACGGCTGCGACCTGTTCCGCAAGCGCATGGAGTGCGCCATCGCCGTGGCGGTGGCCCGTGAGTTGGGGACGGAATGAGCACCCCCATCTGCGATTTCGTCCGCCGCTACGTCGGCGGCGGGGCCGTGCGGCTGCATATGCCCGGCCACAAGGGCTGCGGCCCGCTGGGCTGCGAGGCGCTGGACATCACGGAGATAGACGGCGCTGACGATCTGTTTCACCCGGAGGGCATCATTGCCCAAAGCGAGGAGAACGCCGGTGCCGTTTTCGGGGCGCACACCCTGTACGCCGCCGGAGGCTCCACCCTGTGTATCCAGACCATGGTGCAGCTGCTGGCGGTATATGCACGCAGTCGGGGGCAGAGGCCCCTGCTGCTGGCGGGACGCAATGCCCATAAGGCATTCGTCAATGCCGCCGCTCTGCTGGACGTGCCGGTGCGCTGGCTCTGTCCGGCGGAGGGAGAGGCCTATTACAGCGGGGTCGTGACCCCGGAGCAGCTGGAGCGGGAGCTGGCTTGCAGCCGGGAGCCAGTGACGGCGGTGTATCTCACCTGCCCGGACTATCTGGGGGAGCTGCCGGATGTGGCGGCGCTGGCGGCGGTGTGCCGCCGGGCCGGGGTGCTGCTGGCGGTGGACAACGCCCATGGGGCGTATCTGAAGTTTCTGTCCCCCTCCCGGCATCCCATGGATCTGGGGGCAGATCTGTGCTGCGACTCCGCTCACAAGACGCTGCCGGTGGTCACGGGCGGGGCGTATCTGCACATCGCCCATCAGGCCCCGGAGCTGCTGCACCGGCAGGCCAAGGCCTCCATGGGACTGTGGGGCTCCAGCAGCCCGTCGTATCTGATCTTGCAGTCGCTGGACGCTGCCAACGAGCTGTTGGCGGACTATCCGGAGAAGCTGCAAGCGCTGCTGCCGCAGCTGGAGAGTCTGCGTCGTCGGCTGGCGGTGCGGGGATGGGAGCTTCTCTCCGGTGAGCCGCTGAAGGTGACGCTGTGTCCCAAGGGGTACGGCTATACCGGCCCGGAGGTGGCGGCGGCGCTGGAGAGCGGCGGCATCTACCCGGAGTTTTACGACCCGGATCATGTGGTGCTGATGGTATCGCCCCAGAACGACCCGGCGGAGCTGCGGCGGCTGGAGGAGGTGCTGGCGGCGCTGCCCCGGCGGCAGGCCATCCGGCAGGGGCCGCCCCCCATGCCCCGACTGGAGCAGGCGGTGACGCCCCATGAGGCCATGCTCTCCCCGTGGGAGGAGGTGCCGCTGGAGGCGTGCTGCGGCCGTATCTCCGCCGCAGGAGCACTGGGCTGTCCCCCGGCGGTGCCGGTGGTGCTGTGTGGCCAGCGGATAGATGCGGCGGCGGTGGAGGTGCTGCACTACTACGGCTTTCACCGGTGCGCCGTGCTGACGGAATAAGAGAAAAAGGGAGCCCCGCGGCGTCATGCGCCGTGGGGCTCCATATCTATGCGAGCAGGTCTGTAAGCCGGGTTCTGTATTTGACAGTCATCTATCTAAGCGCATCGTTGCCGGTGCGCTTCAGCCACCTCGGGAGCGGACGGGCCGCCCTATTGCTCCCATAGCGGTGTTGCTCCGGATAGAGTTTACAGCATCGGACACTCTCGAGCCGATGGGTGAGCTCTTACCTCGCCTTTCCACCCTTACCTCCGAAGAGGCGGTATATCTCTGTTGCACTTTTCCTGAAGTCGCCTTCGGCGGGCGTTACCCGTTATCCTTGCCCTGTGGAGCCCGGACTTTCCTCATGAACAGGCTTTCGCCTTGTCCCCGCAACTGTCTGGCCTACTCGCAGGGTCTATTGTACAGGATGGCGCCGGAAAAGTCAACCGGAGATCGGCTCCTCCGGCGGGGTGCGGCGGCGCTTGCGGACCAGCAGGGCGATGAGGGTATAGACATCCTCCGTCAGCAGAGCCAGCACAAGGTAGCTGACCCGGACATACTGCCAGATGAACAGAACGAGGGTGGCTATGATAAAGAGAATTTGCAGCAGCAGGTCCGGGAGCGGGAGATCCGGAGACAGCAGCTTGGGACGGATCAGAAGGATCAGGGTGCCGAGGACCACAATGGCGGGAAGAATGTAGGCTGCGTACTGGAAAAATTCCATATGTACTGCCATATAGTCCTTCATGATACCCGGCAGGCGGAGGAGAGCGAGGAAGATCACGTATAGTATTATGTTAAGAATTTTTTTCATTGATATCTCCTTATTGAAATATGGTTAATTCAGAATCAGGAAAAACTACCTAAGGACAGATATAGAAAATTAGACATTCCGTATTTCCAGTAGCCGGTAGAGCTTCCCCGTTTCATCGTTACTTCGTAATATGCACCAATGGAACAAAGATTTTCATCTTCCTCAATATACTTCCAACTGCTGGGAGTAGTAAACGAAAAAGAGGTTCCAGTAGGATAGTGGTATAGTTGCTGAGATGTTGTCAAGCGGTCTTGGCATCCCATTCGTAAGAATTGACTGACGATGGTGACAATGTCATCTTTGTCGGTTGTTCCGCCGGTAACTTTTGTCAGCTTAATGTATTTTTTTCCATTTTCAACCTTTCTTGTATAGTAAAGAGTTGTGTACAGCTTCACAGAGAGCGTATTGTCGTATTCCTCCTCATACTTGCTTCCGGCTGCACGGGAGGCGAGGAAGGTGTCGATATTTTCCATGATCTCTTCCGCAGAGGAGGTTTCGCTGGGGATAAGAACAACGGATTCTCTTGCACACTCGGCGGCGGCAGAGCGAGTCCGGGGTGCAGCTGCTATCTCCCGTGTGAGTACTACGTTTCCATCAACTTCGGTCATGTCGGACGAGGATAAAAAGTTACGGTCGAGGACGATTTCATCGGGTGCTGTGGTTTCGCCGGGTGCTGCATATGCTATCGCAGATAGATTGAAAATGCAGAGAAGCGCCAAGAAAGTCGATGCATACTTTTTCATAGCCATTATCCTTTCTTTAAGTTGATGGCTTCATCATAGCATAGGAACAAGCAATGTGCAATATAAAAAGAAAATAAATTAAAAATTTTTGTATAAAATGAAGAAAATTGTATATAGGGTATAAAAATAAAGGGGCGGCCTCTGGTAGAAGGCCACCCCCTTCAGGAGGAGATATAAGGGATGTGTGGAGAGGGGCTATCGGCGCAACTGATCCCAGAGGACAATGCGGTCAGAGGAGAGGGTCCGGGGCAGATCGATGATGCGCTGGTTGCGGCTGCCCCGGAACTGGAGGGAGATGTCCTTTTCCTCCCGGAGGAAGCGGCCGTCCACCAGAATATCGATGCAGCGCAGGAGGTCGTCCGTCACCTCGCAGCGGGGGTAGGAGCCATCCTGCAGCAGCTCATCCTCCAGCCGGAAGCCGGTGAAGCACCAGATATTCTTCCGGGGATAGCGGCGGCGGATCTCCCGCAGGAAGGGCAGCAGGTCACGCTGGTTCCGGGGCTCGAAGGGCTCACCGCCCAGCACCGTCAGTCCGCTGATGAAGGGCTTGTCCAGCTCCCGGAAGATCTCCGTCTCCGTCTCGTGGGTGAAGGGCCGGCCGTAGCGGAAGTCCCAGGTCTGGGGCTGGAAGCAGTCGGGGCAGTGGTTGGTGCAGCCGGAGACGAACAGCGTCACCCGGACTCCGGCTCCGTTGGCGATATCACATTTTTTCAGGGCTCCGTAGTACATGACATGGTCTCTTTTCGGTAAGATATTGCGGGGAAATGGGGACTTACAGGTGAAGGACCCGATCCTTGATCTCCTGCGTGCGGCCCTGATTCCAGAACTGGGTGCCGATGTAGCCGCAGGTGCGGCGGGCCACGTTCATCTTATCCTGATCGGTGTTGCCGCACTGGGGACATTTCCAGATGAGCTTGCCGTCCTCCTCCACCACGCTGATCTCGCCGTCCCAGCCGCAGACCTGACAATAGTCGCTCTTGGTGTTCAGCTCGGCGTAGATGATATGGTCATAGATGAACTTCATGACCTCCAGCACGGCGGGGATGTTGTTCTGCATATCCGGCACCTCCACATAGCTGATGGCGCCGCCGGGGGACAGGTGCTGGAACTGGGCCTCGAACTCCAGCTTGGTGAAGGCGTCAATGGGTTCGGTGACGTGGACGTGGTAGCTGTTGGTGATGTAGCCCTTGTCGGTGATGCCCTCGATGACGCCGAAGCGCTTTTGCAGGCACTTGGCGAACTTGTAGGTGGTGGACTCCAGCGGCGTGCCGTAGAGGGAGTAGTCGATGTCCTCGGCGTTCTTCCACTCCTTGCACTTGTCGTTCATCTTCTGCATGATGGACAGGGCGAAGGGGGTGGCGGAGGGGTCGGTGTGGCTCTTGCCGGTCATGAACTTGACGCACTCGTAGAGACCGGCGTAGCCCAGAGAGATGGTGGAATAGCCGCCGTAGAGCAGCTTGTCGATGACCTCACCCTTTTTCAGGCGGGCCAGAGCGCCGTACTGCCACAGGATGGGGGCGGCATCGGAGGTAGTACCCTTCAGGCGCTCGTGGCGGCAGCGCAGCGCACGGTGGCACAGCTCCAGCCGCTCGTCGAAAATCTTCCAGAATTTCTCGATGTTGCCGCCGGAGGACAGGGCCACGTCCGGCAGGTTGATGGTGACCACACCCTGATTGAACCGACCGTAGTATTTGTGCTTGCCGGGCTCATAATTCCCGGCGTTGGCGATGTTGCCCACCCCGGCGTCGGTGAAGCGGTCGGGGGTCAGGAAGGAGCGGCAGCCCATGCAGGTATACACGTCGCCCTTGAGCTCCTTCATCTTCTTCTCGGAGATGTAGTCCGGCACCATGCGCCGGGCGGTACATTTGGCCGCCAGCTCCGTCAGGTACCAATAGGGGGCGTCCTCGTGGATGTTGTCTTCCTCCAGCACATAGATCAGCTTGGGGAAGGCGGGGGTGACCCACACACCCTGCTCATTCTTGACGCCCTGATACCGCTGGAGGAGCATCTCCTCCACGATCATGGCAAGATCCTTCTTCTCCCGCTCGTCGTGGGCCTCGTTGAGGTACATGAACACGGTGATGAAGGGGGCCTGTCCGTTAGTGGTCAGCAGCGTCACCACCTGATACTGGATGGTCTGTACGCCGCGGCGGATCTCCTCCCGCAGGCGAGTCTCCACCAACTCGTGGATCTTCTCCTCGCCGGGGTCGAAGCCAATGGAGTCCATCTCCGCCTGAACGATCTTGCGGATCTTCTGGCGGCTGACCTCCACGAAGGGGGCCAGATGGGTCAGACTGATGGACTGGCCGCCATACTGGTTGCTGGCCACCTGGGCCACGATCTGGGTGGCGATGTTGCAGGCGGTGGCGAAGCTGTGGGGCCGCTCGATGAGGGTACCGGTGATGACGGTGCCGTTTTGCAGCATATCCTCCAGATTCACCAGATCGCAGTTGTGCATATGCTGGGCATAATAATCCGTGTCGTGGAAGTGGATGATGCCCTCCTCGTGAGCCTCCACGATCTCACGGGGCAGCAGCAGGCGGTTGGTGATGTCACGGCTCACCTCGCCGGCCATGTAGTCCCGCTGGGTGGAGTTCACCACCGGGTTCTTATTGGAGTTCTCCTGCTTGGCCTCCTCGTTGTTGCACTCGATGAGGGAGAGGATCTTGTCGTCGGTGGTGTTGGAGCGGCGCACCAGAGAGCGGGTGTAGCGGTAGGTAATGTAGTGCTTGGCCACCTCGAAGGCCCCGTGGGCCATGATGTGGTGCTCCACCATGTCCTGGATCTCCTCCACGGTGGCGGCACGGTTCATTTTCTGACATTGCAGCTCCACGGATTCAGCGATGCGGCGGATCTGCACCGGGGTCATGCGGTCGGCCTCGTCCACGTCCTCGTTGGCCTTGGTGATAGCTACAATGATCTTGGTGATATCAAAGGCCACCTCGGAACCGTTGCGCTTGATGATCTTCATTCTCTTTCTCCTCCTTGCCATATGAAAAGTCGCCACAGGGCGGCTATGAATGCGAGCACTGTTATCATACACTATATATGGTGGTGATGCAAGGGGGAGAGCCAAAATATAGACGAAAACGGCACCAAAAATCCAGAGGAAAATTTGTCAATACTTCACAATCGACACAAGATAAGGGATATTGCGGAGAAAAGAAAGCACAAAATATAGTGATCCTGCGGAAAAACGCCGGGGAAGCGGGAGGATTTTCACAGAAGGGGCCTCGTTTTTTTCGGGAAAGTGTGGTATATTGGGAAAAACGGATACGAAAGGGGCGGATCACGGGATGGAACTGCGGGAACTGCTGGAGATCGGGCCGGGACTGACGGCGCTTATCGGCGGCGGCGGCAAGACCACGCTGATGTATCATCTGGCGTCGGAGCTGCGGCAGCAGGGGACGGTGCTGGTGTGTACCACCACCAAGATATGGCCTCCGGCGCACCTGAGGGTCTGCACGGAGGAGGGGACGCTGCGGGAGGAGCTGCGCCGCCGGGGCATCGCCTGCGCCGGAATGCCTGCGGAGCAGGGAAAGCTGACGGCTCCGGCCATAGATGGCTGGGAGACCATGGCGGATTTCGTGCTGGTGGAGGCCGACGGCTCGGCGGGGCGGCCCTTCAAGGCCCATGCCGACTGGGAGCCGGTGCTGCCGGAGGAGCGGCAGGCTACGGTGCTGGTGATGGGGGCCGACGGCTTCGGCAAGCCCATCAGCCGCATGACCCATCGGCCGGAGCTGTATGCCCGGCTGGCGGGCGCCACGGAGGATCAGGAGGTAACGCCGGAGCTGGCGGCTCGTGTGGTGCGTCTGGAGTGCCTCCACGACCGGGTGTTCCTGAATCAGGTGGATCGGGAAGAGGAGTGGCCACTGGCCCGGCGGCTGGCGGCGGCGCTGGACTGTCCCGTGACGGCGGGGACCCTGCGGGAGGGCCGGTGGCAGCGGCTGAAGTGACGGCGGAAAAAAATTTGCGGATAGGGCTTGCATCCGCTGGTCATCTGTGGTATAGTATGCCCAGTAAAAACATATGCCCCTAAGATGCGGACAGAATCCAAGGAGACTGGCCGGGGAGGGGACTCTGGAGAAGCTCACGACAGTGAGTGCCGAAGGTGCAAGGCCTACGGGCCGAATCTCTCAGGCAAAAGGACAGAGCGACCGGGCCGCCTTATGGGCGGCAGATTGGTGGTTTCTCCGGAGTCGCTGGCACAGGCCGGCGGCTCCTTTTTTCGCAGAGGGGCAGGGAGGAGACACATTATGGAAGCGGTATTGCAGGTGGTACAGCGCATCAACTTTTATCTGTCGGATTATATTCTGGTGTTCCTGCTCATCGGTACGGGTCTGTATTTCTCCGTCCGCACCCGATTTGTGCAGGTACGGTGCTTCGGTGAGGGGATGCGGTCAGTGTTCGGAGAGTTCAATATGCGGGGCGGTAGGCAGAAGGGGGGGCTGTCCTCCTTTCAGGCCCTGACCACCGCCATCGCCGCTCAGGTGGGTACCGGCAACATCATTGGCGCCTGCGGAGCCATCCTGCTGGGCGGGCCGGGGGCCATCTTCTGGATGTGGATCATCGCCTTTTTCGGCATGGCCACCATCTACGCCGAGGCGGTGCTGGCTCAGGAGACCCGCCGGGTGGCCGAGGACGGCAGCGTCAGCGGCGGGCCGGTGTACTATATCAAGCGGGCCTTTCCGGGGAGGTTCGGCACATTTTTAGCGGGCTTTTTCGCCGTGGCACTGATCTTGGCGCTGGCCTTCATGGGGTGCATGGTGCAGTCCAATTCCATCGGGGAGACCTGCGCTGCCGCCTTCGGTGTGCCGTCGTGGGCGGTGGGCATCGCGGTGGCGGTGCTGGCGGCGGTGGTGTTTCTGGGAGGCATCCAGCGCATTGCCGGGGTCACGGAGAAGCTGGTGCCGGTTATGGCGGCGCTGTATCTGCTGGGGGGAGTTGTGGTGCTGGTGTGCCGGATCCGGTACCTGCCGGAGGCGGTGGGGATGATCTTCCGCTACGCCTTCGTCCCCAACGCCATCATCGGCGGCAGCTTGGGCTATGCCCTGAAAATGGCCGTCAGTCAGGGGGTCAAGCGGGGGCTGTTCTCCAATGAGGCGGGCATGGGCTCCACACCTCACGCCCACGCCATGGCCAAGGTGAAGCGTCCCCACGAACAGGGAGTGGTGGCCATGACGGGTGTGTTCATCGATACCTTCGTGGTGCTGACCATGACGGCGCTGGTGGTGATCTCCACCCTGTATGCAGGAAACGGCATCCTCTCCGGCGGGGCGGCGGAGGGCGTCAGCAAGGCCAACATGGCGCAGCTGGCCTTCGGCACGGTGCTGGGCAGCCGGGCAGGCAGTATGTTCGTGGCGCTATGCCTGCTGTTCTTCGCCTTTTCCACCATCCTCAGCTGGAACTTCTTCGGGCGGCTCAACGTATCGTGGCTGCTGGGGGAGAAGGCCGTGGGGGTGTATTCGGTGCTGGCCATCGGGTTCATCTTTCTGGGTTCGTGCCTGTCCAACGACTTGGTATGGGAGCTGGCGGATCTATTCAACCAGCTGATGGTGCTGCCCAACGTACTGGCGCTGGTGACGCTGGGCGGACTGGTGGCAGCGGCCTGCCGGAGGAAGTAACGGCGGCGGGGACGGGAGACCGTCCCCGCTTTTCGGTGTTCTGCCCATAGATTTTTCCGGCGGGATGTAGTATCATGAGAGACAAGATATCTGGCCCTGCGGGGCAGAGGAGGAACGGATATGGAATCCACACTGAGGCGCACCTGGGCGGAGATCGATCTGGATGCGCTGGCGCATAATTATCAAACACTGCGGCGGCGGACGGGAACAAGGTTCGTGGGCGTGGTGAAGGCGGACGCCTACGGCCACGGGTCGGTGCAGGTGTCCCGAGTGCTGGAGGAGCTGGGGGCGGACTATCTGGCGGTGTCCAGTCTGGACGAGGCCATGGAGCTGCGGGCCGGGGGCATCCATATGCCCATTCTGATTCTGGGCCATACGCCGCCGGAGCGGGTGGAGGAGCTGCTGCGCTACCACATCACGCAGGCGGTGACCTGCGAAGCCAAGGCACTGGAGTACAGCGCCGAGGCGGTGCGCTGCGGCGGCACACTGAAGATCCACATCAAGGTGGATACCGGGATGTCCCGGCTGGGCTTCCTGTGCGGAGGTGACCACTTCGAGACGGGGGTGGCGGGCATCTGTGCTGCCTGCACCCTGCCGGGACTGGAGGCGGAGGGTATCTTCACCCATTTCGCTGTGTCCGATGAGACGGATGCGGAGAGCGACGCCTATACACGGGGGCAGTTCGACCTGTTCTGCCGGGTCATCGGGGCGGTGGAGCAGCGGCTGGGACGGAGGTTCCCCCTGCGGCACTGCGCCAACACCGGGGCGGTGGCCCGGTGGCCGGAGACGTATCTGGATATGGTGCGGCCGGGGCTGCTGCTGTATGGCTGCGGTGAATTTGCCGGGCAGCTTGGCCTGCGACCTGTGATGACACTGAAAACCACCGTCAGCACCATCAAGGTCTATGAGCCGGGGACCTCCGTCAGCTATGGGCGGCGGTTCGTCACGGACCGCACCACCCGCATGGGCGTGGTGCCTTACGGCTACGCCGACGGATTTTTCCGGTGCCTGTCCGACCGGTGGCAGATGATGACGGCGGAGGGGCCTGCCCCCCAGCGGGGACGCATCTGCATGGATATGTGCATGATCGATCTGACGGATCGGCCCAGCGTGGACGTGGGGGACGAGGTGGAGATCTTCGGGCCGGATAACTCCGTCAACGATATGGCGGAGCAGGCGGGAACCATCCCCTATGAGCTGACCTGCGCCGTCAGCAAGCGGGTACCCCGCATCTATCTGCGGCAGGGACAGGAGATCGCACGGGAGCTGCTGCTGCGGTTTTGATGGAACGAAAAAGAGGGCCTGCGGCGATGCCGCAGGCCCTCTTTTTTTAGACGAAAGGCTTACAGATCCAGCTTCAGGTCGCCGGGCTTGATCCAGCCCCACTTCCGCAGAGGCATGGCGAACAGCCACGTCAGCACCGCCGGCAGCACGAAGGAGATCAGCGCCAGCCCCAGCCAGTCCATGGCGCCGATGCCGGGCTTCAGTCCGGCGGCCACGTCGCTGACCCAGCCGGTATATACGCCGATCTGCCCCACCAGCCCGCAGGTGCCCATGCCGCTGGACACGGCGGGGCCGTTCATTTGCAGCTCAAAGACGCAGGTGGCGATGGGGCCGGTGACGGCGGCGGCCAGCGTGGGGGGGATCCAGACACGGGGATTGCGGACGATGTTGCCCATTTGCAGCATACTGGTGCCAAGTCCCTGCGCCGCCAGACCTCCCCAGCGGTTCTCCGGGAAGCTCATGACGGCGAAGCCGATCATCTGGGCGCAGCAGCCTGCCACGGCGGCGCCGCCGGCCAGACCCGTCAGGCCCAGCGCCAGACAGATGGCGGCGGAGGAGATGGGAAGGGTCAGGGCCACGCCGATGACCACGGAGACGATGATGCCCATGAAGAAGGGCTGGAGCTCCGTGGCCCACATGATGGCCTGTCCCACGGCGGAGGCGGCCTTGCCCACCGGGGCGGCAATGAGGGCGGCGAAGCCGATACCCGCCAGCACCGTGACGATGGGCGTCACCAGAATATCGATCTTAGTCTCCTTACTGACGGCCTTACCCAGCTCGGCGGCCAGAATGGTGACGAACAGCACCGCCAGCGGGCCGCCGGCTCCGCCCATGGAGTTGGTGGCGAAGCCCACGGGGATCAGGGAGAACAGCACCAGCGGCGGGGCCTCCAGCGCCCGGCCGATGGCTACCGCCATGCCGGGGCCCACCATGGCGGAGCACAGGCTGCCGATGGTGTAGGCCACGGCCCCCTCGCCTTTGCCGATGGTGACGATGCTCTCCGTCAGGAAGCCGATGTGCAGCTGCGTCCCCAGAGTGTTGAGGATGGTCCCCACCAGCAGGGTGCAGAAGAGACCCTGCGCCATAGCTCCCATGGCGTCGATGAAGTAGCGCTTGGCGGAGAATGCGATGTTCTTCCGGGCCAGAAATGCTTTGAATTTGTTCATGAGTGTCCCTCTCTTATTGGTAAACTTTGGTGTCTTGACACATGACCACTTTCCAATATTATAGCGGCTCTTTTCCATTTGTCAACAGAAAAATTCCCGGCGGAGGGAGGGCCTCCGCCGGGAAAAGGGGAAATGGTCGTTCTTTTAGGGTCGGTGGTCACTCCACCAGAAAGCCCCGCTGGCGCAGAAGCTGCAGCAGATGCTCATAGGCGGTCTCGTCCGGGCAGGAGAGGGTGTGCAGATGCACGCCGCCGGTGAGCTGGGACAGGGGGGCGGCCCCGTCCATGCGCTTCATGAACTGATCCACGTCCAGACGGCTGGACAGGTGCAGGGGAGCGGTAAGCTGCCCGTAGACCGGGTGCTCCACGATGACGTCCACCACGGTACAGCCGCAGTCCACCATGGCGTCGAGCTCGTCCCGTGTCTCCCCGGCAGAGTGTATACAGGCGATGCGGCGCAGCAGGCCATTTTGTGCGGGGATCACATAGCCCCGTGCGGTGGCGGTGATCTCCTGACCGGCGGCACGCAGCAGGGCGATATCCCCCACGATGATCTGACGGCTGACGCCCAGCTCCTGGGAAAGGGTCGTGGCGCTGATCGGCGCTTGGGATGCGGAAAGTAGCCGGGCGATTTGCTGGCGGCGCTCCGAAGCAGTCATAGCAGACATGGCAAGGTCTCCTCTTTTGAAAATCTCTAGTCATTATACACCAACTGCCATTTTTTGGCAAGCACTTTTTAGCGTATAGAGAGGCTGTTTTCTGTTATGTGACGAAAACGTGACGAAACTATGGGGGATTTGGCGGAAAGGATTTCACTATCTGCGCTGTGTATGCGAAAATCGCTGTAAAATGGGATCATGAAACCTTACTAATATGAGATAAAATGAATGTGGATGCTAAAAATTTAGCGGCGGGAGGGCGTGGAATGATACCGACGACAGAAAGCGGCAGGCTTTTTCCCGGCGGGTGAATTGACAAGGGGAGCGGTGTGTGTTACAATTTGGTTACAAGTGTATGGTTCTATTAAAGAAGGGAGTTATTCAAATGGCTGAAAACAAAAAGACCGAGGGTCTCATCTATAAAAACCACCCTCTGCGCCGTATCGACAACATCATCTACTACGGCAGCATGGCGGACAAGTACATCATTATGCTGCAGATCCTGGACACCAAGAAGGAGCAGGACATGGACGTGGCCACCCGTGTGTCCGTGCAGCTGCAGCTGACGGATCCCGACCTGAAGTCCCGTGACCGGGTGGTGAAGAAGTCCGAGAAGGACAGCCTGTACGCAGCCATGGACGTGGGCTCCATCTGGCTGGAGCGGGCTCTGGCCGGGAAATAAGCGAGAGAAAGGGTGTCCGGCATGACACGAAAATTTCTGCTGGCGGCGCTGGTGATCCTGCTGGCGGCTTTGTGTACGGTACATCTCACCGCGGAGCGCACGCCGCCGGAGAATGTGGTTTCCCCCGCCGTCCACTTGGGCATGGTGGTGCCAAGAGAGGCGCTGGAGAAGCTGAAGGCGGCGGAGACTGCGGCTCTGGCGGCCCCCCAGACGGCGGAGCCGACGGCAGACGTGACAGCGGAGGAGGAGAGCCTTCCGGCGACGGATACCTCCGTGCTGGCGGCGGCTGTCACCACTGACGCCCTCTACATCCGCCGCAGCGGCGATTGGGACGCCGAGGCGCTGGCGCTGGTGGGCTATGGCACCACGGTGGCCGTCACGGGAAAGAGCGGCGGCTGGTATCAGGTGCGCTACGACGGCATCGAGGGCTATCTCTCCGGGGAATATCTGGACCTGCGAACCTCCGGCCTGACCGGCTACGGACAGGTGACGGCGGATGCACTGAATCTGCGCTCCGGGGCCGGTACCGGCTATGAAACGGTGACATCCCTCCCCAATGGGGCGTGGGTGTCGGTGTCCCGGTTTGAAAACGGCTGGTTTTATGTAGACTACGACGGGGTGAGCGGCTACGTCTCCGGGGACTATCTGGAGCTGTCTGCCTCACGGCCCCAGTCCGGGGGAGATACCTCCTCCGATGGCGGTTCTTCCGGCGGCTCCGACGACCTACCCAGCGGCGGCGACGCCGGAACGGTCTCCGGATCGGCGTCGGATCTGGTGGCGCTGGCCCTGTCCTATCAGGGGGTGCCTTACGCCTATGGCGGGGCGTCTCCCAGCGGCTTTGACTGCTCCGGCTATACCATGTACATCTATCAGCGGTTCGGGGTGTATCTGCCCCACGGGGCCACGGATCAGCTGAGCTACGGCATGGCGGTGGGCTTTGGGGAACTGCAGCCGGGGGATCTGGTGTTCTTTCAGGATGCGGATTTCTCCTCCAGCGCCGCCTCCCACTGCGGCATCTACATCGGAGACGGGCAGTTCATCCACGCCACCTCCGATTCCCGCTTCAACTGTGTGAAGATCACATCCTTCAGCGAGAGCTACTATGCCAGCCACTTCCTGGCGGGCCGGCGGTTGTTCTGAGGGGATAAGAGAACAAAAAGCATCGCATCTGCATTGCAGATGCGATGCTTTTTTACTATTTCTATCGTGTTATGTTACCTATCAGAACAGGCCGGAGATGACGCCGTTTTCGTCCACGTCGATGGCCTCTGCCGCCGGGGTCTTGGGCAGACCCGGCATGGTGAGAATGTCCCCCGTCAGGGCCACGATGAACCCGGCTCCGGCGGAGACCTTTACTTTCCGCACTGTCAGGATGAAGTCCTGAGGGGCCCCCAGCTTTGTGGGGTCATCGGAAAGACTGTACTGGGTCTTGGCCACGCACACCGGCAGGCCGCCGAAGCCCAGCTCCGTCAGGCGGTCGATCTCCCGGTCGGCCTCCTCGGTATAGGCCACATTGCGGCCACCGTAGACCCTTTGGGTCAGGGCCAGCAGCTTGTCCCGGATGGGGAGAGCGGCATCGTAGGCGAAGCGGAAGTGGTTTTCCCGCTCCAACGCACGCAGAACGCCGCAGGCCAGCTCCATGCCGCCCCGGCTGCCCTTCTCCCACACCTCCGATAGGGCCACCTCCGCCCCGTAGGCGGCGCAGGCCTCCTGCACCAGTGCCAGCTCCGCCGCCGAGTCGCTGGTGAAGCGGTTCAGGGCCACCACCGCCGGCAGACCGTAGACCTGCGTGATGTTCTCGATGTGCCGCAGCAGATTGGGGATGCCTCGGCGCAGGGCTGCCGTGTCCTCCGTGGCCAGCTGGGTCTTATCGGCGCCCCCGTGGAGTTTCAGGGCCCGGACCGTGGCCACGATCACCACTGCATCCGGCCGCAGCCCCGCTGCACGGCACTTGATATCCAGAAATTTCTCGGCACCCAGATCGGCGCCGAAGCCCGCCTCCGTTACCACATAGTCCCCCAGCCGCAGGGCGGCCTTGGTGGCGGCCACGCTGTTGCAGCCGTGGGCGATGTTGGCGAAGGGGCCACCGTGGATGATGGCGGGAGTCCCCTCCAGCGACTGGGCCAGATTGGGGCGGATGGCGTCCTTCAATAGGGCAGCCATGGCCCCCGCCGCCTTCAGGTCGCCGGCAGTCACCGGCTGGCCGTGGCCGTTGTATCCCACGATCATCCGGGCCAGACGAGCCTTCAAGTCCGCTAAATTTTCCGCCAGACACAGCACCGCCATGACCTCCGTAGCCACAGTGATGTCAAAGCCCTCCTCACGGGGTACGCCGTTTCCCTTGCCCCCCAAGCCGCAGAGGATGTACCGCAGCTGGCGGTCGTTCATGTCCACGCAGCGCCGCCACGTCACCTGTTGGATGTCCAGAGCGTTGCCCTGATAGATGTGGTTATCCACCATGGCCGCCAGCAGGTTGTTGGCGGCGCCGATGGCGTGGAAGTCGCCGGTGAAATGGAGGTTGATGTCCTCCATGGGGGCCACCTGCGCCCAGCCGCCGCCGGTGGCTCCGCCCTTGAGGCCGAACACCGGCCCCAGAGACGGCTCCCGCAGGGCCAGCACCGTCTTTTTCCCCAGCGCCGACAGGCTGTCCGCCAGCCCAATGCTGGTGGTGGTCTTCCCCTCCCCGGCGGCAGTGGGGTTGATGGCTGTGACCAGGATCAGCTTCCCGGTCTGGGGCTTGCCCGCTGTGGCGGAGGGCAGCAGCTTGGCCTTATAGCGGCCGTAGCACTCCAGCTGCTCCTCCGTCAGGCCCAGCTTTGCGCCGATGGCGGTGATGGGGAGGAGGGCACAGCTCTGTGCGATCTCGATATCTGTTTTCATAGGTCAGTCCTCCTTGCGCTGCCGTCTGCGGGATGCGGAGACGGTATTTTCCATGAGCATGGCCCGTGTCATGGGGCCTACGCCCCCCGGCACGGGGGTGATATAGGCCGCCTTTTCCGCTACGGCGGCGAAGTCCACGTCGCCGCAGAGTTTGCCCTCCTCATTGCGGTTCATAGCCACATCCACGACCACGGCGCCGGGTTTGACCATGTCGGAGGTGATGAGGCCACGGCGACCCACGGCGGAGATGAGGATGTCCGCCCGGCGGCACTGCTCCGCCAGATCCGGCGTGCGGCTGTGGCAGACGGTGACGGTGGCATCCTCCGCCAGAAGCAGCAGAGCCATGGGCTTTCCCACGATGTTGCTGCGGCCCACCACCACACAGTGTTTCCCGGCGGGGGAGATGCCATACGCCCGCAGCAGGGCCATGATCCCGGCGGGGGTGCAGGGCAGGAACCGGGGCAGCCCCAGCATCAGGCGACCCACATTCTCCGGGTGGAAGGCGTCCACGTCCTTCTCCGGGCGGATGGCCTCCAGCACGGCCCGGCTGTCCAGCCCCTCCGGCAGAGGCAGCTGCACCAGGATCCCGTCCACGTCCTCCCGGCGGTTCATGCTCTCCACCAGCGCCAGCAGCTCCTGCTGGGTGGCTTCGGCGGGCAGATGGTGGTTCAGGCACCGCACCCCGCACTGGGCGCAGTCTTTCTCCTTGTTGCGGACATATACGGCGCTGGCGGGGTCGTCCCCCACCAGAATCACCGCCAGACCCGGCTGGCGGGGCAGGGCGGCGGCCTTCTGCCGCAGCCGCTCCCGCATCCGGACGGACAGGGCCTTGCCGTCTAACAGCACGGCGCTCATGACGGATCCTCCGTCGGAGCTTCGCCGGAGGGCTCCTCTTGGGAGGGAGCCTCCGTCTCGGAAGAGACGGCTTCGGCGGGAGCATCCTCAGTGGGAGTTGCCTGAGCGGGAGACTCAGCTGCCGGGGCGGCAGCCGCTTCGGCTGCGGCGGCGTTGCGGGCCGCCACGATGTTGACATACAGCTCCTCCGGCTTGTGGGGATGGAGCTTGATGTTGTAGTACAGCATGAAGAGGGACACGAATACCATCACAAGGCTCAGGGCCTGAGACACCCGGATGGGCTGGCCGCCGATGGTCCAGTTGAAGAGGTACAGGCTGTCGGTCCGCAGGCCCTCGACCCAGAAGCGGCCGATGCCGTACCACAGGAAGTAGAACCATGTGTTCTCACCGTCGAAGCGGCGGGCCTTGGATACCACGAAGATGATGAGCAGCAGACCCACCAGATTCCACAGGCTCTCATACAGGAACGTGGGGTGGACCTCCACCAGCTGGCCGGTGACGGTGGTCAGCTGCATCCGCCAGGGCAGGGTGGTCTCGGCGCCGAAGGCCTCCCGGTTCATGAAGTTGCCCCACCGACCGATGCACTGGCCGATGAGCAGGCCCATCACCGCAAGGTCAAGCATGGCTCCCAGCTTATAGCCCTTGTGACGGCTGACGCAGATGCCCACGATGACCACGGCGATGACGGCGCCGTAGATAGCAAGGCCGCCGTCCCAGATGGCGATGGCCTTGCGGAAGCTGAAGCTGCCGTCGCTGTTTTTGAACTGATCCAGATAGAACAGCACATAGTAAATTCTTGCCCCCACGATGGCGCAGGGGATACCCCACAGAACGCTGTCCAGCAGGTCGTCCTCGGTGATGCCGTACTTGGATTTCTGGTTCATGCACCACCAGATGGCGATGACCAGACCAAGGGCGATGAGGATACCGTACCAGTAGATGCCGTTGCCGATGTCCAGCGCCTTGGAGCTGGCGGTAAAGGCCCAGTCCCCGAACAGGCCGGGGAACCGGATGGGGCTGTCAGTCATAATTTGCATGATGATTCCTCCTTGGGATAAAGTGCAGAGCGCCGTGCGCTCGAAGGGGTGGGGTGGCTTCAGGCCTGCGCCGCCAGCTCACGAGCCAGCCGCTCTACCACGCCGGGGGCGTAGGGCAACTCCAGCCCGGCAGCTGCCAGCGTTTCGGCGTAGAGCTTGCTGCCGCCGGAGGCGCACAGGGCGTGATATCTGGCCCAGCCGTCCACGGGGTCGGCGTCATAGGCGGCCTTCAGCTGCTGGGCGCAGACGATGGAGAGGGCGTAGCTCACCACATAGCGGGGGAGCAGATAGATGGCCATGTTGGTGAACAGATCGCAGCCGGCCAGCACCTGCTGCCGCCACGGCTCGTTGTTCTGCGCCCGGCCGAAGGCCTTCTCCGTGCGGTCGAACTCCTCCGCCCACTGAGAAAGAGAGGCGTCCGGGTGCTCATAGAGCCACGTTTCGAAGGTGTGAATGGAGCAGAAGGCGCACAGCTCCTTGATGAAGTCGTAGCGGTGCTCCGTCAGGAACTGGGGGGCGTGAGGGCCGAAGAAGTCCCGTGCGTAGGGGAGGGTCAGCAGTTCCATGGTCTTGGAGTGGACCTCCGCCAGATCGGGACTCAGCCCCACATAGTCCGCCAGCGGCTGGCTGCGGTAGGAGAGGTAGCCCTGAAGGCCGTGGCCCAGCTCATGGGTATAGACGGTGACGTCGGAGCCGGTGCCGTCGCAGTTGGCGAAGATGAAGGGCATCCCGCAGGGGGCACCCAGCATATCGCAGAAGCCCATGCCGGAGATTTTATTGGGAGAGCCTGCCACGTCCAACAGGTCGTGGCGGACCATCTCGTCGAAGAAATGTCCCGCCTCCGGACTCAAGGCGTGATACATCCGGCCAGCGGCCTTGGGCAGCTCCTCTGCCGCCACGGGGACGGCGTTGCCCTCTGGGAACACCAGCGCCCGGTCATAGGGCAGCAGCGTTTCCACCCCCAGCCGCTGGCGCTGCTGCTCCTGCATTTGCAGGTACAGGGGGGTGATGTACTTTTGCACCTGACGGCAGAACTCGTCCAACTCCGCCCGGCCATAGCCCAGACGCTGCATACTGAGATCGCCGTAGTCGGCAAAGCTGTCGAAGCCGTTTTCACGGGCCAGCTGGTTCCGGGCATGAACCAGCTCCCGCAGGAGCTTTTCCATCACAGGGCCGTTTTCCACGGCGGTCTGCTGCTGGGCGTCATAGGCGGCCTTGCGGCGCTCCCGGTGGGTGCTGGTCAGTGCAAAGCGCAGCTGACCGCCGCTGAGAGTCTCGCCCTGCACCTGATACTTGGTGGAGGCTGCCAGCTGCTGGTATTGGGCGGTGAGCCGGGAGATGCGGGCCTGCAGCTCCTTGCCGCCGGTGTGGAGCCGCTGGTCCAGCGTCAGCAGGCGGCGCAGCTGGGGGCCGAAGGCCTCATCCACCGCCGCAGCGTAGGGACTCGCTGCAATGGCCATGGATAGGGACTGGGTATCCAGCGTCTCCAGTCGGGGCAGAGTCTCCTGCTGCTCCCGCTGGTAAAATTCATCGGTGACATCGTGGAAGGCCCGGATGGTGGCGATGCTCTGGCAGAGAGCTACCTCCTGCTGGAGGGCATCCCGCTGCCGAACCACCTCCAGCAGATCCTCCGGATCTTGGGCGTCCTTAGCCCGCTGGGTCAGGGCATCATACCGGGCCTGAAGGGCCTCTACATCGGGGCTGGTATAGGGAAGACCGGAAAATTTCCAGTTGTCGTTCATGACCAGTCCTCCTTGGGATAGATAACGGACAGGGCCGCACGGCTGCGGCAGATATGCTCCCGGATGAAATCCAGCACATCCTGCGGGGTGATGCTGTCGTAAATTTCCGGGAAGCGCAGGGGATCAAAGTGCTGGAAGCAGCCCTCCACCAGCGAAATGGCGATGGAATCGAAGGAGTTGAGACCCTTCAGGGAGGCCCCGAAGTTCCCCCGCTTCATCCGCTGCCAGTAGTCCGGATCCAGACCCTCACGGGTCAGGCGCCGGGCCTCCTCTAAAATGGCCTCCATTACGGCAGCGGGATCGTTGCTGTCGCCGCCGGCGTAGGCGTAGGCCGCTCCGGGCAGCAGGTCGAAGGAGCTGCCGAAGGAGCCGTTGATGAGGCCCTGACTGTACAGCCGGGAGAACAGGGGACTGGAGTCCCCCATGAGGATATCGCAGGCCAGATCCCCCAGGATGTCCCAGCGCAGCCGCTGCTCTCCCTCCGGGGGAGCGGGGCATTTGAAGCCCACCAGAAACGACGGCATGGACACCTCCATCCGGCAGGAGGTCTCCGACTGAGCGGGGGTGTCTCCCTCGCTGCCACCGTAGTCACGGGGGATATCCGGGCCGCTTTCCGGGGGCAGGATATCCTCCGCTGCCCGGAACACCGCCTCGGCATCCAGATCACCCACCGCCACCAGACACATATTGGCGGGGGTGTAGAAGGCCTTGTGGCAGCGGTACAGGGTCTCGGCGGTGATGCGGGAGATGCTCTCCACGGAGCCGGCCACGGGGATACGGGCGGGACTCTCCCGGTACAGAGCCTGCAGCATCCGCTTATAGACCTGCCACTCCGGGTCGTCCTCGATCATGCCGATCTCCTGAGCAATAATGCCCTGCTCCTTGGCCACGCTCTCGTCGGTGAAGTACGGCACCGACACAAAGGACAGCAGCTGCCGCAGATTCTCGTCAAAATGCTCCGTGCAGTCGAAGTAGTAGGCCGTCATGGCATTGCTGGTAAAGGCATTGGGCTCGGCGCCGTTTTTGGCCATCTCCTGCATGGCGTTTCCGTCGGCGGTGTCGAACATCTTGTGCTCCAGATAGTGGGCGATGCCCGCCGGGGTATCCTGCCATGCGCCGTCCTGCTGAAAACGCAGGTCCATGCCGCCGTAGCGGGTGGCGAACATGGCGTATTTCCGGGTGTAGCCGGGCTTGTGGACCACATAGGCCGGCAGGCCGTTTTTCAGGCGGCGGAAGGTCACCGTCTCGTCAATGCGGGGATAATACATCCTCACGCCTCCTTTCCCTTCAGGAAGTAAATGGTATCCAGCTGCACGCTCTGGGCTGCCGCACGGATGCGCTCCGGGGTCACCTGCCGCAGCAGCGCCGCCATCTCCTCCGGGGTCTCCCGGCGGCCGGTGGCCGCCAGCCCCAGATAGTAGTTCTCCAGCGCGCCCTGAGAATCTCCCAGCGCCTGCAGGGCGCTGAGCAGACTCTCCCGTGCCGCCGTCAGCTCCCAGTCCTCCCAGAGGCCCTGCCGGATCTCGTCCAGCTGGCGGAGGATCTCCGCCTTGGCCCGGTCATAGTCCGCCGTCTCGATGCCGGAGGACACCGTCAGGATGCCCTTGGAGCGGACGTAGGTGCTGGAGGCATAGTAGCAGAGGGAGAGCTTCTCCCGGACGTTCAGAAACAGCTTGGAGTTGCTGGAGCCGCCGAACATGAGATTAGCCAGAATCATGGCGGGCTCGTCATCGGTATCGCAGCGGAAGCCCATGGAGAGCTTGCCCTGCGTCACGTCCATCTCCTCCGTCACCAGTCGGGGCTGGGAGGGAGCGGCGAACCGTCGGGGCGGTTCCGGCTCCGTTTGGGGGCCACGGGTCAGGGAGGAGAAGGCCGTCAGCAGGGCCTCCTCCACCCGGTGGCACTCGGCGCTGCCGCAGTAGAACAGCTCCAGCCGGGAGGAGGACATCATCCGCTGGCTGTGAGCGTAGAGCTTCTGGTTGTTGATCTTGGCCAGCCCCGCCTCGTCACCGAAGCGGCTGATGCCATAGGGCTCCCCGGCGCACATCTCCTGCAAAAGCCGCAGATCGGCCCAGTCCCGCTTGTCGTTGCGGATGGAGCGGATGGCGTCGGCCAGATTGGCCTTCTCGCCCTCCACATATTCCTGCAGAAACCGGCCGCCACGGGTCACAGGATCCAGCAGCAGCTCCCCCAGCAGCTCCGCCGCAGGCTCCAGCAGCGGTTCATTCCGGGAGACGAACCGGTCGTCGATAAAGCTGGCCACGAAGCCAAGGCACTGCGTCTCCCCCCGCTTGCGGATGGTGGGGCTGATCTGTGCGCCGTAGAGCCGATCCATGGCCGCAGCGAGCTGCTCCATGTCCGGGCAGCGCATGGTGCCGCGGTGCAGCACCGCCGGCAGCAGGGCGTTGTAGGACGCCGTTTCCTTGGCCAGCGGCGTGATGAATTGGGCCGACAGCACCCCGGTTTTGAATTTCCGGGCCAGCAGATAGGTCAGATACACATGGGGCATGAGCTCCCAGCGCTTCACTTCCATGAGATAGGCACCTCCATCGGGTCGTAATCAGAGCCTATTATACCGCAATCTGCATCGATTGAAAAGAGCCAGTTGCCGGAGCGGGGAATTTTTATGGGCAAAAGGAAGCGGGGCGGACAGAGGGTCCGCCCCGCAGGGGATATAGCTTTAGGAGGGGGAGGTGAGGTCGTCGTCCAGATTGTGACCGCAGCTGTCACAGAAGCGACTGCCGGGCGTCAACTGAGCGCCGCAGCGGGAGCAGAAGCGAACGGCCGGAGGTACAGGCGGCACACTCACGGGCGCAGGAGGCACGTCCGGCGCATGGAGTATGGTGGTTTCCGCAGCGGCAGACTGGTCGGCGCTTTCACTGGCCGAAGGTGTCATGGGGGCATCGCCGGAAGGGGTGTTATCCATGGAAAGTGGGGCTTGGGCAGGTTCATCGGCAGGGGCGTCGGGGGAAGGCTCTGCATCCGGAGCGGTGTCGGGCTGCCTCGGCTTCAGGCACAGGACAATGAGGAGGGAGAGCAGGGGGGAGAGAATGTAACCGAGGGCAAAAAAGCCCCAGAAGCTGCGGCCCTTCTTCTTAGCGAGATGACCGTCCAGTACGGCAAAGGGAGCAAAAAAGAGGATTGTCATCAGCATGACCAGCAGACGATGCCCGATCACCTCGCCGGATGCGGTGCGGCTGGTGGTACGATTCGTTGTGGTATCGGTGGAGCTGGAGGGAACGGGCGGCTCTGATGTGTCGGTATCCGCTGAGGGGTACCGGACGCTGGAGAGCAGGGACTCAAAATCCCGGTAATGGGGGCCATCGGCGTCTTCGGAAATGTAGAAGAGGTAGAGATAGCCGTTTTCAATGCGGAGGGCATAGAGAAAGGTGGCCTCGAAATCCGTGCCGCTGACATTGGTAGAGGAGGTGATCCGGGCGGTATAGTACTCCACGCCGCCATAGGCTGCGGTGGATATGATGTCGGAGGAGGCGCCAAAGAGGGAGGCAATGTCCTCGGCGGTAAAGGCGGAGTTATCCAACTCCTCTCTGGTGCCGGAGATCTGACCGTTGGAGAGAGCGGCCATCCACAGGTCAACGCTGCCATAGCCCATCATGGAAAAGGCACCGTCCTTCTGATAGGCAAAGGTCTCCTTTATGTAGCTGGGCATGGTGGAGGGAGCGGCATACTCCTCCCAGTCGGCGGGAATGGTGAATTTCAGGCCGGTCATATAGTCCGTGTAGACCCCGTCGATAACGGCGGCGTAGGTGGGAAGCAGCAGCATCAGAGTCAGCGCCGCTGCCAGAGCCAGAGCAAGTAGGTGTCGCAGATGTTTCATGGCGGTTCTCCTTTGTATCGGCGGGAGCAGCGCTCCGCACCGGAGTGACGTGCGATATGTCAAGACGCACGATTTGGCAGAAACATCCTATCATATAAGGAACAGAAAAGCAATATCATGTCGAAAAAATGAAAAATTTCTAACAGATAGCCCGTGTGAGCTTGATATATTTGCCTGTGAACGTTCGTTCAGAAAGATGATTTGCGGGAAGATTTTGATGCTGAGGGGATGCTTTCCGTAAGAGACTTGCAAAGCCGCCTGCCGGGAGAGATCTTAACGCCAGCAAATGCCCGCAGATATTCCCCTATCAAAGACCACAGCAAACCGCCCCCTTCCGGGGTTCGGAAGGGGGCGGCGGTCATGGGGGCATTACTTTCCCGACAGGTCCACGGCATGGCGGATGAAGCTCATAGGCGGTACCGGCCGGGGCAGGGGCATGGTAAAGGTCATCTGAGGCGTTTTCGGCTCAAAGAGGGGCAGTCCGTCGGCATCCGTCATCTCCGGCACGGTAAGGGAGAAGGGACGGGTATCCGGCCCCACCACCTCCACGGTATCGCCGGTGCGGAACTTGTTGCGGAGACTCAGGGTGGCCAGTCCCTCCGGGGTGCAGCCCGTTACCACGGCGCAGATCTGCCAGTCCCGGATATAGCGGGAGTTCTCGTAATACTGGCCGGGAGGGCCGTAGAAAAAGCCGGTGGAATAGTGGCGGTGGCTGACGTGCTCCACCTCGTCCCGCCAGACGGGGTCGGCGGGGCGGCCCTGTGCCACGTCGTCGATGACATGGCGGTAAGCACCGGTAACGATGGCGGCATAATAGGCGGATTTGGCCCGGCCCTCGATCTTCAGGCAATCCACTCCGGCGTCCATGAGGTCGTCCAGATGGTCGATCATGCACATATCACGGGAGTTCATGATGTAGGTACCCTTTTCGTCCTCGAACACCGGAAAGTACTCGCCGGGGCGCTTCTCCTCCATCAGGGCGTACTGGTAGCGGCAGGGCTGGGCGCAGGCGCCCCGGTTGGAGTCCCGACCGGTCATGTAATTGGAGAGCAGGCAGCGGCCGGAGTAGGACACGCACATGGCCCCGTGGCAGAAGGTTTCCAGCTCCAGCTCCGGGGAGGTGCGGCGGCGGATCTCACGGATCTCGTCCATGCTCAGTTCACGGGCCAGCACCACCCGCTTGGCGCCCAGATCGTACCACGCCTGAGCGCAGGCGTAGTTGGCGATGGACTGCTGGGTGCTGATGTGGCGCTCGCAGCGGGGGGCGTATTTCCCCGCCAGCGTGAAGGCCCCCAGATCCGCCAGAATGAGAGCATCCACCCCGGCATCGTTCAGGCGCTCCAGATGGGCGGGGAGGGCATCCACCTCGCCGCTGCGGGGCATGGTATTGACGGTGACGTGGACCCGGACGCCGTGGTCATGGGCATAGGCCACCGCAAGGGGCAGCTCCTCCGGGGAGAAATTCCCGGCGAAGGAGCGCATCCCGAAGGAGGTGCCTGCCAGATACACGGCGTCGGCACCATAGGCCACGGCCATTTTCAGCTTTTCCATGTCCCCGGCCGGGGACAGCAGCTCAGGCTTTTTTCTCATCATATCCATCAATCCGGGGCGTACATATCGCTGTTGACGAAGGCCAGATGCTCATCATAGGTGCGGAAGAAGTGGCTGACTCCATCCTTGCCGTAGGCAAAGTAGTAGTAGCCGGTGTCGTTGGGATGCACCGCCGCCTTGATGGAGGACAGACTGGGGTTGCAGATGGGGCCGACGGGGAGGCCGCCGTATTTGTAGGTGTTGTAGGGGCTGTCCAGATCCGTAGAGAACTGGGTATCGTCCATGCCGGCGATGTGCAGGGCATAGTAGATAGTGGCGTCGGACTGGAGGGCGGTGCCGATCTCGGAGTTGTCGCCGCTGAGACGGTTATAGAACACGGAGGAGATGTTGGCACGCTCCTCGTCGTCCCCGATGGCCTCCTTTTCAATGATGGAGGCCAGTGTGACGATCTCACGGAGGCTGTACTGGGAGTTCTCGATATCCGTCAGCAGATCGCCGCTGACACGGGTCTGGAAGTTGGAGAGCAGGCGATCCAGCGCAGAGACGGCGTCCTCCTTGTGGAAGAACTCGTAGGTATCCGGGAAGAGGAAGCCCTCCAGCCGGGTGATGCTGCCCAGATTCTCGTTATCCACAAAGGTGTAGTCGAACACATGGTTCTTGGCGGCCTCCGTCAGGTCCTCCACATTGGACACGTCGCTGTCGGCCAGCAGTTGGATGGTCTCCTGCACGGAGTAGCCCTCCGGAATGGTGACCTTCACCGTCCCGGCCACAGAGGAGCCCTGCTGCATGGAGTCGATGATGCAGTTGTAGTCCATGTCGGTGTTGAGCTCGTAGCTGCCGGGCTGGATGGTGTCCTTGGCGTGGAAGAGGGGACTGGTGATGACGAACAGCAGCTTATATTTGATGATGCCCGCCTTCTTCAGCTTGGAGGCGATCTGCCCCACGGAGTCGCCCTTTTCGATCTCCACCGTGGCGGTGAGAGGTGCCTTGTTCAGGGCGCACACGTCATTGACTATGAGCCAACCCAGTCCCGCCAGCAGGCAGGAGGCCAGCACCACGCCGGCGCAGTAGATGGCCCAGAAACGGGTCCGGCGCATTTTCTTGCGCTGCTTGCGCTGAGTCTGCTGGCGGCGCACCTCGTCGGCGTTCCAGCTGGTGGTCTCGTTGTTTTTGCGGTCTGCCATAGATCGTTGTTCCTTTCTTTATCGCATTTTCCCCAGCGCAAATCAGACCGGACAAGATACCTTCCGGGGCGGTGGGGCATAGAATAAGCCAGTGAAGAACAAGTGAGGTGAGGTTCAAGTGTGCTTTGACAACAACAACTGCTCCTGCATCTGGCTGATCGTCATCGTTTTACTGGTGCTCTGCTGCTGCGGCGGCGGACAGAACGAGCGCTGCTGCGGCGGCGACTCCCGCTGCTCCTGCTGAGGGACATAGGGACAGACACATACCATAGGGTTCGACCGAACCGGGACGGGACGCTGCGGCGTTCCGTCCTTTTTTACGGCAGCAGATCCGCCACACGCTCCAGAACCTCCTGATGGATGTCCTGAATACTGCGGATCCGACCGTCCCGGTCGCAGCGGATGCGCTGCCAGCCGCACCAGTCCACCACACGGGCGGCGCTCTCCCGGCAGGAGCGGAGATAAGCCTCGTCCTGCTCATGGATGTCGGCATGGGTATGGGTGGCCTCCTCCCGGCGGCGCATCATCTGCGCGGACAGCTCCGTGGGGAGATCCAGGTACAGCACTCGATCCGGAGCCGGCAGACCCAGCTTCTGATACTCGAAGTCAAAGAGCCAGTCCACAAAGGGCCGCTGCTGCTCCGGCGGAAGCTTGGAGGTCTGGTGAACGGCGTTGGAGGTGGTATAGCGGTCGGCGATGAGCAGACCGCCCTGCTCATAGTAGCTGCCCCAGTCCTGCTTATAGGAGGCGTAGCGGTCCACGGAGTAGAAGGCCGCAGCGGCATAGGCATTGACATCGCCGGGCTTCTGGCCGAAGGCCCCGCCCAGATAGAGCCGCACCAGCGCCGAGGATTCCTCCTGATACCGGGGGAAGGTCAGCTTGCGGTAGGAAACGCCCCGCCGGGTCAGCTCCTGACACAGCAGCTCCGACTGCGTAGCCTTGCCGGAACCGTCGGTCCCCTCAAATACGATGAGCTTTCCCTGCATGGCATGGTCCCTCCCGTTGACTCGGAAAATTTTATCACACTATTCTACCACAGCTTTCCCCATTTGTCCACATGGGAAACCGGCGTTTACAGAATGGCAAAAACTTGATATAATCACAGAAACAATCCGAGCGGAGGACGAATGGATGCATATTTTTGACATGGACGGGACCCTGATCGATTCCAACGGCATCTGGCGGGAGGTGGATGAGGCATTTCTGGCCAAGCGTGGCTTTCCCTACACCAAGGAGTACTATCAGGGGGTGGCTCACACCATTTTCCCGCTGGCGGCGGAGTTCACCAAGCGCTACTGCCATCTGGAGGAGTCTGTGGAGGATATCATGGCAGAGTGGATGGAGATGGCCGGGGACGCCTACGCCACACGGGTACAGGTGAAGCCCGGCGTGCGGGAGTATCTGGATCAGTGCCGCCGCCGGGGACAGCGGATGATGGTGCTGACCTCCAGTGTTCCGGCCCACTGCCGGGCGGCACTGGGGCATCTGGGACTGATGCCATATTTTGAGGAGATCTTGTTTGCCCACGATCTGAAGATCGAGAAGAAGGACCCGGAGATCTTCCGGGTAGCGGCCCGACGCATGGGCGTGGAGCCGGCGGAGTGCGTGGTGTATGACGACTCTGTGGAGGCGTGCCGTGGGGCCAAGGCGGCCGGGATGCACACGGTGGGGGTCTACGATCAGTTCTTTCACGTCTCGTGGGAGGAGATGACACGGGTGTGCGATCGGACCATCCGGAGCTTCACGGAGCTGCTGGAGGATTGAAAAAACGGAATTGCCGAAAGAAGAAACAGGGGAGGGGACAGTGGATGCTGCCCCCTCCCCTGTGGCCATTACGGACGATCCTTTTTTGTCCCCGACGGGTGCCTTGCTTTCGGCGGATACGGAACGTGTCTCCGACGGCCTGCTTCTCCAGCTGCTGGGAAAAGTATGCCGCCGGAGGCACGGTTCCTATGAAAAATACCGCTATTTGCAGAAAAGCATCCCGTCGGAGACGATAAAAAACGAAAACTTACCCACCGTGGACCGGTTCACACCTTACTTCACACCTTGCTGTAACGGCTCACGCAGAGGTCGTGGTGCAGGGCCACCTGTCCCTCGTCCACCAGCCAGCCCGACAGATGCAGGAAATTGCGCTGGGTGACGCTGATGCGGAAGGGATCATGAGTGTGGATGCCCTCCTGACGGCAGTAGGCATAGAGCCACTGGCCGGCGGTCATGCCGTCGGTGAGACAGCTCAGCAGCCGCCGCCCCTTATCGTGGATGGCGGCGATGTTGGCATCGATGACGGGGCCAAGCTCTGTGACGCTGGTCTTATGGGCCAGCACATAGGCCGGGCAGCGGAGACTGCGGAGGGACTCCATCACCGACAGATCACGGGCGATGTGCATGATGGTGGGCAGCTTGAAGCGCTGCAGCTGCTCCGGCCCCAACAGGCAGTCTGCCAGATAGGCAGTGCCGTCGGGGGTGATAAAGCCCATCTGCCCGGCAGAGTGGCCCGGCAGGGGCAGCAGGCCGAAACGGACGCCGCAAAAGTCCAGATGATCGATATCCGGAGAGATGAGAACGTCCGACAGGAAGCATTCCTCCGGAAACATGGACTGGATGGTGCCGTAGGTGAGGGTCTCGTAGTTGGCCCGGAAGGCGGTGGCATCGGCGCAGATGGCGGCCTCGATCATGGGCATGGCGATGGGGCAGCCGTAACGGCAGCGGAGATAGGCGGCGTTGCCTACGTGGTCATAGTGGGCGTGGGAGCAGAGGATCCCCTTAGGGTGCAGGCCGTGCTCCTCCAGCAGGGCGGTAAGGCCCTCCCGGTCAGAGGCGGCGATGCCGGTGTCCAGCAGGACAATGTCCGTATCCGTCAGGCGGTAAAAGGGGATCAGGGCCGTGGCTCCCACGGCGGCCCATGTATCTTTATGTATGTGCAGCAGCTCCATAAGGCGTCTCCTATCAGTTTCTTTTCGGTGAGATGGTACCATCTTCCGCCGGAAAATGCAAGGCGGGGAGAGAGGACGGAAAAAATTTTGCTTTTCCCTCTATGCAAACGGGAAAAAATAAGGTAAAATACTCCCAAGTATCACATACGGAGGAAGAGCAATGGACGAACCGAAGTATAAACGGGTGCTGCTGAAGATCAGCGGCGAGGCACTGGCGGGCGAGAAGCACTTCGGCCTGGACTTTCAGGTGCTGGGTCAGGTGGCGGACGTCATCAAGGAGTGCGTGAACATGGGCGTGCAGATCGGCGTTGTCATCGGCGGCGGCAACTTCTGGCGGGGCGTGAAGAACGGCGAGGGCCACATCGAGCGCACCCGTGCCGACCACATGGGGATGCTGGCCACGGCCATGAACTGCATGGCACTGGCGGACGTGCTGGAACAGAAGGGCGTGGACGTCCGGCTCCAGACGGCACTGGAGATCCGTGAGGTGGCGGAGCCCTATATCCGGGCCAGAGCCGTCCGGCATCTGGAAAAGGGCCGGGTGGTGCTGTTTGGCTGCGGTGTGGGATGCCCCTTCTTCTCCACCGATACGGCGGCGGTGCTGCGGGCGGCGGAGATCAACGCCGACGTGATCCTGCTGGCCAAGAACATCGACGGCGTGTACGACTGCGACCCGGCCAAGAACGCCGACGCCGTGAAGTTCGACGCCATCACCTATGACGAGGTGCTCAAGCGTCATCTGGCGGTGATGGATTCCACCGCCACCAGCCTGTCCATGGACAACCATATCCCGGTGCTGGTGTTTGCACTGAAAGACCCGTATAATATCGTGCGTGTGCTGCGGGGCGAAAAAATCGGAACGATCGTGAAGGAGGCATAACCATGCTGAAGGAACACTACAAGGTATACGAGGAAAAGATGAAGAAGAGCGTGGAGGCGGTGGAGCGTGACTTCGGAGCCGTGCGGGCCGGACGGGCCAACGCATCCGTCCTCAACCGCATTCAGGTGGACTACTACGGCACCCCCACCCCCATCCAGCAGATCGCTGCGGTGGCGTCCCCCGATCCCCGGACGCTGCTCATCACCCCTTGGGACGCCTCGGCCCTGAAGGGCATTGAGAAGGCCATTCAGGAGTCCGATCTGGGCATCAATCCCCAGAATGACGGCAAGTCCGTCCGGCTGGCCTTCCCCCAGCTGACGGAGGAGCGCCGCAAGGAGCTGGTCAAGCAGATCCGCAAGTACAACGAGGGCGGCAAGGTGGCCATCCGCAACATCCGCCGGGATGCGCTGGAGGCGTTCAAGAAGATGCAGAAGGCCTCCGAGATCACCGAGGACGAGCTGAAGCTGGCTGAGAAGGACCTGCAGAAGATGACCGACGACCACTGCAAGGAGCTGGATAAGCTGCTGGATACCAAAGAAAAGGAACTCATGTCTGTCTGATGGGCCTGTTTTCCAAAAAGAAGCATCATACGGCGGGGCAGGGGGATGAAAACCGCCTTCCCCGCCATATCGCTGTTATCATGGACGGCAACGGGAGATGGGCCAAGCGTCGGGGCCTGCCCCGCACCGCCGGACATAAGGTGGGGGCGGAGGTGTTCCGTAAGATCGCTACCTACTGCAAGGAGCTGGGAGTGGAGTACCTGACGGTATACGCATTCTCCACGGAGAACTGGAAGCGCCCGGCGGACGAGGTCAACACCATCATGGGCCTTCTGAAGCAGTATATGCTGGAGGCCATCGACTCCATGGAGCGGGATCAGATCCGGCTGCGGTTTCTGGGGGACATGAGCGCCCTTTCGCCGGAGCTGCAAGAGCTGGCCCGGCGCACCAACGAGATATCCTCCCATATTCAGGGCTTTCAGGCCAACGTCTGCCTGAACTACGGCGGCCGGGATGAACTGCTGCGGGCGGCCCGGCACTTTGCCGCCGACTGTGTGGAGGGCCGCTGCCGCCCGGAGGAGCTGGATGAGGAGCGATTCTCCGGCTACCTGTTTACGGACGGTCTCCCGGATCCGGAGCTCATCATCCGCACCAGCGGAGAGGAGCGGCTGTCGGGCTTTCTGCTGTGGCAGTGCGCCTATTCGGAGCTGTATTTCTGCGATACCCTGTGGCCGGACTTCGGGCCGGAGGATATGGACCGGGCCATCGTGGCGTATCAGCAGCGTGACCGCCGGTTCGGCGGGATAAAATAAAGAGGAAAGCATATGAAACAGAGAATTATCGTGGCGGTGATCGGCATCCCGCTGCTGCTGGCCATCCTGTGCGTGGCACCGGACTGGGCCACGGCGGCGCTGTTGGCAGCGCTGAGCGTGGTGGGTACCCATGAGCTGCTGGCGGCTGTGTGCGGGCCGGAAAAGACCCGGCGCTGGACGGCGCTGCCGGCGGTGATGGGCATATTAGTGGTGCTGCATTTTTACGGTGCGGGCCATGGGTGGCAGCTGCCGCTGGGCATCGTGGACGGGCTGCTGCTGGTGGGCGTGATAGCGCTGCCGGCGGCGGGCGTGCTGACCTACGGCAAGCCCCACGCCCTGACCCTGCTGGATGTGTGCGTCATGGCGCTGGCGGGGCTGGCCATCCCGGCCTCCTTCAGCTGCCTGCTGCTGCTGCGGCTGCTGCCCTACGGCGGCGGACTGGTGTTGGTGCCGCTGGTGGCGGCCTTCTGCAGCGACTCGGCGGCCCTGTTTACCGGTATGGCCTGCGGCAAGCACAAGCTGTCGCCGCTGGTAAGCCCCCACAAGACTGTGGAGGGCGCCGTGGGCGGCCTTGTCGGCGGCGTGCTGGGCATGGTGATCTTCCGGATTATCTTTTACCTCTGTACCCTGCAGCCCCTGCACATCGGCGGCTGCATCCTCATGGGTCTGGTGGGCGCTCTCATGGGCCAGCTGGGCGACCTGAGCTTTTCGGCCATCAAGCGCCAGTACGGCCTCAAGGACTATGGGCGGCTGCTGCCGGGTCACGGCGGCGTGCTGGACCGGTTCGACAGTGTGCTGTTTGCTGCGCCGGTGCTGTGGCTCATGACCTGCTGGGTCATCGGCCTGTAACAAGGAGAAACGATTATGACAAAGACTGTTGCGGTCTTGGGCTCCACCGGCTCCATCGGGCGGCAGACGCTGCAGGTGGTGCAGGAGCTGGGACTGACGGTGGCGGCGCTGACGGCCAACCGCCAGGTGGATCTGCTGGAGCAGCAGGCTCGACAGCTCCATCCGAAGCTGGCGGTGCTGTATGACCGGGCGGCGGCGGGAGAGCTGCGGCTGCGGCTGTCCGACACGGATATCCGGGTGGCGGAGGGGCCGGAGGGGCTTCTGGAGGCGGCGACGCTGCCGGAGGCGGACACGGTGGTCACCGCCGTCATGGGCAGCGTTGGACTGGCACCCACGCTGGCGGCTATCCGGGAGAAAAAGCGCATCGCTCTGGCCAATAAGGAGACGCTGGTGTGCGCCGGCGAGTTGGTGATGGCGGAGGCGGAGCGCTGCGGCGCCGAGATCGTGCCGGTGGATTCGGAGCACTCGGCCATTTTCCAGAGCCTGCAGGGCTGCCGGGATCGCCGGGAGGTAAAGCGTCTGCTGCTGACCTGCTCCGGCGGGCCGTTTTTCGGCCTGAGCCATGAAGAACTGGAGCATAAGACCCCGGCGGACGCTCTGAAGCACCCTAACTGGAGCATGGGGGCCAAGATCACCATCGACTCGGCCACTCTCATGAACAAGGGACTGGAGATCATCGAGGCCATGCGGCTGTACCGGCTGCCGGTGGAGCAGGTGGAGGCGGTGATCCACCGCCAGAGCATCGTCCATTCGCTGGTGGAGTACCGGGACGGGGCCATGATCGCCCAGCTGGGAACGGCGGATATGAAGCTGCCGATCCGTTACGCCTTCACATGGCCCTACCGGGCCGAGACACCGGATCGGACGCTGGATCTGCTGTCCTGCGGGCCGCTGACCTTTCAGGCCCCGGATACGGAGGCATTTCCCTGTTTGGCCATCGCCCGCCGGTGCGCCCGGACGGGCGGCACCGCCTGCGCCATCATGAACGGTGCCAATGAGGAGGCCGTGGGCCTGTTCCTGCGGCAGGAGATCGGCTTTAACGACATCGCCCGGCGGGTGGAGGACGCCCTGTGCCGGGTGGAGGTGAAATATACGCCCTCTCTGGAGGATATACTGGAGGCAGACAGACTGGCCCGTGCCGCTGTACTGAACCGGTAGGAGGAACCATGATCTATATTGTTGCTGCGATCCTGATTTTCGGCGTACTCATCGCCGTACACGAGCTGGGCCATTTTCTGGCGGCCAAGGCCTGCGGTGTGCGGGTCAACGAATTTTCCATCGGTATGGGCCCCACCATCCTGCACAAGACCAAGGGGGATACCACCTACTCTCTGCGGCTGCTGCCCATCGGCGGCTTTTGTGCCATGGAGGGCGAGGAGGAGGACTCCAACGACCCCACGGCCCTGAATAACCAGAGCTTCTGGAAAAAACTCATCATTTTTGCCGCCGGGGCCTTTATGAACTTTCTGACGGGCCTGATCATCATCGTCGCCCTGTACGCCGGGGCCAAGGCATTTTACGTCCCGGTCATCACGGACTTTGCCGACGGCTGCCCCCTCCAGAGCGAGAGCGGCCTGCAGGTGGGGGACCGTCTGGTGAGCATCGACGGTGAGCGGGTGTATGTTTACAGTGACGTGAGTCTGCTGCTGGGCCGCAACAAGACCGGTGTATTCGACCTGAAGGTCAAGCGTGACGGTCAGACCGTGACCCTGAAGGACTTCCCCATGGAGCGGGCGGAGTACACCGACCAGCAGGGCCAGACCTACACGGGCTTCGGCCTGATGTTCGGGGCGGAGGAGGCCACCGTAGGCAGCCGCCTCCGGTACAGCTGGAACAACGCCGTGGACTTCGTGCGGATCGTGCGCCTGTCCCTGCAGATGCTGGTGACCGGTGAGGCGGGCCTCAAGGACGTCAGCGGCCCGGTGGGCATCGTCTCCACCATCACGGACGTGGGCGAACAGGCGGAGAGCGCCTCGGCGGCGGTGGAGAACATCGCCTATCTGGCGGCGCTGGTGGCGGTGAATCTGGCGGTGATGAACCTGCTGCCCCTGCCGGCGCTGGACGGCGGAAAGATCTTCTTTCTGGTGGTCAACGCTCTGTGCATGCTGACCATCCGCAAGAAAATTCCGGCAAAATTCGAGAGCTACGTCCATCTGGCCGGCTTCGCACTGCTGATGCTGCTGATGCTGGTCATCACCTTTCAGGACGTGTGGAAGCTGTTTCAGTAAGAGAGAAAGAGCACACGGGACGGGGAGCGGCTTCCCGTCCCTGTGGTGCGTTTTTGCCCCATGGAGGGGGATAAACTGAGGAGGAATCAGCCATGAGCAAGCAAATTCATGTGGGCAGCGTCCCGGTAGGCGGCGGGGCGGACATCGCCATTCAGTCCATGTGCAACACCCGGACGGAGGATGTGGCCGCCACCGTGGCCCAGATCCTCCGGCTGGAGGAGGCGGGGTGCGATATCATCCGGGTGGCGGTGCCGGATATGGCGGCGGCGCAGGCCGTGGGTCGCATCCGCCGGGCCATCCACATCCCGCTGGTGGCGGATATCCACTTCGACTACAAGCTGGCGCTGGAGTGCGTGCGGCAGGGCATCGATAAGATCCGCATCAACCCCGGTAACATCGGCTCACAGGAGAAGGTGCGGGCCGTGGCGGACGCCTGCCGCAGCGAGGGCATCCCCATCCGCATCGGTGTCAACGGCGGCTCGCTGGAGCGGGAACTGCTGCAAAAATACGGCGGCGTCACCCCGGAGGCGCTGGTGGAGAGTGCCATGGGCCATGTCCGCCTGCTGAACGACTGCAATTTCGACGACATCTGCATCTCCGTGAAGTGCTCCCGTGTGCCGGTGAACATGGCGGCCTATCAGCTGCTGCGCCGACAGACGGATTACCCCCTGCATCTGGGAGTCACAGAGGCGGGTACGCCCCGGATGGGGGTACTGAAATCCGCCATCGGCATCGGCGGCCTGCTGTGTCAGGGTATCGGCGACACCATTCGGGTGAGCCTCACCGCCGACCCGGTGGAGGAGGTGCGTGCGGCCAAGGATATCCTCTCTGCCGCCGGACTGCGGCAAACGGGGCCGAACCTCATCTCCTGCCCCACCTGCGGCCGCACAAAATACGACATGATCCCCATTGCGCGGGAGGTAGAGCGCCGGTTGGAGGGCTGCACCAAGCCCATCACCGTGGCGGTGATGGGGTGCGTGGTCAACGGGCCGGGGGAGGCCCGTGCGGCGGACGTGGGCATCGCCGGCGGCGACGGCGAGGGTCTGGTGTTCCGTAAGGGGGAGATCCTTTACAAGGTGCCGCAGGACAAGCTGGTGGACGCCTTGATGGACGAAATCGACCGACTATGACAGCAGGAGCGCACTATGAGGGAACAGATCACATTTTTTGATTTTTTTGAAAGCTTCGTGCCGCCCAGAGAGCTGCGGCTGCTGTTCCACGATGCCGTGGTCACCGGTGGAGCGCTGGACGTGAAGCAGCGGGCGCTGGAACTGGACGTGGCCACCGGGGAGCGCATCCCGGAGGCAGCTCAGACGGCGCTGGAGCAGCTGCTGACCCGGCAGTACGGCCTGCACCGGCTGCATCTAACCATTCATGACCGAAAGGCGGAGAAGAAAAGCGGCGGCACCGAGGTGCTGCTGGGCAAGGAGATCAAGGGCAAGCCCGTCTCCATGACGGAGCTGAACGTGAAAATGGGTACAGCCATCGTGGAGGGCAAGGTCTTTGCCGCCGAGTGCCGGGAGACCAAGCGCCCCGGTATGTGGATGTTGAGCTTCGACATGACGGACTATCAGAGCTCTGTCACCGTGCGCAAATATACCGAGGGGCAGGAGGCACTGGCCCTGCAGAACGCCATCGCCCCCGGTATGTGGTTGCGGGTGCAGGGGCAGCCGGAACTGACCCGTGACGGCAAGGACATCCAGCTCAAGCCCTACCACATCATGAAGGTTCCCCATGAGGGCCGCAAGGACACAGCCCCGGAGAAGCGGGTGGAGCTGCACCTGCATACGAAGATGTCCAACATGGACGCCCTGACGGACACGGCCGCCGTCATCAAGCAGGCCATCTCCTGGGGACACCCCGCCATCGCTATCACCGACCACGGCGTAGCCCAGTCCTTCCCGGATGCATGGCACACCGCCAAGGGAAAGATCAAGATCCTCTACGGCGTGGAGGGGTATTATGTCAACAACCTCGACGACCGCATCGCCGTCCACGGTCCGCAGGATCAGAATTTTGCCGACGAGATCGTGTGCTTCGACATCGAGACCACGGGCCTGAAGGTGGAGCGGGAGGCCATCACGGAGATCGGCGCCGTGGTGCTGCGCAACGGCGAGGTGGCGGAGCGGTTTCAGACCTTCGTCAACCCCAACCGCCGCCTGACGCCGGAGATCGTGGGCCTGACGGGCATCACGGATGCCATGCTGGCCGACGCTCCCCAGCTGAAGGAGGCCCTGACGAGTTTTCTGGAGTTTGTGGGGGATCGTCCGCTGGCGGCCCACAACGCCGAATTTGACATCAGCTTCATCCGGGCCGGGTGCCGGAAGGTGGGCCTTCCCTTCGATCCCACCTATGTGGACTCCCTGATCCTGGCACAGAATCTGCTGCCGGAGCTGCACAAGTATAAGCTGGATATCGTGGCGGAGCATCTGGATCTGCCCGCCTTCAACCACCACCGGGCTTCGGACGATGCGGCCATGGTGGCCTATATGCTGATCCCCTTCTTCGAGAAGATGGAGCGGGAGCTGGGCATCCACCGCCTGCAGGAGATCAACGGGGAGATGCTGAAGCTGCGGCCTCAGGGCAGCAAGACCAGCCGCTTTCCCAAGCACATCATCATTCTGGCCAAGAACAAGCTGGGCCTCAAGCACCTGTATCAGCTGATCTCCGCTTCCAACCTGAAATACTTCAAGCGGGTGCCCATCATCCCCAAGACGGAGCTCATTACCCACCGGGAGGGGCTGATCATCGGCTCGGCCTGCGAGGCGGGCGAGCTGTTCCGGGCGGTGACGGATCACAAGGATTGGGCGGAGCTCAAGCGTATTGCCTCCTTCTACGACTATCTGGAGATACAGCCCATTTGCAACAATCTCTTCATGCTGCGAAACGGCGACGTGCAGTCGGAGGAGGAGCTGCGGGAGTATAACCGCACCATCGTCCGGCTGGGGGAGGAGCTGCATAAGCCCGTCTGCGCCACCGGCGACGTGCATTTTCAGGAGCCGGAGGACGAGATCTATCGCCATGTGCTGCTGGCCAGCAAGAAGTTCCCCGATGCCGATGCGCCGCTGCCCATCTACTTCAAGACCACCGACGAGATGCTGGAGGAGTTCTCTTATTTGGGGGAGGACAAGGCATATGAGGTGGTGGTGACCAATCCCCGCCATATTGCGGATCTGGTGGAGGAGATCGAGCTGCTGCCGCCGGGCCAGCTGTTCCCGCCGAGGCTGGAAAACTCCGAGGAGGACCTGAACCGTCTGGTGTGGGACAAGTGCCACGAGCTGTACGGCGACCAGCCGCCCCAGCTGATCGTGGACCGCCTGAACGTGGAGCTGGGCAGTATTCTGGGCAAGTACGACGTGGTGTATATGTCGGCACAGAAGCTGGTGCAGCGGAGCTTGGAAAACGGCTATCTGGTAGGCTCACGAGGCTCTGTGGGCTCGTCGCTGGTGGCCTATATGTCGGGCATCACCGAGGTCAACTCCCTGCCGCCCCACTACCGCTGCCCCAAGTGCCGCCATTCGGAGTTCATCACTGACGGCAGCTTCGGCTGCGGCGCCGATATGCCGGATAAGGTCTGCCCCGTCTGCGGGGAGCAGTACGTCAAGGACGGCTTCGACATCCCCTTTGAGACGTTCCTTGGCTACGGCGGCGGCAAGGTGCCGGATATCGACCTGAACTTTTCCGGGGAATATCAGGCCAGAGCCCACCGCCACGCCGTGGAGATGTTCGGTGAGACGCAGGTGTTCCGGGCCGGTACCATCGGTACCCTGAAGGACAAGACGGTGTACCCCTTTGTCAAGCACTATCTGGAGGAGAACGGCCGGGAGGTGTCCCGTGCCGAGGAGAACCGCCTCATTCAGGGCTGCGTGGGGGTGCGGCGCACCACGGGCCAGCACCCCGGCGGTCTGGTGGTGGTGCCGGATGACATGGATGTGGAGGATTTCACCGCTGTGCAGCACCCGGCGGATGCCGAGGACGCCGATACCATCACCACCCATTTTGAATACCACTGCATGGAGGATAACCTCCTGAAGCTGGATATGCTGGGTCACGATGACCCCACCATGATCCGGATGCTGGAGGATCTTACCGGCGTCAACGCCCGCCAGATCCCGCTGGACGATCCGGACACCATGAGCATTTTTGTTTCCTCCAAGGTGCTGGGCTTTGAAAACGACGAGTTGCTGGGCCCCACCGGCGCCGTGGCCATCCCGGAGTTCAACACCCGCTTCACCCGTGGGATGCTGATGGACACCCTGCCCAAGGATTTCAATACGCTGGTGCGCCTGTCCGGCTTTTCCCACGGCACGGATGTGTGGCTGGGCAACGCACGGGAGCTGATCGTCAGCGGTACCGCCTCCGTTCTGGAGACGGTGGGCTGCCGTGACGATATCATGCTGTATCTGATCTCCATGGGGCTGGACCCCAAAATGAGCTTCAAGATCATGGAGGCCGTCCGTAAGGGCAAGGTGAAAAAGGGCGGCTTTCAGGAGGGCTGGGTGGAGGCCATGCAGGAGCATAACGTCCCCCAGTGGTATATCGACTCGCTGGCCAAGATCGGCTATCTGTTCCCCAAGGCCCACGCCGTGGCCTACGTCATGATGGCCTTCCGCATCGCATGGTTCAAGGTCCACCGGCCGCTGGCCTTCTACGCCACCTTCTTCACCGTCCGGGCCAAGGCCTTCGACGCCGAGTACTGCTGCGCCGGTATCGATGCCGTGAAGCAGAAGATCCGGGAGATCGAGAACAACAAGGATGCCACCGCTGTGGAGAAGAACCTGATGGTGACGCTGGAGGTGTGCTACGAGTTCTATCTGCGTGGCTTCCACTTTGATACCATCAGCATCTACGACTCCGACGCCACCGCCTTCAGGATCACGGAGAACGGCCTGTTGCCGCCCTTCATCTCCGTTCGGGGACTGGGCGAGTCGGCGGCTCTGGACACCGTGGAAAAGCGCAAGGGAAAGCGCTTCATCTCGGTGGAGGAGTTCTCCACCTGCTGCAACAAGCTCTCCAAGACCCATATCGAGCAGCTGAAGGCGCTGGGCTCCTTCGCAGGCATGGCGGATACCAGCCAGATCACCCTGTTCTGATATGATGCGGTATATTCAGATCACGCAGGTGCCGCCCCAGCGGATGGCCCTGTGGCGCAGCTGGCTGTCCCCTCAGCGGCGGAAGCGAGCCGAAAGGATGCCGGACGACCGGGAGACGGTCTGCGGCGAGGGATTGGCCCGTGAGCTGCTGGCGGCGGCGCTGCACTGCCCGCCGGAGGAGGCACCCCTACGATACGACGCACAGGGAAAGCCTCTGACGGACGGCCTGTATCTCAGCATCAGTCACAGCCGTGGGCTGGCGGCCTGCGCCGTGGCGGACCGCCCGGTGGGGCTGGATGTGGAGCTGGTGCGGCCTGCGCCCCGGCGGGTATGGGAGCATCTTTCCCCGGAGGAGCGATCCCATGCCGCCGACGATGCGGCGTTCTTCCGGCTGTGGACCGCCAAGGAGGCGCTGCTGAAGTGCCGGGGCGGCCGGTTGGGGCAGCTGCGGGAGCCGGCGTCCTTCCTGACGCCGGAGGGCTTCGCCCTGCCGGGCTATGCCTTCTCCCCGGTGCAGCTGCCGGAGGGCTGGACAGGCACCCTGTGTCTGGCGGAAAAACGGACATAGGACCGGCCCGGTGCAGCATAGGCTGGTTCCGAGGTGGAACAGCATGATGGAACGATTTTCGCACCTGCGGCGCAAGGAGGTCATCAATATCTGCGACGGGCGGCGACTGGGCTTCGTGGGGGATCTGGAGCTGAAGGTCCCGGAGGGGGAGGTCAAGGCCCTCATCGTGTTCGGCCCCTGCCGCTTCTTCGGCCTGTTCGGCAGGGGGGAGGATTTCTACGTCCCATGGGACTGCGTGCAGCGGTTCGGGGACGACATCATCCTCATCGACAAGCCCTTCCAGCGGCGGGAGGAGGACAAAAAGCGCCGCCGCTGGGGCTGAGCCGGGACAATACGGCGAAAAAACCGCTGATTTTCCGGGAAAGCCGCAAAAAATCCCTTGCAAACAGCTATAGACTGTGGTATGATATTTCAGCATTCCGCACAGGGGCGGACTTCCGGTCGGTGCCGCAAGGTTGGCCGGGGGGAGGAAGCCTCTGGAGGTAAGAAACTAAATTCAAAGGAGAAATGAACAAACATGGCAAACCAGAACATCGTATCCATGAAGGCCCTGCTGGAGGCCGGTGTCCACTTCGGTCACCAGACCCGCCGCTGGAACCCCAAGATGGCTCCCTACATTTACACGGAGCGCAACGGCATCTATATCATCGACCTGCAGAAGACCGTGAAGAAGCTGGAGGAGGCCTATAACTTCGTGCGCCAGCTGTCCGAGAACGGCCAGTCCCTGCTGTTCGTGGGTACCAAGAAGCAGGCGCAGGAGGCCATCAAGGACGAGGCCCTGCGCTGCAATATGTACTATGTCAACGCCCGCTGGCTGGGCGGCATGATGACCAACTTCAAGACCATGCGCACCCGTATCGACCGTCTGAACCAGCTCAAGGCCATGCAGGCCGACGGCACCTTCGATATGCTGCCCAAGAAGGAAGTCATCAAGCACCTGGGCGAGATCGAGAAGCTGGAGAAGTATCTGGGCGGCGTGAAGGAAATGAAGAAGCTGCCCGGCGCTCTGTTCATCGTGGACACCCGTAAGGAGCGCAACGCCATCGCTGAGGCCCATCGTCTGGGCATCCCTGTTGTGGCCATCGCTGATACCAACTGCGATCCTGACGAGATCGATTACCCCATCCCCGGCAACGACGACGCCATCCGTGCCATCAAGCTGATCTCCTCCATTATGGCCAACGCCATGATCGAGGGCCGTCAGGGCGAGCAGGATGAGGAAGCCGCCGCCGAGACCGCTGAATAATCCGAGGATCACCGCTTAACCAACGGGGCAGGGTCGTTGCCCTGCCCCGTTTACCTTTGAAAATACGAACTGGAGGAAAAGAAAATGGCTTTTACTGCTGCTGATGTTAAGAACCTGCGTGAGATGACCGGCGTGGGTATGATGGACTGCAAGAAGGCACTGACCGAGACCGACGGCGATATGGACAAGGCCGTGGAGTATCTGCGTGAGAAGGGTCTGGCCAAGGCCGCCAAGAAGGCCGGCCGCATCGCCGCCGAGGGCGTGTCTTACGCTCTGGTGGAGAACGGCGTGGGCGCACTGGTGGAGGTCAACTGCGAGACCGACTTCTGCGCCAAGAGCGCTCCCTTCGTGGCCTTCGTCAAGGACATCGCCAAGGTGGTGGCCGACAACGATCCCGCCGACGTGGATGCTCTGATGAACTGCAAGTATCCCGGCACTGAGCTGACCGTGTCCGAGACCATGCCCGAAAAGGTCATGTCCATCGGTGAGAACCTGCAGATCCGCCGCTTTGTCCGCTTTGCCGAGAACAACAGTGTGGGCTATGTCCATGCCGGCGGCAAGATCGGCGTGCTGGTGAATCTGGCCGTGGAGGGCGGCGTGGATGCCACCGAGATCGGCAAGAACGTTGCCATGCAGATCGCCGCTCTGAATCCCCGCTTCTGGGACAAGTCTCAGGTCACCGAGGATGTGCTGGCCGAGGAGAAGAAGGTGGCTCTGGCCCTGATGGATTCCGACCCCAAGATGGCCTCCAAGCCCGCTCAGGTGAAGGAGAAGATCGTCATGGGCAAGATGAACAAGTTCTACGAGGAGAACTGCCTGCTGCAGATGGAGTTCGTCCGTGGCGACCTGTTCTCCGGCACCGTGGAGCAGTATATCGCCGACGCCGGCAAGAAGCTGGGCGGCAGCGTGAAGTTCCTGACTGCCGTCCGCTATCAGACCGGCGAGGGCATCGAGAAGAAGGAAGAGAACTTCGCCGCCGAGGTGGCTGCCCAGATGAATCAGGGCAAGTAAGTCCCCTTATAGCAAAAGAGATCATACACCGTAAGATAAAAGCACAGGGCGCTTTCCGTAAGGGAGCGCCCTGTGCTTTCCTATTTACTTTCAGACCATGGTAAAGTATCATACGGATATCAGGAGATGCTGGCTATGATAACGATCCAAAGGGCGGACGATGTTTTTTCTGTCGATACCGAGCAGACACAACGGTATGATGAAGCACACTCCCTCTGCGACTGCGGGTACTGCCGCAACTACTACGCCCCAATAAAGGGTAAGCTTCCGAAATTTGACGCTTTTTTAAATGAAAAAAGCTCTGTGAGGCTTCACAGAGCTTTTAATCATCAGATCGCACGGGTAACCTTGCCGGAACGCAGGCACCGGGTACAAACATACACATGGCGAGGCGTGCCATTGATAACCGCCTTAACACGCTTGACATTGGGCTTCCAGGGACGATTGGAACGCCGGTGGGAGTGAGAGACCTTGATGCCGAAGGTCACGCCCTTGTCGCAAAATTCGCACTTAGCCATCCGTTGCACCTCCTTGCTGTGACTAACTTCCGCTTGATTCACAAGCATTTAATATAGTAACAGATAAAACCGGAAAATGCAAGCACTATTTGACAAAAAAACAAAAAAATTCGGCCGAGAATCGAAGCGGCAGACCCTCCGCCGCCGGAAACCGGCTCGGGGAGCGGGAAAGCGGGTGCCGCAGGGGAGATGTCCGGGGCGGCAGGCTGCGTTTTTGGTATTGTAAAAACGCCCCCCGTACGATATAATACTATAAATATAAACCGAGGAACAGGGGGCTTCCATATGGCAGATAAGGTGAAGCGCACCCCCGCCAAGCTCAGCAAGCTGGTGGAGGATTTTGATATGGAGATCGTGTGCCGGGGCAGCGACTATGACCAGCGCACGGTGAGCATTTCCGATATGAATCGCCCGGCCCTGCAGCTGGTGGGCTTTTACGACTACTTCGAGCCCAAGCGCCTGCAGGTGTTCGGCAAGTCCGAGATGACCTTCCTCAAGGCCATGAAGCTGGAGGACCGCCGCCGGGTGTTCGACAACCTGCTGCGCTGCGAGATACCGGCCCTCATCATCGCCCGGAACATGGAGATCTTCCCCGAGCTGCTGGAGATTGCCCGGAAGCACGGCCGCACGCTGCTGCGTTCCGAGCTGAACACCGTGGAGCTGACCAGCCAGATCATCGACTACCTGAACCGGGCGCTGGCCCCTCAGATCACCCGCCACGGCGTGTTGATGAACATCAACGGGCAGGGCGTGCTGCTGCTGGGCGAGTCCGGCATCGGCAAGAGCGAAACGGCCATCGAGCTGCTGAAGCGAGGCCACCGTCTGGTGGCGGACGATGCCGTGGAGATCCGGCGGGTGTCCGACTCCCTCTACGGCACGGCCCCGGAGCTGATCCGCCACTACATCGAGATCCGCGGCATCGGCGTCATCGACGTGCAGCAGCTGTTCGGCATGGGCTCCGTGCAGTTTGATACGGAGCTGGACCTTGTGGTGCAGCTGGAGAAGTGGGTGGACGGCAAGTTCTATGACCGGCTGGGCCTGGGGGAGGAGATGTATTCCATTCTGGGCGTCAAGCTGCCGTATATGATCATCCCCGTCCGACCGGGCCGAAATCTGGCCGGCATCGTGGAGATCGCCACCATGAAGAACCGGCAGATGAAGTTCGGCTATAACCCGGCAAGGGACTTCGTGGACCGGGTAGACCGCCAGATCGACGCCCTGACCCGGCAGAGTGAGGAGCAGAAATGAACTACATCGGCATTGACATCGGCGGCACCAACCTGAAGGCGGGGCTGGTGAACGACGAGGGCAGCATCCTCGCCATGGAAAAGCGCAAAATTGCCGAGGTCTCCGACCAGAAAGCACTGGTGGAGGCACTGGTGGCGCTGACTCAGAGCCTGACGGAGCGGGGCGGCCTGACGCCGGAGCAGATACGCTCCGTGGGCGTGGGTGTGCCGGGAGCGGTGGAGATCCACTCCGGTGCGGTGCTGTATACCTGCAATCTTCCCCTGCGGAACGTCCCCCTCCGCAAGCTCTTCCACCGGTATCTGCCCTACCCCCTGTATGTGGAGAACGACGCCAACTGTGCGGCGCTGGCGGAATACTACGCCGGAGCCGGCAAGGGCAGCAAGCGCTTTGTCACCATCACGCTGGGGACCGGCGTGGGAGCAGGCATCCTCCACAACGGACAGATCTATCACGGCGCTAACGGCATGGCCGGCGAGGTGGGCCACATGAGCATCGTCTACCACGGGGAGCCCTGTCCCTGCGGACGCAGAGGCTGCTGGGAGCGCTACGCCTCCGCCAGCGCCCTGAAGCGGCTGACGGCACGGGCCATGGAGGAGCACCCCGGCAGCATCCTGTGCCGGGTGGTGGCCGAGAACAACGGCAAGGTATCGGGCCAGTCGGCCTTTATCGCCGCACGGGAGGGCGACCCCGTGGGCCAAAGCGTCTGCGACGAGTACATCGGCTATCTGGCGGCGGGCGTCACCAACGTGGTGAACATCTTCCAGCCGGATACGCTGGCCATCGGCGGCGGCGTCAGCAACGAGAGCGACGAGCAGCTGCTGCTGCCCCTGCAGCGGCTGGTGGAGCAGGAGAGCATCCCCTGCAACCGGGACAAACGCACCCGGATCGTCAAGGCCCAGTTGGGCAACAACGCCGGGATCATCGGTGCCGCTCTGCTGGGAAAACGAAAATTACGGAAATAGGAGGCTGGCCTATGTGCTGGTATGAGCAGCTGGACGAAAAAGTGCGGGAGTATCTGCCGGATATGACCATGGAGCGGGAGGTCCCCCTCAGCAAGCACACATCCTTCCGCATCGGCGGCCCCGCCCGGCGGCTGGCCTTTCCCGCCAACCGGGAGCAGCTGGTGATCCTCATGGGACTGGCAGAGAGCTGCGGCGTGAAGCCGTTCCTGCTGGGCCGTGGTACCAATCTGCTGGTGGACGACCGGGGGCTGGATACGCTGGTCATCAAGACGGCGGAGCATATGACGGCGGTGCGGCAGCTGGACGAGGTGACGCTGGAGGCGGACGCCGGCATCCTGCTGAACCATCTGGCGGTGTATGCCCAGCAGCGCGGCCTGTCGGGTCTGGAGTTCGCCCACGGCATCCCCGGCACCTTAGGCGGGGCCATATGTATGAACGCCGGAGCCTACGGCGGCGAGATGCGTCAGGTGGTGACGGAGGTGACAGCGCTGCTGCCGGAGGGCGTGCGGCGCTTCACGGCGGAGGAGGCGGCCTTCGGCTATCGACGCAGCGCCTTTCTGGATACGGAGGCGGTGGTGTTGGGCGCCAGACTGCGCCTGACCCCCGATGACCCCGCTGCCATCCGGCGGCGGATGGACGATCTCATGGCCCGCCGCCGCCAGTCTCAGCCGCTGGAGTATCCCAGCGCCGGCAGCACCTTCAAGCGGCCGGAGGGCTACTTCGCCGGGACACTCATCGAACAGACGGGTCTGAAGGGCCTGACGGTGGGCGGAGCGCAGGTTTCCACCAAACACGCAGGCTTTGTCATCAACGTGGGCGGCGCTACCAGCGCCGACGTGGAGGAGCTGATCCGGCAGGTGCAGCAGGCGGTGTACGCCGCCCACGGCGTGCATTTGGAGCCGGAGGTGCGGATCGTCCGCTGAGAAAGGAACGAGCATGGAAATTCTGATCATCACGGGGCTGTCCGGCGGCGGCAAGAGCCGGGCGGCCTCCTATCTGGAGGATATCGGCTACTACACGGTGGATAATCTGCCGGCGGAGATGATGGTGAAGTTTGCCGACTTCTGCGCTGGGTCCAGCGGACGGTACGACCGGGTGGCGCTGGTGTACGACGTCCGCTCCGGGGAACCCACAGACATCCTTATCGAGACGCTGGAGCGCCTGAAGGCCAGCGGCGTCAACTGCCGGATGCTGTTTCTGGAGGCGGATAACCAGACCATCGTCAACCGCTATAAGGAGACTCGCCGGATGCACCCCCTGCAAAAGAAGGGGGAGAGTGTGGAGCAGGCCATCCGCCGGGAGCGGGAGTGGATGCAGCCGGTGCGGGATCATGCGGATTTCGTGCTGGACACCTCCGCCCTCTCCATCGCCAAGCTCCGCAGCGAGCTGCTGGACCTGTTCGGCCAGCAGGGGGATCGGGGAGGATTGGCCGTCAACATCCTGTCCTTCGGCTTCAAGCACGGCATCCCCATTGAGGCGGATCTGGTGTTCGACGTGCGCTTCATGCCCAACCCCTACTATGTGCCGGAGCTGAAGAACAAGACGGGTCTGGATCAGGCGGTGCGGGACTTCGTGTTCTCCTTCCGCCAGACCAACGATTTCATGGAGCAGCTGGAGAAGATGCTGACCTTCCTGCTGCCCCTGTACGCCGAGGAGGGCAAGTCCGCTCTGGTCATCGCCATCGGCTGCACCGGCGGGCACCACCGCTCCGTGGCGGTGGCCCACGAGCTGGCGGAGTACATCACCGAGGAGGGCTATCAGGTCACGGAGAACCACCGGGACATCTCCCGATAACAGGAGGGACGCTGTATGGAGCCATACCGACAGTCGGTAGCACCGGAACACGGCCCCCGCATTGCCGCCATCGGCGGCGGCACGGGGCTCTCCACGCTGCTGCGTGGCCTGAAGCGTTATACGAAGAATATCACGGCCATCGTCACGGTGGCCGACGACGGCGGCGGCTCCGGGCGGCTGCGGCAGGACCTGGGGATGCTTCCACCGGGGGATATCCGCAACTGTCTGGAGGCGCTGGCCAATGCCGAGCCCCTGATGGCCCAGCTGATGCACTACCGGTTTCCGGAGGGGGAGCTGGCGGGCCAGAGCTTCGGCAATCTCTTTCTGGCGGCCCTCAACGGCATCATGCCCAGCTTTGACCGGGCGGTAGAGAGCCTGAGTCAGGTGCTGGCCATCACCGGTAGGGTGCTGCCGGTGACCAATGAGAATATCCAGCTGGAGGCGGAGTTTGAAAACGGCGTACGGGTGGTGGGGGAGTCCCGCATCTTTCAGTGCAAGCAGGAGCAGGACTGCCGCATCCGCCGGGTGAATCTGCTGCCCAGTCGTCCCAAGGCCCTGCCGGAGGCGGTGGAGGCCATCCGGGAGGCGGAGATGGTGGTGCTGGCGCCGGGGAGCCTGTATACCAGCATCATCCCCAACCTGCTGGTGGATGGTATCGTGGAGGCCATCCGGGAGTCCCGCGCCCTGAAAATTTACGTCTGTAATGTCATGACGCAGGAGGGGGAGACAGAGGGGTATACTGCCTCGGACCATATCCGGGCGCTGTTTAACCACAGCTGCCCCGGACTCTTCGACTTATGTCTGGTCAACGACGCCCCCATCCCACCTTCGGTGATGCGGGGCTATACCCGTGAGGGGGCGGAGCCCATCCTGTGCGACCGGGATGCCTGCGAGGCGCTGGGGGTGGAGATCATCACTCGCCCCGTGTCCACGGTGGAAAACGGGCTGGTGCGCCATAATCCGGGCCATTTGGCGTGGGAGCTGGTGCGGCTCCACGCCCAGAGAAATATCCGTCTGGTGGAGGATTCCCTCCGCCGGACGCCGAGAAACCGAGTGGAGAAATGAGGAAGGTATGCAGTCATTTGCGGGAAAGGTGAAAAACGAGCTGTGCCGGACGCCGGTGCAGCGCCTGTGCTGCGCACGGGCCGAGGCCTACGGCGTGCTGCTCTACGGCAATACCTTCAGCCCCACGGAGGTGCGGCTCATTACCGAGAGCGCCGACTTTGCCGCCCGGCTGCCCCGGCTGTTCCAGCGGGCCTTCGGTCTGAAATTCGACCGTCTGCCGGAGGAGGAGCGGGGGAAGCTGATCTTCGGCATCACCGACCGGAGCAAGCTGGACCGCATCATCAACCAGCTGGGCTACGATCCCCGGCAGAATCTGGTGCTCCATGTGAACTTCGGCCTGCTGGAGGATGAGTGCTGCCGGACGGCCTTCCTGCGGGGGGCCTTTCTGGCGGGGGGCAGCGTCACCGACCCGGAAAAGCGCTACCATCTGGAGCTGGATACCGGCCATGCGCAGGCCAGCCGGGAGGTGGCGGCCCTGCTGACGGAGATGGGCTTTCTGCCCCACAGCGTCCGCCGGGGCGGCAGCTCCGTTATTTACTTCAAGCAGTCCGAGCATATCGAGGATCTGCTGACCACCATCGGGGCCCCGGCGGCGGCTATGGATATCATGACCGCCAAGGTGGATAAGGAGATCCGCAACGGGGCCAACCGGGCCATGAACTGCGACATGGCCAATGTGAATAAGACCATCGACGCTGCGCTGGAGCAGAAAAATGCCATCCAGCGTCTGCAGGAGAACGGACGGCTGGAGCGCCTGCCGGAAAAGCTGCGGCAGACAGCGCTGCTGCGCCTGCAATACCCGGAGATGTCCCTGTCCCAGCTGGCGGAGAAATGCGACCCGCCGGTGACGAAATCCTGCATGAACCATCGGATGCGGAAGCTATTGGAGGAGGCGAAGAAGCTGTGATGACGAAGGAAGAGCGGTGCCGTCTGGCTCTTGGCTATCACCGGCAGCACTATAACTGCGGCCAGAGCGTGCTGGGGGCCTTCCGGGACCTGACGGGTCTGACGGAGGAGCAGTGCTGGGGCCTTGGCAGCGGTCTCGGCAGCGGGATGCGCTGCGGCGGCATCTGCGGCGCCGTGTCCGGTGGCGTGCTGGTGCTGGGTCTGCTGCATCCCTACACGGTACAGGAGGGGCCGGAGGGTCGGCGGCGCTCCGTGGAGCAGGTCAAAGAGTTCCAGCGCCGCTTCACCCAGCAGTTTCACCTGCTGAACTGCCGGGAACTGCTGGCGGAGCGTGGCCTGCATCCTACGCCTACGGCGCAGGCGGTAGGGGCCGACGACCACTGCGGAACACTCATCGTCTCGGCGGTGGAGCTGCTGTGTGACTATCTGGCGGAGCTGGACGGCCAAAAATAAGCAGCCGAAATAAGTGACTGAGAACAAAGCGACAGGAGAAGCAGCCAAGGATGAGCCTGCGACGGAGGAAAGAGTAGCTATGGGATTTGTGCATCTTCATGTGCATACGGAATACAGCCTGCTGGACGGGGCCTGCCGCATCCGGGACCTTCCGGCCCGCATCAAGGGAATGGGCCAGACGGCGGTGGCCATCACCGACCACGGGGTCATGTATGGTGCCATCGACTTCTACCGGGCCTGCAAGGCGGAAGGCATCCATCCGATCATCGGGTGCGAGGTGTATGTGGCCCGCCGCACCCGGTTCGACAAAGTTCATGAATATGACGCCGAGTCCAGGCATCTGGTGCTGCTGTGTAAAAACGAGACGGGCTACCGGAACCTGTCGTACATGGTGAGTCAGGCATTTGTGGAGGGCTTTTACATCAAGCCCCGCATCGATCTGGACCTGCTGCGCCAGCACAGCGAGGGACTCATCGCCCTGTCGGCCTGTCTGGCCGGGGAGATCCCCAAGCGGCTGGTCAACGGCGACTACGACGGGGCCAAGGAGTACGCCCTGACCATGCAGGAGATCTTCGGGGAGGATAACTTCTATCTGGAACTGCAGGACCACGGCATCCCCCAGCAGACGCTGGTGAACCGGGATCTGCTCCGCATCCATCAGGAGACGGGCATCCCACTGGTCTGCACCAACGACGCCCACTACCTGCGGCCGGAGGACGCCGAGAGCCACGATGTACTGCTGTGCATCCAGACGGGCAAGACCGTAGACGACGAGAACCGGATGCGCTATGAGCCGAGAAACTTCTACCTCCGCTCCACGGAGGAGATGGAGGAGCTGTTCGGCGCCTATCCCGACGCCGTAGCCAACACCCAGCGCATCGCCGACCGCTGCCAAATGGAGTTCACCTTTGGCAAGTATCATCTGCCGGAGTTCCGGCTGCCGCCGGGGGTAGATTCTCCCACCTATCTGCGGCAGCTGTGCGAAAAGGGGTTCACCGAGCGCTACGGCACGGAGCACGAGGACTACCGCCGCCAGCTGGACTACGAGCTGGACATGATCGGACGCATGGGCTTTACGGATTATTTCCTCATCGTGTCGGATTTCGTCCGATACGCCAAGGATGCCGGTATCCCCGTGGGACCGGGCCGAGGCTCGGCGGCGGGGAGCATGGTCTCCTACTGTCTGTGCATCACGGACATCGACCCCATGCAGTACCATTTGTATTTTGAACGTTTCCTGAATCCGGAGCGGGTATCCATGCCGGATATCGATATGGACTTCGGAGACACCCGCCGGGGCGAGGTGGTGGACTACGTTCGCCGCAAGTACGGCGACGACCATGTGGCCCAGATCGTCACCTTCGGCACCATGGCGGCACGGGCCGCCATTCGGGATGTGGGCCGGGCGCTGAACATGACCTATGCCGAGGTGGATGTGGTGGCTAAGCTGGTGCCAACGGCTCTGCACATCACGATCAAGGATGCGCTGAAGCTGTCCAAGCAGCTCTCCGACCTCTATGAGACGGATGAACGGGTCCACCGGCTCATCAACATGGCGCAGGCGCTGGAGGGGATGCCCCGCCACGCCTCCACCCACGCAGCCGGTGTGGTCATCACCAAGCGGCCGGTATATGAGTATGTACCGCTGGCCCGGAACGACGAGTCCATCGTCTGCCAGTACACCATGGTGACGCTGGAGGAGCTGGGGCTGCTGAAAATGGATTTTCTGGGCCTGCGGAACCTGACGGTTTTGGATGACGCCGTGAAGATGGTGCAGAAGTACCGACCGGACTTCCGGCTGGCGGATATCCCCATGGACGATGCAGCGGTGTTCGAGATGCTGTCGCAGGGCAAGACCGGCGGCGTATTTCAGATGGAGTCCGCCGGCATGACCGGGGTGTGCGTGGGGCTGAAGCCCCAGAGCATCGAGGACATTACCGCCATCATCGCCCTGTACCGCCCCGGCCCCATGGAGTCCATCCCCCGGTTCATCGCCTGCAAGCACGACCCCAAGCTGGTGGTGTACAAGCACCCTTCCCTCCAGCCCATCCTGTCCGGTACCTATGGGTGCATCGTCTATCAGGAGCAGGTCATCCAGATATTCCAGCAGCTGGCGGGCTATTCGCTGGGGCAGGCGGATATGGTGCGTCGGGCCATGTCCAAGAAGAAGGCCAAGGATGTGGAGCGGGAGCGGGAGGCATTCCTCCACGGCGACCCCGCCCGGAACATCCGGGGCTGTGTGGCCAACGGCATCCCGGAGGCAACGGCTCAGGCCATCTACGACGAGATCTACGACTTCGCCAACTACGCCTTCAATAAAGCCCACGCCGTCAGCTATGCGGTGGTGGCCTATCAGACGGCGTATTTCAAGCGCTACTTCACACGGGAGTACATGGCGGCGCTGCTGACGTCGGTGCTGGATAACTCCGACAAGGTGGCGGAGTACATCGCTGAGTGCCGGGACTGCGGCATTGAGCTGCTGCCCCCGGACGTGAACCGCTCCAGCGACGGCTTCACCGTGGAGGATGGAGGCATCCGCTTCGGGCTGGTGGCCATCAAGAACATCGGCCGGGGCTTTATCCAGACCATGATGCGGCGGCGGGAGCAGGACGGCCCCTTCCGGTCGTTTCAGGACTTCTGCCAGCGGATGTTCGACTGCACGGACATGAACAAGCGGGCAGTGGAGAATCTGATCCGCAGCGGTGCCTTCGACTCCATGAAGGTGCGGCGCTCCCAGCTGATCCAGGTCTTTGAAAAGGTGCTGGACAGCATTGCAGAGTCCCGGCGCAAGAACGTGGAGGGCCAGCTGGATCTGTTCGGTATGGCGGCGGGGGAGGACGCCCCGCCGGCGGAGACGCCCCTGCCGGACATTCCGGAGTTCACCGCCGCCGAGCGGATGTTCATGGAGAAGGAGACTACGGGCCTTTATCTCAGCGGCCACCCCATGGCGGATTACCGGGCGCTGGCCCGGCAGGCGGGAGCGGTGCCTATCCACACCATTCTGGAGGACTTTTCCGCCGAGGACGGGCCTGTCCGGTTCGCCGACGGCCAGAGCATCACCATTGCGGGCATCGTCACTGCCAGCCGCACCCGCACCACCCGCAACAACGCCCTCATGGCCTACGTGACGGTGGAGGATGAGGCGGCATCCATCGAGCTGCTGTGCTTCAGCCGCACCATTGAGCGCTGCGGCAGCTATATGCAGGTGAACAGCCCGGTGCTGGTGCAGGGGAAGCTCTCCGTCCGGGACGAGAAGCCGCCGCAGATCATGTGCGACAGCGTTTATCCCCTGAAGGAGGGGCTGCCGCCCCGGCGGGAGAACCGCCGTCCGGCACAGGAGAACGCCACCATTTATCTGCGGGTCCCCGGCATGGACAGCCCGGCGTTCCAGCATATCAAGCTGGTGATGACCATGTTCGAGGGGGACACGCCGCTGAAGATCCGGCTGGCGGACAGCGGCAAGCTGTTGGGGGCCAAGTGCCTGAACCACCCGGCCTTCGTGCAGGAGTGCCGGGAGTGGCTGGGTCCGGAGAACGTGGTGGTGAAAACCGCCTTCACCGGAAAATGAGGCTCTTGCCGCCTACGGGCAGCAGATGCCGCAAAGCGTGAGATAAGGCCCCGGACACCCATGGGTGTCCGGGGCCTTTTATGCCGGATGGGTCTTGCCGTTGGGATGGAGCAGTGCGCTTACGGAAAATGGGGCAGCGGAAAGGGGGAAGGATCAGTGGCAGGCGCAGTAGCTGCGGGTGCTGGCGTAGTCCTTGGGCATCTCCACGGTGTTGGGCGGGAAGAACTCGTTGACCGGGAAGGCCACGCTGCGGAACAGGCCGCAGGGGTCCTCCTGATCGCCGCCGCTGCACTCCGTCTGGGGGATGCAGTAGTCATACACCGGGATCAGCAGCTGGGTGTCCCGCTCCAGCCGCACCAGAGAGAACTGTCCTAAGGTGACATAATACCGACGGCCGCCGTTGTCGTCAAAGAGCAGGGGCTGGTCGAAGCTCTGGGCGATGAAGGCGGGGATCTCCGTCAGGCCGCAGTCGCAGCGGCAGGGCTTGCAGCGGTCCTCGGCACGGGCGTCCAGCACGATGGGGTCCACCGCCTCCACCACCGCCGTGGGCAGGTTGCTGCGGCGGCAGCCGGGGATATCCAGATCGTCCAGCACCGTGTCGGAGGAGAAAATTTTGGCGCTGCCCTCGCTGCCGAAGAGAATGACCCGCTTGTCAAAGACGCACAGGCCCTCCGCCTCGGTACAGCGGGGAGTGCCGGTGCCGACCTGGAGAGTGACCCGGTAGAAAAACCGCATATCGATGGAGTAGAACCCCCGGTTGAAGGTGACGGGCTCCACGTCGGTATAGACGTAGAGCAGCTCCGCCGTGCCGCCCCGCACCATCTGGCAGGCCGACAGCACCTCCTGAGCCGATGCCGTGGGGTAAAAGCGCAGATCCTCCACGCAGTCCTTGTCACGGCAGGAGTCGAAGATCTTATGGGTATGGATGCAGACGGCCTCACGCACGCTGCTCAGATCGCAGACCGGGCCGGGCATACCGTTTTCAGGCATAGAAAAACCTCCTATTTAAGTACTCAAGGGCATCGCCCTTTCAATCCAGTCTATGCGTCCGGCCCGGCGGGGTGCGGGAAATGCAGGCGAGGAGGGGAAAAACCTCTGTACAAATCGGAAATTTTTCATTATAATAGGGGTGTATAGAAAAGCCGAAAGGACGTGATCCAATGGGAGTCGGATTTATCCGTGACAAGCTGGAGATCAAGTTTCTCATTTTGTACATTGCCGCCCGTGTGTCGGAGCCGCTGCCGCTGGAGGGGATGCAGGAGCTGACCATGTGCGACGACGGCATTGACTATTTCGATTTTTCGGAGTGTCTGAACGATCTGGTGCAGACGGAGCATCTGCGCCTGACGGAGGAGGGGCGGTACGCCATCACCCCCAAGGGGCTGAAAAACAGCGCCATCTGCGAGTCCAGCCTGCCCTATTCCGTGCGGCTGCGGACGGACAGGAACATCGAGGAATACAACAAGGAACTGCTGCGGCAGGCGCAGGTGCAGGGGAAGGCCATCCCACGGGAAAACGGCACCTACACCGTGGAATTAAAGCTCAGCGACGATGTGGACAGCCTGATGCAGCTGGAGCTGATGGTGGCCACGGAGGAGATGGCCAAGGATCTGGCGGAGCGGTTTCGCAAGGACCCGGAGCATCTCTATGCCCGTGTGCTGGAGGCCCTGTACGAGGAACAGAAGTGAAATGACGGAGGGCGGCGGGAGCCGTCCTCCGGTTTTTTGGGCTTTACAAAATAGAAAATATGTTCTATAATGAAAGGGAAACCAAAGGGGAAGGGAGGGAGCGCCATGCGAGCCAGACCGATCAGCTGCTGTTTTTCCGGCCATCGGCCCGGTAAGCTGCCGTGGGGCGACGATGAGGGAGATCGCCGGTGTCTTGCGCTGAAGGAGCGGCTGTGGAACGAGATGGAGGCGGCCTATGAGCGGGGCTATCGCCACTTCATCTGCGGCATGGCCCAAGGGTGCGACCTGTATTTCTGCGAGTTGGCGCTGGCGCTGCGGCAGCTGCACGGCGACGTGACGGTGGAGGCGGCCATCCCGTGTCCCTCGCAGGCGGAGGGGTGGCCGGCGGAGCAGCGGCTGCGGTGGCAGCGGCTGGTGGCGGCCTGCGACTATGAGACGATGGTGCAGCAGCAGTACAGCCCCGGCTGTATGCAGCGGCGCAACCGGTACATGGTGGATCACGCCTCGCTGCTGATCGCCGTACACGACGGGCTTCCCGGCGGCACCCGGCGCACCATCGAATACGCCCTGCGACGGGGCATCGGCATTGTGGATATCCCGGTGGGATAGGCAAAAGCGTGGGACGCCGGAGGGCGTCCCACGCTTTTTACTTGATGATCTTCTGGATGACCTTGCTGTCGGGGGTACCGGCGGCGGCCAGCAGCTCGAAGAGGGTGGCCTCGCAGGTGGTGAGGAGGATGCCCTCCTGTTTGGCCCGCTCCAGCGCCATCCGGTGGTCGGCGGGCTTGCGGCTGGAGAGGCAGTCGGCGACCAGATACGGCTGGTAGCCGTGGGCCTTCAGGTCCATGGCGGTCTGGAGCACACAGATGTGGCTCTCGATGCCGCAGAGCAGCACATAGGGCTGCTGCTCCGGGGGCAGCAGCTTCTCCCGCAGCTGGGGATAAGCGCTGAAGGTGAGCTTTTCCAGATGCTCCGATGTGCCGGCGGCCTCCCGGATGGGGGCCACGGTATCACCCAGACCCTTGGTGTACTGCTGCGTCAGGTACACGGGGACGCCCAGCACCCGCAGACCCTTCAGCAGCTTTACGGTGTTTTGGAGCAGCGTTTCGGGATCGGTCATGGCGGGCAGGATACGCTCCTGATAGTCCACGCAGACGGCGGCGGTTTTTTCTCGGATGATTCGCATAACAGACCTCCTGTTGACTTCTGTGGATAACAAAAAGCCCCGTACCGCTTGGTACGAGGCTTTTTGGCACGCCGTGAGGGATTCGAACCCCCGGCCTTCTGGTCCGTAGCCAGACGCTCTATCCAGCTGAGCTAACGGCGCTTGTCTCTTGACGACTTTGATATCATAGCACATGATATCAGGAATTGCAAGGGCTTTTTTCATTTTTCCTGAAAAAATTTTTGCGGGGCCGGGGGAGGGGAAAAATGTGCGCTGGACAGCGGGAAAAAGGTATGCTATAATATACGCCTAATAATATTGCATGATGGATGCAGGGAAACGGCGGAAGAGCGCCGCAGCGAAAGGAGCCAACGGTTATGAGAGTCATTGATCTGGAGAACATCAACTACGCCATGCGAAGCGAGACGCAATTCGTGCTGCGGTGTGAGGAGGTGTTCCACGATAAGATCAGTGCGGCGGCGACCACCATTCTCTCCAACAAGGGCGAAAAACCGCTGGTGGCGCTGACGGGTCCCTCCGGCAGCGGCAAAACCACCACCGCCATGCGTTTGCAGGAGTATTTGCAGAATCTGGGGGTCCATGTGTGCCTGCTGAGCATGGATAACTTCTTCCTGCCGCTGGATCAGCGCCCCCCGGAGGCCACCGACTGGGAGTCCCCTTACTGCGTCAACGTGGAGCAGCTGGTGTCCTGCATCTCCCAGCTGGCCGACGGCAAGGAGGTGGATATCCCCTGGTACGACTTTAAGGAGGGCAAGACCGGTGGATATCGCAAGATGCAGGGCGACGAGAACGGCATCATCATTGCAGAGGGCATCCATATGCTCAACCCGCTGATCTTCGAGAAGATCCGGGGCATTGCCAACGGCATCTATGTGGCGCCCCGTACCCGTATCATCACCTATGACGACAAGATCGTCCGGCCGGAGCAGCTGCGGGTGGCCCGCCGGCTCATCCGGGACTACAACACCAGAGGCCACTCTCTGCGGGAGACCGTGGAGCGGGCGGCCAGCGTCAACCGGGGCGAGGAGAACTACATCAAGCCCTATAAGTCCAACGCCGCCATCCAGATCGACAGCTTCCACGACTATGAGCCGTGTATTCTGGCCAAGTATCTGCTGGAGATCCCCCAGTTCCGGCAGGAGCTGACGGACGAATTCATGGCGGAGAACGATCTGACGGATCTGATGAAGGTGGTGCGGGAGGTGCCGCCCCTGCACACGCCGTATGTGCCGCTGAACTCCATCGTGCGGGAGTTCGTGGGCGGTAGCTGCTACGAGTATTAAATGGTAAGAAGCAGCCCTGCGGGCTGTGAGATATGTTGTTATCCGTGCCTTTTTAGAGAGGAGAAATGAAGTATGCACAAGATCATTACCATCAGCCGTGAGTTTGGTTCCGGTGGCCGTGAGCTGGGCAAGCGCCTGGCGGAGGAGTTGGGCATCCCCTGCTACGACCACCAGATCATCGAGATGATCGCCAAGGAGAACGGCTTTGACGAGCGGTATGTGGCCAACGTGTCCGAGAAGAGCATCGAGGCCGCCTATCCCATGACCATCGGCCATCGGTTCGCCATGCCCTCCATGGAGATCATGGAGCAGCCCATCCGGGTGGCAGCGGCCCAGCGCCAGATCATCGAGAACTTCGCCAAGCAGGGGGACTGCGTGATCATCGGCCGCTGCGCCGACGTGATCCTGAAGGACTATCACCCCCTGAACCTGTTTATCTACGCCGACATGGAGGCCAAGGTGGAGCGCTGCATCCGCCGGGCGCCGGAGGGGGAGCATCTGACCCGCAACGAGATCGAGCGGATGATCAAGCAGGTGGATAAGAACCGTGCCCAGTACCGCCAGATGTACAGCGATACCAAGTGGGGCGCCAAGGAGTCCTATCACCTGTGCGTCAACACCACGGAGAAGTACATAAAGGAGATCGTTCCGGGGCTGGCCGCCTATGTGCGGTACTGGTTCAGCGAGGAATAAGAGAGACAGCGGAGACTGCCGGGAGGGAGAGCCCGCCGGCAGTCTCCCTTTGCGTCAACGGAAAGGAGCAGGCAATATGAAGCGCATTGCAGTTATCACCGGGGCCTCCAGCGGTATGGGACGCCGGTTCGCTGAGACCGTGGACACCTTCGGCCGCTTTGATGAGATATGGGTCATCGCCCGCCATGAGGCGGCGCTGGAGGGGCTGCGGGAGCGGGTGCCGTTTCCCGTGCGGCCTTTGGCGCTGGATCTGACGGACCGCAGCAGCTTTGCGACGTATGCCAAGGCGCTGACGGAGGAGCCGGTGGAGGTGGGCCTGCTGGTGAACGCCAGCGGCTTCGGAAAGTTCCGGGCGGTGGTGGATACGCCGCTGGAGGTGAACCTGAACATGGTGGATCTGAACTGTCAGGCGGTGATGGCCCTGTGTCAGCTGACGATCCCCTATATGCCGGAGGGCGGGCAGATCATCAACATCGCCTCGGTGGCGGCCTTCCAGCCCATTCCGTATATCGACGTGTACGGGGCCAGCAAGGCCTTTGTGCTGAGCTTCAGCCGGGCGCTGAACCGGGAGCTGCGGGGCCGGGGCGTCCGGGTCATGGCCCTTTGCCCCTTCTGGACCCGGACGGCCTTCTTTGACCGTGCCACCGTCAACGGCGGCGAATCGGTGGTGAAGAAATATGTGGCCATGTATGAGCCGGAGCAGCTGGTGCAGCGGGCATGGCGGGATGCCAAGCGGGGGAAGGATGTGAGCCAGTTCGGCTTTGTGGCCCGGTTCCAGACGGGGCTGACGAAGCTCCTGCCCCACAGTCTGGTGATGGATGTATGGATGCATCAGCAGAAGCTGAAGTGAGGCGGCGGGGATGAGGTATCTGTTTCCCACGGGGAAGGGCTATCAGCGGAAGTGGCTGGGGCAGGACGTGCTGTCCGGCGTGGTCATTGCCGCCGTATCCATCCCCATTTCCATGGGCTATGCCCAGATCGCCGGGCTTCCGGCGGTATACGGTTTGTACGGATCACTGCTGCCGGTGATCCTGTTTGCGCTGCTGTCTACGTCGCCGCAGTTCATCTTCGGCGTGGATGCCGCCCCGGCGGCCATGATCGGCGGTGTGCTGGGAGGCATGGGCATCGCCATGGGCTCCGCCGAGGCGGAGCGGGTGGTGCCGGTTCTGACCTTCTATGTGGGGATATGGCTGCTGCTGTTTGCCCTGCTGCGGGCGGGTCGGGTGCTGCGGTTCGTATCTACCTCCGTGATGGGGGGATTCATCAGCGGCATCTGCTGCACCATCATTCTGATGCAGCTGCCCAAGCTCATGGGCGGCACCGCCGGCACCGGTGAACTGCCGGAGCTGGTGCGGCATCTGGCCGGGGTGCAGGTCCATCCCCTGTCTCTGGGGCTGGGGGCGGCGGCGCTGGTGATCCTGCTGGCAGCCAAGCGGCTGAGACCCAAATTCCCCATGGCCATCGTGGTGATGGGACTGGGGGCGCTGGCCACGGTGCTGTTTGACCTGCCGGGGCATGGCGTAGCGTGTCTGGGCGCAGTGGAGCCGGGACTTCCGGCGCTGCATCTGCCGGACTGGAGCGCCGTCAGCCTGACGGAGGGGCTGGGCAGCAGCCTGCCGGTGGCGGTGGTCATCATGGCGGAGACGCTGCTGGCCGAGAGCAGCTTCGCCATGCGGGACGGCTATGAAATTCGGGACAGTCAGGAGCTGCTGGCCTTTGCGGCGGCCAATCTGGGAGCCGGCATGGTGGGCTGCTGTCCGGTAAACGGCAGCGTGTCCCGCTCCTCCATGAATGTGCAGTACCGGGGCAAGACCCAGGCGGTGTCACTGGTGGCGGCAGCGGGGATGGCGGCGGTGCTGCTGTGGGGCAGCGGGCTGATCCGGCTGCTGCCGGTGCCGGTGCTGACGGCCATCGTTATTTCGGCCCTGCTGGGGGCGGTGGAGTTCGACATGGCCCACCGGCTGCTGCGGGCGGATCGGAAGGAGCTGGCCATTTTTCTGGCGGCCTTTCTGGGTGTGCTGGTGCTGGGGACCATCTATGGGGTGGTCATCGGCGTGATGCTGTCCTTCGTGGACGTGATCCGGCGGGCCTCCCAGCCCAGTCGGGAGCTGCTGGGGGTCATCTCCGGGCAGCCGGGCTTTTACCCGCTGGGGCGCATGAGTCAGGCGCATTCGCTGGAGGGAGTGGTCCTGTACCGGTTCAGCGGTGGGCTGTTCTTCGCCAACATCGACCGGTTCCAGAAGGATGTGGAGAACTGCGTGAAGCCCGGTATCCGGGCGGTGATCGTGGATGCCAGCGGCATCGTCAGCGTGGATCTGACCTCGGCGGAGCGGTTGGTGCTGCTGTACCGGCGGCTGAAGGAGCAGGGAGTACGGCTGTACCTGACGGAGCATATCGGACAGGTCAACGGCGAGCTGCGGCGCTTCGGGGCCGGGGAACTCATCGAGGAGGGCGCTGTGCGTCGGACCCTGTATGCGGCGCTGGAGGACTGCGGCGCCGCAGAGGGCGAGGTGAAGCAGTGGAGCCCGGAGGAGATGCGCCATGCGGTGCCGGAGCTGCTGCGGCAGACGCAGGAGCTGGAGTGGGCCTACGGCGAGGAGGCCCAGAGCAAGCTGGATGCCATGACGGGACAGGTTTTGCAGACGCTGGAGGAGACGGAGCCGGAGCAGCGGGGGCAGGAGCTGGAGTCCCTGCTGGAGCGGGGCCGGTGGCAGGGCGTGATCGACCGGGACGCCGTTTTGCAGCATCTGGAGGAGCATCTGGCGGAGCTTTCCCGGCTGCTGGAGCGGTCGGAGGATGCGGTGCTGCTGGAGCTGGAGCAGGAGCGGGAACGGGTGACGGAGGCGCTGCGGCGTCAACACCCGGAGATCGCTTCGTATCTGGCGGCCCATCGAGAGGAACTGGAGCAGCGGTTCCAGCGGAAGTATCCAGAGGCGGCCCAGCACATCCACGAGCTGCGCCAGCGGCTGCATCAGCCGCCGGAGGAGGAAACGAAGGAGCAGAGGTGACGGACATGGCGTGCTATATTTTCGGCGCAGGAGATTTTGACGGGTTGGAGGAACGGCCCGGTGCGGAGGACTATGTGATCGCCGCCGACGGCGGATACACCGCCTGCCGGAGGGCGGGGGTGGAGCCGCAGCTGCTGCTGGGGGATTTCGATTCGCTGGCGGAGGTACCGGCGCTGCCCCATGTGGAGCGGGTGCCGGTGGAGAAGGACGACACGGACATGATGCTGGCCATCAAGCGGGGGCTGGAGCGAGGCGAGACACTGTTCCATCTCTACGGCGGCATGGGAGGCCGGCGGACGGATCACACCGTGGCCAACCTTCAGGCACTTTTGTATCTGGCGGATCACGGGGCCGAAGGCTGGCTCCACGGACGGGGCGAGCGATGGACCGCCATCCGGGACGGCAGCGTCGTGTTTCCGGCCCGTCCGGAGGGCATTTTGTCGGTTTTCTGCGTGGGGCCGGACGCTGAGGGCGTCACCATCCGGGGGGCGCAGTACCCGCTGGAGGGGGCGATCTTGACGGCCTCGGTGCCGCTGGGTGTAAGCAATCACTTTATTGGGCAAGATATTATGGTAGAGGTCATACACGGCAGTTTGCTTCTGGGTTTACATAATTAGAATTTGGAGGTAGCAAACATGAAAAAGTTGATGACCGGCATGCTGGCACTGGTAATGGTGCTGATGATGGTGGGCTGCGGCCAGAAGGACAATGGCGTGGTAAACGGCGTGGCCAAGGACGGCGCCACCATCGGTGAGGGCGCCAAGTCCTTCACCATGGAGGTGGTGGACAAGGACGGCGGCAAGGTGACGTTCACCGTCAAGACCGATGCAGACACCGTGGGCAAGGCCCTGCTGGATCAGGGTGTCATCGCCGGAGAGGACAGCAGCTATGGGCTGTACGTCAAGACCGTCAACGGCATCACGCTGGACTATGACACCGACGGGATGTACTGGGCCTTCTATATCAACGGCGAGTACGCCCAGACCGGCGTGGACGCTACCGGTGTAGAGGATGGCGCAGTGTACGCCTTCCGGGCCGAGAAATAACAAGCGGCCGGGATACCGGTCAGTGCGGAAAGACAAATTCCCCCGCAGCGCTCCTTTGGAGAGAGCTGCGGGGGAATTTTTGATTTGGGGAAAAGGCCCGCCGCAGATACTTCTGCGGCGGGCCTTTTGGGCGGTTGTGGGGGTCAGAGGGTCTTGGTATACATCTCCTCTACGGAACCGAAGGAGGGACGCTTTCTGCCGCTGGCGGTGAAGCCGAGGGATCGATAGAACCGGATGGCAGGCAGATTGGCATCGAATACCCAAAGCAGGATGGAGGGGTATCCGGCGCTTTTCACGTCCCGCAGGACCTTCTCCAGCAGCAGCTTGCCATAGCCCTGATGCCAGTGTGCCGGCAGGGAATGGATGCAGATCAGCTCGGCGGTCCCGGCCATGTCGGGCTCTCTGGCGGCGTCCCACCATGCGATACCGTGGGGCGCACCGTCCCGCTCCAAAATGTATCCATGGGCGCTGCCATGGGTCAGCAGATGCTCATACATTCGGGTCACAGGCTCCGGGTCCGTATATTCGGAGAGGATGTCAGCGGGGATGATCTCCCGAAAGGCGGCTTTCCAGCTTTCGGTCTGGATGTGGGCAAGCTGCGGGGCATCTCCGGGTCTGACGCTTCGGATGTCAGCGGTGTGGTTCATGAGAGGGCCTCCTTTGCATTTGCTGAGGGGGAAAATTTCGGGTCAGAGGGCCAGAACGGCGTCGAGACACAGGGTGAGGGCGTATTCATAGGCGCTGCCGCCCCAGTGCCGCTGGTCGTAGCGCTGGACGTCGGCAAGGCTGTCCGCTGTATAAAGAAGCATCCCCCAAGTGGCGCTGCGGAAGGCGGCACGGGCCGCAAGGGCAGAGCACTCCATCTCCACCACGGAGCAGCCCTCGCTTTTGCGGTAGGCGACCTTCTCCTTCGTCTCACGGAAGAAGCCGTCGGTGGACCATGTGACGACCTCCTGATAGCGCATATGGTGGGCGAGGATGGTTTGCTCGATGGCCCGCCGGGCGGGTTCGCTGATCTCCATATAGCGGGAGGGCGGGGCGTAGTGGTAGGAGGTCCCCTCGTCCCGCAGCGCCTTGCAGGGGACAAGGAAGGTACCCTCGTCAAAGGGCGTCAGCACGCCGCAGCTGCCGGCGGAGATGATCTCACGGACCCCGTAGCTGATGAGCCAGTCCAGCAGCTGGGCCGCTGCGGCGGCCCCCACCGGGGCCTGACAGAGGGCGACCTCCTGCCCGTGGTAGGTGGTGACATAGATGGGGTAGAGCTTGGTGGCGCTGTTGAAGGCGGCGACCTGTCTGGCTCCCACAGCGTGGGCGTAGCGGTCGATGTAGCCGCCGAGAAAGGCGAACACGCATTTCCGGGGCAGATGCAGGTCCAGCTGCTCATAGTCCGGGCCGATGACGGCGGTCTGCTCCGGATCGAACTCCAGAAGCGGTATCTCGCAGGGGATGATGCCCATGGCGTGGCCTCCTGAATGTGAAATCAAAGCGGGGGGATGGAGACTATGATACCACACGGGGAGGGGGACTGCAAGAGGGGGCTGGGAGGGGGCTTTCCGGTGATTTGGAGCGGGATGGCGGCGATGGAGGGAGAAAATGTTGCAGGCAGCGGAGGAGAACGGGTGAAAAATGGAGGTGTGAGACGGGAGAGGGCAACAGCGGGTGCAACAAAGGCCGGTGATCGGGGAGGGATAGGAGGGGTGAGGAGATGCGGAAGCGGTTTTATTGGGATCGGGCCGTGGCGGAGTGCGGGCTGTGCGGACGGGAGATCTGGCCGGGGGAGGGGTTTTATCAGGTGAACGGGGAGATCTTCTGCCGGGATTGTCTGGAGAGGTATGCGAAGCAATTTTTTGCGGGTTTTTTCAGAGAAGGGACTGTGTGATGGGGAAGGAAAGAAATGTGCCGTGGGAGGAGATCCTGCGGCGGAGAAAAGAGGGGGAGACGGCCCGTGCGCTGGCGGAGGAGTTCGGCGTGTCGGTGGAGAGCGTCTATAAGCGGGGACAGCGGGAGCGGCGGGCGCAGAGGGGCAGCCTGCAGCAGGCGGCCCGGAACCTGTGCCGCAGTGCAGGGAGCATGGTGGCGCAGATGGAGGATATGGACGCCAAGGAACTCAAGGAACTGACGGCGCTGCTGCGGGAGCTGGTGACGCTGGAGGAGCGGACGGACAAGGGACCGGAGACGGTGAAGGTGGTGCTGGCGAAGGAAGCGGAGGAGTGGAGCAGATGAGCGTGCAGGTGGTGAAGCTGGAGCGGCCCAACCCCCGGCAGGAGGAGTTTTTGAAGTGTGAAAAGAAGTATGTGGCCTTCGGCGGGGCCAGAGGCGGCGGGAAGAGCTGGGCAGTGCGGACCAAGGCAGTGCTGATGGCCCTGAAGTACCCCGGCATCCGCATTTTGCTGGTGCGGCGGACCATGCCGGAGCTGGAGAGCAATCATCTGCGTTTTTTGCGCAGACAGCTGGCGGGGGTGGCGGAATACAAGGCGGTCTCCCGGCAGCTGGTGTTCCCCGGCGGCAGCGTGCTGGAGCTGGGGTACTGCGCCTGTGACGGGGATATGGATCGGTATCAGGGGGCAGAGTTCGACGTGATCTGTATCGATGAGGCCACCCAGCTGAAGGAGGAGTGGCTGCGGCAGTTTGCGGCGTGTCTGCGAGGGGTGAATGAGTTCCCCAAGAGGATGTACTATACCTGCAACCCCGGCGGGCCGGGGCATGGGTACATCAAGCGCCTGTTCATCGACCGGCGGTACCGGGCGGGAGAGCGGGCGGAGGAATACGCCTTCATCCCCGCCAGGGTCACGGACAATCAGGCGCTGCTGCGGGCGCAGCCGGACTATCTGCGGCAGCTGGAGGCCCTGCCCCTGCGGCTGCGGCAGGCATGGCTGGAGGGCAAGTGGGACGTGTTTCAGGGGCAGTTCTTTCAGGAGTTTGTGGACGACCCGGCCCACTATCGGGACAGGCGGTTCACCCACGTCATCGAGCCCTTCGATATCCCCAGAGAGTGGAGCATCTGGCGCAGCTACGACTTCGGCTATGCCAAGCCCTTTTCCTGCGGCTGGTGGGCGGTGGATCACGACGGGTGCGTGTATCGGATCCTGGAGCTGTATGGCTGCACCGGGGAGCCGGACGAGGGGGTAAAGTGGACGCCGGAGAAGCAGTTTGCAGAGATCCGGCGTATCGAGGACACCCACCCGTGGCTGAAGGGACGGGATATTTTAGGGGTGGCGGACCCGGCCATTTGGGACAGCAGTCGGGGAGAGAGCATCTATGAGACGGCGCTGAAGCACCGCATCTTCTTTATGAAGGGGGACAACCGGCGGATACCGGGATGGATGCAGATGCACTATCGGATGGCCTTCGACGAGGAGGGGTATCCGCAGCTGTATGTGTTCACCGGATGCCGGGCCTTTCGCAGGACCGTGCCGGGGCTGCTGTTCTCCGAGACGGAGCCGGAGGATCTGGACACTCGGATGGAGGATCATGTAGCCGATGAGAGCCGGTATCTGTGCATGGCCCGGCCTATCCCGCCCCGGCGGGTGGAGACGGCACTGCCGGTGCAGGACGATCCGCTGAATATGCTGGTGAGACGGTGAAAGCGGGAAAAATTTCCGGTGTTGCACGGGAACGTGCAACAGGAGGGGAAACTTCCGGCGGCGGTGGGCGGAGAAGTGAGGACAGGAAAGCTGTTTTGGACAAACGGAAGGGGAGAAATGCCATGAGCAAGACGCAGCAGACGGCGGGGGAGAAGCCCCGCATCGGAGAGCAGGAGGTGCGCCGGGCGGCGGAGCTTCTGAAAAAGTACCGGCAGGGGAAGGTAAATCTGGAGCGGCGCATCATCGACAATGAGCAGTTCTGGAAGCTGCGGCACTGGCCGCAGATGGAGAAGACGGGGGAGGGCGGCAATCCCGGCGACCCGCAGCCCACCAGCGGGTGGCTGGTGAACTGCATCCTCTCCAAGCACGCAGACGCTATGGACTGCTACCCGGAGCCTACGGTGCTGCCCAGAGAGCCGGGGGACCGGGCGGAGGCGGCCAAGCTGACCCGTATCCTGCCGGCCATCCTGAAGAAGAACCAGTTCAAGCGGACCTATTCCAGCGCATGGTGGTACAAACTCAAGAGCGGCTGCGCCGTGTACGGCGTGTTCTGGGATGCGGGCAAGCTCAACGGTCTGGGGGACGTGTCCATCCGGCGGATGGATCTGCTGAACCTATTTTGGGAGCCGGGCGTGACGGACATTCAGGACTCGGCCAACTTCTTCTCCACGGAGCTGGTAAGTCACGAGGTGCTGGAGGAGCAGTATCCCCAGCTGAAGGGAAAGCTGGGGGGCGGAGGGTTTACCGTGAGCCGGTTCCTGTATGACGATCAGGTGGATACCTCCGACAAGACGCTGGTGGTGGACTGGTACTACCATACCCGTGAGAAGGGGCGGAGGGTGCTGCAATATTGCAAGTTCGTGGGGGAGACGGTGCTGTATGCCACGGAGAACGACCCGGAACTGCGGGAGCGGGGATGGTACGACCATGGGAAGTATCCCTTTGTGTTCGACGTGCTGTTCCCGGAGGAGGGGACGCCCTGCGGATACGGATATGTGGATCTGTGCAAATCCCCGCAGAAGCAGATCGACCTGATGAATCAGGCGATTCTCAAGAACACGCTGGCGGCGGCGACACCAAGGTTTTTCATCCGGTCCGACGGAGCGGTGAACGAAAACGAGTATGCCGACTGGACGAGGCCCTTCGTACACACCAACGGCAATCTGGGGGCGGACTCCATTGCGCCTATTCACACGGCGGGGCTGGACAGCGTGTATGTGGCCATCATGCAGAGCAAGATCGCCGAGATGAAGGAGACGGCGGGCAACCGGGATGTGGCCAACGGCGGAACGGCCTCCGGTGTGACGGCGGCCACGGCCATCGCCGCCTTGCAGGAGGCGGGGGGCAAGCTGTCCCGGAACATGATCGACGACGGGTATGAGGCGTTTTCCGATGTGGTGACGCTGGTCATCGAGCTGATCCGGCAATTTTATCAGCTTCCCCGGCAGTTCCGGCTGCTGGGGGCCATGGGCCGGGAGGAGTTCGTTAGCTACGACGGGCAGGGCCTGCGGGAGCAGGTGATGGACGATGGGACGGGGGTCTGCTACCGGGTGCCGGAGTTCGATCTGGAGGTGTCGGCGCAGGATGAGAATCCCTACAAGACCATGGAGTATAACCAGCTGGCTCTGCAGCTGTTTCAGATGGGCTTTTTCCGGGAGGATATGGCGGATCAGGCGCTGCGGTGTCTGGAACTGATGGACTTCAAGAACAAGGACCAGCTGACGGCGGCCATTTTACAGGGCAAGCAGCAGGCTGCCATGGCGCAGACGGCGGAGGGAGCGGCCTCCGGCGGCGGGACGGCGGTGAAGCAAACGGCCATGGAGCGGATGCGGCAGCAGACCCATGAGGCGGTGAGGCCCCGATGATCCGGGCGGTATTCGGACAGGACCGGGTGACGGTGATGGGTCACACCGGGTATGCTCCCAAGGGGCAGGACATCGTGTGCGCAGCGGCATCGGCGCTGGTATTTGCCCTGATCGGCAGCCTGCGGCAGGAGGAGAACCTACGGGAGGTAGTGATCCGGCCGGGGTATGTGACGGCGGCGGCCAAGGGGCCGTGCCGGGAGGAGCTGGAGCTGGTGCGGTGCGGACTGGCGCAGCTGGCGGCGCAGTATCCCCAATGCGTAGAGGTGGAGGGGAATTGCAGATAGGGTCGTGACCTACCACGGAAAGGAGGTATCTCCGTGAGAGAGGTACAGTGGATGCAGTGGTTTGCAGAGGCGGGACCGGCCGATGAGGCGGCCCGGACGGGCGATGCGGCTCCCGACGCCGGGGAGCAGGAGGATTTTGCGGCGCTGATCCGGGGCAGGTACAAGGCGGACTTCGACGCCAGAGTGCAGAAGATCCTGGATGGACGGCTGCGGGGCCTGCGGCAGGAGAATGCACGGCTCCGGCAGGAACGGGAGCAGCGGCAGGAGCAGGCCCGTCAGGCGCTGGAGGCCATGGCGGCACAGGAGGAGCAGGTGCGGCAGGTCTATCCGGAGTTCCGGTGGCAGCGGGAGATGGAGAACCCGGCCTTCGGACGGCTGGTGTGCGCCGGAGTGGAGCCGATGGCGGCCTATGAGGTGGTGCATCGGGAGGACATCCTGCGGCGGGCCATGGCCTACTCCGCCAAGCGGACGGCACGGCAGGCGGCACGCTCCATCGCCAGCGTGGGCAGGCGTCCGGCAGAGAACGGCGGGCGGTGTGTAGGCGTGACGGGCAGCGATCCCAGAGGACTGACCTCCCGTGAACTGGCGGATATCCGCAGACGGGTCATGGAGGGGGAGAAAATCTCCTTCTGATGGGAGCGGCCACGGATGGAGCCGCAGGAAGAACACAACGAAGCGGAGAAAGGAAAGAGGAATATGGAGAAACTGTTCGATCTGCAGGTGTTTGCACAGGAGAACACCCAGACCACCGGCGGACTGTCCGCCGAGATGAAAACCTATTACGGCATGGAGCTGCTGGATAACGCCAAGCCCCAGCTGGTACACAACCAGTTCGCCGCCACCAAGCCCTTGCCCACCGGAGGCGGCAAGACGGTGGAATGGCGTAAGTTCGGCTCCTTCGACAAGGCGCTGACCCCGCTGACGGAGGGCGTGACCCCGGACGGCAGCGGCATCTCCGTCAGCTACATCACCAAGGAGCTGGCCCAGTACGGCGACTACACCACGGTATCGGATATGCTGGATCTGACGGCCATCGACGACGTGGTGCTGGAGATCACCGACCGCCATGGGGCCAACATGGGCCTGACGCTGGACACTGTGACCCGCAACGAGATCCAGCAGGGCAAGCAGGTGCTGTATGCTCCGGCCATCGGCGCAGACGGCAGCAAGACGGAGGTCACTGCCCGTGGCGCTCTGACGGCGGCGTGCCGCCTGACCAGCGAGATGGTGGCCAAGGCCGCTACCCAGCTGAAGAAGATGAACGCCCCCACCTTCGACGGCAAGTATGTGTGCATTCTGCACCCCAGCGTGGCCTTCGATCTGCGGCAGGACGAGGCGTGGATCGCCGCACATCAGTATGCCGCCGCCACGGAGCTGTTCTCCGGCGAGATCGGTGAGCTGCACGGAGTGCGTTTTGTGGAGACCACGGAGGCAAAAATCTTCCGGGGCGAGGATCTGGCACAGAACGGCCGCACCTTGCTGGTCAACGGCAAGGTGGAGAATAACGCCGTGGTGGCCTTTGACGGCGGCACCGTGGCGGCGGGCGCTCTGGCGGGCCGGTATGTGCTGCTGGGCGGTGAGCGCCGCCGTGTGGTCAGCAACACCGGCAGCAGCATGACGCTGGACAGCGCCGTGACCGCCGCCGACAACACCGTCATCTATCCCGGCGAGGGCGGCGCCGAGGGCTGTGCCGTATACGGCTGCCTGTTTGTAGGCAAGGGCGCTTACGGCGTGGTGGATCTCAACGACGGCACGGAGGTCATTGTGAAGCCCCGTGGCTCCTCCGGCACTGCCGACCCGCTGGATCAGCGCTCCAGCGTGGGCTGGAAGGGCGTTCACGCCGCTGCGATCCTGTACGACGAGTACATCGTGCGGGTGGAGTGCGGCTCCTCCTACTCCGGGCAGGACAAGGCCAACTGACAAAGAGAAGCGGAAAACAGAGGGTGCGGGCGGTATCGCCCGCACCCGGCGGACGGAAAGGAGCAGGCAGATGCAGGAGAAAATGAAAACGGTGCTTATCCCCAGAGGACGGAAGAACGAGGAGAATTTCGTGCTGGTATCGGTGAACGGGCGGAACTTCAAGATCATGAAGGGCGTGGAGGTACAGGTGCCGGGGTTTGTGGCGCAGGTGCTGGAGAACGCCCGGATGATGGAGGACGATGCCCGCAGCTATGTAGACCGCATGGCCAACTGAGCGGAAGGGGGAGAGAGAATGGCGACGGTCAAGCAGGTGCTGGAGCAGGTGGACGCCATGCTCCCCAACCAGTACACCACGGCGGAGAAGCGGCGGTGGCTTCTGCAGGCGGAGGGCTTCGTGGTGCGGGAGGTGCATCAGCCCCACGCAGGCGGAGAGGAGACAGAGGTGCCGCCGGAGGACGCCGGGGAGGACACGGTGCTGCTGGTGCAGCCGCCCTATGACGAGCTGTACCGCCACTATGTGGAGGCACAGATCCACTATGCCAACGGGGAGATGGAGCGGTACAACAATGCCTGTGCCGCTTGGAACAACGCCCTGCTGACATACCGGGACTTCTGGTGCCGCAGTCATATGCCCCGGCAGGGGGTGAAGGCGCTGCGGCTGATGTGAGGGGGATGGGATGTTTTTTCAGAAAATGAGCGTGCCGGTGCAGAGCACGGTGACGGTCAGCAGCTTTTTAGGGCTGGATCGGCGGGCAAGAGGAGAGTTGGGCTCCTTCCGGGAGATGGAGAACCTCACCTCCGACGGCTATCCCACCCTGACGGTGCGGCCCCGGCGTGGTCTTGCGGGGCAGGCGAAGTCCCCCGGCGGTATAGCCGCCAAGGATGCGCTGATCTGGGTGGACGGTCACACCCTGTACGTCGGCGGCGTGGCCACGGAGCTGGTGCTGACGGAGGGAAGTAAGCAGCTCATTGGCATGGGCAACTGGCTCATCGTGTGGCCGGATAAGAAGTACATCAACACCGGCGACCTCAGCCGGTACGGCAGTTTGGAGAATCGGGTGCAGACGCAGGGACAGGTGACGCTGTCTCTCTGCGGGGCCAAGGGGGCGGCACTGGGGGATTATCTGGCCTCGGAGGAACCGCCGACGGACCCGGCGGGAGGGTGCCTGTGGCTGGACACCGCCGGAGAGGCGCCGGTGCTGCGGCAGTACGGTGAGAGTGGCTGGAGCATTCGGGAGGATACCTATATAAAAATAGCGGCAGGCGGCATCGGCGTGGGCTTCGCCGCCGGGGACGGCGTGGTTATCGAGGGGTGCCGGGAGGAGAGTCTCAACGGCAGCCATGTGCTGGAGGCGGCGGAGGACGGCGCTCTGGTGGTACCGGGGATGATCGCCGGTCAGGCGACCCAGACGGAGGAACTGACGGTGCGGCGCAGCGTGCCGGAGATGGACTTCGTTATCGAGAGCGGCAACCGGCTGTGGGGGTGCAGATACGGTGTGACAGACGGAAAGGCCGTCAATGAGATCTATGCCAGTAAGCTGGGGGATTTCAAGAACTGGAACTGCTATGCCGGGCGCAGCACCGACAGCTATGTCGCCACCCGTGGCTCCGACGGCCCCTTCACCGGGGCGGCGGACTATCTGGGCAGTCCCCTGTTTTTCAAGGAGGACTGCGTCGAGCGGGTGTATCCCAGTGCGGCGGGAGCGCACCAGATCGTGACGGTGCGGTGTCCCGGCGTCAGGAAGGGCAGCGGACGGAGCCTTCAGACGGTGGAGGGCGTGCTGTACTACCACGGCTGCGGCGGCGTATATGCCTTTGACGGCAGTATGCCCCAGCGGGTATCCCAAGCGCTGGGGGAGGATGAGTATCACGGCGCCGTGGCCGGAGGCGCAGACGGGAAGTACTATCTCTCGGTGCTGGACGCCGAAAATCAGCCGCAGCTGCTGGTATATGATGTGCGGCAGGGGCTGTGGCACCGAGAGGACGACCTGCGGGCGGTGGGCTTCGCCGTCAGCGGCGGCGTGCTGTATGCCATGACCGGGGCGGGGGACATTCTCGCCTTAAAGGGCGGCGGCACGGTGCAGGAGGAGCCTGTTGCATGGCGGGCGGAGACCGGCGATCTGGGACTGGACTCCGGCGAGGGAAAGTACCTGGTGCGCCTGTCTCTGCGGCTGCGGCCGGAGGAGGGCAGCGCTGTCCGGGTAGCGGTGAGCTATGACGAGGGGGAGACGTGGCAGGAGCAGGGCGGCGTCACCGGCAGCGGGCGGCTGCGGGACTGCGTGCTCCATGTGCGGCCCCGGAGGTGCCGGAGACTGCGGCTGCGGCTCTATGGCGTGGGCGGCTGCCGGGTATACAGCCTGACGGCGGTGTATGAGAAGGGAAGTGACGGCCCGTGAGCACACTGATGATGCCGCCCAGCCCCAGAGGGTCGGTGCAGGAGCAGCTGGTACGGCAGTATTCGTATCTGTTCCAGATGGCCCAGCAACTGAATGTGGCGCTGGGACAGCTGGAGAGCGGCGGGACTGCCGCACCCTCCGGCGGCACTGCGGCCCCGGCGGCGGAGCGGGAGCAGCAGTATCAGACCCTGAAGAGTATGATCGTCAAGACGGCGGACACGGTGCAGCGGCGTATGGATCAGCTTTCGGCCAAGCTGACGGGGGAGTATGTGGCGGCGTCGGAGTTCGGCACCTATGTGGAGCGGCTCAATGCGTATCTGGAGGCGAATCCGGAGGCGCTGACCCAGTATTACAGCTTCTTTGCAGATCTGCAGGCCAGCACGGAGACGGTGTCCGCCGCCTTTGAACAGTACCGGTTGGAGACGGAGGGCTACATCCGGACGGGCATCGTGTGCTACGATGGGGCGGTGCCGCAGTACGGCGTGGCGGTGGGGCAGAACCTCATCTGCCGGGAAGTGGACGGGGAGACGGTGGTGGAGCAGAACGACTTCCGGGCCACCTTCACTGCCAGCAAGCTGTCCTTCTGGCAGGATGCCAGCGAGGTGGCGTATGTGTCCAACAACCGGCTGTATATCACCAACATCACGGTGCTGGAGGGCATGAGCATCGGGGAGTGGGAGATCTCGTCGGAGAACGGGCTGGTGATCCGGTGGATGGGAGGTTGAGGAAATGGCCAGTATTTACGGAGGGGCCTCCGGCAACGGCTGGAAGCTGAGGCTTGACTATACGGTGACGCAGGATCGGGCGGCCAACACATCCAGCCTGAGGCTGCGGCTGTATCTGTACGCTAACACCACGGGGTCATACAATCTGGAGAAGGACTCGGCGTACTACGTTTTGCAGGGACAGAAGGTCTATCAGACGTATCAGTACACGGCGCCGGGATGGTATCTGCTGGGAGAGCGGACGGTGACGGTGCGCCATGGGGCGGACGGAAACGGCTCGGTGCAGCTGGGCGGTCAGTGGGTGTCGGATGTGGAATCCAGCTGGACCCCGGCCAGCCTGTCGGTGTCGGCGGCGGTAGCGCTGCCCCGTATCCTGCGGCCCTCGGTGCTGCGGGCGGCGGAACTGACGCTGGGGCAGGCGTGTGTGCTGTCCATTCGTGCAGAGGAGGAGCGGTACACCCACCGGGTGACGTATGCGCTGGGCGGCGCCAGCGGCACGGTGGTGCAGGAGACGGCGCAGCGGGAGCTGACGTGGACTCCGCCGCTGGAGCTGGCCCGGCAGCTGCCTCGATCTGTGGCGGGGACCATGCGTCTGACAGTGACCACCTATGACGGGGACACCACCATGGGAAGCAGTGTCACGGAGTGCAGGGTCTATGTGCCGGATACGGTGCGGCCCACGGCGGCGCTGACGGTGACATCGGTGAACGACAATGCCGTGCTGGAGCAGTGGGGCGTATTTGTTAAGGGGATGACCCGGCTGAGATGGCAGGTGACGGCGCAGGGGGCCTATGGGTCCTCCATCGACGGGTGCAGCGTCAGCTGCGGCGGTGTAGGCGGCAGCGGTCTGAACGGTGTGTCTGCCGGGGCGGTGTCGGTGAGCGGCGAGGTGACGGCTGCGGCCATAGTGAAGGACAGCCGGGGGCGCAGTGTCTCTGTGGAGGCGGGGCCGGTGACGGTATATGAGTACAGCGGCCCCACCATGACCCGGCCGGCGGTATGCCGGTGCGATGCCGACGGAACGGCGTGCAGCGACGGCGGCTATGTGAAGGTGAAGTGTGGGACGCAGTGCTCCGACGTGGGCGGACGGAATCAGGTGAGCCTGCGGGTGCGCTCCCGGCGTCCCGGCGGGGAGTTCGGCGGCTATACGGCAATGGAGAGCGGTGTGGAGAAGGTGCTGCCGGGATTTTCTCCGCTGCTGTCGTATGAGCTGGAGCTCTCGGCGGAGGATCTGCCGGGGAGTCGGAGAACGGTGGTGTGCGCCATTCCCACGGCGGCGGCTGCGGTGCATCTGGCCTCCGGCGGCACGGCGGTAGGCGTGGGGAAGTATGCCGAGCACGACCGGGCGGTGGAGGTGAACCCGGAGTGGGAGGTCTATGTGAAGGGAAAGCCCCTGTGGGAACTGATCTATCCTGTGGGGAGCCTGTATCTGTCGGCGGTGGACACCGATCCTGGGGTGCTGTTCGGCGGGACATGGGAGCGCATCCGGGACAGGTTCCTGCTGGCGGCAGGCACTGCGTATGGTGCAGGGACCACCGGCGGTGAGGCGGCCCACACGCTGGCGGAGAGCGAGCTGCCCACCCATGCTCACGATCCGGCCAACCAGGCTGGGTATTACGGCTTTATCACCAACAGCCAGAAGGCGTTCACCGTGGGGGATATGGGCGTTCAGAGCGGCAGCGGTCGGTACTATCCCTATGCCCCGGTGGCCTTCGACATCAGCCGCAATACCAAAACGGGCAGCGTGGGCGGCGGGAAGGCCCACAACAATATGCCGCCGTATCTGGCGGTGTACGTCTGGCAACGGACGGCATGAAAAGGAGGAAGAAAGATGGCATCCAATTATCCTACCGTCTACTACGGCTCCTACGGGGAGACGGTAAAGCAGCTGCAGCAGGCATTGAACCAGGTGGGCTATTCGCTGGACGTGGACGGCGGCTTTGGGGAAAAGACCCGTGCGGCGGTGCTGGACTATCAGCGCAAGAATGGTCTGCGGGTGGACGGCGTGGCGGGCAGCGAGACCATGGGGAGTCTGTTGGCCCGGCTGACCCCGGCTACCTCAGGTCCCAGCACCAGCGGTCAGGTGCTCTCCGGCGTGTCGGATGAGACTATGAGTCGGATGCGGCAGCTGGAGAAGGGATATACCCCATCCGATGAGGTGACGGCGGCCCGCGCTCTGTGGGAGAGCCTGCAGGGGCAGAAGCCGGGGGAGTATGAGTCCCGGTTCCAGCAGCAGCTGGCGGCGCTGTATGACCAAATCAGCTCCCGCAAGCCCTATGCCTACGACCCGGAGCAGGACGCCGACTATCAGCGCTATGCACGGCTCTATCAGAGGCAGGGACAGGCGGCCATGGAGGATACCATGGGGCAGGCGGCGGCGCTGTCCGGTGGGTACGGCTCCAGCTATGCCCAGCAGACGGGGCAGCAGGCGTACAGCCAGTATCTGTCGGAGCTGTCGGCCCTGATCCCGGAGCTGGAGAAGCAGGCTCGCAGCCGCTATGAGCAGCAGGGACAGGCCCTGATGGACCGGTACGGCCTGCTGCAGCAGGCTGAGCAGGTGGATTACAGCCGCTGGCAGGATCAGCTGAAGGCGTGGCAGTCCGATAGCGACCGGGCGTATGAGTACTATAACAGCGTGGGGAAGGAGGACCGGGATCTGTACAGCACCATGCTGAAGTACTATGCCGGCAAGGCAGCGGACGAGCAGAAGGCCGCCGGAGGCGTACGGTATGGCAGCGGCCGGACGGTGGAGGGGGAGAAACCCCAGTCCCTCAGCTCCACTGCCAGCGACAGTCTGGAGCGGGCCATGGGTAACTATCTCAAGGCCGGGGATACCCGCAGCGCACAGAACCTTATTACCCTGTACAAGGAGCGGATGACGCCCACTCAGAAGAAGCGATTTTCGGCGCTGTTTGACAAGTACGGCGCAGCCATCGGCTGGTAAGGACTTGCCAAAGGGCGGCGGGGCGGGTACAATAGAGCCTGACTTGTAAGGGGAGGGCGCTGAGAAATGGCGGGATACTACTACGGACAGCTGAGCAAGGAGAAAAAGGCGGTCTATGATATGCTGGCGGCGGGGTGCGATGCGCTGGCGGCGGTGATCCGGGTGCCGGATCTGGGGACGGAGGTGCTGTCGGACATCTATCTGCGGATGAAGCTGGATCTGCCGCTGCTGTTTTTTGTGACGGGATTTCACTATCGAAAGATGCCGGGGGCGGATCATGTGGAGGTGCTGCCGGACTATCTGTTCGACCGGGGAAAGGTGAAGATGCACCGGCAGGCGGTGACGGCCCGGCTGGAGCGGCTGGCCCGGCCCCTGAAGGGAAAGAGTGACCGGGAGAAGGAGCTGGCCATCCACGATTTCATTCTGGAGAACGTCACCTATGACAAGCTGAAAAAGTCCTATTCCCACGAAATCATCGGGCCGCTGACCCAAGGGGTGGGGGTGTGTGAGGGCATCGCCAAGACGGTGAAGGCCCTGTGCGACGCTGTGGGGCTTCCCTGTATCGTGGCGCTCAGCGAGGCGGCACCGGAGATCGGCGTGCGATACCGGCACACATGGAACGTGGTGACGGTGGAGGGGCAGCGGTATCATGTGGACGCCACCTTTGATAACTCCCTCCAGCGGGGGATGAAGCGGTACGACTACTTCAATCTGGACGACCGGCATATCTTCCGGGACCACCAGAGGCTGGTGCTGCCGCTGCCGGAGTGCAGCGGAGACAAGGGGTACTTCTACCGGTCGCTGTCCTTCACCAAGACGGAGGATGTGGAGAAGCGGGTGCGGCAGGCCCTGCGGAAGAAGCAGGAGCACTTTGTGTTCCACTGGCGTGGCGGCGGGCTGAATCAGGAGATCCTGAGGCAGCTGCTGGAGAAGTGCGCCGGTGCGGCGGCGGAGCGGGGCAAGACCGTGGGCTGCTCCCTGAACCGGGCGCAGGCGGTGATCCAGCTGGATTTCTCCGACGCCCCGGTGGGAGAGGTGCTGGTGGAGGAGCCGGACGAGGGACAGAAGCTGTGAATGGGTAAGGATTTCAGGCTCTTGAAGGAGCGAGAGGCGCAAAACCGGCGGTTTTGCGCCTCTTTTTGTTGCACTCAACCGCTGGTTGAATTATAATATCCGTAATTCAACTACGCCGTTATTGCCTTTTCAGGCGGGTTTTTATATGCTGAGAGCACACCATCGATGGACGAGGGCAAGCACGGTTGCCCTTGTTCATCGATGGTAAAATGAAAGGAGCGAACACACGATGAGTGAGAATTTGTTGGCAGGCCGCATCGCACAGCTGCGGAAAGAGGCGGGCATGACCCAGGAACAGCTGGGCAATGCCCTGGGACTGACGTATCAGTCGGTGAGCAAGTGGGAGAATGGGCTGTCCTGCCCGGATGTGCAGCTGCTGCCGCAGTTGGCGGATCTGTTCCATGTGACACTGGACGATCTGTTTGGTCGGGAGGCCCCACAGTCCCAGCGTACGGCGGAGCAGGAGGAGGCGGAGCGCACCCTGCCGTGGCCGGACGACGATACCCTGTATGCGGTGATGTACCACGGGCATCAGCTGCTGACGGAGGAGCCGGCGGTGCTGAAGGGCCATCGGGAGGAGCTGCGGTTCGTGTACGACGGTCCGGCGGTGAATGTCAGCAGCTGGTTCGACGTGGTGTGTGAGAGCGGCCCGGTGGAGGGCAGCGTCACCGCCGGAGGAGACGTGAAGTGCGGCGAGGTAGGCGGCAGTGTCACGGCTGACGGAGATGTGGCGTGTGACGCCGTAGGCAGCGGCGTACAGGCCGGCGGTGATGTGCATTGCGCCGGTGTGGAGGGCAATGTCACCGCAGGCGGCGATGTGGCCTGCGGCGGGGTGACGGGTGACGTCCGGAGCGGCGGGGATGTGGCCTGCGGGAGTGTAGGCGGCAGCGTCCGGGCCGGGGGAGACGTGGTGTGCCGCAAGGACGGCGACGGCTGCGTATTCACTACCGGTGAAAGGAACGTGGAGGTTTCCGACGTGGCGGAGACGGTGGAGGATATCCGCCAGACGGCCAAGGGGTTGAAGGACAGCCTGCGGGAGATGTTCCGCAGGAAGCCTTCCGAGGAGGAGTAAGCTGTAACAGTTTTGTATCAAATTGTAACGGATTTGTATATATTATATGAAAAATGAAAGAAAAACGGAAGGAATATAGACGTTTTTGCGAAAAACTATTGACGGGCGCAGACGGGTATGGTAAGGTCTTTTACAGAGGAGCACCGTAAAAAAGAGCTTTGAAGTGAAGGAGGATCATATTATGAAACGTTTCCTGACGCTGGTGCTGATGCTGTGCGTGGGACTGTGCGCCGGCTGCGCCCAGAATCAGCAGCCCGCTCCTCAGAAGCCGGAAAACGGTACGCTGACGGCTGAGGAGCTGGAGGAGTTTCAGGCGATGTTCACGCCGGGCAGCTGGTACAGTCAGGCCACCACCAGCAGCTATACCTCCCCGAAGGATATCGATCTGCACCGCCTGTTTTACGACGGCATCGGGTTCTCCGGGCTTCCCTATGGCCACACCTATCTCACCGACCGGGAGCGGGCGTATCTGACGTCGCTGGATCCGGAGTCGGTCATGCAGTACTTTCGGGCGCCCCGGCAGGTGATGGACGCCGTGCTGAAGGAGTATTTCGGCGTGTCTCTGGCGGAAACCAATCAGGCGGGGCTGTCCAAATTCATCTATTGGGCGGAGACAGATAGCTATTACGTCGCCCACACGGATACCCGTATGACCTCCGTGACCCTCACCGGCGGCGAGCGGGCGGAGGACGGCACGGTGACGCTGCGGTATGACGGTGGCGTGATCGTCCTGATCCACCACAACGGCCACGACACCGCAGAGTATACGGTCCATTCCCACCAGTGCGGATGACAGAGCGATATGAAACCACACATCCCCCGGAGTTTTACTCCGGGGGATGCTCTTTTCCCGGAAACAAATGGTTGTAACCGGTGGAAGGGTATGATATAATGTGACGGGAAAAACCAGCGGGGAGCCGCCTATCTGAAAAGCAGGAGGAACGAACATGAACGAGGTATGGGATCTGAGTATCCTTTACAAGGATTTTGACGACCCGGCGTTTACCGGGGATATGAAGGCACTGGACGAGGCCATTGCGGCGGTGAACACGCTGGCCGGTGAGGCGGCGGGCATGGAGCACAGCCAGCTGGTGCATCGCTTCCTGCAGGTGCAGGAGCGGGTGGAGGAGCTGGCCAACAAGCTCTTCATCTTCTGCAGCCTTCGGTGCAGCGCCAACACCGCCGATACCAAGGCCAACAGTCTGGGCGACCAGCTCAGCGCCAAGCTCAGCGGCTGCGCCGCCGCCAACGCATCCCTGCGCCGGACGGTGGCGGAGCTGGAGGATCTGGACGCCATCATGGACGCCGACCCGGCGCTGGAGCCCTATCGCTTCCTGCTGGAGTCCATCCGCCGGGACAGCAAGTACCTGCTCACCGACCGGGAGGAGGAGCTGTTCGCCCGGATGAACATCTCCGGTGCTTCGGCGTGGGAGAGCCTGCGGGATAACCTCACCAGCAGCGTGAAGGTGGAGTACGACGGCGGCATCACCAACCTGTCCGCCATCCGCAATCTGGCCTACGATCCCGATCCCGCCGTCCGCAAGAGCGCCTATGAGGCGGAGCTGGTGTGCTATGACAAGATCAAGGACTCCGTGGCCTATGCCCTCAACAGCATCAAGCTGCAGGTCATCAACGAGTGCCAGGTCCGGGGCTATGCCTCCCCGTTGGATAAGGCCCTGTATCAGAGCCGCATGAAGCGGGAGACGCTGGATGCCCTGCTGGGGGCCATGGATGAGTATCTGCCCAAGTTCTGGCAGTATCTGCGGGCCAAGGGCAAGGCGCTGGGCCATGAGAACGGCCTGCCTTGGTATGAGCTGTTCGCCCCCATGGGCAAGAGCGACAAGAAGTACACCACACAGGATGCCAAGGACTATCTGCTGAGCATCTTCAGTGGCTTCGACAGCCAGCTTCACGACATGGTGGAGCGTGCCTTCGACGAGGCGTGGATCGACTTCTATCCCCGCAACGGCAAGGTGGGCGGTGCCTTTGACTGCGGTGTCCCCAGCGCCAGGCAGAGCCGGGTGCTCACCAACTTCGACGGCGCCTTCGGTGATATTGTGACGCTGGCCCATGAGCTGGGCCATGCCTTCCACGATCAGCAGGTGTTCTCCCACCCGCTGGTGTGCCAGGAGTACACCATGCCCGTGGCAGAGACGGCCTCCACCTTCAACGAGGTGCTCACCGTCAGCGCCGCCATCGATGCCGCCGAGAGCAACGACGAGAAGCTGGCTCTGATCGAGAGCCAGCTGTCCGACGCCTGCCAGATCATCTGCGACATCTACTCCCGGTATCTGTTCGAGTCCGCCGTGTTTGCCGCCCGGCCGGAGGAGTTCCTGGATCCCGACCGCCTGTGCCAGATGATGCTGGAGGCCCAGAAGAAGGCCTACGGCGACGGGCTGGATCAGACCTGCCTGCACCCGTATATGTGGCTGTGCAAGGGCCATTATTACAGCGGCGGCCTGAGCTTCTACAACTTCCCCTATGCCTTCGGCGGCCTGTTTGCCCGTGGCCTGTATGCCAAGTATCAGCAGGAGGGCGAGGACTTCGTGCCGCTGTATAAGAAGATGCTCCACGCCACCTCCGTCACCTGCGTGGAGGATACCGCCAAGATCGCAGGCATCGACCTGACGGATAAGGCCTTCTGGCGGCAGGGACTCCAGTCTCTGGCCGATGAGATCGACCTGTTCTGCCAGCTGGTGAAGTAAACCGTATTCCCCGAGCATACCCCCCTGTCCGCCGCAAGGCGGTCAGGGGGGTCGTCTTTTGGAGGGAGATGGCACTACCATCGCCGCTTTGATGGGCTTTTCCCGGTTCGTCAGCGGATTTTGCTTGAAACAGGGGGGATAGCCTGCTATAATAAATTAGTTATTATATGCAAACATGAAAGAGGTGAGCGACTCGTGTACCTTCGGGCTTTGGAAATCCAGGGCTTCAAGAGCTTCCCTGATAAGACGGTGCTGAACTTCGGTGAGGACATCACGGCCATCGTGGGGCCAAACGGCTCCGGCAAGTCCAATATCTCCGACGCCATCCGCTGGGTCATGGGCGAGCAGAACAGCCGCCAGCTGCGGGGAGCCAAGATGGAGGACGTGATCTTCGGCGGCACGGAGAAGCGCAGCCAGATGGGCTTTGCACAGGTGACGCTGGTCATCGACAACACGGAGCACATCTTCCCCGGCCGGGACGAGGCGGAGGTGGCCGTCACTCGCCGCTACTACCGCAGCGGGGAGTCGGAATATTACATCAACCGCCAGTCCGTGCGTCTCAAGGATGTCAACGAGCTGTTTATGGACACCGGCATGGGCAGGGAGGGCTACTCCATCATCGGACAGGGCAAGATCGACGAGATCCTGTCCGTCAAAAGCGGTGAGCGCCGTGAGGTGTTCGAGGAGGCGGCGGGCATCAGCAAGTACCGCCACCGCAAGGAGGAGTCGGAGCGCAAGCTCCAGCGGACGGAGGAGAATCTGGTCCGCATCAACGACAAGATCGCTGAGCTGGAGCTGCAGGTTGAGCCCCTGCGGAAGCAGGCGGAGACGGCGAAGAAGTATCTGGTGCTGCGGGACGAGCTGCGGGTGCTGGAGATCAGCGTGTGGCTGGAAAATCTTCAGGCCCTGAAGGTCAAGGCCCGGAAGCTGGAGGCGGATCACCAGTCCGCCTGTCAGGATAAGCAGCGGGCGCAGACGGCGCTGGATGAGGTGTATGCCGCCGCAGAGACCTGCGTGGAGCAGGTGCAGCAGAACGATATGCAGGCCGAGGCCCTCCGGGGCCGGATGTCCGGACTGGAGACGGCTGCCGGGGAGGAGGACGCCGCCATCGCCGTGCTGCAGACGGGGGTGGATCATAATCAGGAGTCCATGACCCGGTTGGAGCGGGAGATGGCCGACAGCAGCAGCCGCACGGAGGATCTGCAGGGGCAGATGGATGCTCTCACCCGGCGCACGGAGGAGATCGACCGCCGGACGCAGGAGCTGACCGGCGAGCTGGAGGGCTGGATGCAGCAGCTGCAGTCCATGACTCAGCGTGCCGGCAGCGCCGTCCGCGAGGCGGAGGCCCTGCGGGCCAGAGAGACGCTGGCCACGGCGGCTGCCGCCGATGGAAGGGTGCAGCTGTCAGGACTGGAGGCCCAGTCTCAGGCGGCCCGCACCCGACTGGAGGAGGTGGGCCGTGAGCTGGAGCAGCTTCAGGACCGCCGCCAAACCGAGGAGAGCGCAGCAGCGGAGAACCGTAAGGCGCTGGAGGAGGCCCGTGAGGAGGCCGCAGCGGCGGAGAACGTCATTCAGGGCCACGGCCTGAAAATGGGCGGGCGACAGCGCCGGGCGCAGGAAAGCGCCCAGCAGCGGGAGCAGCTGAGCCGTCAGGCGGCGGCCATGGAGGATCGCATCCGCCTGCTGACGGAGATGGAGAAGGAGTACGAGGGCTTTTCCCGCGCGGTGAAGCTGGTGATGCAGGCGGCGGACAAGGGCGGCCTGCGGGGCGTACACGGCCCGGTGGCCAGCCTCATGACCACGCAGGAGCAATACACCGTGGCCATTGAGATCGCCTTGGGCGGCGCCCTGCAAAATATCGTGGTGGACACGCAGAACGATGCTAAGTCCGCCATCGGCTACCTGAAGCAGCGGGACGGCGGACGAGCCACCTTCCTGCCTCTGGACGCTGTCCGGGGGGAGAGGCTGCGGGAGAGCCGCATCGAGGAGGAGTACGGCTTCGTGGGCGTTGCCTCGGAGCTGGTGCAGTATGAAAAGCGCTACGACGGCGTGTTCCAGAACCTGTTGGGGCGCACGGTGGTGGTGGAGGATCTGGACTGCGGCGTCACCATGGCCCGGCGGTACCAGAACCGCTTCCGCATCGTGACGCTGGACGGGCAGGTCATCAACCGGGGCGGCTCCATGACCGGCGGCAGCGTCAGCCGCAGCGCCGGTGTACTGTCCCGTGCCAACGAGCTGCAGCGGCTGGCAGGTCAGCTGGAGCAGCTGCGTGGGCAGCTGGCGGACGCCGACCGCCGGGCGCAGGAGACGGGCCGTGAGCTGCAAAAGGCCCAGTATGAGCTGGATGTGGCCAAGGAGCAGCAGCGGGCGGCAGCCCAACAGGTGCTGACACTGGAGGGCCGGCAGGAACACCATGAGATCCTGCTGGAGAATCTGCGCCTGTCTCAGGACGGCCTGCAGCAGGAGCGGGAGACTTTGACCCGGCGCCTACAGGAGCAGGAGACGCAGATGCAGGCGGTGCGTCAGGAGATCGCCGCCCACGAGGGCGAGGCGGAGCGCCTGTCCCGTCAGGCGGAGGAGAGCCGGGCCGGGCAGAGCGACCTACAGACCCGGACAGATGAGATCTCCGGCCAGATCACCGAGCATAAAACGGCGCTGGCGGCGCTGGCGGCGGAGCGGGGGACCTCACTCCACAGCCGTCAGGAGCTGGAGCGTCTGCAGGCCCAGATGCATACAGACCGGGCCGGCCGGGAGGCGCTGCTGGAGCGGTTCCGCCGGTCCAATGAGGAAGCCGGCCGGGAGATGGATATCCACCGGCAGAAGGCGGAGGAGCTGCGGACCCAGTGCGGCCGGCTGAAGGAGCAGCTGGCATCGCTGGCGACGGAGAAGCTGGAGCTGGAGCGCCGCCGTACCCAGCAGAATCAGGAGATGCAGCGCTGCAATGAGGAGGTCCTCCACACGGAGCGTGAGGTGGCCCGGCTGGAGCAGCAGAAAAACGCCGCCGCCATGGAGGAGAAGAATATTCTGGATAAGCTGTGGGAGAGGTATGAGCTGAGCCATTCCGAAGCCCAGAGCCAGCGCATGGAGCTGGAGAGCATCCCCAAGGCCACCCGCCGCATCGGGGAGCTGAACCGGGAGATCAAGAGCCTTGGCACTCCCAACATCGGGGCCATCGAGGAGTTCGACCGGGTGAACACCCGCTATACCTACCTCTCCGAGCAGCGGACGGATGTGGAGAAGGCCAAGGAGGAGCTGACGGGGGTCATTGACGAGATCACCCGCCAGATGACGGAGATCTTCGCCCAGCAGTTCCGGCTGCTCAACGAGAGCTTTCAGGAGACATTTCTGGAGCTGTTCGGCGGCGGCAAGGCCCGGCTGGAGCTGGAGGACGAGAACGACATTCTGGGCTGCGGCATCGAGATCAAGGTACAGCCCCCCGGCAAGCAGCTGAAAACCATCACACTGCTGTCCGGCGGCGAAAAGGCCTTCGTGGCCATTGCCCTGTACTTCGCCATCATGAAGGTACATCCCACGCCCTTCTGTGTCATGGACGAGATCGAGGCGGCACTGGACGAGGCCAACGTGGTGCGCTACGCCCGGTATATGCGCCGCATCGCCGGTAAGACGCAGTTCATCGTCATCACACACCGCCGTGGCACTATGGAGGAGGCCGACGTGCTGTACGGCGTCACCATGCAGGAGCGTGGCGTCAGCCGCATCCTCACCATCAACCTCAATGATATGGCCAAGGAGCTGAAGATCAAATAACCGGGCGGCAGCCCGATGCAAGGAGGAAGCAGCCATGGGACTGTTTGCAAAATTCAAGGAGGCGTGGCTCAAGCCCATGTCCTTCGACTCCCTCAACGAGGGATTCTACGACGATCTGGAGGAGGCGCTCATCCTGGCGGACGTGGGCATGGATACGGCGGTGGACGCCGTGGCCCAACTGAAAAAGCGGGCCTATGCCAAGCTGCTGACCCACGAGGAGGACGTGAAAAACGCCCTGCGGGACATTCTGGCGGAAAAGCTGTCGGTGGGCGATCCTGCGCTGGACCTCTCTACCCGGCCCAGCGTGGCCCTCATCATCGGAGTCAACGGCGTGGGTAAGACCACGTCCATCGGCAAGCTGGCCCACCGGCTGAAGAATGAGGGCAAGAAGGTGCTGCTGTGCGCCGGAGATACCTTCCGTGCCGCCGCCGCCGATCAGCTGGAGATCTGGGCGGAGCGGGCCGGTGTGGACATCGTGCGCCAGAACGAAGGAGCCGACCCCGGCGCCGTGCTGTTTGACTCGCTGGCGGCGGCCAAGGCCCGGAATACGGACGTGGTGCTGTGCGACACGGCAGGCCGCCTGCACAACAAGGATAACCTGATGAAGGAGCTGGCCAAGCTCCGCAAGATCATCGACCGGGAGGCCCCCAACGCCGCCAAGGAGACGCTGCTGGTGTTGGACGCCACCACCGGCCAGAATGGCCTCATTCAGGCCCGGCAGTTCAAGGAGACGGCGGGTCTGACGGGCATCATCCTCACCAAGCTGGACGGCACCGCCAAGGGTGGCATCGTCATTGCCATCGCACAGGAACTGCAGGTGCCGGTGAAGTTCGTGGGCCTTGGCGAGGGCATCGATGACCTGCGCCCCTTTGACGCAAGGGAATTCGTCAACGATCTTATCTGAGGAGGAAGGCATATGACCCGTGCAGATGGACGAAAATATAATGAGCTGCGCCCGGTGGAGATCACCACGGGCTTCATCAAATTCGCTGAGGGCAGTGTGCTGATCCGCTGTGGCGACACGGTGGTGCTCTGTAACGCCAGCGTGGAGGAGCGGGTGCCGCCCCATGTGGCCCCCGGCTGCGGCTGGGTGACGGCGGAGTACTCCATGCTGCCCCGTGCCAATCGCCAGCGCTCCCGCCGGGACATCGACAAGCTGAAGCTCTCCGGCCGCAGCGCCGAGATCCAGCGCCTTATCGGCCGCAGCCTCCGCGCGGCGGTAGACCGCCGCCTGTTGGGCGAGCGCACCATCACCGTGGACTGCGATGTGCTGCAGGGCGACGGCGGCACCCGTACCGCCTCCGTTACCGGCGGCTTCATCGCTCTGGCACTGGCCTGCCGCAAGCTGGTGGAGGAGGGGGTGCTGCCCCGGACGCCGGTGAAGCACTTCGTGGCGGGCATCTCCGCCGGCATCATCGACGATGTGCCCATGCTGGACCTGCCGTACAGCGAGGACAGCCGGGCTATGGTGGACCTGAACTGCGTCATGAATGAGCTGGGGGAGATCATCGAACTGCAGGGCACCGGCGAGGGCCGGGCCTTCACCGCCGCAGAGCAGCAGGAGCTGGTGGAGCTGTGCGCCAAGGGCTGCCGGGAGCTGATCCGTAAGGAGAAGGATATTCTGGGGGAGGTACTGTGATGAAATTCGTATTGGCTTCTCATAATCAGGGAAAGCTGGCGGAGATGCAGCGCATTTTGGGCCAGCTGGGGGTGGAGGTAGTGCTCCAGTCCGAATTGGGGCTGGCGCTGGAGCCGGAGGAAACCGGCACCACCTTCACGGAAAACGCCCGCATCAAGGCCGAGGCCGTCATGCAGGCCAGCGGCCTGCCCGCCATTGCCGACGACTCCGGCCTGTGCGTGGACACCCTCAACGGCGCCCCCGGTGTGTACTCCGCCCGCTATGGCGGCTTGGACGACGATGTGGCCCGCTATCGGCTGCTGCTGGAAAACCTCCGGGGAGCCGGGACCCGTGCCGCCCACTTCCACACGTCGGTGGTTTGCTGCTTCCCCAACGGGAACGTGCTGGAGGCCGAGGGCGACTGCCACGGCACCATCGCCTATGCCCCGCAGGGGGAGAACGGCTTCGGCTATGACCCGGTGTTCTTCGTGCCGGAGCTGCGAAAGACCTTCGCCCAGCTGACGCCGGAGGAGAAGAATGCCATCAGTCATCGGGGCGTGGCCCTGCGGGCCTTTGGTGAAAAACTGAAAGAATATATGGAGAATCATTGATATGGAACTGACAAGCAAGCAGCGAGCCCAGCTGCGTGGGATGGCGTCCACGCTGGATACCATCGTCCATGTGGGCAAGGACGGCATCGGGGAGAACCTCATCAAGCAGGTCAACGATGCCCTGGAGGCACGGGAGCTCATTAAGGGCCGGGTGCTGGAGAACTCCATGCTCACCGCCCGTGAGGCGGCGGAGGAACTGAAGGTAGCCGCCCGGTGCGAGGTGGTGCAGGTCATCGGCAGCAAATTCGTCCTCTATCGGATGCAGCATGACAAGGCCAAGCGGAAGATCGAACTGGTCAAGGACCGGAAGAAGAGCGTGTGATATGAAGATCGGTATTTACGGCGGGACCTTTGACCCCATTCACCGGGGCCATATCACGGCGGCACAGGCGGCGGCGCAGCAGTTGGGGCTGGACCTTCTGCTGCTGATCCCCGCCAGCATCCCGCCTCATAAGGCGCTGCCGGAGGGTGGCGCCGATGCCGCCCAGCGTCTGGAGATGGCCACGCTGGCCACGGCGGAGCTGTCCTGCCCTGCACAGGTGCTGGACGTGGAGGTGAAGCGGCGGGGGAAGAGCTACACGGCGGATACCCTCCGCACCCTGCGCCGGCAGTACCCGGAGGATGAGCTGTGGCTGCTGATGGGAACGGATATGTTCCTGTCCTTGCAGGACTGGCGTGAGCCGCAGGAGATCCTGCGCCTTGCCCGTGTGGCGGCCTTCAGCCGCACCGGGGACCCGGAGCAGCAGCGCTTTGCACGGCAGAGGGCATATCTGGAGGAGACCTTCGGGGCGCAGGTGACGGTGGTGGAGAACCCCCATGTGATGGATATCTCCTCCACCCGTCTGCGGCAGCTGCTGCCGGAGGGCAGGGAGTACCTGCCGGAGGCGGTGTACGGCTACATCCTGCGCCAGCGGCTCTACGGCACCCATGCGGAGCTGAAGCACCTGACGCCGGAGGAGCTGCGGCCCATCGCCCTGAGCTTCTTAAAGCCCAAGCGGATGCCCCATGTGCTGGGGACGGAGCAGGAGGCCATCCGGCTGGCCCGGCGCTACGGGGCCGACGAGACGGATGCCCGCATCGCCGCCCTCCTCCACGACTGCACCAAGAAGCTGGATATGGAGCAGCAGCTGGCCCTGTGCCGCAGGTACGATATCCGGCTGGACGAGCTGGAGCAGCACGCCCTGAAGCTGCTGCACGCCAAGACCGGCGCCGCCGTGGCCCGTGACATCTTCGGCGTGAAGGACGCCGTTTACGAGGCCATCCGCTGGCACACCACCGGCAAGCCGGATATGACCCTGCTGGAAAAGGTCATCTATCTGGCGGACTACATCGAGCCCAATCGGGACTTTCCGGGGGTGGACGAGCTGCGCCGTGCGGTATACGACGATCTGGACAAGGGCCTCCTGATGGGCCTGTCCGACACCATCGACGAGATGGAGCGCATGGGCAATCCCGTGCATCATGATACGCTGGAAGCGAGAGATTTTCTGTTAAGAGGTGAAGCAAAATGAAAAATGCCAAGGAGCTGGCGCTGTTGGCAGCCCGTGCGCTGTCGGATAAAAAGGGAAAGGAAATTCAGGTGCTGGAGATCGGGGAGCTGACCACGCTGGCGGACTACTTTGTCATCGCCACCGGCTCCTCCAACACCCAGATCAACGCACTGGTGGACAACGTGGAGAAGGTCCTGCTGGAGGAGGCGGAGGAGGATCCCCTGCACCGGGAGGGCTACCGTGGCGGCACGTGGGTGCTGCTGGACTACGGCTGCATCGCCGTCCATGTCTTTAACGCCGAGGCCCGTGAGTTCTACGGGCTGGAGCGCCTGTGGCGTGACGGTACACCGGTGGATCTGACGGGCGTGGTGGATGCCAAGGAATAAAACAACTCCCGGCGAAACGCTTGACAAATCCATCGAAGGATATTATCATAGAACTGTATTGTCAAAAGCGATGAAGGGAAAAAGGCAAGGCAGACCTGCCCCAAGAGAGCCGGCGTGTGGTGCGAACCGGCGGAGGTGCCTTGCTGTACTGGCCCCGGAGCCTCCCGCCTGAACAGGGCGGGACGTATGGCCTGCGTTAAAGCCGCCTGAGCGTGAGGGGAGGAGTCCCATCACGGAAGCAGGGTGGTACAGCGAGTTGCTTCGCCCCTGACCGCAGCAGCGGCCGGGGGCGTTTTTTTTACCGCTCAGTTATACATTATCATAGTAAGGAGAGAAAGCAGCATGAAGTATGATTTTGCCGCCATTGAAAAGAAGTGGCAGAAGCGGTGGGAGGAGACCAAGCCCTACGCCGCCGTCACCGGGGACAAGCGCCCCAAGTTCTACGGCCTCATCGAGTTCCCCTACCCCTCCGGTCAGGGCCTCCATGTGGGCCACCCCCGGCCCTTCACGGCCATGGACATCGTCACCCGTAAAAAGCGCATGGAGGGCTACAACGTCCTGTACCCCATCGGCTTCGATGCCTTCGGCCTGCCCACGGAGAACTACGCCATCAAGAACCATATCCACCCCGCCATCGTCACCAAGCAGAACATCGCCAACTTCACCAGCCAGCTGAAAATGCTGGGCTACGGTTTCGATTGGGACCGCTGCATCGACACCACCGACCCCAGCTACTACAAGTGGACCCAGTGGATCTTCCAGCAGATGTTCAAGCGTGGCCTTGCCTATAAGGCCACCATGCCCGTCAACTGGTGTACCAGCTGCAAGTGTGTGCTGGCCAACGAGGAGGTGGTCAACGGCGTCTGCGAGCGCTGCGGCAGCGAGGTCATCCGTAAGGAGAAGAGCCAGTGGATGCTGAAGATCACCGCCTACGCCCAGCGTCTACTGGACGATCTGGAGGACGTGGACTACATCGAGCGTGTCAAGATCCAGCAGCGCAACTGGATCGGCCGTTCCACCGGAGCCGAGATCACCTTCCAGACCAACATCGGTGACGAGGTCACCGTCTATACCACCCGTGCCGATACCCTGTTCGGCACCTCCTATATGGTCATCTCCCCGGAGCATCCCCTGCTGAAGAACTGGCAGCCCCACATCAAGAACTGGGATGCCGTGGCCGCCTATCAGGAGGAGGCCGCCCGCAAGTCCGACTTCGAGCGTGGTGAACTGAACAAGGAAAAGACTGGCGTCCGGCTGGAGGGCATCGAGGCCATCAACCCCGTCACCCACAAGCCCCTGCCCCTGTTCGTCTCAGACTACGTTCTCATGGGCTACGGCACCGGCGTGGTCATGGGTGTCCCCGGCCATGATCAGCGTGACTGGGAGTTCGCCAAGAAGTTCGGCCTGCCCATCATCGAGGTGGTGCAGGGCGGCGACGTCACCAAGGAGGCCTTCGTGGCCAAGGATGACACCGCCATCATGGTCAACTCCGGTTTCCTCAACGGTATGACCGTCAAGGAGGCCATCCCCGCCATGAAGAAGTACGTGGTGGAGCAGGGCTTCGGCAAGGAGAAGGTGAACTTCAAGCTCCGTGACTGGGTGTTCTCCCGCCAGCGCTACTGGGGCGAGCCCATCCCTCTGGTGAACTGCGAAAAGTGCGGCTGGGTTCCGGTGCCGGAGGAGCAGCTGCCTGTGGTACTGCCGCAGGTGGAGAGCTACGAGCCCACCGACGACGGCGAAAGCCCCCTCAGCAAGATGACCGATTGGGTCAACACCACCTGCCCCTGCTGCGGCGGCCCCGCCAAGCGGGAGACGGACACCATGCCCCAGTGGGCCGGCTCCAGCTGGTACTTCCTGCGCTATATGGACCCCCACAATGACAAGGCACTGGCCAGCAAGGAGGCGCTGGATTATTGGAGCCCCGTGGACTGGTACAACGGCGGCATGGAGCATACCACTCTGCATCTGCTGTACTCCCGCTTCTGGCATAAGTTCCTCTATGACATCGGTGTGGTCCCCACCAAGGAACCCTACGCCAAGCGCACCAGCCACGGCATGATCCTTGGCGAGGGCGGCGAGAAGATGTCCAAGTCCCGCGGCAACGTAGTCAATCCCAACGATATCGTGGCCCAGTACGGCGCCGACACCATGCGCCTGCACATCATGTTCATCGGTGACTTCGAGAAGGCCGTCACATGGTCCAACGAGGCCGTCAAGGGCTCCAAGCGCTTCCTGGATCGCTGCTGGAACCTCATGGAGCTGGCGCAGGAAAGCGATGAGATCTCCGGGAAGAACGCCTCCATCATCCACAAGACCATCAAGAAGGTCACCACCGATATCGACGATCTGAAGATGAACACCGCTATTGCCGCCCTCATGGCCATGGTCAACGAGTTCTACTCCTCCGGCCTGACCCGCGGCGACCTGCAGCAGCTGATGCTGATGCTCTCTCCCTTCGCCCCCCACATGGTGGAGGAGATGTGGGAGCTTACCGGCTACGCCGCCAAGACCGGCAAGATGGCCATGCAGATGCCTTGGCCCACTTGGGACGAGTCCAAGACCGTGGACTCCCACGTGGAGATGGCCGTGCAGGTCAACGGCAAGCTCAAGGGTACCGTTACCGTGGCTATGGACAGCGACGAGGAGACGGTGAAGGCCGCCGCTCTGGCGCTGGATAAGGTTCAGAAGGCCACCGGCGGCATGACGGTCGTTAAGACCATTCTGGTGAAGAATAAGCTCATCAACCTCATCGTCAAGCCCGCCAAGTAAAAAGGCAGAAAAAGCACCGCCTCCCACGAAGGGAGGCGGCGCTTTTTCTGCCCGAAAAAATCCCCCTTTCCCCCGGGGAAATGTGGTATTTTATATGATACTGCATAAGTACGTTCTAAACCTTTGTGCCAGATCAACGAAAATCGATGTTCCCTTTTGCATACAGCCAGAAGAAGTGCTAATATCCATGTATATACAGTGTGCGCCGAACCGCCCATGGGCCTTTATCATTTCATTGAAATGATAAAGGGTGTTCCAAAGAGAATACGGATCCCCACGTTGGGCTGCGCCTCTTTGCAAAGACATGAACAGAAATGTCATTGCGGAAATCGCCGCAGCGCCGCCAGCGGCGGATGCAGCAAGGCGATTTCGAGGATGTGTCCCGATTTTCATGACACGAAGTGGCTGAAAATCGTCTGGCACGACGGTGCAGACCGGTCCGCAGCCGGGCTGTGGCGATCCGTACTCCCCTTGAGACGCCCCATCGGTCACACACAAGAAAATAGGAGGAAGATATCATGACAAATCGCAAGTCCACCAAACGGGCCTTGCTGGGCAGCGTCATGGCTATGGTTCTGTGCCTGGCCATGCTGGTAGGCGCTACCTTCGCATGGTTCACCGACACCGCAAGCACGGGTGTCAACAAGATCCAGGCCGGTAATCTGGATATCGAGATTCAGGATAAGGACGGAAAGCCCGTCACGAACCTGAATTGGGTCGCCGCAGACGGTCGTGCTCAGGAGGCCATCCTGTGGGAGCCGGGCTGCACCTATGAGCTGACCCCCTTCCAGATCGTCAACAAGGGCAATCTGGCCCTGAAGTACAAAATCGTTGTTACCGGGCTGGAGGGTGACTCTGGCCTGCTGAAGGTCATCACCTTTACCTATAAGACGGCGGATGGAGCTACCTTTGACATCCATCAGGAAGGTCACCTGACCGCCAAGGGTACGGATAAGGCATCGACCGGTCTGATCACCCTCACCGGTAAGATGGATACCGCTGCCGGCAATGATTACATGGGCAAGGAGCTCAAGAACATCACCATCACCGTGACGGCTACGCAGGACACTGTAGAGAGCGACAGCTTCAGCAACAGATACGATAACGCTGCCGAGTATCCCGAAAAGGTACCCACCACCGTTACCGTTGCAACGGCTGAGGAGCTGAAAACGGCACTGACCACCCTCACGGATGCAGGCTCCGGCGACAACAAGGTCATCATCAACGGGGATATCACGCTGGCAGAGGGCGAGACTTGGACGCCCGTTACGGTGGATGGTTATCGTGGCGCCGGTGTCATTACGGTGGAGGGCAACGGCCATACCATCTCCGGCCTGAACAACGCTCTGTTCGCCGGCGGTTTTGCCGGTACCTCCGGTATCGTGATCAAGGATCTGACGTTGGATAAGATGACCATCAACGACAGCACCAATACGCAGGGCATCGGTGCATTCATCTGCAATGTGGATTCCATGCCGAAAATCGAATTGGTCAACTGCCATTTGACCAATTCCACCATCACCAGCACCGCTGGCGCTCGTGTGGGTGGCCTTGTGGGCTGGGCCTCCGGCTATAACAAACCCAATGACGGCCCGGTGGATACCTATGTGACCATCACCAACTGCTCTGTGGACAACTGCGAAATCACGGCCAAAGGCTCTGTGGGCGGTATCATCGGTCACGCCGGTGCAAACCCCGCCACCTATCACTCCATCACCGACTGCACGGTGACGAATACCAAACTGCACTCCACGGATAATGGCAGCTGGCGTGTCGGCGTAGTGGTGGGTACGGCCAATGTTGGCCAGGTCACCATCAACGATACCGTTTCTACCGGCAATACCCTTGCACAGGACGGCAAGACCGCTCCTGCCAGTCAGAGCGAGCTGTACGGACGCTTTGTTCCCGGCACCACCGGTAAACTGACCATTAATGGCACTGCAATAAAGGGCTAAATCAGTACCGTTTTGAATGCAAGTCCCGCCTGTATCGACAGGCGGGACTTTTTTCGCAATTCCCGCCGTTTTTTCTGAAAATGCCTTGACAAGTACCATACTTCCCGGTATAATATCCCCTGTTAAAGTCATGTATAGTGGCTCTTAAAGAGCACCCTGGAAATAGCCGGGTGCATCGGAGGGAGGGAAAAATAGATGTCCGAAGTACACGTCAAGGAAGGCGAGTCCCTGGATAGCGCTCTGAAGCGTTTCAAGAGAAGCTGTGCGAAGGCTGGCGTTCTGGCTGAGGTGCGTAAGAGAGAGTGCTACGAAAGCCCTAGCGTGAAGCGCCGCAAGAAGTCCGAGGCTGCCCGCAAGAACAGAAACAAGAGATATTATTGATCTCACTGCGAAGGTCTGAGCATCTGCTCAGACCTTCGTTTTTTTCTTCCTGCATTTTTTGCAGCCTTCGATTTTTTAACTCGAAAATGCAGCGGCATAAAAAGAGACAGAAAATTTTTCTCTGTATAATTTTATCGGAAAATTTTTTCTGCTTAAAATTTCTCAGTCCCAATTTCCTCGATGAGAATTTCTCCTTGTCCAGTGCGTCCAGCTGGACAAATTTTCTTCGTCTGTCGGACGCAGCGGAGATACGGCTTTCGGGCAGAAGCTGTCCGCCAGTGCCCCAAATCGTCAGCCTTCCCCGGTGAAGAGAGATCCCGTGAGATCCTCCACCTCCGGCAGCATCACGAAGCCCTCCCGGATGCCCAGCGCTTGCCCCATCTCTTTTTTCCGCCTCAGTGTCCCGGCATCGTCAAAGAGAACGAAGTGCGTCTGGCCGCCCCGGCGATAGGTGAAGTACCGGGCGCACAGATCCTCGGCGTAGAACACGGACCGCCCCTGCATCCGTATGGCCAGCTCCTCCCGGCTCAGCCGTATCCCCTCGCCGCTGGGGCAGGGCAGGGGAAAGTCCATCATCAGCCGCTCCAGATCCAGCGCCAGCCGCTGAGCGCCGTAGGCGGCGCAGGTCTCCTCCAGACGACCCTGCAGGCTGCCGCCAGAGAGGGCGGTACACAGCAGTACTACCGTCTCCGGCGAGGCAGCGGCGTAGATCTCCGGCACATAGAGGCGGCGGCCGTAGGCCCCAAGCAGCGGCGCCAGCTGCCGGATCAGGGCCGCCCGATCCTCCGCCCACCGGCCCTCCGGCAGCTCCTCCAGATCCAGCACCACCCCGGAAAAGCCCCGCCGCAGACACACCCGCACCAGCTGACGGGCCAGCGGCTCCGGCTGCTCCACTGCCGGGGCCTGCCGGTCAGATACCACCATCAGGCCACCCCGCAGCGCCGCCGGGAGGGGCGCTGCCAGCAGCTGGGAGCCCAGCCCGATGCGGTAGGCCGCATGGGCCAGCTGGGCCGTGGCGGCTCTGGCCTGCGCCAGCCGGTCCGGTGCGGCGGTGAGATACAGCGTCATGTTCAGTCCCCCTTGTCATCCGGCGGATTTCATGGTATGATAGCGCTGACAGGCAGAGAGGAGGCCCGGAATGATGCGGAAGCGTTCTCCTCTGCCCGTGGATGCCATAGGCAGACTATGTAGGCAGGAGCGGATGTATGCGAGTATCACTGGTGCCGGATCGGCTATTTGAAACCTATGAGGAGATCACCCCGGAGTATCTGCGGCAGCGGGGTATCCGTCTGCTGCTGAGCGATCTGGACTATACGCTGGCTCCTAAGTACGTCCCTCACCCGGACGACCGGGTAAGGGAGTGGCTGCGCCGCATGGAGGAAGGCGGGGTGCAGGTGATGATCCTGTCCAACAACCGCTCCTCCCACCGGGTGGAGACCTTTTGCCGGGAGCTGGGCATCCCCTATGTGGGTCATGCACAGAAGCCCCGGACCACAGGCTTTCACCGGGCCATGGAGCAGGCCGGGGCCACCGCCGCCGAGACGGCCATGATGGGGGATAAGCTGCTGACGGATATGCTGGGGGCCAATCTGGCGGGGGTACTGGCTCTGATGGTGGAGCCTGCCGGAGGGCCGAAGGGCACATGGAACCGGGTGCTCCACGCCTTGCAGGCGCCCTTTAAGGCCGTCTGCCGCCGCCGGCACACATAATTTCCCCGGAAAGCGGGAAAAAATATGGCAAAGCCCTTGCCAAAACGGGACATATCATGTAAAATATAATTGCTGTGCTAATTCATGAATCCGAGGAAATGCTCCCACAGAAGGAGATTTTCTCATAATATGGGAGGATACAACTATGGCAACTATTACCGCCGGTGATTTCAGAAACGGCAAGACCTTCGAGTACGAGGGCAAGATCATGACGGTCGTGGAGTTCCAGCACGTCAAGCCCGGCAAGGGCGCTGCCTTCGTCCGCACCAAGATGAAGAACGTGGTGACCGGCGCCGTCACCGAGACTTCCTTCAACCCCACCGCTAAGTTCGAGGAGGCCTTCGTGGAGCGCAAGGACATGGCTTACAGCTACAACGACGGCGACCTGTACTACTTCATGGATCAGGAGACCTATGACATGGTCCCCCTGAACAAGGATATTCTGGGCGATGCCTTCCGCTTCGTCACCGAGAACACCGTCTGCAAGGTGCTGAGCTACAAGGGCAGCGTCTTTGGTCTGGAGTGTCCCAACTTCATGGATCTGGAGGTCACCGAGACCGAGCCCGGCTTGGCCGGCAACACCGCCACCAACACCCTCAAGCCCGCCACCGTGGAGACCGGCGCTGAGGTGAAGGTGCCCCTGTTCATCAACATCGGTGATAAGATCAGTATCGACACCCGTACCGGCGAGTACATCGGCCGGGCCAAGTAAGGAAAGGACCACCGTACTTAGAAAGGAGAACAAACATGGAGATTTCTGAGAAGGTAGCGTATCTGAAGGGTCTGGCCGAGGGGCTGGCTCTGGACACCGAGTCCAAGGAGGGCAAGCTCATTGCCGCCATCATCGACGTGCTGGACGATATGTCCGGGAAGTTCGAGGATCTGGAGGACGAGCTGTGCGACGTGGAGGACGGTCTGGACGCCGTCAGCGACGACCTGTGCGAGGTGGAGGAGGCCCTCTACGAGCTGGAGGACGATGACGACGAGTATGACGAGGACGAGGATGACGACGAGGAGTACTTCGAGACCACCTGCCCCGTCTGCGAGGAGGAGATCGTGTTCGATGAGGACACGCTGGAGAGCGGCGAGATCCGCTGCCCCAACTGCGGCGAGAAGCTGGAGTTCGACCTGAGCGATCTGGCGGACGCCGAAGATGAGGATCAGGAGTAAGCGGCTGACCTGCAGCAGAAACAGTGATGAGAAGGCCCGGCGCATCATGCGCCGGGCCTTTTTGCGTGCTGTATGGGGGGAGTGCTGGGGCCGCAAGGCGGTGGATGGCGTACAGGTCACGGGCGGTCTGCCGTCCAATGGTATGCCAGCCGGGGCGTTCCGTCCCGCACATGGATCGTGCCGCAGGGGAGGAAGCCGTTCTCTTCCAGCAAATGCTGCATGGTGCGGTTGTCGGCGTGGGTATCCGCTCGGACATTCCGGGAAATGGCCTTGCAGTAGTCCGCAGCACAGCGGAAGAGACCGTGTGTCCGGCCGTCCCCGGCCAGACGGTGGATGGTGAGGTAGGGGGCGTCGTTCCGCCAGGCACCCTCTATCCGGGAATAGGTGGGCTCGGGGGTATCCAGCAGCGCAAACACCCCATGTATCCCGGCTTCATCGCTAAGGACCCGGCAGATGCCCTGAGCGATATCGGAGCGGATCAGCTCCGGCGACGGATAGGAGCGGCCCCATTGGGTGGGATTTCCGGTTTGCAGCATATATTCCTGCGCCGTGCGATAGATGGCCATAAGCTGCGGCTGATCGGCGGCAGCGGCTCTGCGGATGGTCAGCATGGAGGGCTCCTTTCATGGTGGAGAGGTATATCGGTGATAAGGAGAGTATAGCATATCCGGGCGGCCGCCGCAAGAACGCATCGGATGGTTGGAAGGGGCTTTCATAAGCTGCGGAAAGGGCTGAAAAAAGCGCACGGAATAGCCCGTGCGCTTTTTCGTTGTGGGATTCGTAGAAATGGTGTCTTGACGGCCACCGGCGCTTGACGGGGGGAGGGGATTGGAGTAAAATAAGCCCACAAAGGTGGGGTAGGGGAGTTTGCGCCTGCCCCGGAGACGGAGGGGAGAGCATGGAAGGCGGTCTGAAACGGTTTTTCGAGGGCAGCTGGCAGGAGGCGCAGTCTCTGCTGGGCGCACACCGCACGGCGGAGGGCTGGTGCTTCCGGGTCTATGCCCCCAATGCTCGGAGCGTCCGGGTGGCGGGGGACTTCAGCGACTGGCAGGGCCTTGCCATGAACCGCTGGCCGGAGGGCATCTGGGAGACCACGGTGCCGCAGGCCCAAGTGGGGCAGTCCTATAAATATGTGGTGGAGGGCGCCGACGGGCGCACCCGCTGGAAGGCGGATCCCTACGGCGTTTACAGCCAGCTGCGTCCGGCGAACGCCAGCCGTCTGTGGGAGATGGCACCCTATCCGTGGCGGGATGCGGCATGGCGGGAAAAGCGCCGCCGGGAGCCTCTGTGGGAGGGGCCACTCAACATCTACGAGGTGCATCCCGGCTCCTGGCAGCGGCAGGAGGACGGCAGCTTTCTCACCTATCGGCAGCTGGCGGACCGGTTGGCCCCCTATGTGCGGGACATGGGCTATCACGCCGTGGAGCTGCTGCCGGTGACGGAGTATCCGCTGGATGACTCGTGGGGGTATCAGTGTGTGGGGTATTTTGCACCCACCGCCCGCTACGGCACCCCGGAGGATCTGAAATATTTCGTGGATCGGATGCATCGGTCCGGGATCGCCGTGATCCTAGACTGGGTGCCGGCCCACTTCTGCAAGGATGAGCACGGACTCATCGATTTCGACGGTACCTGCCTGTACGAGTACGGCGACCCCCTGAAGCGGGAGCACGCCGGATGGGGGACACGGGTCTTTGACTTCGGTCGGGGCGAGGTGCGGAGCTTCCTGCTGTCCTCGGCGGCGTGGTGGCTGCGGGAGTACCACATGGACGGCCTGCGGGTGGATGCCGTGGCGTCTATGCTGTATCTGGACTATGACCGGCAGGAGTGGCGGCCCAACGTCTACGGCGGCCATGAGAATCTGGAGGCCATCTCCTTTTTGCAGGATCTGAATCGGATGGCCGCCGCCATGGATCCGCCGGCCCTGACGGCGGCGGAGGAGTCCACGGCGTGGCCCAAGGTCACATGGCCCGTAGAGGAGGGAGGTCTGGGCTTCGACCTCAAGTGGAACATGGGGTGGATGAACGACATCTGCCACTATCTGAAAATGGATCCGTGGTTCCGCCAGTACCACCACAAGGATGTGACCTTCTCCATGGTGTACGCCTTCTCGGAGCGGTTCGTGCTGCCGGTGTCCCACGACGAGGTGGTTCACATGAAGGGCTCCCTCCGGGGGAAGATGCCCGGCGACGACTGGCGGCAGCTGGCGGGGGTGCGGGGCTTTTACCTGTACCTGCTGGCGCACCCCGGCAAGAAGCTGACCTTCATGGGGACGGAACTGGCCCAATGGCACGAGTGGGATTTCGCCGGACAGCTGGACTGGTATCTGCTGGAGCAGGAGGACTGCCGCCGGACTCATGAATGTATCCGGGAGCTGAACCGCTTTTATCGGAAAAACCGGCCCCTGTGGGAGAACGACAGCGACTGGAATGGCTTCGAGTGGCTGGTGGCCGATGACAACCACAGCAACGTCATCGTGTTCCTGCGGCGGGATCGGGCGGGCCATGAGCTGGTCTGTGCGGTGAATTTCTCCCCGGAGGCGTGGGAGGACTACCGCTTCGGCGTGCCGGGGGGCAAGCGGTATTATGAAGAGGTGTTCAACACCGACAGCCTCCAGTGGGGCGGCTCCGGTGTGTGCAATGAGGGGCTGCTGACCGTGGAGGACGTTCCCTCCCACGGGCGGGAAAGGTCCCTGAGGATCAGGATCCCGCCGCTGGGCGGGGTGATCCTCAAGGGCCGGTCCAGGCGGCCCGCAGAACCGAAAAACGGAACGGAGGGACGGAGATGAAAAAAGAATGTGTCGCCATGCTTCTGGCCGGCGGACAGGGGAGCCGGCTGTATGTGCTTACCGGCGACATGGCAAAGCCTGCGGTACCCTTTGGCGGGAAGTTCCGCATCATTGATTTTCCCCTGTCCAACTGCGCCAACTCCGGTATCGACACCGTGGGCGTGCTGACCCAGTACCGGCCGCTGGAGCTCAACAGCTACATCGGCAATGGTCAGCCGTGGGAGCTGGACCGGCTGGACGGCGGCGTTCACATTCTGCCGCCCTACCAGAGCGCCACCGGCGCCAGCTGGTACAAGGGGACGGCCAACGCCATCTATCAGAACATCGGCTTCGTGGATCTGTACGATCCGGAGTATGTGGCGGTGCTCTCCGGCGACCACATCTATAAGATGGACTATGCCGTGATGCTGCGCCGCCACAAGGAGACCGGGGCTGCCTGCACCATCGCCGTGATGGAGGTGCCGTGGGCGGAGGCCAGCCGCTTCGGTATCATGTCGGTGGACGGGGAGGACCGCATCACGGAGTTTGCCGAAAAGCCCAAGGAGCCCAAGAGCAATCTGGCGTCGATGGGTATTTATATCTTCACATGGAGCAAGCTGCGGGAGTATCTGGTGGCCGACGAAGCGGACCCCACCTCGGAAAACGACTTCGGCAAGAACATCATCCCCGCCATGCTGGCGGCGGGGGAGCGGATGACCGCATGGCGCTTTGACGGCTACTGGAAGGACGTGGGGACGCTGGTGTCCCTGTGGGACGCCAACATGGATATGCTGAGTCCCGGCTCCGGACTGAACCTGCTGGATCGCCGGTGGCCTATTTACAGCCGCACGCCCTCCTGTCCCCCGGCCTATGTGGGATCCAAGGCGGACATCGGCAACAGCGTCGTGGCCAAGGGCTGCGAGGTGCTGGGCGAGGTGAAGAACAGCGTCCTCAGCTACAACACCCAGGTGGGGGAGGGGGCCGTCGTCTCTTACTCCGTGCTGATGCCCGGCGCCGTGGTGGAGTCGGGAGCCGTGGTGCAGTACGCCATCGTGGGTGAGAACTGCCGCATCGGCAGGGACGCTCAGGTGGGCGCTCCGCCGGAGACGGCACAGGATCCGGATGACTGGGGCGTGGCGGTGCTGGGACCCGGTACCGTGATAGGGGACGGGGAGATCGTCTCCGCCAAGACTCTGCTGGACCGGCATCACGGGGAGGTGAAGGCATGAACCACACCATGCACGGCATCATCTTTTCTTACGGAAAGCCCACGGGGCTGGGGGATCTGATCGCCCACCGCATCCCCGGCTCCATGCCCTTCGGCGGCAACTACCGGGTGGTGGACTTTATGCTCTCCAGCATGGTCAACGCCGGGATCCACGATGTGGGCGTCATCATGCACGGCAAGTGCCAGAGTATGCTGGATCATCTGGGCAACGGCCGCAGCTGGGATCTGAGCCGCAATCGGGGCGGGCTGACGCTGCTGCCGGCCTTCGCCTATGCTGAGAGCCGCACCTCCGCCGGACGCTTCCGGGGGAAGGTGGAGGCGCTGGGCTGCGTGCTGGAGTACCTACGGGAGATCAGGCAGGAGTATGTGGTGCTGGCGGACAGCGATCTGGTCATCAATCTGCCGCTGGAGCAGGTATTGCAGGAGCACATCGCCTCCGGGGCCGACCTGACGGAGGTTTGTACGGCGGAGCCCGGCAATCCCAGCGATACCTATCTGGAGCTGGATGAACAGGGCCGCATCGTGGATGTGGCCTACGACGTCCACACCCCGGCGGGTTACCGCTGCCTGAACGTGTGCATCCTGCGGCGGGAGCTGCTGGTGCAGCTGGTGGAGGAGTGCATGGCCCACAACCGGTACAGCTTCCGCCACCACATTTTACAGGATCAGAAGGATCGGCTGCATCTGCACGCCTATGTGTGGCAGGGGTATGCCGCCCGCATCGATACGGTACAGACCTACTACCGCCGCAGCATGGAGCTGCTGGACCCGGCGCAGCGGCGGCTGCTGTTTGATCCCCGGCGACCCATTCTGGCCAAGGAGAACGATGCGCCTCCGGCGTATCTGGACCCTGCCGGGGTGTGCGAGAACTCCCTCATTGCCGATGGCTGCGATATTCAGGGCAGCGTGAAAAACTGCATTCTGTTTCGGGGTGTCCGGATAGAGAAGGGAGCGCAGGTGGAGAACTGCGTGCTCTTTAAGGGCACGGTGGTGAAAAAGGATGCCACCCTGCGCTGCGTCATTGCCGACAAGGCTGTGACCATCCGGGAGGGACGCACCCTCATTGGAGACGAGAGCTATCCTGTGGTGGTGGCCCGCAACGCCACCGTATAAACGAATCACGTCCCTCCCCGCAGGCTGCGGGGAGGGGACACAAGGAGGTAACGGCATGGATATCTTATATGTGACCAGCGAGGCGGCTCCCTTCTGCAAGACCGGAGGTCTTGCGGATGTGCTGGGAAGTCTCCCGCCGGCGGTGGCTGCCGGTGGGGATCGTGCGGCGGTGATCCTGCCGCTGTACGGGCAAGTTTCGGACGCATGGAGAGAGAAAATGCGCTGGCACGGCTATACCTATGTGGACCTGGCGTGGCGGCATGAGTACTGCGGCCTGTTCTCGCTGGAGTATCGGGGCGTCGTCTGGTATTTTCTGGATAACGAGCGGTACTTCCGCCGTGGGGCGCTGTATGGCCAGATGGACGACGGAGAGCGGTTTGCCTTCTTTTCCAAGGCGGTGGTGTCGGTGCTTCCCATGCTGGAGTGGCGGCCGGAGGTGATCCACTGCAACGACTGGCAGACTGCACTGGTGCCGATTTACTTGAAAACTGTGGCTGAAAACGTTTCCACCGTGTTCACCATTCACAACATCGAGTATCAGGGCAAGTACGGCGCCGACACGGTGGAGGATCTTTTCGGCCTGAACCGGGGAGACTGGTACGAGAGCGGCGTTCTACAGATGGATGGGTGCGTGAACCTCATGAAGGGGGCCATGGTGACGGCGGACGCCGTGACCACCGTCAGCCCCACCTACGCCGCCCAGCTGCGGGAGAGCGCCTATGCCGCCGGACTGGACAGCGTGGTGCGCAGCATCCAGTGGAAATTCTCCGGCGTGCTCAACGGCATCGATATGGTGAGCTATGACCCGGAGTGCGACCCCGATCTGCCCGCCCGATACACGGCGGCGGAGTCGGCGGGGAAGACCTTATGCAAGGCGGCACTTCAGCAGGAGCTGGGCCTTGCTCAGGAGGAGGGGACACCGGTCCTCTCTATGGTGACCCGGCTGGTGGGACACAAGGGCGTGGATCTGGTGTGTCAGGCGCTGGATGGCATCATGGCCACCGGTTGTCAGCTGGTGGTGCTGGGCAGCGGTGACGGTGGATATGAGAATTTCTTCCGCCACGCTCAGAACCGTTATCCGGGACGGCTGTGTGCCTGGATCGGCTACAACGAAGGCCTGTCCCGCCGCATCTATGCCGGCAGCGACCTGTTTCTGATGCCCTCTAAGAGCGAGCCTTGCGGCCTGTCGCAGATGATCGCCATGCGCTATGGTGCTGTACCCATTGTCCGGCAGACCGGCGGTCTCAACGACACCGTCCGGTCCTGTCAGGTGGGGCAGCCCGACGGCAACGGCTATGTCTTTGCCGCCTACGACGCCGGGGCCATGCTGGACACCATCGGGCAGGCGGTGGGCCTGTACCACGGCGATACAGAGGGCTTCCGCATGGTGCGGCGGCGGGGCATGGAGGGCGATTTCAGCTGGGATCGCAGCGCCGGGGCCTACCGGAATATTTATGGAAAGCTGCTGGGGCGGTAAGTCCCGGATGCAATACAGGAGGATATCTATGACTTATACGAAGGAAACATTGCAGGAGGCCATCGTGCAGAAGCTGCGGCTGAACTACGGCTGCACGGAGAAGCAGGCCACCGACGGAGAGATCATGAAGGCCTGCGCTCTGGTGCTGCGGGATATCATGGCCGAGCGGGGGGTGCGTACCCGTGAGGAGGTGGACAGTCAGGAGAAGCGGAAGGTCCACTATATGTCCATGGAGTTTCTCATGGGACGCAGCCTGATGAAGAACGCCTACAATCTGGAGCTGCTGGAGCCGCTGACAGGGGCCGTGGAGGCGCTGGGCTTCAAGGCGGCGGACATCTTCGACATGGAGCCGGATGCCGGTCTCGGCAACGGCGGTCTGGGCCGTCTGGCGGCCTGCTATCTGGACAGCATGACCACGCTGGAGATCCCCGCCACCGGCTACTCCATCTGCTACGAGTTGGGTATCTTCAAGCAGAAGATCGTGGACGGCCAGCAGGTGGAGCTGCCCGACGATTGGAAGAATCTGGGCGATGCGTGGCTCATGCCCAAGCCGCAGGAGACGGAGGAGGTTCACTTCGGCGGCAAGGTCCGCACCCGGTGGGACAACGGCCACCTGATGGTGATGCATGAGGACTATACCCGTGTGCTGGCGGTGCCGTGCGACATGGAGATCGCCGGGTACGACACCCAGCAGGTGAACGCCCTACGGCTGTGGGACGCCAAGAGTCCCAAGCCCATCGACATGAAGCTGTTCAGCGAGGGGCAGTACCTGCGGGCCGGGGAGGAGCGGGCCATGGCGGACGTCATCTCCAAGGTGCTGTATCCGGAGGACAACCACTATGAGGGCAAGTCCCTGCGGCTGAAGCAGCAGTATTTCTTCGTTTCGGCCACCATGCAGTCCATCACACGGCAGCACATCCAGACCTACGGCACCCTGAAAAACTTCCACGAGAAGAACGTCATCCAGATCAACGACACCCATCCGGCGCTGGTGATCCCGGAGCTGATGCGTATTCTGGTGGACGATGCGGGCCTTTCCTGGGACGAGGCGTGGCACATTACCACCTGCTCCGTGGCCTACACCAACCACACGGTACTGGCGGAGGCGCTGGAGTGCTGGCCCCAGCAGCTGTTCGAGACGCTGCTGCCCCGTGTGTGGCAGATCCTGCAGGAGATCGCCCGCCGCTGGCAGGAGAAGGTGGAGAGCTTCTATCACGACCCCGAAAAGACCGCCAAGATGGCGGTCATCTGGGACGGCGTGGTGCGGATGGCCAACCTCTGCATCGCCGGCGGTATGGCCATCAACGGCGTGTCCGCTCTGCACTCGGATATCCTGCGCCATGATGTGTTCCGGGACGCCTGCCGAATGGAGCCGGAGAAGTTCAAGAACGTCACCAACGGCGTGGATCATCGCCGCTGGCTCAGCCAGATCAACCCCGGTCTGGACAGGTTGATCCGGGAACTCATCGGGGACGGTTATCTGACCCATGCGGGCCATTTGCAGGAACTGGACCCCTATGCTGAGGATGGGGCGGTACTGGCCCGGCTGGAGGAGATCAAGCGCTGCAACAAGGAGACCTTTGCCCGGTGGGCCCGCCGACAGCAAGGGGTGCAGCTGAACACGGACGCTATCTTCAACGTGCAGGTGAAGCGGCTTCACGAGTATAAACGGCAGCTGCTGAACGTACTGCACATCATCGCCCTGTACCAGCAGCTGCAGGACGACCCGGACATGGACTTCCCGCCACAGACCTTCCTCTTTGGCGCCAAGGCCGCTCCCGGCTATGCCGTAGCCAAGCGCATCATCCGTCTCATCAACTCTCTGGCGGATCAGGTGAACAACGACCCCATCTGCAAGGGGAAGCTGCAGGTGGTATTTCTGGAGAATTACCGGGTCTCCATGGCGGAGATGCTGATGCCCGCCAGCGAGGTGAGTCAGCAGATCTCCACCGCCGGCAAGGAGGCCAGCGGCACCGGCAACATGAAGTTCATGATGAACGGCGCACTGACCATCGGCACACTGGACGGTGCCAACGTGGAGATGCACGAGGTGCTGGGGGACGAGAATATGTTCCTCTTTGGCCTGACGGCGGAGGAGGCCTCCCACATGAGCCGGGGCTACGACCCGTATCTGCTGTATACACGTGACCCGGTGCTGCGCCGGGTGCTGGATCAGCTGAAGGCCGGGTTCCGGGACGGCGTCAGCTATGAGGATCTGTACCAGCGGCTGCTGTTCGGCGTGGACTGCCCGGCGGATCAGTATCTGCTGCTGGCGGACTTTGCCTCCTACTGCGCCGCCTCCCAGCGGGTGACGGACACCTACCGGGATCGGGAGAGATGGAACCGCATGAGCCTGCACAACATCGCCCGCAGCGGGATCTTCTCCGCCGACCGGTCGGTGGCGGACTATGCCGATACCATCTGGCACGTACCGTATAAGAAGTAAGCACCGGAACTGAAAAAAGCACTCCCGGAGGACGCATTTGCATCCTCCGGGAGTGCTTTTTTACTCTATGGGGGCTTCTGCGGGAGAAGGCTTTGCAGGGGAGTTACTTCCGCAGGGCGGAGTCCACAACAACGGCACGGGCCTTGGCCAGCTTCAGATCGTGCTGGAGCCGGGCGGGAGGCACCTGCTCCCGCAGCTGGGGAACGGTCATGCCGTAGAGGGCGGCCATCTCCCGATACTTCTCCTCCAGCTCTTCCTCGGTGACGGTGATGTCCTCCTGACGGGCGATCTCCGTCATGGCCAGCTCATACCGGGCAGCGGCCACGGCGTTTTCACGGGCGTGATCCCGCAGATCCTCCATGGTCAGACCTGCCGCCTGCAGGTAATCAGACAGGGAAGCGCCCTGACTCTCCAGATGCTGCTGGAGCTCCTGAAGAATGCCGGTGAGCTGGCTCTCCACCATGGAGTCGGGCAGCTGCACCTCCATGCCCGCCACCACCTGCTGCATCAGGGCCTCGGCAAAGGCGTTGGAGGCAGCCTGCTGCTTTTGCAGGATGGCCTGCTCCATGATGCTGCGGCGCAGATGGGACACGTCCTCGAAGCCCTGCTCCTGTGCAAAGGCGTCCGTCAGCTGGGGCAGGCTCCGCCGGACGATGCGGTGGGCCTTGACGTGGAAGGTAGCATCCTTGCCCGCCAGCTCCGGCACATACTTGGTGGGGAAGGTGACGTGGACATCCCGCTCCTCCTCCGGGCGAATGCCCGCCACCTGCTCCTCGAAGCCGGGGATGAACATCCCGCTGCCCAGCAGCAGGGGATAGCCTTCGCCCTTGCCCCCTTCGAAGGGTACGCCGTCCACGAAGCCCTCGAAGTCCAGAGTGACCTCGTCGCCCATGGCGGCCCGGTTCTGCTCCTGCTCCACCAGATGCTCCGTCAGGAAGCGCTGGATGGCCTCGTTGGTGTCATCGTCGGAGAGCTCGGCATTTTCCCACGGGGCGGACAGGCCCTTGTACTGGCCCAGCTTCACCTCCGGATACAGGTCGATGAGGGCGGTGAAGGTATAGCCGTCTGGGCCGATGGTCTCCACGTTCAGGGCGGGAGGGGCGGCGATCTGGATGTCCTCGGAGGCGATGGCCTCCACCAGTGCGGCGGGGAAGGTCTCGTTCACCGCCTCCTGATAGAACAGATCGTGGCTGTATGCCTTTTCCAGCGCCTCACGGGGAGCCTTGCCCACGGCGTAGCCCTCCACAGGGTACAGGGCCTTGACCTCCTGATAGGCGTCGTTCAGGGCCTTCTCCCACGCATCACGCTCCACGGTGATGGTCAGGCGCAGCTGGCGGTTGGCCAGCTCCTCTTTCTTTTGCAGGATCATGGGGATTCCTCCATATCTTTTCATTTATAACAGATCTATTATACTCGAAATCTGCCGCCGCCGCAACCGGGAAATGGATTTGTAAAATAATTGTGACTTATATCACAGGAACACTTCCTTTTTGGGCGGGGCTATGCTATAATGCCCCTCACGGAAAATTGTTGAAATCAGGAGGATTCTCATGCAGACCATCAAGACCTTCATCAAGGACCACCCCCATATGTGGTGGGGCCTGTATCTGCCGGTGTATCTGGGGGGCTTTTTCCTTATTGAGCACTTCATCACCGACAACTATTGGGCCACCCAGACCTTCATCGATGAATACATCCCCTTCTGCGAGTACTTTGTCATTCCCTATGACTCATGGGGCTTTCTTCTGCTGGCGCTGGGCCTTTACCTGATCGTCAAGGATGCCGAGGGCTTCCGGCGGTATATGTGGAGCATCATGCTGACCTTCGGGTTTGCCACCATCTTCTGTGCGCTGGTACCCAACGGACAGGACCTGCGCCCGGCGGTGATGGAGCACCACAACTTCTGCACGTGGCTCCTCCAGAACACCTACAATTTGGACACCAACACCAATGTGCTGCCCAGCGTCCATGTGCTGGGGGTGCTGGACGCCCTCTATGCCGTTCACCGGACGCCGGGACTGCGGCGCACCGGATGGCGCACTTTCGCAGACATATGGGGCGTCATCATCATCTGCTCCACACTCTTTGTCAAGCAGCACGCCTTCATCGATGTGGTGGCGGCCCTGGTGGTGGGCGCCATCGCCTATGTCATCATCTATACGATCATCGGCGGGCGGCGGGATCGCCGCATGGCGGCAGCGGGAAAGGAGGTCCCCTGTGGAGAACATACCGATCCTTGAGGGCATCAGCCCCGATGAGGTAGAGCAGATGCGGGTGTGCTTCGGCGTCCGGGAGGAGCGCTTCCGGGCCGACACCGTGATTTATGACATCAGCGAGGGCCGGGGAGAGCTGGGGCTTCTGACTGCCGGCAGCGCCGTCATCCAGCGCATCGACCGGCAGGGGGGACGCACCATTCTGGAGCATCTGCCCACAGGCAGCGTGTTCGGAGAGATGCTGATGTTCGAAAATGTGGCCGGGGACAGCATCACGGTGGTGGCGGCGGAGTCGTGCCGGGTGTGGTTCATGAGCGCCGAGCATCTGACCCGGCGATGCGAAAAGGCCTGCACCCATCACAGCCGACTGGTGGAGAATATGTTCCATATCATGACCGGCAAGGCCGCCGCCCTCTCCGAGCGGGTGGAGGTTCTGAGCCGCCGCAGCATCCGGGAGAAACTGCTGTGCTATTTCGGCCTTCAGACCGGCGGCGACGACTGCGGCAGCTTTCATCTGCCCTTTACCCTCAGTGCGCTGGCGGACTATATCTCCGCCGACCGCAGTGCCATGATGCGGGAGCTGCGGAAAATGAAGGAGGAGCATCTGGTGGATATCGACCGGGGACAGGTGACGCTGCACCATGCCCTTGCATGAAAAAGGGAAAGTGCAAGGAAATATTTGACGAACCATGGGCGGATGTGATAAGATAAGACGAGCGCACACGGGTGAGGAGTTCCGTGTGTGCCCATGGAACGTAGCAAGCCATGACTTTTGAGGAAAGAAGGAACATCCATGTATCGTATCGTAACGAAGGAAGCGCTGAAGCCCACTGTAATCCTGTACGAGATCGAGGCACCCATGGTGGCCAAGAAGGCCCAGCCCGGTCAGTTCATCATTCTGCGTGTGGACGAGAACGGCGAGCGTATCCCCATCACGATCCACGACTATGACCGTGAGAAGGGGACCGTCACCATCATCGTGCAGACCGTGGGCGCAACCACCGAGAAGCTGAGCCACAAGCAGCAGGGCGATTATCTGCATGACTTTGTGGGTCCTCTGGGCAAGCCCACCGAGACCGAGGGCAAGAAGAAGGTCTGCGTCGTTGGCGGCGGCGTGGGCTGCGCCATTGCCTACCCCGTTCTGAAGAAGTTCCACGACTGCGGCGCTGAGGTCCACGCTGTAGTGGGCTTCAAGAGCAAGGACGTGGTGATCTTGGAGGATAAGTTCAAGGCCGTATCCTCCGTGATGAAGGTCTGCACCGACGACGGCTCCTATGGCCAGAAGGGTCTTGTTACCGAGGCACTGAAGGAGCTGCTGGACGCCGGCAATCAGTATGATGAGATCTTTGCCATCGGCCCCATGGTCATGATGAAGTTCGTCTGCAAGACCACGGCCCCCTACGGCGTACCCACCACCGTCTCCATGAGCCCCATCATGATCGACGGTACCGGTATGTGCGGCGGCTGCCGTCTGACCGTGGGCGGCGAGACCAAGTTCGCCTGCGTGGATGGCCCCGACTTCGACGGTCAGCTGGTGGACTGGGATCTGGCTGTCAAGCGCAACCAGATGTATCATGATTTCGAGGTGCATAAGCACGAGGAAGTCTGCAATCTGTTCAAGCAGGAGGTAAAGTAAGATGGCTGCAAAGATCAATATGCGTTTGGATAAGAACGAAATGCCCTCTCAGGACCCCAATGTCCGGAATAAGAATTTCCTCGAGGTGGCTCTGGGCTACACCGAGGAGCAGGCTCTGGACGAGGCGGCCCGCTGCCTGAACTGCAAGAACCATCCCTGCGTCAACGGATGCCCCGTCAACGTCCGCATCCCGGAGTTCATCGCCAAGATCGTGGAGCGGGACTATGAGGGCGCCTATCAGGTGATCCATCAGACCAGCTCCCTTCCCGCCGTCTGCGGCCGTGTCTGTCCGCAGGAGAGCCAGTGCGAGATGCACTGCGTCCGTGGCAAGAAGGGCGATCCCGTGGGCATCGGCCGTCTGGAGCGCTTTGTGGCCGACTGGCACAACGCCCACAGCACCGAGGCTCCTGAAAAGCCCCAGTCCAACGGTCACAAGGTGGCCGTGGTTGGCTCCGGCCCTGCGGGCCTGACCTGCGCCGGCGATCTGGCCAAGAAAGGCTATGAGGTCACCGTGTATGAGGCTCTGCATCTGGCCGGCGGCGTGCTGGTGTACGGCATCCCCGAGTTCCGTCTGCCCAAGAGCATCGTGCAGAAGGAAGTGGACGGCCTGAAGGCTATGGGTGTGAAGGTGGAGACCAACATCGTGGTAGGCCGCACCATCACCATCGATGAGCTGATGGAGGAGAACGGCTTCGAAGCCGTGTTCGTTGGCTCCGGTGCCGGTCTGCCCATGTTCATGCACATTCCCGGTGAGAACCTGAAGGGTGTGTATTCCGCCAACGAGTTCCTGACCCGTATCAACCTGATGAAGGCCTATCGTGAGGATTCCGATACCCCCATCATGGATCTGAAGGGCAAGAAGGTGGCCGTGGTAGGCGGCGGCAACGTGGCTATGGACGCCGCTCGCTGCTCCAAACGCCTGGGCGCTGACGTGTACGTGGTGTATCGCCGTGGCATGGAGGAGCTGCCCGCCCGTCACGAGGAGGTGGAGCACGCCATCGAGGAGGGCGTGATCTTCAAGACTCTCAATAACCCCGTTCAGATCAACGGCGATGAGCAGGACTGCGTCAAGTCCATGACCTGCGTGGAGATGGAGCTGGGTGAGCCCGATGCCTCCGGCCGCCGTCGTCCCGTGGAGAAGAAGGGCAGCGAGTTCGAGCTGGATGTGGACGCTGTCATCATGTCTCTGGGTACCACCCCCAACCCCCTGATCAAGTCCACCACCAAGGGCCTGGAGGTCAACAAGAAGGGCGGTATCATCGTCAACGAGGATGGCCTGACCTCCCGTCAGGGCGTGTATGCCGGCGGCGATGCCGTTACCGGTGCTGCCACCGTCATTCTGGCTATGGGTGCCGGTAAGCTGGGTGCCAAGTCCATCGACGAGTATCTGAGCAACAAGTAAGCGAGAGTTTACATAAAAAGCAAGGACTGTCCCAAGGGAGAGGCTTCGTAAGGAAGTCCTCTCCCTTTGGCTTTTGTAATCGGCCGGAATGATTGGATCGTAGGTAAAATCAATCCTATTGGAGGATTACAAACTGGACAAGTACATTTATAACGAGAAAAACGGACTTTGGTATGAATTGCAGGGTGATTACTGTCTTCCCTGCCTGAAACTGCCCGAAGAAAGAACGGCGTATATCGGCGTATGGGGACAGCGGCATTTGCGGTATCTAGTATCACAGGGTATGTTACTACATTCTGCTGACAAGCGGCAAGCTGAACAGTTATCTTACCGACATTGACCGGCAGGCAGAGGAAATGTTCCCTCGGCTGGTAAAAGAACTCGCCGAAAAGGAGGGCGTAACGGAAGCAATCAAAGCGGAAAACCAAATACTGTGGGTACAGAAGATGAATGACATCCGCAACGCCGCTATGGAGATCGTTTCGAGTGAACTTATATACTGTTAATACTAAGTTAGAAAAGTCGCTGTCACAGACGGCGGCTTTTCCTTTTCGGGAAGTATCCAAGAAGTCATAAAGTTTCGTGAGTAATGGAAGAAGCCAACGCTTTGAGAAAAAGATGAGAGCAATATTCTGAAAACTACTTGAGATTTTGGGGGAAATCTGCTAAAATAGCTTTGTATATCTATGGGGTAGGCGAATTCATATCCTTTTGCCTTAGAAATTATGGAAGGAGGACGTGACTATGGCAAACAGAAATGCGACAATTATTGTCGGCTCGCCTCGGCTCGGCAGGAACATAGCGCCGTTTTTTCCAGCGTGTCAAGTCTTATTTCATACAATTTGTAACGAACCAGTTGCCGGAGACAGGGCGCATTATGCCTTGGCTTCGGCTTTTTGCGTTTGCCGAAAGGATGGTGGTTTGATATTGAAGTCCTAACCACGACCGGCAAATCGATCTTTTCCGGTTAAACCTTCTGCCTTCTCCGGCGTGTCCGCTGTCGGAGGAAGTAAATAGCGGATAGAATTATTTGGGAGGAATAAAAATGAAGAAAAAACTTCTAAGTCTTCTGCTTGCATTGTGCCTTGTGATGGCACTTGTTCCGATGACAGCGTTTGCTGAAGGAACTTCAGTGGATAATTGGGACGGCACAGCAGACACAAGTTGGTATACGAGTGCGCCCGATGCTTCGGAATACCATATTTCAACGGCTGAACAGCTGGCTGGCTTGGCACAGCTGGTCAATGACAAAGCTACACCTGTATCATTTGAAGGGAAAACGATTTACTTAGATAATGACCTCGACTTATCCGGCTGCCAGTGGACCCCCATTGGAAATGGCAGCAACTTTGGCAGATATTTTGCTGGTACTTTTGATGGGCAGTATCACAAAATCACGAATTTGCATCATCACTCTACTGGTGACGAACTTATTCGAAACGGACTATTCGGAGTTGTTTCTGACGGTGGTACATTAAAGAATTTACTTGTTATAGACGCTGATATTGCCTCAAATGATGGTTCGTTACTTGCCGGCATTTTGGCAGATTGGGTCGATGGCGGCACCGTTGAAAACTGCTATACAAGCGGAAAAATAGAAAATAATGTTGGCGACAAGTTCGTTGGTGGGCTGATTGGTCAATGCACTTGGAGTACACAGGTAAAAGGCTGTGGCTCAGACGCCACGGTTATCAGTACAGAATCCGATGAAGATCATGTTGATACCGTTGGCGGGCTGATTGGTCAGTGGGAAAACTCTGCGGACAGCTCGTCGATTACTGATTGCTGGTTTGGTGGTTCTGTTTCCTGCAATAATATCTATTCAGCTGTAGGTGGTATTCTCGGTGCAAACTTTGAAAACTTCTCTGGGAACAAGCCTGGCGTAATCATCAAAAATTGCATAGTTGCAACAAAAAACATCACTGGCGCTGAGCCTGGCAATATCACTTGGATTACAGCTGTTGTAAAGCCCCATGTTACCGACTGCATTTGGCCGGATACCCCTCCTGATGGTGTAACGCTTGATGAAGAAAAATATCCTGATAATAAAGGCAATTACTTAGCCGTTGCTAAGCTGGTGGTTGATTGGGATGCAGGTACTGCGAGTGCCGACCCGACCTTTGACCAGTCATCGTGCGGCACTGCTGTCTCCAACTTCACCTCCGCAGATGTCCTTGCTGGCTTGCAAACCAATGCCGGTGCGGGCGTTGAATGGGTTGCCGGAATCGGTCATCCAACTTTTGTGTGGGATGACAATAACATCCCCGCTGATTACACAGCTGTCGATGCAGCTATCGCAAGGGCAACGGCTCTTGATAGCAGCCTTTATACAAATTATTCTGCGGTAGAAGATTCCATTAACTCTGTTGACCGAGCAAAAAGCAAAGCCCAGCAAACAGAGGTTGATGCAATGGCAAAGGCTATTGAAGATGCCATTGCTGCCCTGCAATACAAGGATGCTGATTACACAAAGGTAGATGCAGCTATTGCCAAAGCAAATGCTTTGAAGAAGGATGACTACAAGGATTTCTCCGGTGTGGAAGCTGCTGTCAAGGCTGTTGTCCGTGGTAAAAATATTACGGAGCAATCCGAAGTAGACAAGATGGCAAAGGCTATCGAAGATGCGATTGCTGCTCTTGAGAAAAAACCTGCCAGTACCAAACCGGGAACATCCGATAAGAGTCCCCAGACCGGCGATACAAGCAACCTTGCACTGTGGATTGCCCTGTTGTTCGCCAGCGGCGGTGCAGCCATTGGCACAACGGTTGTAAGCAGAAAGAGAAAGTACAACAGATAACAAAGCACCTTAACCTATGCGGCGGCTATCGGGAACGGTAGCCGCCGTGAGCTTTTGTCTAACAAAACCTTTTAGTGTGCCCTATTTTCGAGAGCAATATTCAAAAATGGTTGACGAACAAGCGTTCTATATGGTATACTATATCCTGTTCTCATAGAAGACCCCACAACTGAATATCTGAGTGAAACTCAAGGCAGCCGCCGAAAGGGATTGCGGCTGCGCTGTTCCTGTTGCAGCGTCTGCCTGCGGGACGGAAAAAGCAGACACTGAAGGTTTCTGAATTTCAGAGCCGGTACATAGTTTCATCAAAGATAGAGCGAGAGATCATCTCCCGCTGATTTGATGTGCTGTGTACCGGCTCTTTTTGTCGTTATTGTTCGGGCCGGGTGGAGATAGCCACTGCGGGCCGGAAAAAATAAGCCAAATGTAGCCGGAAATAAAAAGCCGCTACCACAGTTCTTGCAAACCTTGTACACTGGAAAGTGCCAACAGTCCAGTGGAAAGGAGTGTAATGAAAGAGACAAGTGGTAATGGCTATTCCAAAGCAGAGCAACTGCGTTTGTGAGAAGCCTCGGACCGCCTTTGCCGGGAATACGGACTGTCCGTCATTGAAAAGCTCTGCAAAGCACCCTCCCGTCCGGTATGGCTGGATGAGAAAAACGGCAAGCCTACCCGCTACAATGTCTACCGTGCCGATGTGCGGGAGGCAATGGAGTTCAGCAGAACCCCCTACTATCAATACTATCAATACGGTTTCTGCGGATACTTATGCTGTGATTACCGGTACCATGACCCAAAATGCGATTACGATTAAAGCGGATGGGGGAAAAACGGAGCTGGTGACACTTTTCAATGTGGACATTCAAATGAGCAGCGGCTCTGTAATCAAAACGACAGGGCAGGGTGCGGTAACGCTGGCATTGAATGGCACAAATATAGCGAAAAGCAATACCGGCGGTGCCGGTATTCAGAAGATGAATACAGATTGGCTCGTTATTCAGGATAATAGCACGCCTGACGGCAGCTTGACTGCCGCAGGAGGGGACTACACGCAGGCATCGGAGGCAGTTAAGAGGTGCCGATACAAATTTTCTTCCATTGGATGTACCTCCATATCTTCTGGGCCTTGATCCGACCCTGTATTTCGACAGGTCCCACCTGTCAAAATACATATTACAACTTGCCAAAATAAAAAAGTTGGAAAAAGCTCTTGACAAAATCGAACAAAATGCTATAATGAACAAGTCGCCGGTTGAGGGACTCATTTGCGAGTGTGCTGGAATAGGCAGACAGGCAAGCTTGAGGTGCTTGTGTTCGATTGGACGTGTGGGTTCAAGTCCCATCACTCGCACCATCCCTCTCCTGCGGTGAAAAAAAGAAGAACGGATATGCGCGAGTGGTGGAATTGGCAGACTCGCTAGATTCAGGTTCTAGTGCTCATTACGGGCGTGCGGGTTCAAGTCCCGCCTCGCGCACCATTCTTTTTTTCAAACTTCATATGGATATGCGCGAGTGGTGGAATTGGCAGACTCGCTAGATTCAGGTTCTAGTGCTCATTACGGGCGTGCGGGTTCAAGTC
>ERZ857480.18901-NODE-29006-length-157905-cov-15.9765_pt1 | contig 157905 bp, 136 predicted proteins | sample MGYA00519767_ERZ857480 | MGnify/ENA primary metagenome ERZ857480 (study PRJEB31778, sample SAMEA3449210) | human gut metagenome | biome: human gut; feature: human-associated habitat; material: faeces | place: United Kingdom | collected 2010/2012 ...
GAACCCACGGACGGTTTTTGGCCGTCAAACGATTTCGAGTCGTTCTCGTTATGACCTCTTCGATAGCCCTCCGTATATCTCAACTGTTTTCCGTGCGCTGAGAAAATGCAAGAAAAACACGCAAGAACAATATGAAATTTTGAAATTCGATCCGGCGAAAACCCTTATAAATCAAGGGTTTTCAGCGGAGAAAACGGCCAGAGCCAACGCGCATTTCGAGACCGCTCCGTTATGACCGCTTCGATACCGCTCCGTATGAAATTTTCAGGCCGCCGCGATCGCGGCGGCCTGAGAAAAGTGGAGGCGCCATCCAGATTTGAACTGGAGCAATCGGGGATTTGCAGTCCCCTGCCTTACCACTTGGCTATGGCGCCATATGGAGCGGGCAACGAGATTCGAACTCGCTACCTCCACCTTGGCAAGGTGGCGCTCTGCCAAATGAGCTATGCCCGCAAATGGTGCCTCAGGCCAGAATTGAACTGGCGACACGCGGATTTTCAGTCCGCTGCTCTACCTACTGAGCTACCGAGGCAAATGGCTTGCTTTGAAAGACGGGATATGGTGGGAACAACAGGACTCGAACCTGTGACCCCATGCTTGTAAGGCATGTGCTCTAACCAGCTGAGCTATGCTCCCGTTTTTCGCGGCTTTGTCATTGTAGCAAACGTTATAGCATTCTGTCAAGAACAAATTTAAATTTTTTCCAAAAACTTCTGCAAAACGTAAAATCACCGTCAAGGCGGACGGGAAGCGGTTGCCATCGACTCTGCCAGATGCTATACTGCGCTTACTATATAAACGCCCGAAGCGCTTTTTGAAAATGAAGGAGCTTTTATGAAAATTGTGATTGTCGGCGGAGGCAAGGTCGGCTTTGCCATCGCCCGCGAGGTTTCCGCCGAAGGACACGACGTAACGATCATCGACAGCAGCCGCGCCGTGTGCGACCGGCTTTCTCTCGCGCTCGACGGTATGACCGTGCAGGGAAACGGCGCCGCGCTCGACGTGCAGCACGCTGCGCTCGTGCCGGAGAGCGATCTTCTGATCGCTGTCTCGCCGAACGACGAGGCGAACATTCTCGCGTGCATGCTTGCGAGAAAAATCGGCTGCGCAAACACGATCGCCCGCATCCGCAGCCGCAACTACCTCAACGGCGTGCAGCTCCTGCGGGAGGAGCTGGGCCTTTCCATGGCGGTCACGCCGGATCTTTATGCCGCGCGCGAGATCTTCCGCCAGCTGCAGCTGCCCGCTTTTCTCCGGCGGGAATCGTTTGCCAAATCCCGTGCCGAGATCGTGGCGATGGAGGTCGATGCGGATAATAAGCTCTGCGGCAAAAAGCTCATGGAGCTGCCGCGTGTCCTGCGCCACCGCGTGCTCGTGTGCGCCGTCCGCCGCGGGGAGGAGGCGTTCATCCCGGACGGCTCGTTTGCGATCCGGGCCGGGGACGAGGTATATCTGACCGCGCCGGCGGCGACCCTTTCGCGCACCGTGGACGAGCTGGGGCTGCGGAAAAAACACGCGAAAAATGTGATGATCGTCGGCGGCGGACGGCTGGGCGAAGCGCTCGCGGAGCTGCTGCGCGAAGCGGGCGTGCGCGTGAAGCTCATCGAGCATAACGCCGAGCGCTGCCGGGAGCTTGCGGAACGTTTGCCGGACGTCTCCGTCCTCTGCGCCGACGGTACGCGGCAGGATTTCCTTTTCAGCGAGAATATTTCACAGATGGACGCCGTTGTCGCGCTCACGAATCTGGACGAGGAAAATGTATTTATCTGTATGTACGCCCGGATGCAGGGCGTGCCGCAGGCGATCCCGAAGGTAGATCGGACGGAATACGCCGCCGTGTGCCAGAACTGCGGCATCCGCAGCACCGTCAGCCCGAAGGACATCTGCGCGCAGGAGATCTCGCGCTATGTCCGCGCCATGGAGAGCACCGATGCCGAGAGCGTCCTTTCCGTATACAGTCTGCTGGGCGGGCGCGTTGAGGCACTCGAATTTCTCGTCACGGCGGACGTGCCGCACCTCGGCGAGAGCCTTGCCTCTGTCACGCTTCAGCCGGGAATTCTGCTCGCGTGCATTTCGCGCGGGGCAAAGGTGATCTTTCCCGGCGGCGGCGACAGCTTACAGGCGGGCGATACCGTCATCGTGGTCGCGCCGCGCGAGCGGCACATCGCGGAGCTGCGGCAGATCTTTGCCGAGCGTGGGTGATCGGATATGAACATTGCCATGATCTGCCGCATTCTCGGCCTGACGCTGGGAGTGGAAGCGGCATTTATGATACCGCCGCTCGCAATCGCGCTCGCACGGCACGAGCACAGCGCCGCTGTCGGCTTTGCCGTCACTGTGGCGGCGATCCTCGTGTTCGCGGCGCTGCTGCGGCGCATAAAGGCCCGGCGGCGGGAGTATTACGCCCGCGAGGGCTTTGTAACGGTCGGCCTTTCGTGGGTGCTTCTTTCGGTGTTCGGCGCGCTGCCGTTTTGTCTGAGCGGCGCGGTGCCGTCGTTTGTGGACGCCTTCTTTGAGACCGTTTCCGGCTTTACCACGACCGGCGCGAGCGTGATCGCCGATGTGGAGGCGCTGCCGGTGAGCCTTTTGTACTGGCGCAGCTTTACGGTATGGCTCGGCGGTATGGGCGTGCTTGTGTTCGTGCTGGCCGTGAGCCCGATGGCGAACGGTGACAGCGGTGACGCGCTGCATCTTCTGCGCGCGGAATCGCCGGGCGTGAACGTAGGAAAACTCGTGCCGCGGATGCGCCGCAGCACGACGATCCTCTATCTTATCTATATCGGCCTCACGGTTTTGATGTTCGTGCTGCTCATTTTTGATATGCCGTTCTTCGATGCGCTCACCACGGCGTTCGCCACGGCGGGCACGGGCGGCTTCTCGATCCGCAACGCCGGAATAAGCGTGTACAGCGCCTATTCACAGACGGTCATCACCGTTTTTATGATCCTCTTTTCCATAAACTTCACGCTCTACTATCTCTTGCTGATCGGCAAGCTCCGGCAGGCGCTGCGCAGCGAGGAGATGTGGGTATTCCTCGGCATTCTCGCCGCCGTTTCGCTCGCCGTTGCTGTGAACATTCTGCCGCTCTTCAGCGGCTTTGGCGAGGCATTCCGCCACGCCATATTCACCGCCGCGTCCGTGATGAGCACCTCGGGCTTTGCTATCTCGGATTTCAACCTTTGGCCGTGGCTTTCCAAAACGCTGCTTGTTGTGCTGATGTTCGTCGGCGCGTGCGCCGGTTCGACCGGCGGCGGCATCAAGATCGTGCGCATCGTGATCGGCGCGAAGCTTGCCCGCCGGGGCGTGCAGCGCGCCATCCACCCGCAGCAGGTCAAATGCGTCCACATCGACGGCGAGCCGCTCGACGAGGACACCTGCAGCTCCGTTTCCGCGTTTCTGCTCGTGTACGCGCTGCTCTTTGTGCTGCTTCTGGTCCTGCTCGCGCTGGAAGGGCTGGATTTCATCACAACGTTTTCCGCCGCGGCGAGCTGCTTTAATAACGTCGGCCCCGGTATGGAGCTCGTCGGACCGATGTCCAACTATACATGCTTCTCGTCTTTCGGCAAGGTGCTGCTCGCTTTTTCCATGCTCTTCGGCCGTCTGGAGCTCTATCCGATGCTTCTGCTGTTCATCCCCGCCGCGTGGCGCAAATAACGGAACCCGGCTGCCGTTCAAAAACGGCAGCCGGGTTTCTTTCATACAGCCGCTCAAAGGTTGCTGCTGCATCGATTTTGAATATGCTGTGATCAAGTGTTTTTCGTTTCGGTTTCCTTATCCGACGCTGCCGGGTATGCGCGTTTTTCCACATACGCCATCATGCGGTTATACAGCACCAGATAAAAAAGAATGGCGAGCATACCGCCGACCGCGCCCAAAAGCGCGTATGAGTCGCTGCCGCGCAGTTTCAGCGCGGTCCATATTATAATACCTATCCACGCCACAACGCACAGGACGATAGTTGAAATATGTTCATGCAGCCATTTCTTCCTAAAAAAGGCGATCTTTTCTTTCAGCGTAAATGTACTGCTGCTGAGCGCTGTAACAAGGTTGCTGTCGGCGGCTTTTTTGAAATCCTCCGCGGCAAGCCGTTCTCCGCTTATAAGCTCGTTGATGCTTACACCGAATTCTTCGGACAGCAGCGACAGCATTTCCACGTCGGGCATGTAGTTGCCGTTCTCCCAGCGGGAAACGGTCTTGTTGGTCACGCCGAGCTTTTCTCCGAGCTTTTCCTGCGTCAAACCCTTTTCTTTCCGCAGGGCGGCGATGAATTTTCCCATCTTTATTTGATCCATCCGGCTCACCTCAAAGAAAGTATAGCAGAATTTTTGTAAAATGTCCTCCCCACAAACAGCGAATGTGCTGTCTGAACAACGGAAACTGCAGCGGAGCACCGGTCAATGCGCCATGCTCGCGCGGGGCGGGGACTACAAAAAACCGTATGGCGGCGACGGGATGCAATAAGTCTTGCGCGACGGGCGGGGAACGTGTATAATGTTTTCCGTGAAAATAGGCGGCTTCTCTTCCGCAAAGGGTTGGGGAAGCGCCGCGACACGGGAGTTCACTATGAAAGTTACCTTTTTGGGCGCTACCCATGAAGTTACGGGCAGCTGCACACTCATCGAGTGCGGGAATAACCGCGGCCTTGTTGACTGCGGCATGGAGCAGGGGAAGGACATCTTTGAAAACCAGAAGCTGCCGGTGGCGGCGGGGGAGATCGACTTTGTCCTTTTGACCCATGCGCACATCGACCACTCCGGCAATCTGCCGCTGCTTTTCAAAAACGGGTTCGACGGCCCCATTTACGCCACACGCGAGACGTGCAATCTCTGCCGCATCATGCTGCGTGACTGCGCGCACATTCAGGAGAGCGAGGCCGAGTGGCGCAACCGCAAAAGCCGCCGCTCCGGCGGACCGGCGTATGAGCCGGTCTACACGCTCGACGACGCCGAGGCCGCCATCGCGCATCTGCGCCCGGTGAGCTATCACGAGCTGGTGCAGGTCGGCGAGCACTTCGCCGTCCGCTTCAGCGATGTGTGCCACCTGCTCGGCAGCGCCTGCATCGAGGTCTTTATGACCGAGAACGGCGTGGAGCGCAAGATGGTGTTCAGCGGCGATATCGGCAATCTTAACCAGCCCATCATCCGCAACGTGCCGGAAACGGTCGCGGACGCGGACTATGTTATGATCGAATCGACCTACGGCGACCGCCTGCACGACCGCCATGTCCCGCCGGTCAAGCTGCTGGCCGATTACATCCAGCGCACGCTCGACCGCGGCGGCAATCTCGTCATCCCGTCGTTCGCCGTCGGACGCACGCAGGAGATGCTCTACTATATCCGCGAGATCCGCGAGAAAAAGCTCGTCACCGGTCACGACGGCTTCCCTGTCTATGTAGACAGCCCCATGGCAAACGAGGCGACGGCGATCTATCTCCAGTGCGGCCACGAATGCTTCGACGAGGAGACCCGCGCTCTCGTGGACGCCGGAATCAACCCCATCTGGTCGGACGGCATCCGCATCTCCGTTTCGAGCGAGGACTCCAAGGCCATCAACGAAAACCCCGAGCCCAAGGTCATCCTCTCGGCGAGCGGCATGTGCGAGGCGGGACGCATCCGTCACCATCTCAAGCACAATCTCTGGCGGAAGGAGAGCACGGTGCTCTTTGTCGGCTATCAGGCGGAGGGAACGCTCGGCCGCAGGCTCTATGACGGCGAAAAGCATGTAAAGCTCTTCGGCGAGGATATCGAGGTCAACTGCGAGATCGGCTTCCTGCCCGGCAAGAGCGGCCATGCCGACCGCGACGGGCTCACCGCGTGGCTCGCGGGCTTTGAGAAAAAGCCGAAGCTCGTGTTCGTGAACCACGGCGAGGACGCTGTGACGGACGCGTTTGCCGGCTATCTGGAGACCGAGCACGGCTATAAGGCGTTCGCGCCCTACAGCGGCACGGTGTTCGATCTCGCCGAGGGGAAATTCCTCGTCTGTCCGAAGGGCGTGCCGGTCAAAAAGGCGGAGACCGCTTCGGGCGCCAAGGCGAGCGGGCTTTATCAAAAGCTCGTCGCCGCCGGAGAATCGCTCCTTTCTCTCATCCGCGCGAGCCGCGGCAAGCCGAACAAAACGCTCAAACACTTCCTTTCGGACGTGGAAGAGCTTCTCAAAAAATATCGCTGAACCGTACAAAGGGAGGAGAAACCCATGGACGAAAAAAAGATCGCGTACAAGCGCGTGCTGCTCAAGCTCTCCGGCGAAGCGCTCTCCGGCGATGCCGGAACGGGGCTGGACTTCAAGGTCATGGCCGAGGTCTGCGGCGTTGTCGCGCAGTGTGCAAAGCAGGGCGTTGAGGTCGGCATCGTTGTCGGCGGCGGCAATTTCTGGCGTGGTGTGAAAAACGGCGAGGGACGCATGGACCGCTGGAGAGCGGACTATATGGGCATGCTCGCCACGGTCATGAACTGTCTGGCACTGCAGGACGTGCTGCAGCAGCAGGGCGTGGAGGCTAAGGTGCTCACCGCCATGGAGATTCAGCACATCGGCGAGCCGTTCTCCGTGGAGAAGGCGGACGAATATCTCCGCTCCGGCAAGATCGTCGTGTTCGGCGGCGGCGTCGGCAGCCCGTTCTTCACGACCGACACGGGCGCGGTGCTGCGCGCGGCGCTCATCGGCGCGGACGCGGTACTGCTTGCCAAGAACGTAGACGGCGTTTACAGCGCCGACCCGAAGAAGGACCCCAACGCGGTTCGCTTCGACTCTCTCACATATGAGGAAGTGCTCGAAAAGCGTCTCGCGGTCATGGACAGCACGGCGACGTGCATTGCCATGGACAACCGCATCCCCATCAAGGTGTTCGCCCTGCGCGAACCGGAAAACATCCTGCGCGCCGCCCGCGGCGAGGCCGTCGGAACGCTGGTCCATTAAAAGAAAAACGAAAAAATAACACCGGGAGGATACACAAGATGGCAGAAATCAAAGAATTCAAAAACCGCATGATCAAAACGGCAGAGGTTCTCTCCGCCCAGTTCGACACCGTCCGCGCCGGCCGCGCCAACGCCGCCGTGCTCGATCAGATCGAGGTCGATTACTACGGCACTCCCACCCCCATCCGCCAGATCGCGTCCATTTCTAGCCCCGATGCGCGCACGCTACTCATCCAGCCGTGGGACGGCAGCACGCTCAAGCTCATCGAAAAGGCGATCCTCACCTCCGAGCTCGGCATCAACCCGCAGAACGACGGGCGCGTCATCCGTCTTGTGTTCCCGCAGCTCACCGAGGAGCGCCGCAAGGAGCTCGCCAAGCAGGTGCGCAAGTACGGCGAGGAAGCCAAGGTCGCTGTGCGCAACATCCGCCGCGACGCGATGGACAAGTTCAAGAAGGAACAGAAAAAGGGCGAGATCACCGAGGACGATCTGAAGGATCTCGAAAAGGACATGCAGAAGCTGACCGACGACTACACCAAGGAAGTCGATAAGCTCACCGCCGCCAAGGAAAAGGAACTCTTCGAAATCTGATGGCGGGCGCAACAGAAAAAAACGGCGCGGCGGGGGAGAAGCTCCCCCGCCACATCGCCATTATCATGGACGGCAACGGCCGCTGGGCGAAGAAGCGCGGGCTGCCGCGCAAGGCGGGACACGCCGTCGGCGCGGAGACATTCCGGCGCATTGCAACGTACTGCAAAAACCTCGGCATGGACTATCTCACGGTGTATGCTTTCTCCACGGAAAACTGGAAGCGCTCGGATGAGGAAGTCGGCGCGATCATGGGCCTTTTGGAAAACTACCTGCACGAATCCATTGAAAAGATGGAAAAGGACCGGATCCGCCTGAAAATTCTCGGCGATACGACGGCCCTTTCGCCCGCCATTCAGGGCTTGATCGATAAAACCGACGCAATCGCCGCGCGTCTGCCCGGCTGCTTTCAGGCGAACGTATGCCTGAACTACGGCGGACGCGACGAGATCGTCCGCGCCGTGAACCGCTTTGCCGCGGAGCATCCCGGTGAGACGATCACCGAGGCGGCGATGGCGGAGTATCTCGACACCGCCGGTATTCCCGACCCCGATCTCATAATCCGCACGGGCGGGGAATATCGTATATCGAATTTCCTCATGTGGGAGAGCGCTTACTCGGAGCTTTACTTCACCGATGTGCTCTGGCCGGATTTCTCAGAGAAAGACATTGACGAAGCCGTTGCGGAGTACCGGCACCGCGACCGTCGGTTCGGAGGAGTTAAAGCGTGAAAAAAAGAGTATTGACTGCGCTCGTGGGCATCCCCGTTCTTATCTTGGGCGCGTTTTTTGCGCCCATCTGGCTGTTCGGCGTGATCATTGCAATCATCTGCGGCTTTGTGGCATTTGAGCTTATGCGCTGCGCCATCGGGCAGGCGCCGAAGCGGCTGTATATTTCCTCCATCCTCTCCGCCGTGGCGATCGCCATTTTCGGCGGGCTCGATCTGCGCATGGCGGCGATCATTCTTTTGTTCCTCTTCTTCGTGCTCTCGTGCGAGATGATGGCGTGCTTTTCCACGCCGCGCAAGATCAGCATGGAAATGGTCGCCATCTCGATGCTCGCGGGCGGCGTGCTGCCGATGATGCTCTCTACGCTCCTTCGCATCGCGCAGTTTGAAACGACGATCTCCATTCCGGAGCTGCTGAATGGCAACTCCACGCTCGTTCGCATCACGCATGACGGGATCGTCGGGCGCGTGCGCGCGTTTCTGCCGTTCGTCGTCGCCTTCGGGAGCGACGCGGGCGCATACTTCTGCGGCCGTGCGTTCGGCAAAAAGCAGCTCGCCCCGGCCATCTCCCCGCATAAGACCGTCGCCGGAGGCATCGGCGGCGCGGTGTGCGGAGCCGCGATGGCGCTGCTGTACGGCGTCATCGTCCGCGCGTACGGCCTGAGCGCCAATCTCGTCTCGCTCGCGGCGTTTGGTCTTGTCGGCAGCGTTGTGGCGCAGCTCGGCGATCTGACGTTTTCGGCGTTCAAGCGCCAGTACGGCATCAAGGATTACGGCAATATCCTCCCCGGTCACGGCGGCATGCTCGACCGGTTTGACAGTATGTACTATCTCGCGCCGCTCACGGAGCTGTGGATGCTGCTCCTGCCCGCGATTTCGGCATAAGGACGGATCATTTTATGGTGAAAGCAATTTCCATTTTAGGCTCCACGGGCTCCATCGGACGGCAGACTGCTCAGGCAGCCGGCCGTCTTGGTATTCCCGTGCTCGCGCTCGCGGCGCGGCGGGATGTGGACCGGCTCGAGGAGCAGGCGCGGCAGTTCCGCCCGAAGTATATCTCCGTGATGGACTCCGCCGCGGCAAAGGAGCTCCGGGCGCGCCTTTCAGACACGGATATCGAGATCGGCGAAGGGGAGGAGTCCCTTGTCGCCGCCGCCACGGTCGAAGGGGCGGACTGTGTCGTGACCGGCATTTCCGGCAGCGTGGGTCTTCGCCCGACGCTCGCCGCCATTCATCAGAAACGCCGCATCGCGCTCGCAAACAAGGAAACGCTCGTGTGCGCGGGCGAGATCGTCATGGCGGAGGCGGCGCTCTGCGGCGCGGAGATCCTCCCGGTCGATTCCGAGCACTCGGCGATCTTCCAGTCCATGGCGGGACGCGATAAGAGCGAGCTCCGGCGCATTCTTCTCACCGGCTCCGGCGGGCCGTTCCGCGGCTGGACACTCGAGCAGACGCGCGACGTCACGCCCGAGCGCGCCGTGCGCCATCCGAACTGGAGCATGGGCGCGAAGATCAGCATCGACAGCGCCACGATGATGAACAAGGGCCTGGAATTTATCGAGGCCATGCATCTTTTCGCCGTGACGCCCGATCAGATCAAAGTCATCATCCACCCGGAGAGCGCCATTCACTCCATGGTGGAGCTGCTCGACGGCACGGTCATCGCGCAGCTCGGCGTGCCGGATATGGGGCTTCCCATCCAGTACGCGCTCACATATCCCGAGCGGCGCGAGTCGGCGGCGAAGCCGATGGATTTCGCCGCGCTCGGTTCCATGCATTTTGAAGATCCCGATCTGGAGAAGCTGCCGTGCCTCCGCCTTGCGATGGAGTGCGCGAGAGCGCGCGGCACGGCGCCGTGCGTCATGTCGGCCGCCAACGAGATCGCGGTAGGGGCGTTTTTGGGACACCGGATCGGGTATAATGATATCTACCGTCTGGTGGCTTCGGCTGTGGAGCGCGCGGAGTTTATCGCGCAGCCCACGCTCGAGGAAATTCTGGCATCGGATGCGGAAGCGCGCGAGCTTGTCCGCAGGGAGATCGGCTGAGTATGTACATTGTTCTTGCAATTCTCGCATTTGGCATTCTGATATTTGTCCACGAGCTGGGCCATTTTCTTGTGGCGAAGGCGTGCGGCGTGAAGGTGACGGAGTTTTCCATGGGCATGGGCCCGCAGCTTCTGCATAAGCAGAAGGGGGAAACGGTCTATTCGCTCCGCGCCCTTCCCATCGGCGGCTTCTGCGCCATGGAGGGGGAGGAGAAAGCCTCGGACGATCCGAGAGCGTTCAATAACCAGAGCGTCTGGCACCGCCTTCTCATTCTCGTCGCGGGCGCGGCGATGAATTTCCTGCTCGGTCTCGTGCTCGTCATCATCCTCTATGCCGGCGCGGGCGGCTTCAACAGCCCCGTCATCGCCGGCTTCGCCGACGGCTGCCCGTATGAGGGCACGCTGCAAGCCGGCGACGAGATCCGCCGCGTGAACGGCGAGCGGATCTTCTTTACCGGCAACTTCATTCAATACGCCTCCGCCGACGAGGACGGGGATCTTGATCTCGTCATACTCCGCGACGGAAAGCGGATCGAACTCGATAACTACCACATGGTGCCCGTGGACTATGAGGTGAACGGGCAGACCGTGAAAAAATACGGCGTCAACTTCACGATCGCCGCGCCCACGGTCGGAAATGTGCTGAAATACTCCTTCTACAACTGTCTGGACTTCGTGCGCATGGTGCGCGCGGGACTTGTGCAGCTCTTCACCGGACAGGCGTCCATGTCGGATATGACCGGCGTCGTCGGCATGGTGGACATCATCAACGAGACCGGGCAGAGCGCGCAGTCCACATCGGAGGGCATTGCGAACGTCGTGTTCCTCGTGGCGTTCATCGCCGTGAACCTTGCGGTGATGAATCTTCTGCCGCTCCCGGCGCTTGACGGCGGCCATATCCTGACGCTCCTTTTGAGCGCGCTCTTTGAGAAGATCACCGGGAAAAAGCCCGACCCGCGCATTGAAGGATATATCCATTACATCTGTCTGCTGCTCCTGCTCGGGCTGATGGTGCTTTTGATGTACAACGATATTGTGAGGATCATTCGCCGATGAACAGAAAGATCACGAAAACCATCCGTGTCCGCGGCGTGCCCATCGGCGGCGGGAATCCCATTCCCGTGCAGTCGATGACGAACACGCACACGGACGATGTCGCCGCCACGCTCGCGCAGCTCCGGCGGCTGGAAGCCGCAGGCTGCGAGATCGTGCGTCTTGCCGTGCCCAACCAGCTCGCCGCGCGCGCCCTGCCGGACATCCGGCGCGGCACCGATCTGCCGCTCGTGGCGGACATCCATTTTGATTACCGGCTCGCGCTGGCCGCGGTGGAGGCGGGCTTTGATAAGATCCGCATCAACCCCGGCAACATCGGCTCTCCGGAGCGGGTGCGTATGGTGGCGGACGCCTGCCGCGAGCGGGGCGTCCCCATCCGCGTCGGCGTGAATTCCGGCTCGGTGGAAAAGGGACTGCTCGAAAAATACGGCCTGTGCGCCAGATCCCTCTGCGAGAGCGCGCTCGGTCATGTAAAGCTCCTGGAGGACTGCGGCTTTGAGAATATCTGCATCAGCGTCAAGGCGAGCGACGTTGCCATGACCGTGGAGGCCAACCGCCTGCTCTCGACGCTGTGCGATTATCCGCTGCACATCGGCGTAACGGAGGCCGGAACGAAGGAGCGCGGCATTTTGAAATCCGCTGCGGGCATCGGCTCTCTGCTGCTCGACGGCATCGGCGATACGATCCGCATCTCCCTCACCGACGCGCCAGAGGAAGAGGCGCACGCAGGCGGGGAGCTTCTGCGCGCGCTGGGACTGCGGTCTGGCGTGCAGTTTGTTTCCTGCCCCTCGTGCGGGCGGACGGAGTACGATCTCATCGGCACAGCAAAGACGGTCGAGGCACGGCTGCGCGATAAGCCGTGGAACATTACGGTCGCCGTGATGGGCTGCGTTGTGAACGGCCCGGGCGAGGCGTCCCACGCCGATTACGGCATCGCCGGCGGCAAGAGCGAGGGCGTCATCTTCAAGCACGGCGAGCCGGTGGCGCGCGTCGCCTCGGACAAGCTCGCAGACGCGCTCGTGGAACTTATTGAAAGAGAGAACAAGTAATTCATGACACAGGAAGTAAAATTTCTGGATATGTTCGGCTGCTGCGCCTCCCTGCGGGACAAGTGCGGCGGGCTGGAGCTGGCAAAGGTGCAGAATGTCCTTGTCTCGCGCGAGAAGCGGACGATGGACATTGCCGCCGGCTTTGCCGCGCCCGGCACGCCCTCCGATATCGCCATGCTCGAATGGCGCATCGCGGCGGAATACGGGTTTACGCGGGTGAAGATCACCGGCAATACGCCCGCGGCGGCTCCGGCGGAGAAAAAGGCCGCGCCGCCGAAAAAGGAAGCAAAGCCCGCGCCGAAAAAAGCGGAGAGCGGTGAGGTCCTCTTCGGCAAGCTGCCGAAGGACAACCACAGAACGGATATCTCCGAGCTTACGCTGCAGTCCGGCACGGTGAGCGTGACGGGCAAGGTCTTTGCCGCGGACAGCCGGAAAATACAGAAAACGAACGCTGCGGTGCTGAGCTTCGATATGACGGACTATACCGGCAGCATCCACGTTTCCAAGTACATCCGTCAGGGCGACGATCAGTCGATCCTCGATAAGATCCGCGTCGGCGACTATCTCACGGTGCGCGGCGACGTGATCTTCAATCGCTACGATAACGACATGGCGATCGATGTCGCCGCCATCGCGAAGGAAACCGCCCCGCAGCGGCAGGACACCGCCGAAGGGGACAAGCGCGTGGAGCTCCATCTCCACACGCGCTACTCCACGCTTGACGCGCTCACCGACCCGACCGCCGCGGTGAAAACGGCGGCCCGCTGGGGCCACCGCGCCATCGCCGTGACAGACCACGGCGTCGCGCAGGCGTTCCCGGAATTCTGGCACGCGGGGGCCAAGTGCGGCATCAAGGTCATTTACGGCGTGGAGGGGTACTATATCAACGATGTGGACGACCTTCTCGCCGTCCACGGGGAGAGCGATCTCCCGCTCGATACCGATTTTGTCGGCTTTGATATCGAAACGACCGGCCTGGACAGCCACATTCACCGCATCACCGAGATCGGCGCGGTGCGCGTGGAAAATGGCGTCGTGACGAAGAGCTTTCAAACGTTCGTCGATCCCGGCATGCCCATCCCGCCGGAGATCGTGCAGCTCACCGGCATCACCGACCGCGATGTGTACGGCGCGCCGGGCGAGGCGGAGGCCGTGCGCGCGTTTCTGGACTTTGCTGGCGATCTCCCGCTCGTGGCGCACAACGCCGCCTTTGATATCGGCTTCATCACCGCCGCGGCAAAGCGCAGCGGCCTTGCGTTTGACCCCGTATACATCGATACGCTCCCCATCGCGCAGGCGCTTTTGAAGCAGCTCAAAAAATTCAAGCTCGACATCATCTCCAACGCGCTGGGCCTGCCGGACTTTAACCACCACCGCGCGAGTGACGATGCCGCCGTGTGCGCCCGCATCTTCACAACCCTCCGCCCGCGGCTCGCGGACAAGGGCGCAGAAACGCTCTCGGATGCCGGAGCGCTCGTGGCGGAGCTGCGCAAAAACGACGCCCGCCGCCCGCGTCACATCACGCTGCTCGTGCAGAACAAGGTGGGACTGAAAAATCTCTACGAGCTCATCTCCAAATCGCATCTGGAGCACTTCAAGAAAAGCCCCATCATCCCGAAGAGCCTTCTGATGCAGTACCGCGATGGCATTCTTATCGGCTCGGCGTGCGAGGCGGGCGAAATCTTCGACGCCGTCGTGCGCAACCGGAGCGATGCCGAGCTTGACCGGCTCGCAGCGTTCTACGATTATTTTGAAATTCAGCCGCTGTGCAACAACCACTTCCTCATCAACGACGGCAAAGCGCGCGACGAGGAGGACCTGCGCGAATTCAACCGCCGCGTCCTCGCGCTGGGCCGGCGGCTCGGAAAGCTCGTCGTTGCTACCGGCGACGTGCATTTCCTCGAACCGGAGGATGAAATTTACCGCCATATCCTTATGGCGTCGCGCAAGTTCCCAGACGCGGACAAGCCTCTGCCGCTTTATTTCAAAACGACCGACGAAATGCTCAAGGAGTTCTCGTATCTCGGCGAGGCGGACTGCCTCGATGTCGTCGTCACCGCGCCGAACGCCATTGCCGACAGCGTGGAGAGCTTTGAGCTGCTGCCGAAGGACCTGTTCCCGCCGTCTATTCCGCACGCGGCGGAGGATCTTGAGCGCATGGTCTGGGATAAGACCCACGAGCTTTACGGCGAAAACCCGCCCGAGCTCGTCACAACGCGCATCAAAGAAGAGCTGGACGCCATTCTCGGCCGTCACTACGAGGTCATTTACATGTCCGCGCAGAAGCTCGTGCAGAACTCGCTCGAGCACGGCTACCTTGTCGGCAGCCGCGGAAGCGTCGGTTCCTCCATGGTGGCGTACATGTCCGGCATCACGGAAGTAAACTCCCTCCCGCCGCACTACCGCTGCCCCAAATGCAAATTTACCGACTTTGAAAACGTGTTCATGCCGAACGGCGATAAGTACGGCTGCGGCGCGGACATGCCGGACCGCATCTGTCCCGTGTGCGGCGCGAAGCTCGCCAAGGACGGGTTTGATATCCCGTTTGAGACGTTCCTCGGCTTCGGCGGCGACAAGGTCCCCGATATCGATCTGAACTTCTCCGGCGAATATCAGGCGAACGCCCACAAATACACCGAAGAGCTCTTCGGCCGCGACCACGTGTTCCGCGCCGGTACGATCGGCACTCTTGCGGAAAAGACGGCCTACGGCTATGTGAAAAAGTATCTCGAAGAGCGCGGCATGACCGTCTCCAAGGCGGAGGAAAACCGTCTCGCGGCGGGCTGCGTCGGCGTAAAGCGCACGACAGGCCAGCACCCCGGCGGCCTCGTCATCATCCCGCAGGATAAGGACGTTACGGACTTCTGCCCCGTGCAGCACCCCGCGGACGACGCGACCGGCGGCATCATCACCACGCACTTTGAATATCACAGCATGGAAGCAAACCTCTTAAAGCTCGACGAGCTCGGCCACGATGACCCGACGATGATCCGCATGCTCGAGGACGCCACCGGCGTCAATGCCCGCGAGATCCCGCTCGACGATCCGGAGACCATGCGTATCTTCACTTCGCCCGAGCCGCTCGGCGTCCCGGACGGCGACCCGATCGTCGGCCATACCGGTACGATCGGCGTGCCGGAGTTCGGCACGGCGTTCACGCGCCAGATGCTCGTGGACACGCAGCCGCACGAGTTTGCCACGCTCGTCCGTCTGTCGGGCTTCTCGCACGGCACGGACGTGTGGGCCGGCAACATCCACGACATCGTCGTCAACGGCATCGCGCCGACCGACAAATGCGTCGGCTGCCGAGACGACATCATGCTCTATCTCATCGACATGGGCATGGAGCCGAAGCGCGCGTTCAAATTCATGGAGGCTGTGCGTAAGGGCGCTATTCACAAGGGCAAGCCGTGGCCGGACGGCATCGTGGAAGAGATGCAGCAGCTCGGCGTGCCGGAGTGGTGGATCGAATCCTGCCGGAAGATCCAGTATCTGTTCCCAAAGGCGCACGCCGTCGCGTATGTCACGATGGCGTTCCGCATCGCGTGGTTCAAGGTGCACGAGCCGCTCGCGTACTACAGCGCGTATTTCTACCGCCGCAGCCAGAAGGACGGCTTTGACGCCGAGAGCATGCTGCAGGGCATCGACAAATGCCTTGCGAAGATCAACGCCATCCGCCGCAACCCGAACGCGACGGCGAAGGAAGAGGATCTTCTCACCACGCTCGAGGCGGTGTACGAATTCTACCGGCGCGGCTTTACCTTTGCGCCCATCGATATCTACAAATCCGATTCCTACAAATTCCTCATTGAGGACGGCTGCCTGCGCCCGCCGTTCGTGGCCATCTCCGGTCTCGGCGGCTCGGCGGCGGAGGATCTGAAGCGCGCGCAGGATTCCGGCGCGAAGTTCGTCTCCATCGACGACATTTCCGACGCCTGCCCCAAGGTGAGTACCGCCCACCTGGACATGCTGCGAAAGCTCGGCGCGCTCGGCGATCTGCCGGAAACGCGGCAGGTGAGCCTCTTTGACGCCTTCGGCGAAATGTAAAGGAGAGATAGAAGAATGAAACTGATGATCGCGTCCGACCTGCACGGCTCGGCGTACTATACGCAGGCGCTGCTGCGCCGCATGGAGGACGAAAAGCCCGCAAAGCTCGTCCTGCTCGGCGACATCCTCTACCACGGCCCGCGCAATGCTCTCCCGCGCGATTACGACACGAAAGCGTGCGCCGCCATGCTCAACGCGCTCGAAAAAGCGCCGCTTTGCATCCGCGGCAACTGCGACGGGGAAGTGGACCAGATGGTATTGAATTTCCCCGTGCTCGCGGACTTCGCCGCCGTGTTTGCGGACGGGTATACCCTCTATCTCACGCACGGCCACCATCTCGACGAGGCGTCCAAAGCCGCCGCCCCCGGCGACATCGTGCTCTACGGACATACCCATGTCCCGGCGTTCGAGCAGAAGAACGGGAATTATTATGTAAACCCCGGCTCCGTATCCATTCCCAAGGAAGGAAGCCGCCACAGCTATATGCTCTGGGAAAACGGCGTTTTCACATGGAAGGATGTGGAGACCGGCGAGATCTGGCGCACGGAGCGCATAGAGAAGTGAGCGGCGCGCCGGAGGCGGTGCGTGCGCGGCTCCTTGCGCTGCAAGACGAGAAAAACGCGCCCTTCATGGCAAAGCTCGTCCCGACGCTCCCGCCGGAGAGCGTTCTTGGCGTGCGTATGCCGGATTGCCGCTCGCTTGCCCGAGAGCTTTGCCGGGAACCCGACATCGTCCTCTTTCTCGCCGATCTGCCGCACCGGTATTTGGACGAGAACAACCTCCACGCGCTGATTTTGAACGAGGAAAAGGACTATGCCGCCGCCGTCGCCGCGCTCGACGCCTTTCTTCCGTATGTGGACAACTGGGCGACCTGCGACGCGCTGCGCCCGAAGGCATTCAAAAAGCACCCTCCGGATTTGCCGGACGAGTGCCGCCGCCGGATAAAAAGCGGCGAGACCTATGCCGTCCGCTTCGGCATCGAAATGCTTATGACGCACTATCTCGACGCGGATTTCTGCCCGGAATATCTCGAAGAAGTTTCCATAATTAAAAGCGAAGAATATTATGTAAACATGATGATCGCCTGGTACTTCGCCACGGCCCTCGCCAAGCAGTACGAGGCGGCGGTTCCGTACATCGAGCAGCGCCGCCTCGCCCCATGGACGCACAACAAAACCATCCGCAAGGCGATAGAAAGCTATCGTATCACCGACGAGCAGAAGGCCTATCTCCGAACGCTCACCATATGAGAATAACAAACGCCCGAAAGAGCAAAACTCTTTCGGGCGTTTCCATAGTTCGGTTGCAAAATCTGCCGGAATAGCGTATAGTAAAAATAAAATCGCGAGCGCAAAAGGGCGCCCTTTTGCATTCCCTGCAAAGCAGGGAATGATACCCTTTAATGACAGGGAATAGAGGTGCGCTTCTTCCGCTTCCGAAACGACACGAAAGGCAGGAAACGCGGTGGAAAAGCGGATCGACCTTGAAGCCTATCCCGTCCGGCCGGTGCTGGAGCGGCTGCTGCAGGACAAGACCACAAAACGAAATATTCTCTTTGCCACCGACGCTTACCGCGAAAACGGGGAAGAATTCGCGGAAACTGCGGAGATCACCGCTGGAAAGCTGCTTGGCTGGCACAGACTGCGCATACAGCCCCGTGTGGAAAAGGCTGCCGCGGAGCAGCTTGCCCGCACGCGCAAGAAGGCGGAGGTCTTCACCCCTTCGTGGGTCGTAAATAAAATGAACAACTACGCCGATGCCGACTGGTTTGGCCGGACGGACGTGTTCAATACCGAAAATGGAATCTCATGGACGGCGACGGCTGGACCCATTGTTTTTGACGGTAAGAAGACATGGAAGCAGTATGTCGATACCCGCCGGATCGAGATCACCTGCGGAGAAGCGCCGTACATCGTTTCACGCTACGACGCTGCCACGGGCGAGATCATCCCGCTCGAAGAACGCATCGGCTTTCTTGACCGCAAGCTGCGCGTAGTGAACGAAAACGCTGCCGACGATGACGAATGGCTGCGCTGGGCGCTGCGCGCGCTGCAAAGCTCTTACGGCTTTGAATTTCAGGGCGATAACCTGCTGCTCGGCCGCGTCAATGTTCTGATGACGTTTGCCGAGTATTACGAAGCGCGTTTCCGTCGCTGTGCAGAAGAGAAACTTCTGCACAGAGCGGTTAACATAATTTCTTGGAACCTCTGGCAGATGGATGGCCTGACGGGGACGATCCCCTACAGCGCACCGAAGCCGCAGATAATTCAATATTGTTTTTTTGACCCGCCGGATGAGATCGAAAGTTTATCATTTCAACCAGCTTGCCTCCTGATGAACTGGAGGCGAAAACAGAGCGTGTCCTATGACACGATCCGAGGGGAGAAAAGACGTATGAAATGGGACTTTGCGATCGGAAACCCGGCATATCAGGATCAGACGTTAGGAGAGAACAAAGGCTTTGCTCCGCCGGTATATGACAAGTTTCTGGATGTGGCCTTTGAGATCGCGGATAAAGTGGAGATGATCCATCCGGCCCGCTTTCTCTTCAATGCAGGCAGTACGCCAAAAGCTTGGAACGAGAAAATGCTGAACGACCCGCATTTTAAGGTTTTGGAGTATGAAGAGGACGCTTCAAAGGTATTTGCTAATACGGATATCAAGGGCGGAGTCGCGATTACGTACTATGATGAAACAAAGTGTTTTGGAGAAATCAAAGTTTTTACAAAGTATCCTGAATTAAACTCCATCATGAAAAAGGCTGGCGTTGACTCCGAAGATGAGAGCTTGATGAGCATTATTTACTTACAGAACAAATTTGATTTACAGGCACTTTATAGAGATTTTCCTCAAATGAAAGAATTGATTGGCAGCGATGGACAGGATAAAAGATTCAGAAATAATATTTTTGAAAAAATTAGTGTTTTTTCGGAGAATAAATCGGATGATAGCGATATCTCAGTATTAGGCGTTATTAAGAATAAACGAGTCTGGAGATTTATACCTCAAAAGTATATCGAGAAGTCACACGAAAATGTTTTCTCTTGGAAGGTGCTGGTTGCGAGAGTAAACGGAGCGGGGGCAATTGATGAGGTGCTGAGCAATCCGCTCGTTTTAGGGCCGCAAACAGGTTTTACACAAACATTTATCAGCGTAGGCTCGTTTGACAAAAAGGCAACAGCTGATAATGCTTTAAAATATATAAAATCAAAGTTCGCAAGAGCTCTTTTACATGTCTTGAAAGTCACTCAAGATAATAACCGCGAGTCATGTCGATATGTCCCCCTCCAAGATTTCACCACCAACTCCGATATCAACTGGAACACCTCCATTGCCAACATCGACAAACAGCTTTACAAAAAGTACGGCCTTTCGCAAGTACGGCCTTTCGCCGGAAGAGATCGACTTCATTGAAACGCATGTGAAGGAGATGACGTAATGGGGATCTCTCTCAATACTGCCCGCCGCGCTTTTCCGATGATCTATGCCTATTCCACGCCGCAGATCGCCGCGCACAACGGCTGGACGAAGATCGGCTATACCGAAGAGCAGGACGTGGAAACGCGCATCCGCCAGCAGACCCATACCTCCGATACCGAGACGAAGCTCGAATGGAAGGGCGCGGCCATTTTTGATGACGGCTCCGGCGAGCGCTTCACGGATAAGGATTTCCATGCCTATCTGCGTAAGTCCGGCGTAGAAAACAAGAAAAAGACCGAGTGGTTCCATGTTGACGGCCCGGCCGGACGGAGCAAATTTTACGATTTCCGCGCCGACCGCGGCGTATTGAAAGCGCTGGACGTGATCCCCTACGAGCTGCGTACCGAGCAGGCGGATGCCGTAGACCGGACGGCGAAATACTATGCCGCGCATGGCGGCGAATTTCTCTGGAACGCCAAGCCCCGCTTCGGCAAAACGCTTTCGGTATACGATTTCTGCAAAAGGGTGGGGGCGGAGAAAGTTCTTATCGTTACGAACCGCCCCGCCATTGCCAACTCGTGGTACTCGGACTATGTGCAGTTCATGGGCGAGCCGTCCGGATTCAAGTTCGTCAGCGAAACCGATTCCCTGCGCGGGAAGCCGTATGTCCTCACGCGGAGCGAATATGTTGAATATGTACGCACGCACCTGTCCGGCGCTCTCGGCTGCATCGAATTTTTAAGTCTGCAGGATCTCAAGGGCTCGATCTATTTCGGCGGCAGCTTTGATAAACTGAAAGAAGTCCGCGATATGGACTGGGATATCCTTGTCATCGACGAAGCGCACGAAGGCGTGGACACGCTCAAAACGGATACCGCCTTTGACCATATCAAACGTGCCTTTACGCTGCATCTTTCCGGTACGCCGTTCAAGGCGCTTGCGAACGATAAATTTCCCGCCGGGGCAATCTTCAACTGGACATACGCCGATGAACAGAAGGCAAAGCGAAACTGGAACAGCGAGAGCGGAGAGGGAAATCCCTATGCCAACCTGCCGCGGCTGAATCTCTATACCTATCAAATGTCCGAGATCGTGCGCGACGAACTGAGCCGCGGCATTGAGATCGACGGGGAGAGCGAAGAATACGCCTTTGACTTAAACGAGTTCTTTGAAACGAAAAACGGCCGGTTTGTCCACGAATCAAGCGTCGGAAAGTTTCTCGACGCGCTCACGACGCAGACCAAGTTCCCATTCTCTACGCCGGAGCTGCGAAAGGAACTCAAACATACGTTCTGGCTTTTGAACCGCGTAGACAGCGCCAAGGCGCTTGCGCGGAAGCTGGAAGAGCATCCGGTGTTTTCGGAATACAAGATCGTTCTGGCCGCCGGAGACGGCAAACTGGACGACAGCGAGGCGACGCAGAAGTCGTTTGATAAGGTGCGCGAGGCGATCACCGGATACGAAAAGACGATCACGCTTTCGGTCGGCCAGCTCACGACAGGCGTTACGATCCCGGAGTGGACGGCTGTGCTTATGCTCAGCAACGTGAAGAGCCCTGCACTCTATATGCAGGCGGCGTTTCGCGCGCAGAACCCGTGCCTGTTCCGGGAAGACGGCAAATTTTTCCGCAAGGAAAACGCGTATGTCTTTGACTTTGACCCGGCAAGAACTCTGACCATTTTTGAGGAATTTGCCAACGATCTTTCCTCCGATACCGCCAGCGGAAAAGGGGATACGGATACGCGCAAACAGCATGTGCGTGAGCTGCTGAACTTTTTCCCGGTCATCGGCGAGGACGAACAGGGCGAGATGGTCGAGCTGGACGCGGAAAAGGTGCTGTCCATCCCGCGGAAGATCCGCTCGCAGGAGGTCGTGCGCCGCGGCTTTATGTCCAACTATCTCTTCCAGAATATCAGCGGCATTTTCAGCGCCCCGCAGGAAGTTATCGATATCATCTCAAAATTCACGCCGCTGGAGGAGCCGAAACCAAAGCCGATACCCGTTACACCGGAAACGGGTGAGAGACTGAATATCGACCCGGAAACGGGCGAGGTGTCGATCCCGCCGGAGCAGATCATCGGCACAGCCTCGGAGATTTTCGGAGAGAAGATCTATGCGCCTGTGGAGGACGGGACACTGGATGCGCAGATCCGGGACGCTCTGCAAAGCGCGGCGTCCGAAGCGCCGGAAGAAATGCGCAGCGCGTTTGACGCTCTGAAAGATCGCTTCAAAGAAGATACCGTAAAAGGCATTATCGACCTTGCACAGGAAAAGTATCAGGGGAACATGAGAGCCTCCGACGCCAAGTCCATGGCAAAAGGGCTGCGAGATCAGTTTGACCGGACAGCCGAAAAGACCTACGGCAATTATCAAATCGAGCAGAAGATCGCCGAAAACACGCGGCAGGAGGATCTGCGCGCCCGTTTTGAGACCGGAAAAAGCGAAGCAGAGATCGAAGCAGAGTACGAAAAGAAAACACAGGCTCTGCAGGATAAGCTGCAGAGCGAGTTTGCCGGTGCGGTAAAGGAGTTTATCGAGACATCAACGCATTCTGTCGTGGAGACGGTAGAAAAGAAAAAACGCGAACGCGAAAAAGCCGGGATTGAGGATGCTGTCCGCGATCATCTGCGCGGCTTTTCCCGCACGATCCCATCCTTCCTGATGGCATACGGCGACGAGAACGTTACGCTGGCAACGTTTGACAGCGTTATCCCCGATGAAGTATTCCTGGAAGTGACGAGCATCACGCTGGAACAGTTCCGCTTCCTGCGCGACGGCGGAACGTATACAGACTCGGAGACGGGAGAAGAAAAACCATTTGCCGGCAATCTCTTCGATCCGGTCGTATTTGATGATTCGGTGAAGGAGTTTCTTCGGCTGCGGAAAAAACTGTCCGATTATTTTGACGAGAAAAAAACGGAGGATATTTTCGATTATATCCCGCCGCAGAAAACGAACCAGATCTTCACGCCGAAGGCGGTTGTCAAAAAGATGGCGGATATGCTGGAAGCGGAAAACCCCGGATGTTACGATGATCCGGATAAAACGTTCATCGATCTCTACATGAAATCGGGCCTGTATATTACCGAGATCGTGAAGCGGCTTTTCCGGAGTGAGCGCATGAAAGAACGTTTCCCCGGCGAGGATGAGCGCCTGCGGCATATCTTTGAAAAGCAGGTATACGGTCTTGCACCGACGGAGATCATATACCGCATAGCTCTTTCCTATATTCTCGGTTTTGACGAGGATAGAAAGATTGTTCGCCACAATTTCCGGCGGCTGGATGCTCTGCCTTACGCAAAGGCGGGGACACTTGCCGATAAACTGGACGAAGTATTTCCGTGAAAAAGGTCCGGGAGTCTCTGATTTCTCAGAGACTCCCGGGCTTTATCTTTTATCGATTCGGGCTTGCCAGATACCCCTCGAGCAGGAGGGTTGCCGCTACCGCGTCTACATTGGCGCGGTGCTTTTTTTCTTTTTTTCCGGCGGCGTGGAGGATGGCGTGCGCCTCAATGGTGCTGCGCCGCTCGTCCCAGAGTATGACCGGCAGGCCGGAGGCCTCCTCCAACAATGCCTTGAACTGCCGCGCCTTTTCCGCGCGCGGGCCCTCCGTGCCGTCCATGTTCTTCGGCAGGCCGAGCACGAACTTTTCGGCGTCGCGCTCGCGGGCGAAAAAGGCGAGCCGCTGCGCGAGCTTTTCGGCGTTCCATTCCTGAATGGTGAGCGCTTCTCCCGCAAGCGTGCCGGTGAGATCGGACACCGCAACGCCGGTGCGGGCGTCGCCGTAGTCTATGGCGATGATCCGTTTCATGGCAGGACCTCCTGTATATGTCTTTTTCCTTACTATACCACACCGCAGCGCCCCGGCGCAATGCCCTCTCCGTTCGACTGCTTTTGCAGGGCGCTTCTGCTATGCTCTTACCCGAAAAAACATTTCCCGCGGTTTTCCGTGGGGAAGGGAGGAAAGAGCATGAAGCGCCGGATCGCCTGTTTCGCCGTATGTCTGCTTGCGGTTCTGCTGCCGCTGCGCGCGCTGGCTGCGGAGGAGACCGCCGCCGTACAGACGCGCGCCGGGGACTGGACGCCCTCACGCAGCGCCATGCCGGGCGAAGAACTGCATTTCCGCGCCACGCTCACGCTGCGTACCGGCGAGAGCTGGACGGTACGCAGCGTGTTTTCCCCCGGCGTCGAGTTTCTCGCGCTCACGGCGGTCCGCGCCGACGGAGAGAGCGTCAACGCCTCGTACTATACGCTCGTCACCGGCGCGCGCTCGAAAGAGAGCGCCTTTGCGCTCCATCTCGCGGCGCGCTTTTCCGCGCGGGAGAGCGTCTGTCTGACGGTCGAGTGGACGGCGCGGCTGGACGACGGCTGCGTCACCGGCGCGGAAGGGAACCGCGTATTTCTCACTGCGGTGAGCGAGAGCGGCCAGACCGCAGCGAGCGGCAGCGCGGCGGTTTTCGCCTACGGCTTTTCCGCTTTCCGCGGTGTGCGCTTTGCCGATGCGCGCGTGGCGGATCATCCGCTGCCGTCCGCCTGCTTCCGGCTCTATTATGACGCCGCGGCGCGCGAGCCGGTGGCGTTCCGGGAGAACGGGGGCGCGTATCTCGCGTGCGCGCTCGGCTGCGGCCACACGCGCCATACCTACATCCTGCGCACCGCGGAGGACGGGTACGTCCGCATGGCGGGACTTCCCGCCGGAACGTATTATTTGCAGGAGTCGCGCCCGCCGTCCGGGTACGGCTGCGCCGCCGACATGCTGCGCGTGACGCTCACGGAGGACGGAGCGCTGGAAACCGACGCGTCCGAAGCGACCGGCAGCACGGTCCTTCTGCTTGAAACGGCGCAGGAATCGCTGCCGGAGAACAAAACGCTGACCTTTTACCGCCGCGGCTGCGGCGTGATGGCCATGCTGTTCACCACCGTTCTGTGCGGAAAGCGGCGATATTGGTGAATCATTTTTTCTCCTTGGGCTTGAAGAGCACGGCGGCGAGATACCCGAAGAATATCGCCGCGGCGATGCCGCCCGCGGAGGCCGTCAGCCCGCCGGTGAACGCGCCGAGAAAGCCCTTCTCCGCCACGGCCTTTTCCACGCCCTTGGCAAGCGTGCTGCCGAAGCCCGTGAGCGGGACGCTCGCGCCGGCGCCCGCCCACTCGATGAGCGGAGCGTACACGCCCACGGCGTGCAGCACGACGCCGAGCACGACATAGCACGTCAGAATGCGCGCCGGAGTGAGCTTCGTGCGGTCAATGAGCACCTGCCCGAGCGCGCACAGCGCCCCGCCGACGAGAAACGCCTTGAGATAATCTGTCCACATAGTCCTTACCCCCGATCAACGTCCAGCGCCACGGCATGACAGATGCCGGGGATGCTCTCGCCCTGCTGCGATGTTGTCGGCGACATGAGCGCGCCGGTCGCGGCAAAGAGCACGCGCGGCCAGTCGCCGCAGGTCATGCGCTGGAGAATGTGCCCGCAGAGCACCGATGCGCTGCACCCGCAGCCGCTGCCGCCGGCGTGTACGTCCTGCGTCTCCGGATTAAAAATGAGCATGCCGCAGTCCGTGGAGCATACGCCGAGATCCACGCCATCCCGGAGAAAGAGATCGGTCAAGATTTCGTGCCCGATCTTTCCGAGATCGCCGGTGATGATCGCGGCATAGTCCGCCGGGGTGCGCCCGGTGTCGGCAAAGTGCGCGCGGAGCGTTTCATATGCTGCCGGAGCCATTGCCGCGCCCATGTTGTTCGCGTCCGTCACGCCCGCGTCGCGGATGCGCCCGGTCGTGACGTGCGTCACATAAGGGCCTTCGCCCTCGCTCGTGAGCAGCAGCGCGCCCGCGCCGGTCACGGTCCACTGCGCCGTCGGCGTGCGCTGCCCGCCGTATTCAAGCGGGAGCCGAAATTGCCGCTCCGCCGAGCAGAAGTGTGAGCTCGTCATGGCGCACACGGTGTCGGCGTATCCGCCGTCGATCGTCATCGCGGCGAGCGACAGACTCTCCGCCATCGTGGAGCACGCTCCGTACACGCCGAAGTAGGGGATGGGAAGATCGCGCGCGGCGAACGTTGAACCGGCGCACTGGTTGAGCAGGTCTCCTGCGAACAGATACTGAATGTCCGAGGGCGGGATCCTCGCCTTGTCGCAGCAGAGCGCAAAGCACTTGGAGAGCATCACGCTCTCCGCCTTCTCCCAGCTCGACTGGCCGAAGTAGGAATCGTCGCTGATATAGTCGAACCATTTGCGCAGAGGGCCTTCGCCCTCCTTCTGCCCGACGACGCAGCTGCCCGCCGCAATGGAGGGCGGGTTCGTGAAGGCGACCGTCTGCCGCCCGAGCCGCTTGTTTTTCAGAAAAACCACCGTCTTTCCCTTTTTTCATAGCGTACCCCGAAAAAGCAAAAAAATCCCTCCGGAATGAACCGGAGGGAGAAAGATATTTGATTTACGCGCGCCCGACGGACTGGTAGTTCCAGCTGAGCGAGTTTTCGCGCAGCATCATAAAGTTATCGGTGTACATCTGGAGAAGCCAGTAGTTCATCTCGATCTCCGGGTCGCAGATGTAGATCTTGCCGTCGAGCGTGATCTCCGTCCAGGCGTGCGGCTGGTTTTCTATGCCGATGCTGCCGGAATAGGTGCGGGCGTTGTACCCGAGCCCGCGGGCGAGCGCGCAGAACGCTCCGGCGTAACAGTAGCAGTTGCCCTTGTTCGTGCGGAAGATCGTGAGCGCCTCGTCAATGTCCCAGCCGGTCGCGCCGGAGTCGTAGTAGTTGCGCGTAAGGTACTGGAAGTCGTTTTTCACGTGGTAGTAGATCGCTTTGAGATCGTCGAGCCGCGCGGCGTCCGGCGTCATGAAGTCGGAGAGCGTCTGCGCGACGTAGTCATCGAGCTCTGCGCTGCCGCTCGTATAGCGGCCGTTTTTATCGAAATACAGGCCGTCAAATTCCGAATCGGTGAGAAAATACCCGTCGTCGCCGAGCCGGTAGAGATATCCGCCGAACCAAAGGAAGCCGTCGCGCGTCATGGATTCAAGAGACTCTTTCGTGAGCGTTCCGCTGCCCGCCGCGGCGATCACTTCGGCGGATGCCCAGTGCGTCGGGGCGACGTCCGGATAATAGACGTCCTCCGCGGCGCTCTCTTTCCCGAGCAGCCGGGAAACGCTGTAAGCAAATTCCGCGCGCGTCGCATATTCGCTCTCCGTTTCCGGCAGAGCCTCAAGCACCGGTTCAACGGTCTCGGGATCGAAAAGCGTGTCCAGCGCGGTCTTTAGCTCCTCGCGCGTGAGCGCATCTTCGGGAGCGGCATCCAGACTTGCAAGCAGTGACGGATCGATACGCTCCTCCGGCGCGAGCGCGCGCAGCGCCGCGGCGCACTCCGCGTGCGTCATCGCGCTCTCCGGGCGGAGCAGGCCGTATTCGTCGGGGAAGAGAAACGCCGCGCCGGCGTTGAGTACCGGCCGCGCCAGAGCGTAATATACCGTGTCCGTTTCGACCGGCGCTGCCGGATCGGCGCGCCTGCCGGTCTCATCCGTCCATGCGACGAGATACAGACCCTCGGGCAGCGCGGCGTCCGCAGCGGGCAAGCCGTCGAACGGGATGCTCTCGGTTTTTAAAACGTCGTCGCCGAGACGGTATTCCACCGTGAAAACCGGCGTTTCCGTCGGCGCGGGCGTGGTCTCCGCTGCGGCGGGGACGTTCGAGGCGAGCGGGGCAGCCTCCGCCCGGTAGCCGCAGCCATGGAGAAAAACGGCGGCGAGCAGCACGGCGGCGAGCGGCGCGAAACGGAATGTTTTCAGCTTCATGGAGACGGTTCCTCCCGGAATTGCTTTTTTACAGAACATGCGATACAATTATAATATTCCCGCCGCGGCGTGTCAAATACGCTCGCATCGCGGCGGCAACAGCGAGGAATGTATGAGAAAAAAAGCGAATAAAGAGAGATTGCCCCTGCTTTTCGCCGCGCTGCTCGGCGCGCTCCTATTGTCAAACTGCGGCTATCGCCCGGAGGGGGTCGAAGCCGTGCAGCCGCTTTCGGACGTGCCCGCCGCCGCGGCAGCGCTGCCGGAGGAGACCGCCGCGCCGCAGGGGAAGACCTATACCGTGACGTACCGTGTGAACGGCGCGGAAACGACTGAGCTTGTGGCCGAGGGCGGCAGCGTGCAGAATGCGCCGGAGTTTATGGCAAGCGAGAACTGCGCCATCGTCGCCTGGAAAAACGCCAACGGCACAAAGGTGGACATCCGCACCGCGCCGGTATATGCCGACGCGGTGTATGAAGCCGTCCCCGGCCCGGCGCTCCGGCGCGAGGGAGCGTATATCGCCGCGGGCAACGACGGGCTTTTCCACCCGCTCGATAAATTCACACGCAGCGACGCCGCCCGCGCCGTATATGCGCTGCTCGATACGAAGCCGACCGGCGAGACGTTTTTGAAGGACGTCACGACCCACGCCAAGTGCTACACCGCCGCAACAACGCTTGTGACGGCGGGATATATGACACTCAACGAGGGCCGGTTTTACCCGGACGTCGCCATCACCCGCGCCGATCTCACGGCGCTGCTCGAAAAGGTGTTCTCTCCCGCGGCGGTGGAGCGCGCTCTTGCCGGTATGACGGACGAAACGCCCTTCACCCGCGCCGAGGCTGCCGCGGCGATCAACGCGCTGCTGGAGCTGGACACGGCGGGGCTTGCAAACACGCCGTACTTCCCGGATGTGGCCCCGAGCATGGAAAACTATGCCGCTGTGGAGCTTGCCGGGCAGAGCGGGACGATCTCCTGGCTCACCGGCGACAGAGCGGAGCCGGGCTTTCTCAATCTGGACGGATATCTCTACTGCGTCGGCGACGACGGGTATTTCCTGCGCGACACGATGGTCGGCACGCTGTACTTTGACATCTCCGGCCGGTATACGAGCGGGGACGATGCGCTCGATACGTTCGTTGCCGATATTGTCGACGCAAACACGAACGCTTCCATGACTCGCGAGGAAATGCTGCGCGCGGTGTACGAGTATGTGCGCGATCACTATCTCTATCTCAAACGCAGTCTCTACGAGGTCGGCGAGACCGGCTGGGAGATCCCCGAGGCGCTGCTCATGTTCCAGAGCGGCAAGGGCAACTGCTACAACTTCACCGCCGCGTTCTGGTCGCTCGCGCGCGGCATCGGGTTTGACGCGGTGTGCTACAGCGGTCTCGTCGGCGTCGGGCGCGACCCGCACAGCTGGGTGGAGATCACGTTCGACGGCGTCCCGTATGTGTTCGATGTGGAGACCGAAATGTCCTACCGTCTTGTGAACGACTATATAACGAGCATGTACCGGAAAACCTACGAGGAGGTCGCGGCGTGGAGCTATGTCCGCACCCCGGAGGAAGCTGCCGCCGCCGCGCCGGAAACCGCGGGCTGACGGGACTTGCCGCCGCATCCAGGAAAAAAATATACCGGCCGTCTGCCGGAATGAACGAAGCCCTAACGGAAAAATTTCCGTTAGGGCTTCAATTATTATACAAATGTTAGAAATAAGCATTCTGCACAAATTATAATATAAAAATTGAAAGCATTTTTCTTGACCAAACAAAACCGATATGATAAATTTAATTCATATAGGGAGAAAAATCACAGACAACGCGCCCCCTAAAACAAAGTAAAGAGGTGTATTGCGTGAAAGACCTTAAGCATCTGATCTATTTTGAGAATCTGCTTCAGGATGCACACAACGAGCTTGTCGCACAGGCAGTACAAGAGGGAGACTATGCGCTGGGCTACAGCTGCTACTACATCCCGGAAGTTCTGCTCAACCTTCCTGGCTGCTTTTCTTCCCGGCTCCGCGCGCCGCGCTGCACATCCACGGATGTCGCCAGCTATTACATGACCAACCGCACCTGCCCCTATGCCCGCTCCCTTCTCGAGCGCGCCATCGAAGGCGGGTACAACTATCTCAATGCCCTTCTCGGCGCGGAATGCTGCGCGACCATGGAGCGCATGGAGGAGCATTTCTTCCTCATCAACCCGGTGAAGAATGAGAAGTTCTTCGTCACGCAGATCGACCCGCCCATGAAGGGCGACGAGACCAATCTCGATTACTACAAGGCGCAGCTCAAGCTCAAGGTCGTGGACAAGCTGCACGAGGAATACGGCATCGACACCTCCGAGGAGGCCATGCGCCGCGCCATTGATGACCATAACGAGATCAGCCGCATCATCACCGAGATCGGCAATTTCCGCAAGGCGGATAACCCCAACATCACCGGCTACGAGTTCCACGTTATCCAGCTCGTCAGCCAGGTGTGCCCGCACCGGCTCATCCTGCCGTATCTGGCCGAGACGCTCGAAGAGCTGAAGACGCGCGAGCCGGAGCCGAAATTCCCGTTCCGCGCGAGAGTTGTCCTCGTCGGCTCGGAGATCGACGATCCGGAATTCACAAAGCTCATCGAGACCTGCGGCGCCATGGTCGTGGCCGACCGCTACTGCTTCGGCTCCTTCCCCGGCCGCGAACAGATCGAGATCCGTGAGGGGGAGACCGCCTTCGATGCGATCTGCCGCCACTATCTGCACTGGAACCAGTGCGCGCGCTTCATGGACGGCATGAAGATCGACCAGCGCCACAGCAAGGTCAAAAAGCTCGCGGACGAATTCAAGGCGGACGGCGTGATCTATGAGAACATGAAGTTCTGCGAGTTCTGGAGCTACGAAAAAATCCTCGCGCACCATATTTTCACGAACGAGCTGGGCATCCCCACCTGCACCATCGAGAAGGAATACGCTCTCGGCGCGGTGGGCCAGCTGCGCACCCGCTTCCAGGCATTCATCGAATCTCTGGAGATCAAACAGATACAGGGAGGCAAGTGAGATATGAAAGCAATGGATAAGCTGATCGCGAAGATCGACAAAAAGCTCGAGTGCTTTGACCCCATCTGGCAGGCCGAACACGGCACCGGCGGCCAGAGAACGCGCTATTACGATAAGACCGGCGTTGCGAAGTGGCGCGAATGGCGCGGCGTGAAGGACACGCTCTACGACTATACGCAGTGGCTCAATAACCTCTCGAGCATGGTGCAGATGGTGGCGTCCGCTCCCGTCTCCTGTCTCAAGGGCTTCTGGGAATACCGCTGGATGGGCTCGTATCTCGGCACGTTCATGTTCATCGACCGCCTGTTTGAGGGCTACCGCGGCTATGAGCTGCGCACCGCGCACACGAACATGCACGCCATCGTGCAGAGCCTTACCAAGCGCATCGCGCTCGTCCTCTCCAACGACAAGCGCCTCGGCGGCGGCCCGCGCAGCGACGATTTCCTCCCCTTTGACGAGGTGCTGCCCCCGCTGTTTCTGACGGGCTTCAAGGAGCTGATCCCGTTCCCGCTGCAGACGCTGCCGGAGTTCATCATCTGCGACGTGGACCAGCACATCGAGCCGTACTATATCGACGTGGCCGAGTCCTTCGGTCTGGCGGCGGACGTGTGCTCGCGCTGCGCCGCGGAGACCGGCGTCGCTATCGACGATGCGTTCCCCATCATCGGCAAGGCGTTCCTCACGACGAACATGCCGTGCAACGCCTCCGAGTGTACCTCCATGATCCAGCGCCGCCGCGTGGCGCTGCCGGACTTCCCCGTAACGCTCGCGATGATTCACAACGAGCCGGGCGCGCACCCCTATTCCACGCAGATGCTCAAGGACGCCATTGCCTTCGTCGAGAAGGAATACGGCATCAAGTACGACTGGGACGAGCTGTTCAAGTACGCCCGGCTTATGAACGAGCAGAACACCATTGAGCTCGAGAAGTGGGACTACTTCAAGACCCCGTATTCCGCGCTCGTCGGCATTGCCGAAACGCTCTACCGGCTGTATTCGTGGGCGTCCGTCAACGGCACCGACCCGTATTTCAACAAGGTTGATCGCCGCGTTATCGAGATCATGCGCCGGGCATACGAGGAAAAGTACCAGCCTTTCGGCGGAAAGACGCGCCACCGCGCCTTCCTTTGGGGGCCCTCTGCGGTATACTATACCGACTTTCCGACCTGGACGCAGAACTGCTGGGGCATCAACATTGTGCTGAACATGGACTCCACCATGGGTCACAACATGATCGACACCGAAGACCCCGACCAGGCGATCCAGGATCTGGCGCTCTTCTCCGAGAAGGCCACCATGCGCCATCACGCCGTCGGCGGCTGGGAGAATGTCAACGCCCTCTGGGAGTGGGCGAAGAACTTTGACTGCGACATGGTCCTTTTCAACGACAACATCGCCTGCAAGGGCATGCTGGGCGTCCACGCTCTCATGGAGGAGCAGGCGCGCGAGCTGGGCTTCCACTTCATCTTCGTCGAGCACGATCTGGAGGACTGCCGCACCGTATCCCGGCAGGATATGAGAAACTGCGTCAACAAGTATATGTCCGTCGTTCTCAACGAGAAGCCGCTTGACCCGACCATCGTAGAGTTTGACGACTCCATGGCATACTAAGAAAGGCGGAACAGGTTATGAAGAAATTTCTCAAGATCCTCTTCAAGATCCTCGGCAAGCTGATCCTTGCCGCCGTGATCTTCTTCGCCGCAACATTCACGCTCTATATGGTCAACGGCGAGAACAAGCTCATTTATTATGTCGTGCGTCCCCTGCTGAACAAGCATTACGATTCGCAGGTGCGCGACCGGCGCATCGTCTGACGCATTCAAACGAACCCATTTTTGTTGCCCCAGGCAGATTTTTCTTCTGCCTGGGGTATTTTCATAGGACGAACCTTCCGCACATATAGATGAAATGCCGGAAGGGGAGTGGTGCATGATGCAAACGAACAGAGACGAGCGGGCGTGTGAGCTGGCGAGGTGGATCGTTGAGAACAATGCCACCGTCCGCGCGGCGGCCAAGCGTTTCGGCATCTCCAAAAGCACAGTGCACAAGGATCTGTCCGAACGTCTTCGGCAGATCGACCGGCTGCTGTATGAAAAGGTGCGGCTCGTTCTCGAGCAGAACAAGGCGGAACGGCACCTGCGCGGCGGCGACGCCACCCGAAGAAAATACCTGCACGCCGGGACGCACGTCCCCGAAGAGAGAAAAATACACGGCTGAAAAGTATACAAAGCGGACGGGCTGCCGGGACCCCGGCAGCCCGAAAATCACTTTTTTCCGCCCAGAACGAACACCATGCTCATCGGAACATACAGCACCAGCGCGGCCACCGAAACGACAATACCCATTTTTCTTTCCTCCTTGTCAAATTCACATCTTCTTTATGGGACAAGCATACCGCATTGTGTGACCCATAAAACGGACTCCCGAGATGTGTTCATAAATCAACACTGTGTCATCAAAAGAAAAAAATCAAAAAAAACGGCGAGGAATATCTTGCTTTTTGTGTCGGTTTTCCGTATAATGTGTTTGAAACTATATATAAGGGAGGGCTGACCCTTGATCGTAAATCAGCAGACCGCCGCGCAGAAAAAGGTGGACGAGCTGTATGCCACGCTCGGACGCCGCCGCGGAGCGTCGCCGTTCGGGAGCTGTCCGGTCAATCTGACTGCCTCGTTCGTGCAGCTGTGTCTTGCGCAGAGCTGCGGAAAATGCGTTCCCTGCCGCGTGGGGCTGGACCGGCTGCACGCGCTTTTGGAGAAGATCCTCGATGGCCGCGGAACTACGGACGATCTCCGCGCCGTGCGCCGCAGCGCCGCCGCCATTTACGACAGCGCCGACTGCGCCATCGGGTTTGAGGCCGCGCGCCTCGTGCTCGACGGGCTGGAGGCCTTCCGGGACGATTATATGTCCCACATCGAAAACGGGGTCTGCACCGCGGCGTTCGACGCCGTGCCGTGCGTGGCCGGCTGCCCGGCGAATGTGGACGTGCCGGGCTACATCGCTCTCATCCGCGAGGAGCGCTATGCCGACGCCGTGCGGCTCATCCGCAAGGACAACCCGTTCCCCGGTGTCTGCGGTCTCATCTGCGAGCATCCGTGCGAAAAGCACTGCCGCCGTCAGATCGTGGACGATTCCATCAACATCCGCGGGCTGAAGCGCTACGCGGTCGAGCGCGCGGGCATCGTTCCCACGCCGCCGTGCGCGCCGTTCAACGGCAAAACGGTCGCCGTCATCGGCGGCGGACCGGCGGGCCTTACGGCGGCGTACTATCTCCAGCTCAAGGGCTATCACGTCACGGTGTTTGAAAAGCACAAGCGGCTCGGCGGCATGCTGCGTTACGGCATCCCGAGCTACCGTCTGCCGGACGACGATCTGGACCGCGATATCAACGCCATCCTCTCCACCGGCATTCAGGTCAAGCTCGATGTGGACATCGGCCGGGAGATCACCTTCGATCAGATCCGCAGCGAGTATGACAGCGTATACATCGCCATCGGCGCACAGATCGTCAACCGCATGAACATCCCCGGGCAGGACAGCGAGGGCGTGCTCTCCGCGGTCGAACTGCTCGGTGCAGTCGGCGCGGGCGAAGCGCCGGACTTCACGGGCAAAAATGTCGTCGTGGTGGGCGGCGGCAACGTCGCCATGGACGCGACGCGCACCGCCAAGCGCCTGGGCGCGGCCTCCGTCACCTGTGTTTACCGCCGCCGCATCGAGGACATGACCGCCGCGCGCGAGGAGATCGACGGCGCCATCGCCGAGGGCTGTGAGATCATGCCCATGCTCTCCCCGGTGCGCATCGAGACCGAGGACGACCGAGCCGTCGGCATCGCGGTGCAGCCGCAGCTCTCCGGCCCCATCGAGAACGGCCGCCCGAAGCCCATCAACGCCGATCAGCCGGAGATCATTCTCCCGGCGGACGTCGTCATTACCGCCATCGGACAGGCTATCGACTCGGCGCACTTTGAAAGCAGCGGCGTCGGCACAGAACGCCGCCGCATCAAGGCCGATCCCTCCGGCGCAGTGCCCGGCATGCCGGGCGTGTTCACCGGCGGCGACTGCTTCTTCGGCCCGTCCACGGTCGTGCGAGCCATCGACAGCGGCAAGGTCGTTGCGGGCAACATCGATCACTATTTCGGCTTCCATACGCCAATCACCTCGGGTGTGGATATTCCCCCGGCGCAGACCATCGGCAAGCCCGCGTGGGGCCGCGTCAACATGCGCGAGCGCACCGCCGGCGACCGCAAGGAGGACTTCAATCTCATGGAGGCGTGCCTTACGGATGAGGAGGCCGCGCAGGAATGCTCGCGCTGCCTGCGCTGCGACCATTACGGCTACGGCGCATTCCGCGGAGGGAGGAAGGACAGATGGTAAATCTTCGCATCAACGATAGGCCCGTCACGGTGGAGGACGGTACCTCCATTCTCCACGCGGCGCGCCAGCTCGGCATTACGATCCCGTCTCTCTGCTATCTGAAACACGTGAGCAAGGTCGCGGCCTGCCGCGTGTGCATGGTGGAGATCAAGGGCACCGACCGTCTTATGGCGGCGTGCGACACGATCTGCGCCGAGGGCATGGAGGTCTATACGAACACGCTGCGCGCGCTCGTAGCGCGGCGCAACAACGTGCAGCTCATTCTCTCACAGCACGACTGCAACTGCGCTACCTGCGTCCGCAGCGGCAACTGCACGCTGCAGAAGCTCGCCGCGGATATGAACATCATCGAGAACCCCTACGAGACGAAGCTCCCGGTCAACAACTGGAACCCGAAGCTCCCGGTCATCCGCACGGCGTCGAAGTGCGTGCAGTGCTTCCGCTGCATCGCCGTGTGCGAGAAGATCCAGGGCATGAGCGTGTGGGACTTTCTCGGCACCGGCAGCCGCGCCACCGTCGGCGTGCGCGGCGGCAAAAAGCTCGACGAGGTGAACTGCGCCTACTGCGGGCAGTGCATCACCCACTGTCCGACCGGTGCTCTCCGCGAGCGGGACGATACCGAAAAGGTCATCTCCGCGATCGACGATCCGAAAAAGGTCGTCGTGCTGCAGGTCGCTCCGGCGGTGCGCGCTGCGTGGGGCGAGGGGCTGGGCCTTCCCAAGGAGCTTGCCACCGAAGGACGCATGGCGGCGGCGTTCCGCGCCGCGGGTGCCAACTATGTCTTTGACACGAACTTTGCCGCCGACCTCACGATCATGGAGGAGGGCAGCGAGCTTCTCTATAAAATGAAGCATTCGTGGGAGTTCCGGCGGCCGCTCTTCACCTCGTGCTGCCCCGGCTGGGTACGGTTTCTGAAGCTCGAATACCCCGATATGGTGCCGCAGCTCTCCACGGCCAAGTCCCCGCAGCAGATGTTCGGCGCGGTGACGAAAACGTGGTTTGCCAAAACGCACAACATCGACCCCAAGGACATTTTCTGCGTCTCCGTCATGCCGTGCGTTGCGAAAAAGTACGAGTGCGCCGTGCCGGAGATCAACAGCTCCGGCTTCCGGGATGTGGACGCGGTGCTCACGACCCGCGAGGTGGACCGCCTGCTGCGGCTCAAATGGATCAATGTGGCGGATCTGCCCGAGGAAGAGTTTGACTCGCCTCTCGGCGAGGGCACGGGCGCTGCCGTCATCTTCGGCGCGACCGGCGGCGTGATGGAAGCGGCGCTGCGCACCGCCTACGCCGTGCTGGAAGGCCATAACCCCGACCCGGACGCTTTTCAGGCCGTCCGCGGCACGGACGGGCGCAAGGAGATCTCCGCGACGATCGGCGGCGTGCCGGTGCGCGCGTGTGTGGCGAGCGGCCTTGCGAATGCCCGCGCCGTCGTGGAGGATATCCGCGCCGGACGCGCACAGTACGACTTCGTGGAGATCATGGCCTGTCCCGGCGGCTGCGCCGGCGGCGGCGGTCAGCCGTTCCAGGAAGGAATGGAGCTTGCCGGCGAGCGCGGTGAAACGCTCTACGAGATCGACCGGAACAACCCGGTGCGCTTCTCGCACGAAAACGCCTCCGTCCAGAAGGCCTATGACGATTTCTTCGATAAGCCCCTTTCGCACAGATCCCACGAGCTGCTCCACACCGACCAGACAAAGTGGAGCCTCCGCTAAACTTTTTTACTGTCCCTTCCGTCTGCTATAATAGACGGGAGGGATATTTTTATGGTATCATGCGAAAAAAGGAGGCGGCGAAGCGATGGAAACAAAAGTAAAACCAACCGTTGAAACATGGCTCTGCCGCGGGTATCTCTTCTTGATGCTCGCGCTGCTGCCGCTTGCCGTCCACAACGGTTTTTTTGATATAACGGAAACGAAAACGATCTGCTTTACCGTGCCGACGGTCGTGTTTGTCCTTGTGCGTCTCGGCTTCACGCTCTACCGGGAAAACGGCCTCCCGCGCCGCAGGCTTGCGGGCGCGGAATGGGCGGCGCTGGCGCTCTGCCTTATATGCTTTATTGCGTCCGCCGCGGGCGGGGATTTTGCCGGATCGTTCCTCGGCGAGCGCGGGCGGTATCAGGGTCTCGGCATGATGTGGCTTTATGCCGCGCTGTACTTCGCCTTTTCCGGCGTGCGGGTGCGCTCCGGTGATGTTCTCGTCCCGCTCGGCCTCAGCCTTTTTCTCAGCGGCGCGCTCACGGTGTGCAACCATCTCGGGTACGACGTGCTCGGCTTCTGCTCACAGCTTGGCGAGTTCGACCGCGGGCGGTACATATCTACGCTCGGCAACATCAATTTCGCGGGGGCGTATCTCACGCTCGTGTGGCCGGTCTGCGCCGCGGCGCTTCTCACGGAAAGGCGGCTCTGGAAAGGGATCCTTCTGGGGATCGTCTGCGTCACCGGCCTTTGGGCGGCGATGGCGGTGCGGAGCGAGAGCGCGGTGCTCGGTATCGGCGCGGCGCTCGTGCTGCTGCCGCTGCTTGCGAAAAAGGAGCCGGACGCGCTGCGGCGGTATCCGCTGCTGCTCGTCGGAACAGCGCTTTCCGTGCTCGCTTACCGGGCGGTCGTTTATGATTTCGGAAAACGGCTCTCCTCGCTCGGACGGCATTTTTCGGAACCGGCGGTGATGCTACCGCTCGCGGTACTGGGGGCTGCGGCGTATTTTCTGCTGCGGAAAAGGGAGAACAAAACGCTTCTTCTCGTTCGGAAAATCTATGCGTATATTCTGCTTGGGGCGGCTGTGCTGGCGGCGGTCGTTCTCGTGCTGCTCAACACCGTGTGGAGCGCCGTGCCGCTCGGCGGCATGGACGATTGGCTGCACTTTTCCGATGCCTGGGGCACCGACCGCGTCGGGGTCTGGAAATACTGCCTCTCGCTCTTCGGCGATTTCCCGTTCGGAAAAAAGCTCATCGGCGGCGGCTGCGGCGTGCTCGCGGCGCTCGATGTGCAGCACCGGTATTTCCCGGACGCCATTCTCGATGCCGCGCACTGCGAATATATCCAGCTCCTGCTCAACTGGGGCGTGCTCGGTCTGGGAGCGTATCTTGCGTGGATCGTTCTGGCGCTGCGCCGCGCGTGGAAAAAGGGCGGCGCGCTCGCCTTCGCTCTCGCGGCGGGGCTTCTCGGCTACGGCGTGCAGGCTCTTGTCAACATTGCGCAGGCGCCCGGTATTTCGCTCTTTTTCGTGCTGCTTGCCGTTCTTCGCGGACAAAATGACGCGGAGGAATTGACTTGCGGATAAATGGTGTTATAATTGCGATATGTTGAGAAAAACACATATTAAGGAGTGTGAGCATATGAATCTGACCCCGGAACAACAGGCAATTCTGAACGGTGAAAAGGGCGAAGTGCTTGCCAAGGTGATGAAAACGCTTGTCATGTACGGCGACGCGTTCGGCGCGGAAAAGCTCGTGCCGGTCACGAGCAAGTACGGCCACACCGTCATCAGCTTCGGTATCAACACGATGAAGCCGGTGTATGACCTGTACGACCAGCTTCTTGCCTCCGGCGTGAAATTTCAGCAGAAATTCACCGCCGACCCGCTTCCGCTCGATCCGAACGTCCCTTCAAATCTTTTGCAGGATCTCGTGTTCAAGCAGTTCATGTATAAGCTCCAGCCGCGCTACGAAGAGCAGCTCCGCCGCATGGGTATGAAGGACGAGAAGGACTTCACCTGCGCCTGCTACTTTGACGAAGTCGGCAACATTCCCGAAAAGGGCGAGGTCCTCTCCTGGGCGGAGTCCTCCGCCGTTGTTTACGCCAACAGCGTGCTCGGCGCGCGCTGCAACCGCAACTCCGGCATCATCGACGTGATGGGCTCGATGCTCGGCTATGTGCCGTACTTCGGCCTGCTGACGGACGAGGGCCGCAAGGCCACCTGGGTCGTCGAGGTCAAAACGACGAAGAAGCCCGAAGCGCAGCTTCTCGGCAGCGCCATCGGCATGAAGGTCATGGAGGATGTGCCGTACATCCGCGGTCTTGATGCGTGGCTCGGCACGGAGCTCAACAAGGACAACAAGGCGTATCTCAAGGACTTTGGCGCGGCGACCGCCTCGAACGGCGCGGTCGGCCTTTACCATATCGAGCATCTGACGCCTGAAGCCGTGGAGCAGGGCGACGCGCTCATCGCCCCCGGCGCGCAGGTCTACGTGGTAGACGACGCCGAGCTCGAGCGCGTGAAGGCGTCCTACCCGGTCATCTGGAAAAACCCGAACGCGAAGCCGAAGCTTGCCTTCATCGGCTGCCCGCATCTCACGATGGATCAGCTCATCGACTGGACGAAGAAGCTCGAGGAAGGTCTCAAGGCATCGGGCCGCGACAAGCTCGCCGTGCCCACGGTGCTCACCACCGCGCCGCCGGTGCTCGAAGAGTTCAACAAAGGCCCCTATGCCTACCGGCTCAAGAAGACGGGCGCGATTTTGAGCTATATCTGCCCGCTGATGTACATGAACAACCCGCTCTCCAAGTCCATGCCGGTCATCACCTGCTCGAACAAGCTGCGCACCTATACCTCGGCGAAGTTCTATTCCGAGGACGAGATCGTCGGCATCATCACCGGAAAGGAGACCAAATAACATGGCGAAAACGTTCAAGGGCCGCGTTGTCGTTCCCGGCACCGTCACGGCCAAAGCTCTCGTTTCCCATGGCGGCTTCAACACGCTTGCAAGCTACCAGTCCGCGCTCATGTTCGGCGATAAGGACGTAAAGTGCGGCGATCAGAATAACCCCGATATCTATAAAAAGCCCATGATCGGCGTGGCGCTGTGCCTGCCGCAGACCATCGGCTCCACGACCGGCGGCATGGTGTTCTACACCGCCGGCGCTCTCGGCAAGCTGCCTGCGTGCATGTGCTTCTCCAAGCCCATCGACTCGCTCGCCGCCGCCGGCGCCATCCTCTCCGACGTATGGACGGAGACGCATATGCCCGTTGTCGATTCTCTCGGCGACGAGTTCCTCGAATACGTCAAGACCGGCATGAGCGTCACGCTTGCCGAGGATGGGACGGTGACGGTCGAATGAAATGCGCGATCTACGGCGCCGGCTCTCTCGGAACGGTGCTCGGCGCTTATATGACGAAGGGCGGCATCCCCGTTGAACTCGTCAACCGCAACCGCGCCCATGTGGACGCGCTGCGCGAAAAGGGCGCGCACATCACCGGCACGGTGGACTTCTCCACGCCGGTGACGGCCATCACCCCGGAGGAGATGACCGCGCCCTACGACGTCATTTTCCTTATGACAAAGCAGCTGCACAACAAGGAAGTGGTCACGTTCCTGAAGCCTCTGCTCGCGCCCGACGGCGTGATCGTCACGTTCCAGAACGGCATCCCCGAGCCGGGCATCGCCGAGATCGTCGGCGAGAGCCATACGATCGGCTGCGTGGTCGAGTGGGGCGCAACGATGGACGCTCCCGGCGAGTGCGTGCTCACGAGCGACCCGGACAGCCTTTCGTTCCATATGGGCGGTATGCAGGGCGTTTCGGACGCAAAGCTCGCGGAGGTTCGTTCTCTGCTTGAGAAAATGTGCCCGGTGGCGATGGAGGATAATCTCCTCGGCGCGCGCTGGTCGAAGCTCCTCATCAACGCGACGTTCTCCGGTCTCGGCACCGTTGTGGGCGGCGTGTTCGGCGATGTGAGCGAGAAGAAGGACGCCCGGCGCGTTGCGGTGCGCTGCATGAAGGAGTGCATCGACGTCGGCCACGCTGCGGGCGCGACGTTCGCGCCCGTACAGGGCAAGGACCTTACGAAGCTGTTCTATTATAAAAACGGCTTCAAGCGCGCCATTGCGGAGTTTCTTGTGCCCATCGCAATGAAAAAGCACCGCGCCATCGAGCCGTCCATGCTGCAGGATCTCAAAAAGGGCAAGCCCTGCGAGATCGACGCGATCAACGGCGTCGTGTGCGAATGGGGCCGCAAGTGCGGCGTCCCCACGCCCATCAACGACCGCATCGTTGAGATCGTGAAAAAGGAGCAGGCCGGGGAACTCCCGCTCGAGGAAAAGAATATCCGCTTCTTTGACGATCTGCTGTAAACCGAATAAGCAAATGCCCCTCGGCTTTCCGCCGAGGGGCATCTGTATATTGTTTATATATGCGGCGTCGTCATTTTTCGGCAAAAAACTCTTCGCAAAAGCGATTCCATTTTGCTTCGTACTCTGCATGGGATACGAGCGTCATATCTTTCGGAGTGAAGATCCCGCGCCGGTTGGCTTCCTCTGCGAACGCATAGATATAGTCACTTGAAGTCTCGATCACGCCGCGGACATGATCCCAGCCCTGCATTACGGCATAATAAAGCCGGGTGTGTCCGTCCAGAGAAATGTATCTCCCGTTATAGGGAAGCAATTGCAGGACGATATCCTCCGGTTTGTGAATGAAGGTGCGGATTGCCGCGATTTTTTCTTCATCTACGAAGAACTGCGACGGTTGGATATTATCCAGAGAGACCGTCAGACGTTTCATCTGTGGGAGTGCCAGCAGGACGCTTTTATGCGAATCGTAAAACGTTGTGATATGCGGCGCATAGAAGCGAAATTCCTCAATGGCCTTTTGGTATGCGTGTGGGTTCTCCCCTCGGACGATTGCTTCAAAATCGGAAACGATCTCAACCTCGCAGGGTTTACCGTCTATGAGAAAGCCTCCATGCTGGTAAAGAACGTTTTTTGCAAACCGGGCGTCGTCATAGGAGTTTATCCGTTGAATTTCCATTTTCGGTCTATCCCTGCTCAATCGGTATAGCGGTTGATGAACTCGGCGCGGATCTTGGAATAGACGATCTTCTGCTCCTTGTAAAGGCCAAAGTTTGCCGAGAGCATGAAGCTGATGGCGGCGGCGATGGCATAGTACTGGATGTTTGCCCCGCCGAACATCTCCACGCCGAGGAATATGGCGCTGATCGGGCAGTTGAGCGAGCCGCAGAACATGCCGAGCAGCCCCACCGCCGCGCCGAGCCCCGGCGCGAACCCGAAGAGATTGCCGAGCACGCATCCGGCGGTCGCGCCGATGAACATGGCCGGGACGATCTCGCCGCCCTTGTAGCCGGTCGTCATCGTGAGCACGGTGAAGAGCATTTTGAGCGCGAACGCTTCCGGGCGGGCATGTCCCTGCATGGCGGCGGCGATCACGTCCATGCCCGCGCCGTTATAATCCCGCGTGCCGAGCAGCACGGAGAGCAGCACGACGGCGCTGCCGCCGAGAAAGACACGCAGGTAGCTGTTCGGGACGGCTTTGCCAAGCGCTTTCCCGCCCTGCCGCAGCGCGATGCAGTAGACGATGCTCAGCACCGCGCACGCCGCCGCGATAGCGACGACCGTTCCGGCGCTCGCCCACGTAAACGGCACGGCCGCACCGAGCGGGAACGTCTCCGCCGCTGCGCCGAGCGCGCTGGCAAGATATGCCGCCGTGAGCGACGCGGTAAGGCACGGCAGAATGGCGGAAAAGTGAAGGATGCCGACGCTTGCGACCTCCATTGCGAACACCGCCGCCGTGAGCGGCGAGCCGAAGAGCGCGGAGAACACGCTGCTCATGCCGCACATGACGATGAGGTGTATGTCCTTTTCGTCAAGCTTGAGCGCCCTGCCCAGCTGATAGCCGAGCACGCCGCCGAGCTGCAGCGCCGCGCCCTCGCGTCCGGCGGAGCCGCCGAACAGGTGCGTGATCGTCGTTCCGACGAAAATGAGCGGCGCGGTCGAGCCGGGGATGGAGGTCGGCGCATGGATGGCGAGCAGCACGCCGTTCGTGTCCGTCGGGTGCATGCCGCGCAGCCGGTAAAGCCATACGATCAGCAGACCGCCGGCCGGCAGAAAATACAAAAGCCAAGGGTATGCGCCGCGAAGCTGCGTAGCCTCGCGGATGGCATAGCAGAATGCCGTGCCGATCAGCCCGCCGAGCGCGCCGATCACAAGCCCTGCTGCTGCCCACAAAACGAACGTGCGCACATACCGGAGCGTCAGCTTCACGTGACGGCGGAGAAGGCTTTTTCTGCCCGCCGCCGTGTTCTTTTCGGAATCCATCGTATGTATCTCTCTTCCTCTCTGGATAAACGGCACAGCGCGGCAGGTTTCCGGCCTGCCGCGCGTTGTGATCTTTTATTCGCCCCGGAGATATTTCTTCAATCCGGCGAAATCGGCGCTCTCGAGCGGGAGCGGATATCCGCCCTTGATATCCCAGAGCCGGTGCGCGTCCGAGCAGCGCAGCCGGTGAACGCTCTCCGGAATGCCCGCGGGCTCCGTGTCGTAGTAGAGCTCCACGGCGTCCATATCCAGATCCTCCGGCCAGCAGCCGAGAATGGAATAGAGCGAGTTGGACGGCTTATCCACATGCGCGGGCCAGATCAGGCCCGAATACTGCCGCACGGCGCGGCTCAGCTCATTGACGGAAATACGCCGCGCCATGAAAAGCAGCTCGCGCTCCTCCGTCCGGCTGCCGCGCGAGCCGATCACGGTCTGGCGTCCGAAGACATTCGGACGGTTGACAATGCCGGGGCGCAGCGTGTCGAGCCAGCGGGAGAACGCCGCCGCCTTGCCGAGATCGGGCAGAAGGCAGACGCAGTGGATCTCCTCGGAGGTCGTGACCTCAATGCCGGGGATAAAGCCGATGCCGGCTTTTTCCGCTTCGGCAGCCACGGCGGGACAGTTGCGCGCGGAATTGTGATCCGTGATGGCGATCAGCTCCAGCCCCGCTTCCTTGGCGGCTTTAACGATCGCCGCCGGCGTCATGGTATCGTCCGCACACGGGGAGAGACAGGAGTGAATGTGAAGGTCTGTAAGGATCATTTCGTTACCACCTGAAGGCGGCGGATATCCGCTCGCCGTAATAAACTGAAGAAAGTGCTTTAGTTGTCTTTATCGTTTTTATCGGAAAATACGCACATGCCCGCCTCGGCCCGTCCGGCGACGATATCCTCGGCGAAAGCCCTGCATTTTGGGGAGCCGCACGCGCCGCAGTCGATGCCGGGCAGCGACTCGGCGATGCGGCGGATCTGCTCCATCTTCTCCATGGCGACGGACACGTCCTTGTCCAGCCGGAGCGCGGAGCTCGCCGTGGGGGTCTTTTCCCAGCGCATATCCTCGCGGGGGCAGTCGCTGGGGGGCAGGGGAGGGGCAAAATCGCGCATCATCTGCTGGAGCCGTGCCTTCGCAATGAACGGGTTTTCCACCGCCAGCGCGCCGCCGACGCAGCCGGGATAGCAGGCGTTGAGCTCGATGAGATCGACGTGGGAGAGCTTGCCGTCCTCGAGCGCTTCCAAAATGCCGATGATGTTTTCGATGCCGGAGGCGGCGAGATGGTTCGGCTCGCCCGCGGCGGACGACTGCCCGCCGGAGATCGCCCAGCTGACGCCCGCGGCACCCGCCTGAGCATAGCGCTCGTGGTCGTCGATGTCGCCCATCACGGCGGTGAGACGGGGCGCGACCTCGGCAATGGATACAACGCCGGTGATCGCCGGGCGCGCCGTGCCGAGCGCGGCCTTCGCGCCTGCGCATTTGGCGGGGCAGGGGGAGATATATACGCAGCCGATATCCTCTTCCGAAAGACCCGTTTCCTTCATGGCGAGCCGCTTGCTCCAGCGCGCCGCGACCTCCATCGGGGAGCGGTAGTTGAGCAGATGCGGCAGGAGCGACGGGAACCGGATGCGCACGATGCGCAGGATGACCGGGCAGTCAGTCGTGATGATCGGGTGGGGGATGCTGCCGTAATTGAGCTCATAGTGCGTCACGGCGGACATGACCTCCGCGGCGGCGGCGACCTCAAATACGCTGTCAAACCCGATGCGCAGCAGCCCCTCCAGAATGGGGGCGCGGGTGCGCACGCCGGGAAACTGCCCGTAAAGCGCCTGCGCGGGGAGAGCGATCGTGTATTTGTATTTGCCGAGCGCTTCCGAGAGCGTGTCCACCCGCGCCTTCATCGCGTGGCGCGGACAGACGCGGATGCACTCGCCGCAGTCTACGCACCGCTCGCGCAGGATGGTCGCTTTGCCGTCGCGGATGCGGATCGCCTCCGTGGGGCAGCGCTGCATGCACCTGGTGCAGCCGACGCATTTCTCGTTTTCAAGATATATCGAAGCGTAGCCGATGCTCACGATGACTCCTTTCCGGCGTACACCGTGATCGAAAGAGTCGTACCCTTTCCGACTTCGGAATGTATGTCAAAATCATCGCTGTATTTTTTTATGTTGGGCAGACCCATACCGGCGCCGAAGCCGAGCGCCCGGATGTTCTGGGGCGCCGTGGACCAGCCCGCCTGCATGGCAAGCTCCACGTTGGGGATGCCCGGGCCATGGTCGGTGAAAACGACCTTGACGGCGTCCGGCGTGATCGTCGCGGTCACGTGACCGCCGCCGGCGTGGATGACCATGTTGATCTCCGCCTCGTACGTCGTGATGGCGACGCGGCGGATCATGGCAGGAGCAAAGCCGAGCTCCTTCAGCATGGATTTGATATGCCCGGAGGCTTCTCCGGCACGGGCAAAATCGTCGCCGGGAACCTCATACTCACGGACGAGCGGGCTCATTTTGCCCCCGTCACCCCATGCTGATGCAGAATGCCGCAGGCATCATACATCTCCAGAGGAGAGGTAAGTACGCAAACGCCGCATTTTTCCGCCAGCTCCAGGATCGAGGCCTCCGGCTCCTTGCCGCGCAGGAATACGACGCACGCCGTATCGAGCATTTCCGCGGTGCGGATGACCTGGGGATTGAGAAGGCCGGTGAGCAGAACGTCCGGCTGGGAGCCGAGCGCGAGCACGTCGCTGAGCATATCGCCGGCATAGGCGGAGATGATCTCCGCGTCCGCATGGGCCGCGGCGGTGCGCGCCTCGCCGGAGAGAAGGGCTGTCATTTCGTTGATTTTCATGTTTCTTGTTCTCCATCTGATCGGAAGTATCCGAGTCTCACATTATATTAACAAATATCTGCCGCAATTACAAGGGGGATTCTCGGAGAAGGAATCCACCAAGGGAAAGGAAGACGCCCGGCGCTTTTCCGGCAAATGCACAAAAAAAGAAAAATACGAAAATTATACTGGATTTAATTCCATGAATGTGTTATATTATTTTGTCGGAAATACCCGGTTTTTTCGGGCATTTTTGCGGAAATTAACTGGTAAAACATGCAAAAAATGAAATGTTATCCATCATATGAAAACGCACCGTCCGCAAGGGGATATAATGCGGAAGGCGCGTGGAATATACAACGTTTTCCGCACAAAATGTCCACGAACCGGCTTTCTTCGTCCGCGTGGTCCCACAGGGGCCTGTAAAGAGTTTGCTAAGAAGCGAAATATAAACAAGAGGTGGAAAGGATGTCACGGAAAAACCTGAACGGTGTACATATCCCCCATCGGAAGAACACCGCCGGGATGCAGGCGATCAAGATGCCTCCCCCGGCAACGGTGACCATTCCGATGAGCATGCACATCGGCAAGCCCGCCAACTGCATCGTTGCGGTCGGCGATCACGTCAACGTCGGTCAGATGATCGGAGAACCGGGCGGATTTGTTTCTTCCCCGGTATTTGCGAGCGTTTCCGGCACGGTCAAGAAGATCGTCCCCATGCTGCAGTTTATGGGTGCGACCTGCCAGGCGGTCGTGATCGAGTCTGACGGTCAGATGACCGTCGCCGACACGGTCAAGGCCCCGGAGATCACCGATTACGCGAGCTTTATCAACGCCGTGCGCGACAGCGGCGTTGTCGGTCTCGGCGGCGCGACGTTCCCGACGGCGGTCAAGCTGGATGTGAAGGATACCTCCCGCATCCAGGAGATCATCATCAACGGCGCGGAATGCGAAGGCTATATCACGAGCGACCACCGCACCATGCTCGACCGTACCGACGAGGTCGTCGAGGGCTGCCGTCTGCTCGAAAAGTGGCTGGACGTCAAGAAGATCATCATCGCCATTGAGGACAACAAGCCCGACTGCATCGAAAAAATGAAGGCGGCCACGGCGAACGACGAGCACGTCGAGGTACGCGCTCTGCCGTGCATGTACCCGCAGGGCGGCGAAAAAGTTCTCATTTACCACACGACCGGCAAGATCATGCCGGAGGGCAAGCTCCCCATCGACGTGGGCAGCGTTGTGATGAACGTGACGAGCGTTGCCACGCTCGCGCATTACTGCACGACCGGCATGCCGCTCGTGGAAAAGTGCATCACCGTTGACGGTTCCGCCATCAAGGAGCCGAAGAACGTCATCGCTCCCATCGGCACGGCCTGCAAGGAAGTTATCGACTTCGCCGGCGGCTTTGGCTGCGAGCCGAAGAAGCTCGTCATGGGCGGCCCGATGATGGGCGTTGCCCAGTACGATCTGGACGCCCCCGTCGCCAAGGGCACGAGCGCCATTCTTGCGTTCAACGAGAAGGACGCCCGCCCCGTGACGCCCACGGCGTGCATCCGCTGCGGCGGCTGCATCGACCACTGCCCGATGAACCTTATGCCCGTGGAGATCGAGCGCGCCTATGAGAAGAACGACGCCGAAGCGCTCAAGGCGCTGAAGGTCGGCCTTTGCATCGAGTGCGGCTGCTGCGCGTTCCAGTGCCCGGCTCACCGTCCGCTCGTGCAGGTGAACAAGCTCTCCAAAACGCTCGTGCGTGACTACGACAACCGCATGAAAACTCTGAAGGAGGCGGGAAAATGAACAACGGTCTTATCGTAAGCGTCTCGCCCCATTATCATAAGCAGGGCGCAACGACGCAGCGTGTCATGCGCGACGTGCTCATCGCGCTCATCCCGGCGCTCATCGCGTCCGTCATTATTTTCGGCTTCCGCTCGCTGCTGCTCGTGGCGGTCTCCGCTGCCAACTGCGTGCTGCTCGAGTTCGTATGGAACAAGCTCTTCAAGAAGGAGCAGACCATTGCCGATCTCTCCGCGGTCGTTACCGGCGTGCTCATCGCCTACAACGTCCCCGTGACGATGCCTATCTGGCAGCTCCTCATCGGCGACTTCATCGCCGTCATCATCGTCAAGATGCTCTTCGGCGGTCTCGGCTGCAACTTTGTGAACCCCGCGCTCGTCGGCCGTCTTGCCATGATGCTCTCCTTCACCGAGAGCATGACGGATTACCTGCACACGGTGACCGCGCCCGGCGTTGACCTTCTCGCCGGCGCCACGCCGCTGGCAGCCAGCGGTCTCGACATGAGCAGCTTTATGACGCTCTTCCTCGGCAACCACGGCGGCGTCCTCGGCGAGACCTGCGCTCTGGCGCTTCTCATCGGCGGCGTGTATCTCGTGGTCCGCGGCGTCATCAAGGTCACGATCCCCGTCTGCTTCATTGCGGGCACGTTCGTGTTCACCGTCCTCTTCAACGGCTTTGATGTGACCGGCGCTTTCCTGAGCCTCTTCTCCGGCGGTCTGATGCTCGGCGCCATCTTTATGGCGACCGACTATGTCACCAGCCCGCTCACGACGAAGGGCCGCGTGATCTTTGCTCTCGGCTGCGGTTTCCTCACCTCCGCGATCCGCGTATTTGCCAACTCCGCAGAGGGCGTTTCCTTCGCCGTACTGCTGATGAACCTGCTGGTGCCCTACATCAACGAGGGCTGCCGGACAAAGCCTGTGGGAGGTGTCAAGGCGTAATGGAAAAGAAAAATACGTTCTGGACGGAAATGGCGCGTCCCGTTGTTGTTCTGGTCGTCATCTGCCTTGTGGCCTCCGCGCTGCTCGGCCTCACGAACGCCAAGACCGCGCCCGTGATCGAAGAAAACATCCGCATCGAAGCGGAAAAGACCCGCAAGGAAGTCCTCCCCGCGGCTTCCGAGTTCACCGAGCTTGAGGTGAGCGAGGAGCTGAAGGCGAACGGTGTTACCGGCATTTTTGAAGGCGACAACGGCACCGGCTATGTCGTCACCGCGGAAAAGACCGGCTACGGCGGCGCCGTCGTCGTTACCGTCGGTTTCGATACCGAGGGCAAGATCCTCTCCGTGAAGGCCAACGTCTCCACCGAAACGCAGGGCGTCGGCAGCAAGGTCGGCGAAGCATCCATGCTCGAAAAGTTTGAAGGACTCTCCGGCGACGTGAGCGGCGTCACGCTCAAAACCGGCGCCACCTTCACGAGCAACGCCGTCCGCGATGGCGTGCAGGCCGCTTGCGCCGCCATTGCGGCGATCCAGTAAGGGAGGGCGGAGAAAATGAAAAAAAGAATGCAGATCCTCGTTAACGGTATTTTCAAGGAAAACCCCGTTCTCGTTCTGGTGCTCGGCTGCTGCTCGGTACTCGCGATCTCCGTTACGGTCAAGGGCAGTCTCGGCATGGGCGCGGCGCTCACGTTCGTGCTCGTCGGCTCGAACGTCGTTATCTCGGCGCTGCGCAAGATCATCCCCGACAAGATTCGTATCCCGTGCTACATCGTCGTCGTTGCGACATTCGTAACGCTCGTCGAGATGGTGGTGCACGCCTATCTCATCGATCTTTATAACGCGCTCGGCATCTTCCTTCCGCTGATCGTCGTTAACTGCATCGTTCTCGGCCGTGCCGAGATGTTCGCCAATAAGAACAACGTCCTCGACAGCCTGTTTGACGGTCTTGGCATGGGCATCGGCTATACGCTGGTCCTCACCGCGATCTCCGTCGTCCGCGAGCTGCTCGGCTCCGGCAGCCTGTTCGGCTATCAGATCATCCCCGAGGAGTACACCATCCGCATTATCTCCCAGACGCCGGGCGGATTCTTCATGTTCGGCCTTGCCATGGCGATGCTCGTGCTCGGCATGTCCAAGAAGGGCAAGAAGTTCGTTCCGGAAATGGGCTGCGGTGACGGCGGCTGCGCCGGCTGCGGCAACGCCGAAGGCTGCACCGAGAAAGATAAGGAGGCGAAGAACTGATGCTCAAAGAAGTACTGAAAATCATGTTCGGCATGATCTTCACGCAGAACTACGTTCTCGTGCAGTTCATCGCCATCTGCCCGTTCCTGGGCGTTTCCAAGAAGTTTGATTCCTGCATCGGCATGAGCGGCGCTGTTATCTTCGTTATGACGCTCGCGAGCGCCGTTACGCATCTCATCTATCAGTACGTCATGGTGCCGAACGGTCTGGAGTACCTCTCCACGATCATCTTCATCCTGGTCATCGCCGCGCTCGTGCAGTTCGTCGAGATCTTCCTGAAGAAGTACGTTCCGCCCCTGTACAAGTCCCTCGGCGTTTATCTCCCGCTCATCACCACCAACTGCGCGGTGCTCGCCGTGACGCTGCTGAACGTCAGCAACGGCTACACGGCTATGGGCGGCGGCCTCCTGCTCAGCTGCGTCAACGGCTTCTCCGCCGGTGTCGGCTTCGGTCTCGCGCTGATCCTCTTCTGCGGCGTCCGTAAGGCGCTCGAGCATGCCAAGCCCCCGAAATGCTTTGAAGGTCTGCCCATCACGCTCGTGGCGGCGGCTCTCACCAGCATGACGTTCATGGGCTTTGCCGGCATGGCTGACAAGCTGTTCGGTTAAGGGAGGAAAGTGACATGTCTGGAGTTATAAGTGCCATTGTTGTTCTGCTCATCATCGGCGCGGTCGCCGCGCTGATCCTCGTTATCGCTTCCAAGTACATGAGCGTTCCCGAGAATGAGATGTTCCCCGCGATCCGTGAATGTCTGCCCGGCGCCAACTGCGGCGCGTGCGGCTACGCCGGCTGCGACGGCTACGCCAAGGCGCTCGCCGAAGGCGAAGAGACGAAAACCAACCTCTGCGTCCCCGGCGCCGACGGCGCCGCCGCTGCGATCGCCGAAATTATGGGCGTCGAAGCGGAGGACGTTGTAGAGATGGTCGCTTACGTCAAGTGCAACGGCAACTGTGAAACGGCCAAGCACAAGTACGAGTACGCCGGCATCAACAACTGCTCGGCGGCGAACATCCTCTTCCAGGGTGAGTGGGCCTGCCCGAACAGCTGCCTCGGCTACGGCGACTGTGAGAACGCCTGCCCGTCGGATGCCATCCATGTCGTGAACGGCGTTGCGAAGGTGTATCCGGGCAACTGCACCGGCTGCGGTATCTGCACCCGCACCTGCCCGAACCACATCATCGCGCTGCGCCGCGCGATCGATCCGACCATCGTCCGCTGCAGCAACACCCAGAAGGGCGCGCAGACCCGCGTCGCCTGCTCGAAGGGCTGCATCGGCTGCATGAAGTGCGAGAAGGTCTGCCCGACCGGAGCCATCAAGGTGGTTGACAATCTTGCCCGCATCGACTACGATAAGTGTGTCGGCTGCGTCGCCTGCTCGGAGAACTGCCCGGTGGGCGTTATCCAGAGATTCTGATTTTCACCAGAGAGAATCCGTCCGGCAGAGCCGGACGGATTTTTTATGAAAAGGGTTTATCCAATGAAGCCTGAACGGACAAAAAAAGACCGCCTTCGCGCGGATATATTGCTTATTGCGGCGCTGCTCGCGCTCGCGCTCGGCTTCTTTGCCGTGCAGCGTTTGAGCCGGAAGGACGGCGCTCTGGCCGTTGTGTACGTGAACGGCGAACGGACGGCAGAATATCCTCTCGCCGAGGATACGACCGTAACGCTGCATGCGCCGAACGGCGGCTACAACATTCTCGTCATATCCGGCGGCACTGCCGACGTGACGGAGGCAAGCTGCCCGGACGGGATCTGCGTCCGGGCGAAAGGCGCGCAGTACGAGGGCGATACGATCGTGTGTCTCCCGAACAAAACGGAGATCCGCATCGAGGGTGCGGCTTCAGCCGATATTGATCTGGTGAGCTGATATGAAAAAGACGAAACGGCTTGTCCTGCTTGCCATGCTGACCGCCGTGGCGATGATCCTCTCGTATGTGGAGTCGCTGCTGCCGTCGGTCGGCATTCCGGGCGTTAAAATGGGTCTGGCAAATATCGCCGTTATATTTGCGCTCTTCCGCTTCGGCTGGAAGGAGGCGGCGGCGCTCTCGCTTGTGCGCGTCGTGCTTGTAAGCCTTCTGTTCGGCAGCGTCGGCGCGATGCTCTATTCTCTTGCGGGCGCGGTGCTGAGTCTCGCGGTCATGGCGCTGCTGCGCCGGATCGACCGGTTTTCCACCGTGGGCATCAGCGTGGCGGGCGGCGTTGCGCACAACGCTGGTCAGATCCTGATGGCCATGCTCATTTTGCAGACAAAGCAGCTCCTCGGCTATCTGCCGGTGCTCGCCGTCTCCGGTATTGCCGGCGGCGTGCTCACGGGGCTTGCTGCGGCGCTGCTCATCCGCCGCATTCCGGAATTCTGATTTCGATACGGTAGAGAGGTGCTCATCCATGCAATGCCTGCGCCGGAGAATTGATTTCAAGCGATGTCTCGCGTTTCTGCTGCCGCCGCTTCTTCTGATGCTGCACCAGCTCCTTTTCTCTGAATATACCTCCCTCTATCCGGACGCGCGCCTCTATTTGAGCATTGCGGACAATTTCCTGCACACCGGCCACTTCATCCAGACCGACCGCGCCGGTGTGGAGATCGTCGTCCCGTTTGCCTATCCGCTGTATATAACGCTCCTGCGTGCCGTCGGGATGCCGCTTGTCGGATTTACGGTGCTGAACCTGTTGTCCGTCGGTGCGTCGTCCGTGGTTTTATACGACACCGAGCGCCGTCTCTTCGGCAGCGGCGGCTTTTCGTGCATGGCGTATACGGTCATTTTGCTCCGCGTCGAGCTCCCGCCGTCGAATCTCTATGTAGAATTCTTTTATCTTTTCATGCTCTGCTGGCTGCAATGGCTTGCGTTCCGCGAGGGGCTGCCGCCGAAAAAGCGGCTTCTTCTCATGAACATCGCCGGCTTCCTCGCGTTCGCGTCACGCCCGGTGCTGGCGCCGATCTATGCTGCGGTCGTGCTGTACACGCTGTGGAAGTGCGTAAAAGAGCGGCTTTCCCGCGCGCTCCCTGTCGCGGTCGTGGTCGTACCGCTGCTGATCTTTGCGTTCAACACGGCGGTGAACTACCGCGAGACCGGAGAGATCATCCCCATCAGCAACTACGCCGCGGACGCCGTCTGCTTCGCGCTCAACCCCAACAGCACGATCTGGACGAGCCAGCTCAATTTCACAGCGGACGACACCGTGCCGGAGCTGCTGGAAATTTATGGGAACGGCGTGCTGTCACTCTCGGAAAAGAACCGCGCGTTTTATGCGCTGACAAGGCAATTCGTTCTGCACAACACGGGGCATGTCGTCTCGGTGACGCTCAAACGCGCGTGGACGATGTTCTTCTACTTCACCCACGGCATGATGACGGCGGCGCTCCTCGGCGCGCTGTGGATGCTGCGCCGGACGCCGCGCGGGGAAACGCGCTCGCTTGTTCTCGCGGAGCTTCTCCTCTCCGCGCTGCTCGTGGTCATCACCTCCGCGGGCATTTATGAGGCGCGGTATATCCTGCCGGTCTGGCCCGCGGCGGCGATCCACATCGCGGCCATCCCGCACTACGTTCTCCAATGGTACTTCGCGCGCCGCCACGCAAAACAGAAATAAGCACAAAATATGAGACCCGACATCGGAAACGATGTCGGGTCTTATGTTATGTGTTACTCGGGAATATGGATCTCGCGGATGAGAAAGTCCCTGCCGGTGAGGATGGTTTTCTCAAAGCTGCCGCAGTGCGGGCAGTAGCCCTTATGTTCAACGACATTGAACACCTCGTTGCACTCGTCACACTCCGCCATGCCGGGGACGATGTTCAAAATGAGCTTCGTGTTCTTTAGAAACGTATCCTCCACGACATGGGGGTAAATATCTTCAACATACTTCGGGATGACGAGCGACAGCTCGCCGACATCCACGACGATCTCGGCGATATCCGTGATCTGATTCGCTTCGGCAAAGGCGGTTACGGTCTTCACCATGGAGCGAACGACGCCTATCTCATGCATGCCGCCGCGCCCTCACGGTCTTGCGACCTTTTTCACAACGAGCTTGGCAAGCGCCGCCGGAGCGTTTCCCGCCGCGCCGAGCAGCGCCTTGAAGTACGGTGTGCCGACATAGTCGGTGACCTTCTCCAGACGGATTGCGTCAAACTTGCACTTGGTGGTGCAGATGCCGCAGCCGACGCAGAGACTTTCGTCTACAACTGCCGTGCCGCAGTCCAGACAGCGGCGCGTCTCGGTTTTCAGCTGCTCTTCGGTGAGCGTTCCGCGGAGATCGCGGAACGTTTTCTCCGCGTCCTTCGCGGAGCCGCCGGAGGCCTTCTGCCGGGGCGCTGTATCAAAGCCGTCGATGGCAACGCCTGCGGTGGCGGGGTTCATTGCCTTATAATCACGGTGATCACGGCCGATGACCTGCGACTGGCCGGGATGGACGTACCGGTGGATGGAGATTGCGCCTTCCTTTCCCGCGGCGATCGCGTCAATGGCAAACTTCGGGCCGGTGACAACATCGCCGCCGGCGAATACATCGGCCTCACTCGTCTGGAAGCTCGGCAGAGACACGGTGACGGTACCCTTTGCGCCGGTGTCCACGGAAATGCCGTTCAGCTCGATCTCCTGCCCGACGGCGGAGATGACGGCGGAAACATTCATCGTTTCATAAACGCCGGTGCCGGCGGGCTTTCCGCCCCGCAGCTCCATGAGCTCGATCCTGAGCGTTTCCGCTTTGCCGTCGCCGAGGATTTCCGCGGGGGAAGCAAGGAAGCGGAAGGAAACGCCTTCTTCGGCGGCCTCGGCAATCTCATCGTCCGCGGCGGGCATGGAATCGCGGTCACGCCGGTAAACGACGGTGACTTCGGCGCCGAGCCGGACGGCGGCGCGGGCCACATCGATCGCAACGTTGCCGCCGCCGATGACGGCAACAGATGTTCCGATCGCGGGCGCTTCGCCGAGATTGACCGCGCGCAGGAAATCGATGCCGGTCATAACGCCCGGCAGCTCTTCGCCGGGGCAGCAGAGCTTCGCGCCGCGGGACGCGCCGACGGCGAGATAGAACGCCTTAAAGCCCTCGGCACGCAGCGCATCGAGCGTGATGTCCGTGCCGACGGCAACGCCGGTTTTGAACTGTACGCCAAGATCACGGAGGATATCGATCTCGGCGCGGATGACGTCCTTTTCCAGCCGGAAGGAGGGAATGCCGAGCGTGAGCATGCCGCCGAGCTCCTTTTCCTTCTCGAAAACGGTCACGGGATATCCCTTGAGCGCAAGATAGTAGGCGCAGGTAAGTCCCGCGGGGCCGGAGCCGATGACGGCGATCTTTTCCTCGTAGGGCTTGCCGGTCTGGTTGACCATTTTGGGAACAAAGCGGTGCTCCGCCTCCAGATCCTTTCCGGCAATGAATTTTTTGATATCGTCGATGGCGATGGGCGCATCAACGCTGCCGCGGGTGCAGGCGTCCTCGCATGCCTTGTTGCAGATGCGGCCGCAGACGGCGGGGAAGGGGTTCTCTTTCTTGATGAGCTCGAGAGCCTCTGTATACCGGCCCTGCGCGGCGAGCTTTATGTAGCCCTGCACCGGAACATGCGCCGGACACTCCGCCTTGCACGGCGCGGTGCCGGAGGGCATGGTGTCGGTACGGGTGGTGCGGTAATCGATGTTGTAGCTTTTCTTATCCCAGGGGATCTCTTTGTCGGATGCGTAGGCGTCGGAGATGTGCGAATCGGTGAGACAGTGCTTTTGGCCGAGACGAACGGCGTTCGTCTGGCAGTTTTCCACGCACTGGCCGCAGGCGACGCATTTATCCTTGTCCACTCTGGCAATGAAGTTGGAGCTGACGCCGTTCGGCGAACGGAACAGCTCGGCGATGCGCAGCGCGTAGCACGAGCAGCCGCAGCAGTTGCATATGGCGGTAACGTCGTCAAAGCCGAGGGCCTGGTTCACCTCGTGGACAAGGCCGTTGTCCTCGGCGCGCCGGAGGATCTCGTACGCTTCTTCCTTGGTGATGAGGCGGTGCTCGCCGTTCTTGGAGAAGCTGATGGCGTTGTCGTTGAGATAGAGGCACATATCCTCTTCCAGATGGCCGCAGCCTTCGCCCATCAAACGGCGCGATCTTCGGCAGGAGCAGGGGCCGACGGAGATCGCCCACGCCTTTTCGATCAGCGTGGAGATCTCGTCATAGGAGGCTTTGTGCGTGTCGTTTTCGATGGCGCTCATAACGGGCATAACGCGCATGAAATTCACGCCGTTGCCGAGCATAGGGGCGAGCATGCCGACGCGGATGCGGGTATACTCCTCAAAACACGCGCCGAGCTCGGGGTGCGCGTCGCACTGCTCGCGGTTGGAGAGAATGCCCTCCATGATGCCGGGTACCCAGATCGGGTAGTAGTAGCAGAGAACGCCGCTGCGGACGCGCGTGCGGATGACGCCCGCTTTAACGAGCTTGTCGCACTGCGTCTGCACGAAATCGAGGCTCTTTCTCGTCTTTTTGGCGAGATCCTCCGCGGAGAAGTCGGTTTCGAGACGCATGCGCATCATAACGGAACACATGTCGTCATCGACGATGGGATCAAGGATTCTGTACTCGGGATCGCCGTAGGTAATGCCGGTGTACGTCAGACTTTCGAGACTGATCTTGGATGCGAGCGCAAGAATGTTTGGTCTGTGTGCCATGGTTCCTGTCCCCCTATGATCTAATATGAACTTTTTAATATCGGTGGAATTGGAGCGGCGTTGGTCGGTATTTCGCGCCGGATACAAGGCCGACTGCGCCGAATGTGGACATGAGCGATGAACCGCCGTAACTGAAAAATGGGAGCGTGATGCCGATAACGGGCGTGATGCCGATGCACATGCCGGTGTTGACGAGCATCTGGAAGAAGAGGCTCGCCGCCACGCCGACGCACACGAGCATGCTCATCGTGTTGTTCGAGCGCAGCCCCACCATCATGCAGCGGATGATGACAACGGAGAGCAGAAGCATGATGAGCACGCACGCGACCATGCCGAGCTCTTCGCCCGCAACGGCGAAAATGAAGTCGGTGTGCTTGCCGGTCAGCGCGCCGGACTGCGTCTGTGCGCCGTGGCCGAGTCCGAGACCGGTGGCCTGTCCGCCCATGAGGGCATACTTGCTTCGGGTCGTCTGCCATGTGATGCCCCAGCCGTCGGGGTCGATGCTGGGATCGTACGGCGCGAGAATACGCAGGCGCTGGTACTCATCAAGGAAGTTGTTCCAGAGAAACGGGATCGCAAGCGCGATCGCCGCGCCGCCGATGAGGAACCAGTAGAGCCTGACGCCCGCCACGATCAGCATAACGGCAAAAATGGCGCCGAACACGATCGCCGAGCCGAGGTCCTTGGTGGTGACCATCAGCAGTACGAACGTGTAGCCGAAATGGACGACAAGCTGGAGAATGGAGAGCACCGAGTTGAGGTTCTTATATTCCTTCAGATAGGATATCTGCTTGGCCATCAGTACGATAAACACGACCTTGACGATCTCCGAAGGCTGAATGCCGATGCCGAAAAAGCGCAGCCAGCCGGAGTTGCCGGTATCGCCCGAAACGCCGAACGGGATGAGAAGCAGAAGGAGGAACGTCTCAAAGCCGAGCAGAAGCTTCCAGCGGCTTGCAATGATGCTCACGTCGAGAACGGTCAGAACATAGTAGAGGAAAAGACCGAGGATAAACGCGAAGATCTGGATCGGCACGAACGTGTGCGACGGATACGACTTCGTGGCGCTGCCGACGAGCGTGATGCCGAAGCATGTGCATATGCAGCACATGACGAGCAGGAACATATCGCCCTTTTTGAAGAAGTCCGAGGTACGGCTCCATATATATTGGATGATCGGCGCAATGCGGAGTTTTTTGAGTCTTTCCAGCACGGCGGCACCTCCCCTTATACATATAATTTCAATCTATTCTATCACAACATTGTTTTTTCTGCAACAGGCAGGAAAAGGTCTTTACTCCGGCAAATGCTCGGTGTATAATGCCAAGTTAGAGAAGTTTGAGTTTTTTGAGACAGAGGCAGACGGATTATGGAATTTATCAGCCACTCCGAGGCCGAGACCGAAGCGCTCGGCGAAAAGCTCGCGCGCTCGCTGCCGGAGCACGGCGTTGTGATCGCAATGTACGGCGAGCTGGGCGCGGGGAAAACCGCGTTCGTGCGCGGTCTTGCGCGCGGTCTGGAGGTAGACGGGGCTGTTACGAGCCCGACGTTCACCATTGTGAACGAGCTTTACGGAAAGCGGGACCTGTTCCACTTTGATATGTACCGGCTCGGCAGCGCGGACGAGCTTTTCGACATCGGCTGGGAGGATTACCTTGACCGCGGCGGCGTGTGCGCCGTGGAGTGGAGCGAGAATGTCCCCGAGGCATTCGACGGCTCGGAGATCCGCGTGAGCATTGAGAAATGCTCCGACAATGCACGAAAGATCACGATCGAGGGGGCGAGCCTTTGCTGATACTGGGAATCGAAACCTCCGCGAAAGCCTGCTCCGCCGCGCTCTGCCGCGACGGGGAGCTGCTTGCGCAGAGCTATGAGCGCACGGGCCTTACCCACAGCCGGACGCTCCTGCCGATGATCGAGAATATGCTCTCCAACACCGAAACGCCGAAGGACGCCATTGACATGGTCGCCGTGGCGCAGGGACCGGGCTCGTTCACCGGTATCCGCATCGGCATATCCACCGCCAAGGGCCTCTGCTGGGGGCTGGACATTCCGGCGGTCGGCGTGTCCACGCTGGAAGCCATGGCGCAGAGCGCCCGCTTCGTGCCGGAGGGGACGATCGTCTGCCCCGCCATGGACGCGCGGCGCAGCCAGCTTTATAACGCACTCTTCACCGTGCAAAACGGCGCTCTTGTCCGCCTGACGGAGGATCGCGCCATCGCCGCCGACGCGCTTGCCGAAGAGCTCTCCGGCAGCGGAAAGAGCGTCTGGGTCCTCGGCGACGGCTGGGCGATCTGCGAAAAGGCGCTGAAGGAACGCGGCGTTTTCTGCACCGTGGCCCCCGAGGAACTCCGCTGGCAGACAGCGTTCGGCGTGTGTCTCGCGGCGCAGAGCAAAACCCCGACCGGAGCGGAAGACCTGCTGCCGGTTTATCTTCGTCTTTCCCAGGCAGAACGCGAGCGGCAAAGCCGCATGAACGAAGCCTGAGAAAATAAAAGCTAACTACACTACAAAGGAGCAAGAAAAATGAGTGAGCTGCATGTATTCGACCACCCGCTGATCCAGCACAAGCTGTCGATCCTGCGTGACAAGAACACGAGCGTGAAGGAATTCCGCGAGCTTGTCGGCGAGATCGCCATGCTGATGTGCTATGAGGCGACCCGCGACCTTCCTCTGGAAGAGGTTGAGATCGAAACGCCTGTTGCCAAGGCAACGGTGAAGCGTCTTGCGGGCAAGAAGCTTGCCATCGTCCCCATCCTCCGCGCCGGTCTCGGCATGGTCGACGGCATGGTTGCAATGATCCCGTCCTGCAAGGTCGGTCACATCGGCCTGTACCGTGACCCGGAGACCCTCGAACCGGTCGAATATTACTGCAAGCTCCCGCCCGATGTCTCCGAGCGCGACGTTATCGTGGTGGATCCGATGTTCGCCACCGGCGGCAGCGCTTCTGCGGCCTGCACGTTCCTCAAGCAGCACGGCTGCCGTCACATTAAGCTCATGTGCATCATCGGCGCGCCTCCGGCGTGGGAGAAGATGCAAAAGGATCATCCGGACGTCGACGTTTACGTCGCCGCCATGGACCCGATCCTGAACGATCACGGCTACATCGTCCCCGGTCTCGGCGACGCCGGCGACCGTATTTTCGGCACGAAGTAAGAGAAAAAGACAAGGCGCGTATTGGCAGCAATGCGCGCCCTTTTTAGAGGAGATCATTATGGACTACGCAAAGGAATCGCTGCGTCTGCACGGGGAGTGGAAGGGCAAGATCGAAGTGAAGGCGACCGTGCCGGTCGGAACGAAGGACGATCTTTCGCTCGCGTACACGCCCGGCGTGGCGCAGCCATGTCTGGAGATCCAGAAGGATATTGAGAAAAGCTACGAGCTGACGCGCCGGTGGAATCTCTGCGCCGTCATCACGGACGGCAGCGCGGTGCTCGGTCTCGGCGACATCGGGCCCGAGGCCGGTATGCCGGTCATGGAGGGCAAGTGCGTGCTCTTCAAGTCGTTCGGCGATGTGGACGCGTTCCCGCTGTGCGTGAAGACGAAGGATGTGGACGAGTTCGTGCAGACGGTGTACAACATCTCCGGCTCGTTCGGCGGCATCAATCTCGAGGATATCGCCGCGCCCCGCTGCTTTGAGATCGAGCGCAAGCTCAAGGAGAAATGCGATATCCCCATCTTCCATGACGACCAGCACGGCACCGCGGTCATCACGCTCGCAGGCCTTACGAACGCGCTGAAGGTGGTGGGAAAGAAGAAAGAGGACGTGCGTGTCGTCGTGAACGGCGCAGGCGCGGCGGCGACGGCGATCACAAAGCTGCTGCTCTCGGCGGGCTTCCCGGATGTGACGCTCTGCGACCGCAAGGGCGCGATCTATGAAGGCCGCGAAGGTCTCAACTGGATCAAGGAAGAAATGTCCCATGTGACAAATCCGCGCCATCTTCACGGCAAGCTCGCGGATGTCATTGTCGGGGCGGACGTGTTCATCGGCGTGTCGGCTCCCGGCATGCTCACGGGGGAGACGGTGAAAACGATGAACCGCGACCCGATCATCTTCGCCTGCGCGAACCCGACGCCGGAGATCTTCCCGGACGAGGCGAAGGCGGCGGGCGCGGCGGTCGTATCGACGGGCCGCAGCGATTACCCGAACCAGATCAACAACGTGCTCGCGTTCCCCGGTATTTTCCGCGGCGCTTTCGATGTGCGCGCGAGCGACATCAACGAAGAGATGAAGGTGGCGGCGGCGCACGCGCTCGCCGGGCTCATTTCGGAGGACGAGCTCTCCGCGGACTACATCATCCCGCAGGCGTTCGACAAGCGCGTCGGCCCGGCGGTGGCCAAGGCCGTTGCCGAAGCCGCAAGAAGAACCGGCGTCGCGCGTATCTGAATACGATACCCCTTTTTCCGCACAACGGCGCAGCTCTGCTTCGCCCATGAGAAACGAAAAGCCCTCCGGCTGCTGCCGGAGGGCTTTTGATGTTTGCGGAAAATCAGTTGTAGGTGGCTCCGCCGTAGGAGCTGGATACGAACGCGATGTAGGTGTGGCCGATGCCGAGCTCCAGCTCGGTGCCGTCGGCGGTGTAGTAATGGAACGGCTCATTAACGGCGCCGCGCTTCCAGGTGATGGGCTCGCAGTAGCCGCCGTTGAAGAAGAGACCCGTGCCTTCGCACTCGTAGGTGTTCATCGCGGTGTGGTAATGATCGTCGATGCCGATCTGCGTATAGGTGGCGAGAACGAGAAGATTCTGGAACACGGCGGCTTCACTTGTGTTGGCGTCGGCGATGGCGGCGTTCCAGTTGAAGCCGGTGTAGCCGTTTTTGTCGGCGCTGTACTCAAAGCTCGTGATCTTTGTGCCGGGGAACACGATGCGGACGTTATTGGCAACGCTTCCGCCCGTCGGGGCGGCGTTCTCGGTGAAGCGCAGGCCGTAGTCATAGGAATCGGTGTTGTGCTCGGTGCGGGTGCCGTTTTCCGAAATGAACTTCTGCAGGCGCTCGCCGGTGGTCGTCATGCTGTGTACGCCGCCGGAGTACGGGTACTCCGTGAAGCGGAAGCCCGTGCCGTTATCCTCGTTGACGTTGATATCGTCGTTGTCCACAAGATTCGCGAGCATCGGCGCGGAGTATTCGAGACCGTCGGCGCTGAAGCCGCAGTGGGCAAAAATCGCATCATAGGAAAGCGCGGTGCTGACAAAGTAGGAGCGGCAGCTGCGGATCGGGGTGATGTTGTCCACATCGTCCAGGTCCATGAAAATGAACATGTTGCGGGTGATCTGCTCGACCTGCGCTTCGTAAACGATGGCGGCCTTGCTGATGCTGCCCTGCTGAATGGGCGTGATGGGCGCATCCCAGTGGTTGTTCTCCACCATGATCGCTACGGGGCGTGTCTTGCTGTAGTCCTTGGTCGCGGTCTCACCGGTCAGGGGGTTGACGAGCGGCGCGTCGGGCGTCGGCTCGGGCGTTGCAGTCGGTTCGGGCGTCGGTTCGGGCGTGGCGGTCGGCTTGGTCGTGGGCTCCGCCGTGACGTCGGGCGTCGGCTCAGGCGTCGCGGTCGCTTCCGGCTCGGCCGGTACGTCCGGACGGTTGGCGCACGCGCCGAAAACGAGCGCGCATACGAGAAGCAGAGAAAGTACGGTCAGAAACTTGCGCTTCATGGTGTCACCTCATAGTATTATAGTAGTAAAAAGTTGGGGTCGAATATTAAAAATATACTATATCCGTCCGTTTGTGTCAATGCATGCCGGTCACGAATAGCTCGCCCCGCCGTAATACTCGGAGACGAACGCGATATACGTTTTGCCGACGCCGAGCTGCAGCTCGCTGCCGTCGGAGGTATAGTAGCGGAACGGCTCGTTCACGCTGCCGCGGCTCCAGGTGATCGGCTCGGCATAGCCGCCGTTGAAGAAGTAACCGGCGTCCTGATAGTCGTAGGTGTAAATGGCAGAGTGGTTCTTCTCGTCGATGCCGGTCGAGGTGGGGGAGTAGAGGACGAGGACGTTTTCAAATACGACGCTCTCGCCGGTATTTCCGTCCGTGTAGGCGCTGTTCCACTGCGTGCTCGTGTAGCCGCCCTTTTCGGCGTCGTAGGAAAAGTCGGTGATCTTGTTCGTCGGGAACACGACGCGGATGCTGCCCGCCGCCTCACCGTTCACCGGCGCGGCATCCTCGGTGAAGTGCAGACCGTAGTCATAGCCGTCGGTACGGTGCGTGGTGCGGGTGCCGTACTGCGCAAAAAGATCCTGCAGGCGCTCGCCGGTCGTCGTCATGCTGTGCACGGCGCCAAAGTACGGCGCGTCGTACTGCCGGAAGCCGCAGCTGCCCTCGTGAACCTCGATATCGTCGGCGTCGGTGTAGTTTACGAGCATCGTGTCGGCAAATTCCAGACCCTCGCCGCTCTTGCCGCAGTGGGCGAAAATGGCGTCATAGCTGAGCGCGGCGCTCACAAAATAGCTGCGCGCGCTGCGGATGGGGAAGACGTTGTTCAGCCCGTCCGTATCCATGAAGAGGAACATGTTGCGCGTGATGGACTCCACCTGCATCTCGTAGACGATGTCCGCCTGCGAAAGACCGCCCTGCGCGATGAGCGTGCCGTCGTCCCAGTGGTTGTTCTCCACCATGATGGCGACGGGGCGCGTCTGGCTGTAGTCGGCGTACGTCTGCTCACCGGTCAGCGGGTTCGTGAACATCGGCTCGGGCGTTGCGGTCGGCGTGGGTTCGGGCGTGGCCGTCGGCTCCGGCGTTGCGGTAACGGCAGGGGTAGAAGTCGCCTCCGGCGCGGCCGAGGGGACGGGTTGGGGGGACGCGCCGCAGCCCGCGGTCAGCAGCAGAAGCGTGCAGGAGAGCAGAAGCGCGATCGTTTTGGAAAGTTTCATAGGAGTGCACCTCGGTGTTCAATAATAGAAATATACGACCATAGGACGCATGGAGCGGCCGTTTGGTTCATATGAAAAAGCCTCGGAAGCGGTGCTTCCGAGGCTTTTGAAAAGTCGGGGATCAGTGCAGCAGATTCAGCACCAGCGTGAGAACGACGAACGCGAGCGCGACCCACTTGGTCATCTTCGCCAGAGTACCGTCAAGCGTTTTCGCCTTACCCTTGGAGAAGAAGGTCTCCGCGCCGCCGGCGACAGCGCCGGACAGACCGGAGCTTTTTCCGGACTGGAGCAGCACGACGACGATCAGGAAGATACCGGCGAGGAGCTGGATGATGGTGAAAGCAAGAACAAGACCGTTCACGAGATTCAATCCTTTCTATTCTAAAAGAAAACTTTTTTGCGCTTAAATATGTTACCACAGCCACAGCCAAAAAGCAAGCTATTTTTCGCCCCCTTCCGGCTGAAATGCAGGGAACATCCCCGCGGCTTGACTTTGCCCTGCCGCCAGAATATACTTTATGAAAAAAGACACGGAAATCCCGACAAACGACCGGAGGAACAGAGCCTATGTGTACCTGCCTTATCGCCGGCCGCCGCGCCTCGCGCAGCGGCTATGCGCTGCTCGCCGCCAACGACGACTGGGACGATACGCCCGCCCTTCTCACGCACGTTCCGCGGCAGAAGCATGCGCCGGACGCCGTATATACGCTCGTCGGCGGCCATACGATCCCCGAGATCGGCGAGACCTGCGGCTATCTTTATACCGCCTGCAAATACGAGATCGGCACGCTCGACCGCGCGTGGGCCGGCGGCACGAACGACCGGAACGTGTCCGTTGCCGGTACAGGCGTGATGGCGTTCAAAGCGATCCCATGGGAGGGCATGGTGCTCGAGCCGGACGATATCCCGCTTCTGATCCTCCGCCGCGCGGAGACGGCCCGCGGCGCCGTGGAGCTCATCGGCGAGCTCGTCGCGCGCTACGGCCTGCGCCCGTCGGGGCTCGATACCTGCCAGAGCGGGGCGACGTTTTCCATCGCCGACCCGTCCGAGGGCTGGGTGCTGGAGATCACGCCGGGCGGCCGCTGGGTCGCGGTGCGTGTGCCGGACGACGAGGTGTCGGTGCGCGCGAACGCCTTCGGCACGCACGACGCCGATCTGACCGACACGGCGAACGTCCTTGCCTCCGAGGGTCTTGCGGACTATGCCCGCGCGCAGGGCTGGTGGAACGGCGACGAGCGTCATTTCGACTTTGCCTGCGCCTACGGCGCGGACAAAAGCCCCAACGAGTGGGGCCCGGAGCTCGACTCTATGAACATGCGCCGCCGCTGGCGCGCCATGGAGCTTCTCTCCGGCCGGCCGCAGGACGAGAACGAAACGCTCTACAGCGTCCGACCGGCGGAGCCCATTACGCGCCGGACGCTCATGGACGTCCTCAGCGACGTGTACGACGGCACGAAATACGATCTCACAAAGCTCCCCACCGGCGACCCGTTCGCAGATGTGACGCCGGACTACGCGCTCTGCCGCCGCGGCACGCTCTCAAGCATTGTGGCGGACTATACGCCGGAGACCGGCAGCGTCCTCTGGACGGCGATCGCCACGCCGCGCATGAGCTTTTATATGCCGCTCTATGTCGATATTGACGGTCTGCCCGCCTTCTGCGAGACATTCCTGCCCGGAGAAGGGGAGAATACTTCGCTCTTCTGGGAGTTTAAGGAGCTGTGCATTCTGACGCAGCGGCGCTTTGCCAGACATATGGAGATCACGGGGAAAGCGAAGCGCGAATGGGAAGCGCATGCCGCGGTAGTCCTTGCCGCCCACAGCCGGGATATGGCGCAGCTTCCGGAGAGCGAGCGCCGCGCCGCGCGCACAAAGTTTGACCGCGCCGTCCTCACCTCCGCGCTGGAAACCTGCCGCGAGACGCGGCATGCCCTGCTTCTGCAATATTGATATAGGAAAAGCTCTCAAACGAGACCCACTGCGTTGGGCTCTCGTTTGAAAAGGCTGCGGCTCGCCGCAGCGCACTCGCTTCGCTCGCACGTTTGCGAGCCGAAAAGTATTTTCTCCGACGCACATGTCGCCGGAGAAAATGGTTAAAACTTTATTTGCGCCTGCGGGCGCAAACTCTGCGAGGCTTTTTCGACAGACTGAGCGCCCGATGGATCAAAAATCCATCGGGCGCTCTCTATGTTTTCTTATTTCATCGCAGCGGCAAACTTCTCTTCCATAAACTTCCGCGCGTTCGTGATCTCGGCGCGCCAGTCCTGGCCGGGCTCATACCACATTTCGATCATGTACGGCCCGCGGTAGCCCTCGCGCTCGAGCTGGCCGAGACACGCGGGGAAATCCACGCACCCGCTGCCGAAGAGGACACACTTGAACTTGCCCGGGAAATCCTCCGTCACGGCGAGCGTATCCTTGAGATGGACGCCGACCATGCCGTTCCGTCCGAGTGATATCTCCGCGGCGGTGTCGTTGCCCCAGGCGGAGAGGTTGCCGACATCAGGGTAGACCGTGAACCACGGCGAGGGGAGGACGGCCTTGTATTTTAAGTAGCGGGAGATGCTGCTCATGAGCGGCGTATCCATGATCTCCATGGCGAGCATGACCTGATACTTTTCGGCGATCTCGCACGCGCTGCGCAGCCCCTCTTCAAAAAGCCGCAGGCTTTCCGGCGTGGAGGGCTCATAGTACACGTCGTACCCGGCGAGCTGGATGACGCGGATGCCGAACTCCCGCGCGAACAGCACGGCCTTTTCCGTGATCTCATGCGCGCGTGCGCGCACGGCGGGATCGGCGCTGCCGTAGGGGAAGCGGCGGTGGCCGCTCAGACACATCGACTGGATGGGCACGCCCGTTTCGCGCATGGCGCGGTGGAGCACGCCGCGCTCGGTTTGCGTCCAGTCGAGCCGGGCAAGACGCTCGTCCTTCTCGTCGATGGAGATTTCCAGATAGTCAAAGCCGAGCTCCTTTACCGCGCGCAGACGCTCCTCCCAGGTAAGCTCCGGAGGAAGCGCCTTTTCGTAAAGGCCGAGCAGATGGTTTCCAAGCATGTTCGATCATTCCTTTCCCCATACCCCGCCGGACGAGCGCGGCGCGGCGGTGCTTTTGCGGATGTGCAGCTGTGTGCTGACGTGGATGCTGCAGGTCGTGCGGATACGCCCGCGCATCTGCTGGTGTATGATGTTGACGGCCCAGCGCCCGATGTCGGCGCAGGGCACGTCCACGGTCGTGAGCGTTGGCTCGCTCATCGCGGAGAACGGCAGCCCGTCAAAGCCGATCATGGAGATATCCTGCGGCACACGGATGCCGCGCTCCTGCATGACGCGCATGGCGCCGAGCGCAATGCTGTCGTTGTTGGCAAGAAAAGCGGTCGGCAGCGCGATACCGCGGTCGAGCGCTTCGCCGAACGATTTGCGCGCGCCGTCCATCGTGGGGAACACGCGGTAGATGAGATCGTCCGAGTACGAAAGCCCAGGCTGGTGCATCGCCGCTTCAAAGGCGTCGCGCCGGGCGTTGTCGTTGCTCGAAGGTATGGAATTATAAAGAAAGCCGATCTTCCGGTGGCCGAGCGACCGGAGATACTCCACCGCCTCAAATACGGCGCCGGCATTGTCCATCGTCACGGTCGAAAACGGCAGACGTTCGAGCGCGTTGTCCACGATAACGAACGGCTTCTGCAGCCCGTCAAAGTATGAGAGATCCTCGCGCTCGATCTCCGTGCCAAGCAGGATCACGCCGCCGGTGGTGGCGGTGTCGATCAGCTCGGCGCGGTTTATGGCGGAAAAGTCGCTGAAGGCGTTCACAAGAAGATTGTAGCCATGGCGGCGGCATTCCTCTCCGGCGGCATCCATGATCTGCGTGACGAAGCCGGGGTTGCCGTTGACAAGATAGGAGTGCTTGCTGTATTTGAGAAAGCATAGATTGCTGTGGGCGTGGATGCGTTGGGGCGCGTCCTCCGGACGGATCTGGTAGCCGTTTTCCTGCAGAAGCCGGGTGACGAGCGCCCGCTTCTCATCGCCGATGCCGGGCTTTCCGTTGAGAACGAGGGAGACCGCCGTCAGCGATACGCCGGCAGCGTCGGCGATTTCGCGCATTTTCATCCGTAGTGCCTCCTTATGGTTGTTTAGTAAAACGGTGCTTATGTACATCTTTATTCTATATGATTTCACTAAAAATGGAAAGACTCTTTTCACAGAAAAACCATATAAAAATGCGGCGGTAAACTTGGACAATGTTCTGAGTATGTTATGCACTTCAGATAAAATATCCATAAGAGCGAGGGATAGTATGCGGCTGATAGAGCGGAATGACGAAAAACGACGGGGGTTTTTGTTTATTGTACCGCATTGACATACGAGAGGAAAGAACGTATCATTAAGATACGGTAAGCAGCGGGGAAAAGGGGATGTTTACTAAACTGCGTCCCTGCTGCGTAAAAAGCCAATAATAGGAGGAAAGAACATGAAAAAAGCATTGGCACTCATCCTTGCCCTGGTCATGGTGTTTGCTCTGTGCGCCTGCGGTACCGCAGCCGAGACTCCGGCAGCTCCGGAGACGCCGGCGGAGACGGAGACCCCGACCGATGGCGAGCTCCCCTGGGCGGGACACACGCTGTACGTTGCCAACTGGCAGGGCTACAACTCCGACGAAGATTACTGCGAGAAGGCCTTTGAGGACATGACGGGCGCGCAGGTCGAGCACGTCTACTTCAACTCCTACGACGAGCTGATGACCACCCTCATGACCGGCGGCAACAAGACGATCGACGCGGTCGTTCTCTCCAACAACTACACCCAGTGGTTCCACGACGAAGGCCTGCTTGCCAACGTCGATCCGGCGAAGATCCCCAACTACGCCGAAGTGGCCGATGTTTACAAGGACCTCAGCCCCTACGCCGTGGATGACGCGGGCAACCTCTTCGCGTTCCCCTGGTGCAACGGCACCTCTTCTCTCGCCTACAACCCCGACAAGGTCGATTTTGAGCTCGAGCACTGGTCCGATCTTCTCAATCCTGCGCTGAAGGGTCATGTCATGGTTCTCGACGGCGACGGCGACGACTGGGTCATCGGCTGCCTGCTGGCGGGCGAGGATTCCGACGATATCGAGAACGTTGATATCGAGAAGGTCCGCGCCGCGCTCAAGGAGCTCAAGGGACAGCTCCTCGGCTTCTGGGCTTCCAACGACGAGCAGACCATCCCCTGGCTCGCGGGCGACTTCTGGGCGGGCGAGATCTGGTCCGGCCCCTACAGCCAGCTCATCAACGATCCCAGCACCAACATCAAGCTCGTCCACCCCACCGAGGGCACGGTCGGCTACGTTGACTATTGGGCCATCGTGGAAGGCACCGATGAGTACGATCTCGCGTGCGAGTGGATCAACTGGATCGAAAGCGAAGAGCAGCAGACCGCTATGGCTACCGGCATCAGCGACAAGTACCCCGGCGAGTACTACACCTATACGCCGGTCAACGCCAAGGCCATCGATAATCTGACGCCGGAGCAGAAGATCACTCTCGAGCTCGACCCGATGCCCACCTGCATCAAGCTCCTGCCTTACATCGCTGATCCCGAACTGAAGGACGCCTGGACCGACCTTTATCAGGAATTCGTCGGCTAAAGCGCCCGGCACATAACGCATCCAACGACAGAATGCCGCCGGAACCCCTTTCGGCGGCATTCTTTTTTAAAAGAGGGGCGGTAATTGAAAATGAAAAAGAAGAGAACCAAATTTCGTCCGGGCGCGCTGTGGACGACGCCGAGCGTCATCCTCCTGCTGTGCCTGACGATCCTGCCGCTTTTGATGCTGCTCGTGTTCAGCTTTATGAACCGCAACATCTTTGCCGGACAGCCCTGGCCGGGCTGGACGCTGCGCAACATCACCCGTATGTTCGGCTCCGCGACGTTCTGGCGGCTGATGGGAAAATCGCTCCTTACGGCGGGCGAGGTCACGCTCATCTGCATCGTTGCGGCGTACCCCGCGGCGTGGGCGATCGCAAAGATCGTGAAGCCGCAGCACCGCAGCACGCTTATGATGGTCGTCATTCTGCCGTTTTTCACATCGCAGCTGCTGCTGATCTACGCGATGATGAATCTTATCCAGACCGGCGGTCTTCTGCTCACGGCGCTCGACGCCATCGGCATACACGGCGCGAAAACGTGGCTTTATACGAACAAGGCCACGGTACTCATACTGACGTATGAGTATCTTCCGTATATGATACTGTGTCTCTATTCCTCGCTTGAGGGCATCAACGACAACGTCATCCAGGCATCGCTGATCCTCGGCGCGAGCAAGATGAAAACCTTTACGAACATTGTATTTCCCATGAGCGTGCCGGGGCTGCTCTCCGGCATACTGCTCGTGTTTGTTCCTGTGGCCGGCAGCTTTGTCGAGCCGGGACTTGTCGGCGGAGCGGGCGGCTCCATGGTCGGCAGCATGATCGATACGCAGTACTCCGGTTCTCTGAACATGGGCTACGGCGCGGCACTTTCCTGCGTGCTGCTCATTATTCTGAGCGTCATCATGGCCGTTACCCGGATTGCCGCCAACCGCGCGCAGAAAGCGATCGGAGGTGATATCGCATGACGAGCAAGGCCTTTCGCCGCACGATGATGGCATGTCTGTGCATCGTGCTCGCGTTCATGTATATCCCGATCATCGCCATCATCGGCATGTCGTTCAACAAAACGCCGTACGGCATGTTCCCGTATGTGTTTACGACCCAGTGGTACAAAACGCTCTTCACGACGAGCAACCTTCTTCCGGCCTGTATCCTCAGTCTGAAGTTTTCCTTCCTTGTCACGCTGGCCGCTGTCGTGATCGGCACGCTCTGCTCCTACGGCCTGCAGTACTACGCCCCCAAGTGGGCGGCGCGGTTCAACTTCGTGCTCCAGCTGCCGATCATCATCCCGTGGCTCGTAACGTCGATCTCCCTGCTGCTGATGTTCTCATTCCTCGGCTCGGGGCGCGGCATGGGCACCATGTTCCTCGGCAACCTGATCGTTGTGCTGCCGTACGTTGTGCTGCTCGTCAACGGCCGGTTTCAGGATATGGACCGCTCGCCGGAGGCGGCGGCCCGGCTTCTCGGGGCAAGCCCGCTGCGCGTGTTTTTTGATATCACGCTTCCTGCCATCACGCCGGGCATTCTGGCCGGCGGCATTATGGCAATGATCATGTGTTTCAACAACTTCGTGCTGCAGTATTACCTCATCCCTGTCGGCAGGAATACGCTGCCGACGCTCGTGTTCACCCGCATCCGCAGCGAGTATCAGGCCGATCTGAACGCACTTTCGGCGATCATCGTTCTGATCGCGGTCATCGTTGTGATCGCGTTCTCGCGGCTGGGCTTTTCCGCGGGCAGCCTGTTCGGCATGTCCGGCGGCGCGAAGAAGAAAGGAGAATAACCGATGGCGGATCTTTCGGTAAAAGGATTGAAAAAGAGCTTCGGCGACCATGTCGTTCTCAAGGGCGTCAGCTTCGATGTAAAAAGCGGGGACTTTCTCTCACTGCTCGGCTCCTCCGGCTGCGGCAAGACAACGATCCTCCGCATCATCTGCGGTCTGGAGACCGCGGACGAGGGCGAGGTGCTCGTAGACGGCGCGGACGTGACAAAGGTGCGCCCGGAAAAGCGCAACATTGGTCTCGTGTTCCAGAACTACGCGCTGTTTCCCTCGATGAACGTGGCGAAAAACGTGGGCTACGGCCTCAAGATGCACAAGGTCCCCCAGCCGGAGATCGACGAGCGCGTCAACGAGGCGCTCGAGCTTGTGAAGCTCGGCGGCTATAACTCCCGCCGCGTGACGCAGCTCTCCGGCGGCGAGCAGCAGCGCGTGGCACTGGCCCGCGCGCTTGTCACCAAGCCGAACATTCTCCTGCTGGACGAGCCGCTCTCCGCGCTCGACCGCAAGGTGCGCGCCGAGATGCAGTATGAGATCCGCAATCTCCAGCGGCAGATCGGCACGACGACCGTGTTCGTTACGCACGATCAGGAGGAAGCGCTCACGATGTCCGACCAGATCATCCTCCTCCACGACGGCCAGATCGAGCAGCAGGGCGACCCCTTCACGATCTACAGCCAGCCGGCATCCGTGTTCGCGTCCGACTTTCTCGGCAAGGCGAACCTCCTCTCCGGCGTTCTCGCGTGTGAGGACGGTGTGTGGTGCGTATGCAGCGAAAACGTCCGCATTCCGGTCAACCACGTCGGCGGCAGGGAGGGCGACACCGTCAAGACGGCGGTGCGCGGCGAGTATTTCGAGTTCTGCACGCCGGAGACCGAGGGCGCGAACCCGTTCCATCTCGAAAAGAAGATCTTCACCGGTCTTTCGTGGAAGCTCATCGGCACGCTGGGTACGCAGCCGCTCGATATTTCCGCGCTCGGCACCCACGCCGGAACGCTCTCGGAGGGCGACGATCTCTTCGTCCGCATCCGCCCGGAGAACGTGGTCTACTACAATAATAACTGATTTTCCCCTTACGAAAGGAGTTTCTGCATGGCAAACCAGTACGAAGCCGCCCGTGACATATACGCCGCCTGGGGCGTGGACACCGAAGAAGCGCTGCGGAAGATGGATACCATCCCCGTTTCCATCAACTGCTGGCAGCTGGACGATCTCACCGGCTTTGAGGATTTTGATGCCGCGCTGACCGGCGGCATCGCCGCCACGGGCAACGCCCCCGGCAAGCCGAGAAGCGTGGAAGAATACTTCGTCTCTCTCGACAAAATGCTCTCGCTCGTCCCGGGTGCGAAGCATCTGGCGCTGCACGCGGTGTATCCGCTCACAAACGGCGTGAAGGTGCCGCGCAACGAGATCCGCCCCGAGCATTTCGCCGGGTGGGTGGACTATGCCCGCGAAAAGGGCATCGGTCTTGACTTTAACCCCACATACTTCTCCCACCCAATGCTGCGCGATAACTGGACGCTCGCAAGCCCCGAGAAGGAAGTGCGCGATTTCTGGGTACAGCACGGCATCGCCTGCCGGAAGATCGGCGAGTATTTCGGCCGCGAGCTCGGCGAGGTGTGCATCACGAACCACTGGATCCCGGACGGCTCGAAGGACACCCGCGTCGATACGCTCGGCCCGCGCGAGCGTCTCGTCGAATCGCTCGACCGCATTTTTGCCGAGCCGATCGACCGGAAATATAACCGCGACTCGATCGAGGGCAAGGTGTTCGGCCTCGGTCTTGAGAGCTACACCGCCGGATCGCACGAGTTTTACACCAACTACGCCCTCACGACCGGCAAGGCCATGGTCTGCATGGATACCGGCCATTACCATCCGACCGAGAGCGTTGCGGCGAAGCTCTCGTCCTACTTCGTGTTCGGCCAGGAGATCATGACGCATCTCTCCCGCGCCGTGCGCTGGGACAGCGACCATGTCGCTACCGTGTCGGAGGATACCGTCGCCATCATGCAGGAGATCAAGCGCTGCAATGCGTTTGACAAGGTGCATCTCGGTCTCGACTTCTTTGATGCGAGCATCGACCGCGTGAGCGCGTCTGTCATCGGCGCGCGCAGCGTGAAAAAGGCGCTGATGATCGCCCTGCTCGAACCGACGGACAAGCTCATGGAGGCCGAGCGCGAAGGAAACTTCACGCGCCGTCTCGCGCTGCTCGAAGAGTTCAAAATGCTCCCCGCTGGCATCGTCTTTGACGAGTACTGCCGCCGGCACGACATGCCCGGCGCGGATTGGGCGGCGAAGCTTTGAGCCGCCGCTTTATCATCGACACGGACACCGGCTCGGACGACGCCTGGGCCATCGTCGAGGCGCTCTGCGCCGAGGACATCGCCCGTGTCGAGGCGATCACGACCGTGTGCGGAAACTTTCCACTCGATCTCTGCACCAAGAACGCGCTTCTGGCGGAGGACGCGGCGGGAGGCTATCTCCCGCCGGTCTACCGCGGCGTGGAGCACCCGCTGCTCTCCCAAAAGAGCTTTGCGGCGTACCATGTCCACGGCGAGGACGGTCTCGGCGGACTCAACCTGCCCGCACCGGCGCGCGAGGCGGAAAAGAAACACGCTGTGCCGGCCATCATCGATCTTGTACGCGAAAACCCCGGCGAGATCGAGATCATTACCATCGGCCCGCTGACGAACATCGCTGTCGCGCTCACGCTTGCGCCCGATCTCGTGCGGAAGATCAAAAAGCTCTGGATCCTCGGCGGAAGCGCCGGGATCCGCGGCAATCTCACCGAGTGCGCCGAGTATAACGTCGGCTCCGACCCCGAGGCGGCGGAGATCGTTCTGCAGTCCGGCGCTCCGGCGGTGTGGATCACGCTTGATACGACCCGCGGCAGCACCGAGATCACACCGGACGAGGTGGAACGCCTGCTTGCGTCGCCGTCTCCGGCGGGGCGGTTCTGCGCGCTCGCCACGCGGCGGCTGCGTGAATTTTATAACGAGATCCGCGGCGGCAGCGAGACCTACGGTGTGGTGGACAGTCTCGCCGTCACCTCGGCGCTGTACCCGGAGATCATGACGAAGCTCGTTGCCGCTAAGTGCCGCATAGAGCTGCACGACGCGGAAAAGCGCGGATATTTCCATTTCGATACGGCCGCGCCGGAGGCGGAGCACAACGCCGTGCTCTGCACCGCGGTGGATACCGCGCTCTTCAAACAGCACATGTATGCCCTTCTCGGCGCGAAATAACAAAAATCATGCCCCGTTTCGGTTTTCGGAAACGGGGCATTCTGGGAAAGGAGAAGATCCATGAACGATTTTATGTATTATAATCCCGTGCGCGTCCACTTCGGCGCGGACGCCATGAGCCATCTGCCGGAGGAGCTGGGCAAGTTCGGCGCAAATGTCCTGCTCACCTATGGCGGCGGCAGCATCAAGCGCACCGGCCTCTATGACCGCGTTCTTGATGCGCTGCGCGCGGCGGGGAAAAGCGTCTATGAGCTCTCCGGCATCATGCCGAACCCGCGCACCGAAAAGGTGTACGAGGGCATCGAGCTTTGCCGGAAGCATAAGATCGACCTCATTCTTGCCGTCGGCGGCGGCAGCACGATCGACTGCTCCAAGGCCATCGCCGTGGGAGCACCGGCGGAGGGCGACTTCTGGGAAAAGTTTTATGTAAACTGGGAGAGCGCCGAAACCGGTATCCCTCTCGGCGTCATTCTCACCATTCCGGCCACGGGCAGCGAGCTGGACAAGTCCGCCGTTATCACAAATTTCGCCACCGGCGAGAAAAACTGCTATGACAGTGAGTATGAGTTCCCGCGCTTTGCCATTCTTGACCCGACGCTCACATACAGCCTGCCGAAAAACCAGATGGTGAACGGCATTGTGGACACCATGTCGCACCTGATGGAGCTTTATATCTCCCCGCCGGACGACGATTTTCTCACCGACAATCTCGCCGAAGCCGCCATGCGCACGGAGATCGCCGCGGCACGCCGCGCGGTCGAGGAGCCGACGGATTACGAGGCCCGGGCAAGTCTCATGTGGACGAGCAGCTTTGCGCTCTGCGGCATGCTCAATAACGGGAAAAAGACCGACTGGGAGAGCCACTGCATCGAGCATCCGCTCTCCGCGCTCTTCGACGTGGCGCACGGCGCGGGTCTCGCTGTCGTACACCCGGCGTATCTCGAGTATATCTGCGAGAGCGCTGCGCCGCGCCTTGCCCGCTTCGCCCGGAACGTCTGGGGCATCGATCCTGCCGGGAAGAGCGAGAGCGAGCAGGCGAAAGAGGGTATCGCCGCGTTGAAGAAATTCTTCCATGAAGAGCTCGGCGCCCCGGCGACGCTGCGCGCTCTCGGCGTGCCGGAGAGCTGCTTTGCGCGCGTCGCGGAGCTCACCGATCTCAGCTGCTACAGCTACCGGCAGCTCACCGCGGACGACGTGATCGAGATCCTGCGCCGCTGCTATTGACTGCTATGGAAAGAGAAACGCTCGAAAAGCTCTATGCAGGGCTCATCGGCATGGACGCCGGTATGCGTCTCGGCGCGCCGGTGGAAAACCCGTTCTGGACGTATGAACGGCTGCAAAGCTATTACGGCGACATCCGCGGCTATCTGCGCGAGCAGCGGTATTATACCGCAGACGACGATGTGAATGGTCCGCTCATCTTTGTGCGCGCGCTTGCGGACAACGCCATGCCCGAAACGCTTGCGCCGGAGACGGTAGGGGAGACGTGGCTCAACTACACCCGCCGCGGCATGGGCATGTTCTGGTGGGGCGGCGAGGATGTTTCCACCGAGCACCGCGCGTATATGAACCTTCGCCGCGGCGTGAAGGCGCCGCGCTCCGGCAGCATCGAGGAAAACGGAAAGACCGCCGCCGAGCAGATCGGCGGACAGATCTTTGTGGACACCTGGGGGCTCATCTGCCCCGGCGACCCGGCGCGCGCCGCGGATCTCGCCGCCGCAGCCGCGAGCGTATCGCACGGCGGCAGCGGCGTGGACGGCGCGCGGTTTATGGCCGCGTGCATCGCCGCGGCGTATACGGCGTCCTCGCTGGACGAGGTGCTGGATGCCGGTTTGCGCTTCCTGCCGGAGAAGTGCGACTACCGCCGCGTGGTCGAGACGGTGCGCGCCTACCACCGCGCACACCCGGCGGAAGCGGATTTCCGCGCCTGCCGCGAGATGATCGCGCGCGAGTTCAGCGACGAAGAATATCCCGGCGGATACCATATCGTTCCGAACGCCGGGATCTGTATCCTCGCCATGCTTTACGGCAAGGGCGAGCTTGGCCGCAGCATCGAGATCTCCGTCATGTGCGGCTACGATACCGACTGCAACGCGAGCAACATCGGCACGATCCTCGGTGTGCTCGGCGATCTCGGCGGCGTACCGGAGCGCTATCGCCGTCCGATCAACGATCTTGTCACGCTCTCGAGCGTGTCCGGCTATCTCAATCTCGTCGATCTTTCCGACAAGGCAAAGGAGCTTGGCGCGCTCTCCTGCCGGATGTACGGCGGCACGCTGCCGGGGGATATCGTCTGCCCGAAGCCGGGCGAGCTGCGTATGGACTTTCCGTTCCCCGGCTCGACGCACGGGCTCGAGCTGTCGGATAAGGCGGAGCACGCGCTGCGCATCGTTCCGGGAAAGGCGCACTCCGGCGCATTCTGCGCCGAGCTTATGACCGACGGCAAGCGCGCCGGACCGGTCGATCTCTCGTTTAAGGCGATGCTCACGCGCCCGGATCTCCACGAGGAGCGCTATGATCCCGTGTTTACCGCGAAGGTCAACCCCGGTCAGCGCGTCGGCGTCTGGATGAAAAGCGAGCAGACCGCCCCTGCCGCGGTGACGGTGACGCCCTTCGTCCGCCGCGCCATGACCGGCGAGAGAGTGAACATGCCCGCCGCGGTGCTTTCGGAAGGGGAGTGGACGGAGATCGTGTTCACCGTGCCGGAGCTCGGCGGTGACGCCGTGCACGATGTCGGCTGGACGGTCGAGACGAAGCCCGACGTTGACCCCTGGGTCATGGGCCGGGTGTATGTGGACGAGATCACCGTTACCGGCGCAATGGACTATGCGGTCGATTTTTCGCTCCAGCGCGAGGAGTTTTCGCAGCTCACGCCGTTTGCGTTCAATGACTGCGCCGGAAAGCGCGAGGGGGACGCCATGCGTCTCACGGCGGAGGCGCTGCCGTATATGACCGGCGCGCAGGCGTTCACCGGGAATTACTATCTGCGCGATACGGCGGTGAGCGCGTCTGTGACGGTTGAAAGCGGCGAGAGCGCCCTTGTGCTGCTGCGCGGGCAGGGCACACGCCGGTATTATGCGCTCGGCTTTTCCGCGCCGGGCGAGTGCGCGGTGCTCCGGTACGAGGACGGCAAGGTAACGAAGCTCGCCGCCGCGCCGTTTGTCTGGCAGCCGGGACGGGAATACGCTCTCCGGGCGGAGGCAAAGGGTGAGGTGCTCACGCTTTTCGTGAACGGAACGCCGGTGCTCGAAGCGAGCGACAGCCGGTATGCTTACGGTATGCCCGGCCTCGGTCTCACCGCTGCGGGCGAGACGCTCTGGCGGGCGCTGCATATTTTCGGAGAATGCTGATGCTCTCATAAAAAAATTCCGTATGTCGTCGGACATACGGAATTTTTTTATTTATCCGGCGTGTCGGTACGCTGCCGGAAGACCCAGCGCTTCTGGATCTGATAGCTTGCCAGGAAGAGCACGCCGTCCACCGGGATCTTGATGACCGTTTCGAGCAGGTTTGTTGCATTTGTGAGATCCTGCAATACCGAAACGAGCACCGCCGACAGGCTCGCCTGCACAACGGCAAGCACGGCATACCGCCAGATCGACTGCCCCGCCGCGCTCTTATCCTGAAACACGAGCAGCCGGTTGAGGAAAAAATTCGTCACGGCGGAAACGATGCGCGCGCCATAGGTCGCGCAGAGCTCGCGCGTGCCGTCCGGCAGGGAGACGAGAAGCACGGAGTTGAGCAGCGTGAACAGTCCATAATCCAGCAGAAAGCAGATGACGCTGCTGCCGGAAAAGCGGAGGAACGATTTCAAAGCGGCTTTACTCCTTCTTGTCCCCATGGAAGAGGTGGCGGAAGATCAGCTTATAGATCCGCCAGGAATCCTTCACGGTGTTGAAGTGGCTGGTCTGGTTCTCGTCGATGTAAACGGTATCGATCACGACCTCACCGACGCCGAGCCCCGCGCCCTTGAGCGAGAGGAGCATCTGCGTTTCATATTCGTACCGCTCGCCGCCGATGGAGCACATCAGCGGCAGGTGCTTGCGGGCAATGGCGCGCAGTCCGGTCTGCGTGTCGGTCACGTCGACGCCGCAGGCGAGCTTCATAAAGCTGCGCGTGATCTTGTTGCCGAGCTTGCTGCGCAGCGGGACCTGCTCCAGCGAGAAATCCCGCACGCCGAGCCAGAGCTTGTCCGGCTCGCGGCACATCGCCTCGGCAACGGCCATGGCGTCCTTGGGGCGGTGCTGATTGTCGCCGTCCACGATAACGACGCCGTCGATATCCGGCCGGTTTTCCACGCACCAGGCAAACGCCGTTTTCATCGCGCGGCCCTTGCCTTTATTCACCTCGTGACGCAGTACCGTGACGCCGGGGCGTTCGGCGGCCTCCGCGAAGGGCTGGAGATGCCCTTCGTGGCTGCCGTCGTTGACGACGACGATATCGTCAAAGCCTTCGGCCAGCAGGCCGTCCACGACCTGAATGAGCTTTTCGTCCGGCTCGTAGGAGGGAACGACAGCAGTAACTTTCATTTCGCTTTTACCCTGCCTTTATCAGAGAGTTTCGTAGTTGCTGATGACAAAACCGGCGTCGGTCTGCAGGAAATAAATGCGCATGGTGGCATCGGCATAGTCGATGGCCTGCCCGTTGTGCGTGCAGTTGGCGTCGTAGGTCACGTCCACGCTGTAGCAGTTGTCCGCCCAGATCACTACGCCCGAGGCAGTGGTGTTGGAGACGTCAATGTTGCCGTAGGCGGTGTTCCAGACAACGCCGTTGTAGGTGTCCTGCAGATCGGTGTAGGCCTGCGTGCCGGGCGTGAGATAGGCGAGCGCGGCGTACAGGTTGCCCCACGTGCCGTTGTAGCCGTTCATATAGTAGGTGAGATACGCCTTCACGAAGCTCACCGCGCGCGTGGTGTACTTTTCGGCGTCCGCCCCGTCAAGACAGAGCATGAAATCGCCCTCGGCGGTCTTTGTAACGCTGCATCCCGCGGGCGGCTCGGCGGTCAGCTCCGGCTCGATCAGGAGACCGTCCACCGTGTACGTCGTCCACGAAACGGGGTTGATGAGCTTGTCCTTGAGCGGCTCATAGGAGAAGTTGTTCTGCGGTTCTCCGGCGTACTCGCTGCCGAGCTCGGTGCCGTTGCAGAACACCTTGCTGCCGACAGCGACCTCGACCGAGGCGGACTTCGTCCCCTCAAGCTCAAGCTCCACGTCGGATACGGCCCAGTTCACGTCGCTGCCGGAGAGCGTTACGCGGGCGAGCGTTTCGTCGCCGTCCTTGAGAACATAGGCGGGCGCTTCATCGGTATAATCGAGCGAGCGGAACGCCTGCACGCTGCCGCTGCCGAAGCGCTCTTCCATGTAAGCGCGCACACGGTCGCGGCCGTCAATGTTCTCCGGGCGCTTCTCGTACCAGAGATTTGTCCAGTCGTCGGCGGTATAGGAGGCGAGCCACGCTTCAAACGCGCGCTGCGGCGCCTGCCGCACGGCTTCGGCATGCTGCTTTTCCTGCAGCACGATGGCGTTCTGCTCGGCTTCCGCGGCTTTTTCGGCGTCCTTGTTTTTCTGGAAGCGCGCAAGCGCGACCCAAAGGACAATGAGTGCGGCAAGGAAGATCACCGCAACGACAAGAACATACGTCAGCAGACCCTTGCGGAAGCCGCCTTTTTTCTTTCGGTTTTTCGGAACGATCTCCTCGTCCGCGGCGGGATTTTCCGCACGGGCGGGACGTTCGCGGCGCGCGCTTTTCGTTTCCTGTGCGGGACGCTCCCGACGAGCAGGCTTTTCTTCCGGCGCGGGGCGTTCCCGACGCGCGGGTTTGTCCTCCTGCACGGGACGCTCGCGGCGGACAGGCTTGTTCTCCTGCACGGGACGCTCGCGGCGGACAGGCTCACTATCCTGCGCGGGACGTTCCCGACGGACGGGTTTTTCCTCGCTCACAGGGCGTTCGCGGCGCACCGGGGCCGCTTCCAGCGCGGGGCGCGCCGCTTTCCGGATGGGGGCGGGCGCCTCAAAGCTCTCCTCCGGAATGGGGGAGGGGGCTTCAAAGCTCTCCGCGGGGACCGGAGCGGCGGGCTCTTCCGGCAGCGTCCCCGCCGCGTGCGCAGTCACGCGCTCGGCGGTTTCCGGAATATCAAAGAGCAGCTCCTCCTCGCGGACGGAGGGAGTGCGCTCGGCGCGCGGAAGGCGCGCTTCGCTCTTCCGGCTCGTGCCGGATACAGGTTTTTCATGCTTTCCCATAGCTGCCCTCAATTCAAAATGAGAATGGCGGTGGACATCTGGCGCATGCCGATGATGTTCGAGCCGCGGGTGATCTGCTCACCGTTGTAGTACATGAGCGAGGACGAGCCGCCGTCGAGGTTCGCGGCGTTGACCGCGCCGCGGTCATACATGATCTTGGCGATATCGTCGTACGTCGCGCCCATGCTGTCGGGCTTGCGGCCCTCGATGACCATCAGAAGAATGGTGCCGTCTGCACACTGGCCGATGCAGGTGCGCGGGTTCATGCCGCCGCCGAGATTCGTCTGCAGCTCGCCGTCCTTCACGAGCACCGGGCCGGGGGAGAAGCTGACCGCGCTCATCAGCCCGAGATCGAGCGCCTGCTGGCCGGACATGTCTCCGACGTGGAGGATATGATCCGCGTCAAAGCCGATAACATTGAGATACCATGTGCCGGGATTGCCGTAGGCGATGGCGCCGTCGCGCATGACGAGACCGTCGGGGATGCCGCCGTTGCCGCCTCCGCCCGGATCGTAGAAGCCGCCGGCGTTCGTGCCGCCGATGGCGTTATACTTATCGATAAACTCGTAAAGATACAGTCCGTGATAGTTCGCGCCGTAAGCGTCCAGCGTGCCGACAACGACCTTTGACGGATCGCGGATGATCATGAGCTTGCCCTTAAAGGTCGAGCCCTTGATGTCTACGACCTCAAGCCACTCGCCGCTCTCGCCGGTGTTCTCTGACGGGTCGGCCACGACGACCTGTCCCGCGTTGGTGTTTTCGTCTTCCACGGTGCGGCCGTCCTCGTAGGGCAGCTCGACAAAATTGTCGTCCGGCGACGGTTCATCGTCCGTGGAGGTGCTGACGGGGTGCAGTATCGCGTCCACCTGCGCATCGGAAAGATAGATGTGCGGCAGGAATTTCAGCGCGCTCGTCTCATTAACGGACAGCACGAAAAGCCGCTCTGCTTCGGCCGAAGGGCCGTGGATCAGCACGCCCATCACGCCAAGCAGGAAAACGGCAAACAGCAGTATGGTGACCAGCAGGATCAGCAGAATGCGTCCAATGACGCGGAAGATCCCACCGGCTGCGCTGCGTTCACGCATGGTTTCATCCTCGCTCTCAACAGTAATATAAAGACACCAAATTAGTATACACCAGAATGTCGCCTTTTGACAAGTTCCTTAATCCAAATATAATAAACGACTTCTATCTTTATAGACGAAAAAACCGCCCCTCCGGTTCTCGGAAACAATAAAAAGCCTCGCAGAGTTTGCGCCCGCGGGCGCAAAGAAAGTTCAAAACATTTTTGCCGGCGACATGCGCGTCGGCAAAAATTCTTCTCGGCTCGCAAACGTGCGAGCAAAGCGAGTGCGCTGCGGCGAGCCGCGCCCTTCTCAAACGAACCCCGCGATGAAGCGGGGTTCGTTTGAAAAAACCGCCCCTCCGGTTCTCCCGGAGAGGCGGCGCGCGGAAAAAAGAGAGGATAAGTAGAAATGTTTTTACTTTTCGGGCTGCAGGAGCTTCGTCTTTTTGGAAAGGAAGTAGATGACGATCGCCGCGATGAGCCAGTTGAAGGCGGTGTAGATGAAGTTGTAGATGAACGAGTAGATCCACACGTTCTTCATCGCCATGCCGAGGAACACGTCCGGCATGTACTCGCCCCAGACGAACACGCCGCTGAGGACGAAGGAGAGAAGCGCGCCGAGCGCGCCGATGACGGTGCCGAGCACCGGCTTTTTCGGCGTGAAACCGGCAAGACCGGTGAGCGCGTAGGCCAGAGCGTAGTCAAGCAGGAGCGACTGCCAGCCGTAGGCGATGCCGCCGCCGATGATGGCCTTGAGAACGCCGAAAACGAGACCCGCGCCCATGCCCCAGACCGGGCCGCGCCGCAGCGCGAACACCATCAGAGGAATGAAGAGCAGGTTCATCGATCCGCCCTGCGCGAACAGATCGAACTTGAAGAAGTTGAGCACGACCGCCATGGCGACCATGATCGCTCCTTCGCAAAGTGTGCGGGTGGTCTGTTTGCTTTTCATAAAAAAGCCCTCCAATAAAAAAATCAGCCACCCGATCCCGGACGTGGCTGAAGAACAAATACCGTATAGGCACTCCCTCCGCCGGCATTACCCGGATCAGGTAAAAGGGTACCGGCGCTTCGCTTCGCACCGTCTCAGCCGGGAAAACCCAGCACCCCTGTTCTGTACGCACATCATACCGCACGAAAAAGGGAATTGCAAGCGCAACTTTGACGAATTGCGCCGGAGACTTGACCGCGCTTTATGCAAAAGGTATAATTGCTCTGTATAAAAGGGAAAGGATGGGCCTTTCTATGATCCAACTGAAAAACGCCGCGCTGGAATCCTCCGCCGGAAAAAAGAGCGTGCATGCGCTGCGCTGCCTGAATGTCACGCTGCCGGAGACCGGCCTCGTGGTGCTCACCGGCGCGTCCGGCAGCGGGAAAACGGCGCTGCTGCATCTGCTCGCCCTGCGTGAGACACCCTCCCGCGGCGAAATCCTCATCGGCGGCGAGAATACGGCGCACTGGAGCGAAGCGCGGCGCAGCGCATGGCTGCGGGAATGCGCCGCCGCGGACGAAGCGCTTCTCTTTGCCGATCTCACGCTTTCGGAAAACGCGGAGCGCGCCGCGGTGCTCGCGGGCTTCTCCGGACGGGACGCGCGGGAGAATGCGCGCGAAGCGCTCGCTCTGCTCGGGCTTGAGGGCGCGGCGGGCGTATACCCGGACCGCCTCTCCGGAGAGCAGCGGCGTCTCGGGGCGCTCGCCTGCGCGCTTGCCCGCAAAGGCCGTGTGCTGCTTCTGGACGAGCCGGCGGACGGTCTCAGCGCGGAGAGTGCGGAGACCGTGCTCTCGCTTCTCGGTGAAGCGGCGGCAGATCAGCTCGTCATCGTCGCGGCGCGGAATGCCGAGCCGTTCGGCGAGGACGCGCGCGTCCTGACGCTGGAGGACGGGCAGATCGCCTCCGACACGGACGAGGACGCGGAGAGCGCGGCTTCGGCGCACCAGAGCGTCGCCGGGGCCTCCGGCGGGGAACGCCTCCGCATGGTGTTCTCCAATTTCTCAAAGAAAAAGAGCCATACGCTGCCGCGCCTGCTCGCGCCGATGGTCGCGGCGCTGCTCTGCCTTTTGCTGTTCGCCGCCTTTTCCGGCGGAGAGCAGAGCGCGAAGGACGCGGAGACGGCGGTGCTCTCCGCCTATCCGGTCATGCTCGACGCAGGAAGCGTTCCCTCCGGCGATCTCGGAGCGCTCGGCGACTGGCTGGACGGTCACACGGACGAAAAAACGATCTCCGTGCAGCGCCGTTACGCTATCACACCGCGCATTTACAGCGGCGATACCTCCTCCGCCGGGACGGAAGCGCTCAACAGCGAGGAGAACAACACGCTCTGGACACAGCTCCCGGAAGGGGAGGACCTGCGGCAGATGCGCTATACGCTCGCTGCCGGCCGCTGGCCGGAGCGGTACGATGAGGCGGCGGTGCTGCTCGACGCGCGCGGCAAGGTGGACGAGAGCTGTCTCCGCTCGCTTGGCCTTGACCCGGAAGCAAACGCCAACATCAGCTATACCGAGCTTCTGCGTCTTTCGTTCCGTGTGCTGCTGCCGACGGACGAGTACGTCCAAAATGTGGACGGCACCTGGGGCTATATGGGCGGAGATACGGCGTATCTCACCGCGAAGATCGCTTCTTCGCAGCGGCTGAACATCGTCGGCATCCTGTGTCCGGCGGGGGAGACTCCCGGCGAGAGTCTGACCGGCGGCGCGGCTTACCTGCCGGAGCTCATGACGTGGACCGTGGAGACGGTGCTCGGCAGTGACATCGTAAAAGCGCAGACGGCCTCGCCCGATACGGATGTTCTGACCGGTCTGCCGTTCGACACCGAGGGTGTGTATGCGCAGGACGAGACCGGACAGCGCGCCGCGCTGCGCGGCTTTGCCGTCGGACAGACCCCGGCGCAGCAGGCGGCCATGGTGCTCGATCTCACCGGAACGGCGACGGAGACCGAGCGGGCGCAGGACGCCCTTTTGCAGACCATTGCCTCGCTTTCCGGCGAGGCGCTGGAAAACGCTTTCGCCCGGTATATCGCCTCCGGCGTTTCCTCCGGCTCGCTGGAGGGAAATCTCCGCGCGTTCGGCGCGGAGGCGGCGCAGACCGTGACGCAGCTGCGGCTCTATGCCGACAGCTTCTCCGCGCGCGAAACGCTCGGCGCGGTGCTGCGCGGCTATGCCGAGACCGTGACCTATGCCGACGCCGCCTCCGGCCTTGTACAGCCGGGGATGGCGCTCATGGAAAGCGCGGAAAAGACCGACCGGCTCGGTATGGCCCTCGCGGGCGTGCTCGCCGGCGCGTTTATCGTGCTTGTCTCGGCGCTGGCCGCCTCGGCGCGCCGCCGCGAGCTTTGGCAGCTCCGCATACTGGGGCTTTCGTCGCCGCAGGGCATCGTCGGCGCGGAAAGCCTGCTGCTCGGCCTTTTCGGCGGCGTGCTCGGAGCGGGCGCTGCGTGGGCGCTTTGTGCGCTGCTCGGCTCGTTCGGCGGCGCGGCGCTCTCGCTCTCGTGGCAGACCGCCGGCATTGCAGCGCTCACCGCGGCGCTCCTTTCGTGGCTCTCCGGCAGACTCGGCGCGTCCGGCGCACGGAAGTAAAAGATCAATAGTATGAAAAAATCCGTATGCTTCATCGAAATCGAAAAGCATACGGATTTTTTTTTTACTCTTCGCTTGGTTCCGGTTCGGATGCCGGTTCTGTTTCTCCGCGGCGGCGGAACTTTGGCAGAGCGCGGTTCAGGCACGCGCTCAGTAGCAGAATGTACTGGCAGTAATAGAGCCAGAGCATCACGACGACGACCGTTACGAGACTGCCGTAGGTACCGTAGCTCCCCGTGGCAGAGACCCATGCCGAGAACGCCCACGAGAAGATCGACCACCCGACCGCGGCGGTCAGCGCGCCGGGCAGCACCTCGCCGAAGCGCGGGCGCAGTCCGGTGCTCCAGCGGAAGATGGCGGCAAAGAAGATCGTCAGCAGCGCGATGACCACCACGAACCGGAGGTGCAGCAGAAATGAGAAGAACGACTGCGAGCCGGGAAGGTATTTTTCCACCAGCGCCTTGATCTGCTGGCCGAAGCCGCCGAGCACGAACGAAAGGATCATCATAAGCAGCATGCCGAGCGTATAGATGATGCCGCGGGCGCGGCGCATCAGAAACCCGGCGCGGCGCGGCTGCTCATAAATATCCTCCAGTCCTCGAATGAGTGAGGCAAAGCCCATCGCCGACGACCACACCGTCGCCGCGATGGAAATGCTCAAAACGCCGACGCCGCTGCTGTATACGTCCGCAATGATGACGTGGATGAGCTGGTTCATCGAGTCCGGCAGCACGGGCGCGACCGTCGTGAGGAGCTGTTCCTCGGTGATGGACGTATAAGGAAGAACAGACACGCACAAAATGACGATGGGCACGATGGAGAGAAAAAACCAGAACGCCGTCGAGGCGGCGATGGTGGCGATCTGCCGCCGGCCCATGTAGTCCGAAATGTGCTGAAAATTTTCAATCAGTTTACGAATCTTTTTCATATGGCGGATTATATCCTATTTTTCCCGCGGTAGCAAGGGGAAAATGGCGCGCTATTTACTTTCGGCGAGGAATCGTGTAGTATGGAAACGGGTGATGCAAATGAAAATGAAAAAAAGTATAGCGCTGCTCCTTGCGATGGCCATGCTTTCCCTGATCCTCTGCGGCTGTGCGGATGACGCCGAGACGGTCGGCGCAGTACGCAGCGACGGTAGCGTGAGCGATGCGCTCGCCACCGGCCTCGGCGTGACGGTGCCGGAGGACGAGACCGGCCGGTTCGCCTCGGCCGACGGCATCCACGCCGACGTGGACTATGCCGATATGACGTGGTACATCTACGATGCTGCGGAGCTGCTCGACAAGGCCGCGCGGCTCGGCGAAACGGCGGACGGCAAAGAGGCGGCAGACCTTTACGACTGGCTGATGGCGGAGTATGCCAAAGTGTACACGTTTGACAATCTCGCCTACATCGATTTCTACGCCCATCCCGGCGATGAGACGCTCAGCGACGCCTGCCGGCAGCTCGACAGCGTTCTCAACGAGGTGAACGACGCGCTCTGCACCGCACTCTCCGACGCGCTCGACGGCCCCGCGGGCTCCGCGCTGCGCTCGTATATCGGCGAGGACAAGGCAACCGCTCTGGTCGGCTATGATGAGCAGACCGACCGGCAGCGCGAGATCACCGAGCGCGTCTCCGAGCTGACGCTGCAGTACAACGCGCTCATCATGGAATATCTCAGCTATGACGAGGAGACCGAGAAGATCGGCGCACTCTACCGCGAGCTGGTGGATCTCCATAACGAGGAGGCGCAGATCGTCGGCTATAAAGACTATGCCGACTATGCCTACGAGGCGAGCTACGGGCGCGATTTTACGCCCGACGATGCCGCGGCGCTGTGTGAAGCGGTGAAGCCGTACGCGCGACAGTATTTCGGCTCGCTCTATTATAATGAGGCGACGTATGCCGATTTCTCCGCGGACACCGACCTTACCGAACGGGAGCTCGTCGGGCTCGTCACGCAGCATATGCCCCGCGTCTCGGACGACGCGGCCAAAGCGGCGGCGTATATGGAAAAGCACGGGCTGTACTTCATGGACAGCGCTGAGCGCGTCAGCGATCTTGGCTTCACCACGACGCTCGACCAGTATAATGCTCCCTTCATTTATCTCGCCCTCTACGGCGACCAGAACGACATCCAGAGTATGTTCCACGAGTTCGGCCATTATTACGACGCCTATGTGAACCCCGTGCCGGACCTTTTGCTGAGCGTCGGCTCGCTGGACATTTTCGAGATCCACTCTACCGGCATGGAAGCCCTTTCCACCGGCTGGTATGAGGATATCTACGGCGAGGATGCCGATCTCGCGCGCATCCGGTTTCTGGACAGCGCGCTCTATACCATCTTTTCCGGCTGCCTGTTCGACGAGTTCCAGCGCGTGGTCTACGCCGACCCGACTCTGACGCCGGAGCAGATCAGCCAGACGTTCGTGACCATCGCGCGCTCTTACGGCCTGCGATCCTTCGGCAAGGAGTTTTCGCACTACTGGATGCAGGTCAACCACAACTTTGAGTCGCCCTTCTACTATATCAGCTACGCCGTGAGCATGCTCGCCTCGCTGCAGATCTACGAAATGGCGGAGAACGACTGGGCCGCGGCGGCGGACTTCTATAATGATCTCGTCTCGCTCGGCGCCTTTGATTACACGTACTGCGAGCTGCTTGACAAGGTCGGGCTCGAATGCTTCACCGACGGCCTGCCCGCGTGCGTTTCGCAGGCGGTGGAGGATATGGAAGCGCTCTGCCTTGCCTGGGAAAACGCGGCCTGAACGCGGACGGAGGGGCTGCCCCGATAAAAAACGGCTCTCCGTCCCTACAACGGAGAGCCGTTTTTGTGGTTTAATCAGATGTATCCGCGGACAAGCGACACGCTCAGCGTGAAAAATTCGCGCATCGCGTAGTGGATGAAGCCGAACACGGTGGAGCGGGCCGGGACGCCGTAAAACGTGAATCCGCCGTTTTTCCGCGCCAGACACAGCGCGCGGAAAACGTGAAAGTCGTTCGTGACGATGCCGACGCTCTCCACGTCTGTCTCCGGCGAGCGCAGCATGGGGAGACTGTAGCGCATGTTCTCCTCCGTGCTCGTGGAGCGGTCTTCCAAAAGGATGCGGTCTGCGTCGATGCCGCCCGCGACGAGATGATCGCGGATGCATTCCGCCTCGCTCATCGGCTCGTCCTCGCCCTGCCCGCCGGAGGCGATGCATACCGTATCCGGGTTTTCCTCCAGATAGACGCGCGCGGCGTTGATGCGCTGCCGCAGCGACCCGCTCGGGCCGTTTTCATCGACTCTCGCGCCGAGAACGATGATGGCGTCCAGCCCCTCCGGAGGCTTCTGGAACGCGCCGGAAAATACCAGACACTCCACGGCGAGAAAGACGGCGACGGCGGCGATCACGACGATGTTCACTGCCCGGAGCCACGGCCGGGGGATGGGCGCGCTCTTTCCGTGCTTCCACGCCCATTTCCAGAGAAAGAAGCGGCCAAAGCACACGGCCGACAGCATCAGCCAGAGATAGAGCAGCGACTGCCCGAACCGCACGGTGATGCCCTGGCCGAGATAATATATAAGCGTCAGTATCCCGGCATACAGAAAGAGCCGGTTGATGCGTTGTTCTTTTTTTGTCATAGCGTACCTCCGGAAAAGATCTCCTGCCGGAAAGACGGGAAGAAGCCACTGAAAGTTCATTATACATAGTTTTGGGAGAAATACCAATGGGAAACGGAAAATTTGAAGGATATCTGCTCGTTGCGGATTTTGACGACACATTCTGCCCGGAGTACGGCGCCCCCGTGCCGGAGGAAAACCGGCGCGCGGCGCAGCATTTCATGGACGAGGGCGGCCTTTTCACGATCGCCACGGGGCGGGACGTGCGCTCGTATTATTCCATCCGGGACAAATTCACCGTCAACGCGCCGCTCGTACTCAGCAACGGCGCCGTGATCTTCGACGGCGAATCCGGCGAGAGCTGGTACGAGAGCTTTCTGCCGTTTTCCTGCCGGAGCGACCTTCTTGCCGCGCGCGACGCCTTTCCCGGCACGGGCATGGAGGTCCACCGCGGCGCGGATGTGCGCGTCTGCGGCAGCAACGCGACGCTCGAGAAGCACCTTTCCCGCATGGGCGTGCCGGTTTCGGAGGCCGATCCGGGACATATTCTGTATCCGTGGACGAAGGTGGTGCTTGTAGCGCCGGACGAGATCCGCGCCGAGAGCGAAACGGCACACGCGCTCTGCGCGTGGATCGCGGCGCAGTTTCCCGGACGGTATGAGGCCGTGCCCTCCGGCGCTCTGGTGGATGTGGTCGCCGCCGGGAGCGACAAGGGCAGCGGCGTGCGGCGGCTTGCGGAGTTTCTGGATATTCTTCCGGAAAACATCGTCTGCATCGGCGACGGCTGGAACGATATTCCGATGCTGTGCGCGGCGGGCCGCGCCTTCGCGCCGGAAACGGCGCTGCCGGAAGTTTTGGCGCTTCCCGGCGTGACGAAGCTCGGCGCGCCAGGACGCTGCATCCGCGACGTGATAGACAGGCTTGAAGCGGATCAAAAATAAATTTTTATACAAATTTTCACCGAATTATTTGTTGACATTTCCAAGAGAAGAATTTATACTGAAACCAAATTCCGCAGATCGGAGCGAGATCGGCATCATGAACGTGTCCATTCGTATGTTTCGATACTTTTTTACCCGTACTATTTCATAGTATGGTAATTTGTGATGCGGAAAATGACCTTGGAAGCGAAGGCTTTTTAGGCGGCACAGATTACACTGTGCCGCTTTTTTGTTTTTGGAGGAATAACCGATGATCGTCATTTTGAAAAACGGCGCTGCCGAAGAGAAGAAAAACCAGCTTATTGACTGGCTGAAGGAGCAGGGACTGCAGATCCACACCTCCGTCGGTGAGTATCAGACCGTTCTCGGTCTCGTGGGTGACACGAGCCGGGTCGATATGGACCTTATCGCCAGTCTCGGCATCGTTGATTCCGTCAAGCGCGTCACGGAGCCGTTCAAGTGCTGCAACCGCAAGTTCCACCCGGACGACACCGTCGTGCAGGTCGGGGACGTGCGCATCGGCGGCGGGAACTTCGTGATGATCGCGGGCCCGTGCAGCGTCGAGAGCGAGGAGCAGATCGTCGGCATCGCAAAGGCGGTCAAGGCCTCCGGCGCGCAGATCCTCCGCGGCGGCGCTTTCAAGCCGCGCACCTCGCCCTACGATTTTCAGGGCCTTGCCGCCACGGGACTCGAGCTTTTGAAGATCGCCCGGCAGGAGACGGGCCTTCCGATCGTCACGGAGATCATGGGAACCTCCGCGCTCGATCTTTTCACGGATGTGGATGTCATCCAGGTCGGCGCGCGCAATATGCAGAACTTTGACCTGCTTAAGGAGCTCGGAAAGCTCCGCAAGCCCATTCTGCTCAAGCGCGGTCTCGCCGCCACGCTCAAGGAGCTTTTGATGAGCGCCGAGTACATCATGGCGGGCGGCAATGAGCAGATCATCCTCTGCGAGCGCGGCATCCGCACGTTTGACGATTATACGAGAAACACGCTCGATCTTGCCGCCGTGCCGATGCTCCATGAGCTGACGCACCTGCCGGTCATCGTCGATCCGAGCCATTCTACCGGTCTTGCCCGCATGGTGCGCCCGATGGCGCTCGCTGCGGCGGCCTGCGGCACAGACGGCCTTATCATCGAAGTCCACAATGACCCGATGCACGCGCTGTGCGACGGCGCACAGTCCATCAAGCCCGAGGAGTACGACGCGCTCTGCAGGGACGTGCGGACTATCCGCGAGGTGGCAATGCGATGACAGCGGGGATCGTCGGCCTCGGGCTGATCGGCGGCTCGCTCGCCAAGGCCTACCGCGCGCACGGCGCGCGCGTTCTTGCCTTTGATACGGACGGCGCGGTGCTCTCCTTCGCGCAGCTCGACGGCACGGTGGACGCCGTGCTGACAAAAGAAAATGTTTCCGAATGCGATATCGTTCTCATCGCGGTGCGCCCCGGCGCGGCGATATCGTATCTGCGCGAAGCGGCGCCGCATATCGGCGCGCGCCCCGTCGTCATCGACTGCTGCGGCGTTAAGCGGGAGGTGTGCGAGACCGCGTTCGTTCTCGCGCGGGAGCACGGCTTCACGTTTCTCGGCGGTCATCCGATGGCGGGCAGCCACCGCGCGGGATATAAGAATGCCCGCGCCAATCTCTTCCATGCAGCGCCCATGGTGCTCGTACCGCCGGAGAGAGACGATATCGCCCTTCTCGCGCGGGCCAAGGAGCTTTTGGCCCCGGCGGAGTTCGGGAAATTCTCCGTGACGAGCGCCGCGGAGCACGACCGCATGATCGCCTTTACGTCGCAGCTCGCGCATATCGTTTCAAACGCCTACATCAAAAGTCCCACCGCGCGCAGCCACAGGGGTTTCTCCGCGGGGAGCTATAAGGATTTGACGCGCGTTGCGTGGCTCGACCCTTCCATGTGGGCGGAGCTCTTTCTGGATAACCGGGACAATGTGCTCTTTGAGCTGGACAGTCTCGCGGAGTCCCTCGCGCAGTACCGCGCGGCGGTGGAGAATAACGATCTCGTGGCGCTCACGGCGCTTCTCGACGAGGGTCGCCGGCGCAAGGAGGAGGTAGACGGACGATGAAAACGATCCATGTAACGGCGTCGCGCGAATACGATGTTGTTATCGGCGCGGGGCTTCTCGATGAATGCGGGCAGCGCATTGCCGCGGCCGTTCCGGGCGCGGAAAAGGCGGTCGTCTATACCGATACGACCGTGTTCCCGCTCTATGCAAAGCGCGTGGCCGATTCGCTCAAGGCCGCGGGCTTTACGGTATTGCAGGACTACTTTCTTGCCGGAGAACACTCCAAAACGTTCCGCAACTGGGAGCGTATCCTCCGTTTCTTTACCGAAAACCGCGTGAGCCGGAGCGACGTTGTCGTTGCGCTCGGCGGCGGCGTTGTCGGCGACATGGTCGGGTTTGCCGCGGCGTGCTACCAGCGCGGCGTCCGGCTCGTGCAGATCCCGACGACGCTTCTCGCCGCGGTGGATTCTTCCGTCGGCGGGAAAACGGCGGTCGATCTCCCGGCGGGGAAAAACCTTATCGGGGCGTTCTGGCAGCCGTCGCTCGTTATATGCGATACGGACACGCTTCAAACGCTTTCGGACGCCGTCCGGCGCGACGGCTGCGCCGAGATCATCAAATACGGCGTACTGGATGGCGCGGCGCTTTTCTCCCGGCTGGAAAACAGCCTGCCGGACGAAATACCGGAGGATATTCTCGCGCGCTGCGTGGAGATAAAGCGTGATATCGTCGCCGCGGATGAATTTGATACCGGCGCGCGGCACCTTTTGAATCTCGGCCATACCGCCGCGCACGCGGCGGAGCTTTTGAGCGATTATTCGCTCTCCCACGGCAGCGCCGTGGCGATGGGGCTGTGCTCCATGGCGCGCGCGTGCGCCGCGCGCGGTCTCTGCAGCGAAGAGGACGCCGCGCGCATCGAAGCGCTTATCAAAAAATGCGGCCTTCCGACGGAGCTGCCGTATACGGCGGAAGCGCTCGCCAACGCCGCGCTTTCGGATAAAAAACGCGCCGGCTCAACGCTTCCCGTCATCACCGTTGAGGGGCTGGGGCGCTGCACCGTGCGAAAGATCGCCGCGTCCGATTATGCCGGATGGCTCCGGCAGGGGGGCGCAAAATGAACTTTGTCATTTCTCCGGGAGCACGCACCGGCGCGGTGCGCATCCCGGCTTCCAAATCGCAGGCGCACCGCCTGCTCATCTGCGCCGCGCTCGGCAAAGCGCCGGTAACGGTCCGCTGCGACGGGCTGAACGCCGACATTCTTGCCACGGCCGCGTGCCTTCGCGCTCTCGGCGCGAACATTGCGGAGCAGGATGGCGCGCTGCATGTTGAACCGATCAAAGCAGTGCCGGACGGCCTCTGCGTTCTGCCCTGCGGCGAGAGCGGATCGACGCTCCGTTTTTTGCTCCCGGTCGTTGGCGCGCTCGGCGCGGACGCGGTGTTCCTGCGGGAAGGCCGTTTGCCTGAGCGCCCGCTCGAACCGCTTTTGAGCGAGCTTGTCCGCGGCGGCATGATGTTCCGATCCGAGGACGGGAAGCTCTTCTGCTCCGGAAAACTCGCGCCGGGAGAATGTACGCTCCCCGGAAACATTTCCTCGCAGTACATTTCCGCGCTGCTTTTCGCGCTGCCGCGCCTTGCCGGGAACAGCGCGCTCACGATCACCGGCGCGCGGGAGAGCGAGGGCTATATCGCCATGACGGAGAACGCCCTCGCCCAAAGCGGCGTCCGGCTATTTAAAACGGATTCCGGGTATGATATCCCCGGCGGGCAGACGTACGCCCTGCCCGCCGCGGTCAAGGTCGAGGGGGACTATTCCTCGGCGGCGTTCTTCCTCTGCATGGGCGCTCTCTCGCGCGCCGGCATCACCGTTTCCGGCCTGTGCGCCGATTCCGCGCAGGGCGACCGCGCCGTGCTCGATATTCTCCGCGCGATGGGAGCATGCGCGGAGGAAGCGGCCGCGGGCATCACGGTGCGGCGCGGCACGCTTCACGGCGCGGTCATCGACGCCGCGCCCGTCCCCGATCTTATCCCCGCGCTCTGCGCACTCGCTGCGGCGGCGGAAGGGGAGACACGCGTTGTGAATGCCGCGCGGCTCCGGCTCAAGGAATCCGACCGGCTCGCAACGACCGCGGCAATGCTCGCTTCTCTCGGCGCGCACGTCGAGGAGCTGCCGGAGGGACTCATCGTTCACGGCGGCGGACTTCGCGGCGGCGCGGTGAGCGCGCAGCGCGACCATCGCATCGCCATGGCGGCGGCGGTGGCGGCGTGCGCCTGCACGGAACCGGTCACGATCGAGGGCTGGGAGTGCACAAACAAATCCTATCCGCGCTTTGGCGAGGACTTTAACGCTTTGAAAAGGGAGGAAACGCCGTGAGCAGTCTGGGAAAAAACTTTCGCATCACGATCTTCGGCGCTTCGCACGGCGAGGCCATCGGCGTCGTTATGGAAGGGCTGCCCGTGGGCTTTGCCATCGATATGGATGCGCTCAATGCCTTCCTCACGCGGCGCGCGCCGGGGCGCGGGGCGTTTGCCACCGCGCGGCGCGAGAGCGATGCGCCGCTCTTTCTCAGCGGCGTGAAAAACGGCGTCACCTGCGGCGGCGCGGTCACGGCGGTCATCCGCAACGGCGACGCCCATCCCGGCGACTATGACGCTCTGCGCAATACGCCGCGCCCCGGCCACGCGGACTTTGCTGCCCGCATGAAAGACGGCGATGCCGTCGATCTCTCCGGCGGCGGACGCTTTTCCGGACGGCTCACCGCGCCGCTCTGCGTTGCGGGCGGCATCGCCATGCAGCTTCTGGAAGAGGAAAACATCCGCATCGTTTCGCATATCGCCTCCATTGCCGGTATTGCGGACGAGGGCATCTTCCCGGCGTCCACGCTGGGAAAACCGTTCCCGACGCTCAGCGATGCACGCGGCGAGGAGATGCTCGCTGCCATTGCAAAGGCACGCGCCGACGGCGACAGCGTCGGCGGCGTGGTGGAGTGCGCGGTGCTCGGCCTGCCCGCAGGGCTCGGCGACGCGCTTTTTGACGGCGTGGAGAGCCGTCTCTCCGCTGCGCTCTTCGGTATTCCCGCTGTGAAGGGCGTGGAGTTCGGCGCGGGGTTCGCCGCCGCCGCGCTGCGTGGCAGCGAGAATAACGACGCCTTTGTGCTGCGCGGCGGGAGGGCTATGACGGAGACGAACCGCTGCGGCGGTATCCTCGGCGGCATTACGACGGGCGCGCCGCTCGTGTTCCGCGCGGCGTTCAAGCCGACGCCGTCCATCGCGCGGCGGCAGCGCACCGTTGATCTCGCCGCCATGCGCGAAACGACGATCGAGATCGCCGGCCGGCATGACCCCTGCATCGTGCCGCGCGCCGTTCCCTGCGTGGAAGCGGCGGCAGCGGTCGTGCTATATGATATTCTTTGTTCGGAAAGAGGGAGAAAGCCATGAACATGGACGAACTGCGAGGCAGGATCGACGCGGTGGATGACGAGCTGCTGCGATGCTTTGCCGAGCGCATGGACATCGCCGGGGACATTGCCCGGTATAAAGCCGAACACGGCCTTCCGGTGCTTGATGAGCGGCGGGAGCGGGAAAAACTCTATGCCGTGAGCGAAAAAGCGCCGGAGGAGCTGCAAAGCTACGCCGTGTCGCTCTACGCGCTGCTCTTTGAGCTCAGCCGCAGCCGCCAGAACCGCCTGCTGCATAAGCAGAGCCCACTCGCCGAGAGCATTCAGGCAGCGATCGAGCAGACGCCGCCGCTTTTCCCGGAGAAGGCCGCCGTCGCCTGTCAGGGCGTCGAGGGCTCCAACTCCCAGATCGCGTGCGAGCGGCTGTTCCGCCTGCCGAACGAGCTTTACTTTTCAAGCTTCGACGCGGTGTTCAACGCCATCGAAAAGGGCCTCTGCCGCTACGGTGTGCTGCCCATCGAAAACAGCACCGCGGGTTCGGTGAACGCCGTGTACGATCTTATGATGCGCCACCATTTCCACATCGTCCGCTCGGTGCGCGTGAAGATCGACCACAACCTGCTCGCGAGGCCCGGCGCAAAGCTCTCCGGCATCCGCGAGATCTATTCGCACGAGCAGGCGCTCAGCCAGTGCGCGCAGTTCCTCTCGTCGCTTCCGGGCGTGAAGGTCATCCCGTGCGAGAATACGGCGCTCGCGGCAAAGCTCGTTGCGGAGTCCGGGCGGGACGACGTTGCGGCGCTCTCCACGCGCGCGTGCGAACGGCTGTACGGTCTGGAATGTCTCGCCCCCTCCGTGCAGGATACGGCGAACAACTACACGCGCTTCATCTGCATCGCGCGCGATCTGGAGATCTATCCCGGCGCGGATCGGACGAGCCTTATGATGACGCTGCGCCACGAGCCCGGCTCGCTTTATAAAGTGCTCTCGCGCTTCTATGCGCTCGGCATCAACCTGAACAAGCTCGAAAGCCGCCCGCTCCCGGAGCGCAGCTTTGAGTTCATGTTCTATTTCGATCTGGAAAACCCGGTGTACGATCCCGCCTTCCTTCAGCTTGTGAGCGAGCTGGGGGACATCAGCGAGGAATACACCTATCTTGGAAGCTATAGTGAGGTAATTTGACATGATGCATTGCGGACTTCTCGGACAAAAGCTCAGCCACAGCTATTCCCCGGCCATCCATTCCATGCTCGGCGACTATGAGTATAAGCTCTATGAGACCGAACCGGAGAATGTGGAGACCTTCCTTCGGAAGGGCGATTTTGACGCGCTGAACGTCACGATCCCCTACAAAAAGTGCGCCGCGGCGATTTGCGACGAGCTCTCCGAAACGGCGCGCGCCATCGGCAGCGTCAATACGATCGTCCGCCGCGCCGACGGAACGCTCTACGGCGACAATACGGACGTCTACGGCTTTGAAGAGCTGCTGCGCCGCGCGGTATTCTCGCCGCGCGCGAAAAAGGTGCTCGTGCTCGGCAGCGGCGGCGCTTCCGCCGCGGTGGTGTACGCGCTCGAAAAGCAGCAGGCGCGCGAGATCGTCGTCGTCTCCCGCGATGGGAAGGACAATTACTCCAATCTCTCCCGCCACACGGACGCCGAGCTCATCGTGAACACCACGCCGGTCGGTATGTACCCGCACAACGGCGAGGCGGTCATCGATCTGCTGCGCTTCCCGCACTGCCGCGCCGTCGTCGATCTCATCTATAATCCCGTGCGCACGGAGCTTTTGCTGCAGGCGGAAAAACTCGGCATCCCCTGCGCGAACGGCATGGTGATGCTCGCGGCACAGGCCATCCGCACGAGTGAGATATTCACTGGCAAAAAGGCGGCGTCCGGCGCGCTCGAGCACGCCATCGACCTCGTGAAGAGCAAGACGATGAACATCGTCCTCATCGGCATGCCCGGCTGCGGCAAGTCCGCCGTGGCGGAGGCGCTCGGCAAGGCGCTCGGCCGCGAGGTGCTCGATACGGACGCCTATATCGAGGAGCACACCGGCTATACGCCCGAGCAGATCATCACAATGCAGGGCGAATCCGTGTTCCGCACGCACGAGAGCGAGGCCGTGCGCGAGCTCGGCAGCGCCTTCGGCGCGATCGTCGCTACCGGCGGCGGCGCGGTGCTCCACGAGGAGAACTACGCGCCGCTGCACCAGAACGGCGTCATTTTCTGGCTGCGCCGCGATCTTGACAGGCTCGAGCGCGACGGCCGCCCGCTCTCCCGCGCGGGAAATCTCAACGCCATGTACGAAATGCGCGAGAAGCGCTATCTCCGCTTTGCGGACTATATCATCGACAACAACCGCGCGCTCGAGGACACCGTGGAGGACATCCGCAAGGTGATCTTATGAAGATCCTCGTCATCAACGGCCCCAATCTGAACCTTCTCGGCGTGCGGGAACCGGAGCTTTACGGAAAGCGTGACTTTGCCGCGCTCGAGGCATATATCCGCGCGTCCTGCCGGGAGCTCGGCGCAGAATGCGAGCTTTTCCAATCCAACCACGAGGGCGCGATCGTCGATGCCATCCAGTCCGCCCTCGGACGGATGGACGGCATCGTCATCAATCCCGCGGCGTATACGCACACGAGCATCGCCATTCTCGACGCGCTCAAGGCCGTGGCGCTCCCGGCGGTAGAGGTGCATCTCACCGATATTCAAGAGCGCGAGAGCTTCCGGCACGTGTCCTACGCGGGCATGGCGTGCGAAAAGACGTTCGCCGGGCTGGGCTTTGAGGGCTACCGGAGAGCGGTCGAATATCTTGTGAACCGGGGGAAAACCACATGATCCCATCCGAAGTATACGCGCTCGGCGCGTCCGGCAACCCCATTCGGGAGATCGCCGATTACGCCATGCGCCGCGCCGAAGAGGTCGGCGCGGAAAATGTTTACGATTTCAGCATCGGCTCGCCGAGCATCGCCCCGCCCGCGGCGGTGCAGGAGACGGCGCAGCGCCTTATGCGGGAAATGTCTCCCACGCAGCTGCACGCCTACAGCCCCGATCAGGGCCTGCCGGAGGTGCGCAGGGCCGTGGCGGAGTATCTGAACGGCACGTTTTCCATGACCTACGCGCCGGAGGATATCTACATGACGAGCGGCGCGTCCGCGGGTCTTGCCATCGGCTGCCGTGCGCTGCTCTCGCCGGGAGACGAGTGCATCACGCTCACGCCGTATTTTTCCGAGTACCGCACTTATACCGAGGCCGCCGGCGGCGTCATGCGCGAGGTGCCCTCCGAGCCGGAGACGTTCCAGCTCGATTATGAGGCATTCGCCGCGGCGGTGAACGGGAAAACGTGGCTCGTGATCCTGAACTCTCCCAATAACCCCTCCGGCGTCGTGCTGGGGGAGGAGAGCATAAAGAAGATCGCCGCTCTGCTCACCGAGCGCTCGGCGGAGTACGGTCACCCGATCTACATCCTCGCGGACGAGCCGTACCGCGATCTTGTCTACGACGGCGACGCCGTGCCGTACATCCCCGGTTTCTATCCCGACACGATCTACTGCTACTCGTTCAGCAAGTCCCTCTCGCTGCCCGGCGAGCGCGTCGGCTATCTCGCCGTGCCGCCGGAGAGCAAAGACCGCGCCGCGCTGCGCGCCGCCATTTCCGGCGCGGGCCGGATGCTGGGGTATGTCTGCGCGCCGGTGCTCTTCCAGCGCGTGTGCGCCGCGTGCCTCGGCCAGACGGGGGAGCTGCGCGAGTATAAGAAAAACCGCGATCTCATCTGCGAGGGGCTCGCCGCGCTCGGCTTTTCCTGCGCGAAGCCGCAGGGGGCGTTCTATCTCTTCGTAAAATCACCGGAGGAGGACGCGCGCGCCTTCTGCAAAAAGGCGATGGCGCACGATCTTCTGCTCGTGCCGGGCGACGATTTCGCCTGTCCGGGCTACACCCGCCTTGCCTACTGCGTGCCGGAGGAGCGGCTGCGCCGCTCGCTGCCCGCCTTTGCCGCCCTCGCCGAAGAATACGGCTTAAAAGCCGAATAAACCAAAGAAAAGGCCGTGCCTCCCAATTTTGGGAGGCACGGCCGATTTTTTACCACCGCGTCGGGCGGCGCAGGGCGCTGATCTTCCGGTAGCAGCTCTGGCAGAGGCGTCCGCTCTGGTGGAGCGGGAGCGCCGCGCCGCAGCGCGCGCAGAAGCGGATGTTGTTTTTGAGATTGTAGAGCAGGATCTGGTTGATGCTCTCGGCGGCGTCCTCGCGCTTATCATAGAGCGCGTCGCGGTCGATCGGGCAGCCGAACGCCTTGGAAAACGAGAAATAGAGATCGAGCTTTCGGCAGTATTGCTCGAGCTGCGGGAGCGTGGGCGCATGTCCCTCGGGAAGCTCCGGACAGGAGAGCGGCTGACCCTCCCGGAAGCAGCGCAGAAACGAGAAGAACAGCTCCAGAAGCTCTTCCTCCGTCTCGTCGAACGGAATGTTCGCGCACCGCAGCTCCTGCTCGCGCGTGAGCGAAAAGCCCTCCTGCCGCACCTTGCCGATGAGCGTGATGTACCGGCTGACGTCGAGCTTTACATACGGCGCGATGGTCGGCATTTTGTTCCACTCGGTCAGCACCTCGAGAAGATCGTGCTCTACCTGCAATACAAGCTCGGAAAACCCGGCCACCGCCGTTTCGAGCGGCGGCACGGCCGCTTCCAGACCCTCGCGGATGAAGTCCAGATTCTCCGTTGCGCCGACGTAGCCCTTGTCGTACATGCCGTAGCGCCCGGCGCGTCCGGCGATCTGCTGGATCTCGGCGGGCTTTAAGTCGCGCCGCTCCACGCCGTCAAACTTGCGCGTGTCCAGAAAGATCACGCGCCGGATGGGGAGATTCAGCCCCATGCCGATGGCGTCGGTCGAAACGACATACTGCATCCGCCCTTCGAGAAAGCCCTCCATCTGCCGCCGCCGCGTGGAATAGGGGAGCGCGCCGTAGATGATGGCGGGCTCCTTTCCGTGCGCACGCAGATCCTCGGCCACGGAAAGCACCCCGAGCTTCGAGAACGTGATGAGCGCGTCGCCGGGCTTTACGTCGTCAAAATCAATTTCCCGGCGCATGCACACGAGCGGCGTTTTGCGCAGATGACGGATCTCCTCCCACGTGTCGCCGGTGCTCTCAATGATGCGGATCAGAAGATCGCGCGCCTCGGGCGCGGCGCAGAGATGCACCTCCGGCGCGAGCACGCCGAGGATCGCGCGCGTCCAGGCAAAGCCGCGCTCCCGGTCGGCGATCATCTGGCACTCGTCGATCACCGCCACATCGTACCGCGCGGAGAGATCGAGCTTTTCCGCCGTGGCAGCGACATGGGTATCCCCCTCGCGGCGATCCTCTTCCTCGCCGGTCGTGAGCGAGCACGCAACGTCGAGATCAAGCAGCCGCTCCTGCGCTTCAAGCGCCAGCAGACGGAGCGGAGCAAGATATACGCCCGTTTTGGCTTTGCGCAGCCGCTCAAACCCGGCGTAGGTCTTGCCGGTGTTCGTCCCGCCGGTATGGAGAATAAAATGGCGCTGCATGGCGCGCGCTTCCGGGTACTCGTCCTTCGGGTTGAGCGCCACGAGCAGCTTCAGGCTCGAGCGGATCGCGCGCGGGATATAAAAGACCGAATAGAGATAGGAGAGCGGGTGCTGCAAAAGCTCCTGCACGGGAAAGGCGCCCTTTTCGAGAAGCCCGTCCGTGTTCGCCTCCGGCTGCGCGGCGGTAAAAGATGCAATGTCCCGCGCGCTGATCGCAAGCAGCACCGCGGCATAGCGCGCCGCGAGCTTTCCGGCGAGCGGAGAAGCTGCATTCGCGCCGAGCCACGGCGCGGCGGTCACAAACCGGCGGAGCGTTGCGCCGAGCGGCTCGGCGCCGGTGCCGGTCTCCAGATGGAGAAAGTGCTCGATATAGCTGATGCTCTGTCCCGGCCGCAGCCGCTTGGCAAATCCGACCGCCGGGATCTGGCGGAGGATCGCTTCATGGTAGCGCGCCGCGAGCGTCGCTTCACGGCTTTCCGGCAGCGCGGCGGCATCCCATGCACTTTCCAGAAGCTGCGACGCTGCATCGAGCGCCGCATCATCCGGTATGCTTTCCGTATTTTCGGCAGACGCCGCGCGCAGCGAGCGGAAGCTCTCGCTCTGCTCGGCGCGGCGGATATCGTCCGTGCGCCAGGCGCGCACGCGGCGGCCGTTTCGATAAAGACGCTGCGGCTTCGGCAGGAGAGAGGCGATCAGCTCCTCCGTCCAGCCGCGGCTTTTGAGCGTGCCCGCCGTCCATAATTTCGTATTTTTACTCACTTGCGTTGTTTCTCCTTGAAAGATCGCAAATACTATACCAGATTTTTTCCCATCGGGCAAGGCAGGGTCTTGACAGATAGATTGAATTGTGTATAATGAGCATACACAATAAATTATCCGACAGGGAGGAATGCGCAATGGAGCTTTTGTCCGTGCGCGATCTTTGCAAAACATATCCGGGATTTACGCTGGATCATGTCTCGTTCTCCTTGGAGAGCGGGTATATCATGGGGTTCATCGGGCGCAACGGCGCGGGAAAGACGACGACGCTCAAAAGCATGCTCGGCCTTGTTCATCCGGACGGCGGCACGGTGGAGATGTTCGGTATGGATCTCCGGGAAAACGAATCGGCCTGCCGCCAGCAGATCGGCGTGGTGCTGGGCGACGCGCGCTATTACGGCTCAAAGCGCCTGCGCAATGTGGCGGAGACGACGGCGCGGTTTTATGAGCATTGGGACGACGCCGCGTACCGCGAATACATGAAGCGCTTCTCGCTCGACGAGACGAAGCGCGTGCGCGAGCTGTCCACCGGCATGTGGGTCAAGTTCACGCTGGCGCTCGCCCTCTCGCACGGGGCGCGGCTCCTCCTTCTCGACGAGCCGACAAGCGGCCTTGACCCGGTGAGCCGCGACGAGCTTCTGGACATTTTCCGCGACACGGTCGCGAACGGGGAGCGCAGCATTTTGTTCTCCACGCATATTATATCCGATCTCGAGAAGTGCGCCGACCTTATCACCTACATCCACAACGGAAAGATCCTCACGAGCACCGACCGCGACACCTTCACCGACGCTTACCGCAAGGTGACCGGCGGCAAGGAGGAGCTGACGGACGCCGTAAAGGAGAGCGCCATCGGTCTGCGGGAGCAGAGCTTCGGCTTTGAAGCGATGATGAAGACGGAGGACGCAATGGCTTCCGGTCTCGCGGCGGAGCCCATCGGCATGGAGGACATCATGGTGCACATCGAACGGGAGGGGAGAGAATGAAAAATCTGCTGTATAAAGAGTTCCGGCTCGCCATCCATCCGAGCGTGTACATCTTCTTCGCGCTCGCGGCGCTGCTGCTTGTGCCGTCGTATCTCTATTATGTCAGCTTTTTCTATCTGATGCTCGGCATATTCCTCACGTTCAAAACCAACCGCGCCGAGAACGACATTTTCTATTCTGCGCTTTTGCCGGTGCGCAAGGGCGACGTGGTGCGCGCCCGCGTCCTTACCGTTGCGCTGCTGGAGCTTGCCAACATTCTCATCGCCATCCCGTTTGCGGTAATTTCTGCAAAGATCAATCCCGCGGGAGGCAATAACGCCGGCATCGAGCCGAACGTCGCGTTTTTCGGCCTGTCGTTTCTGATGTACGGCGGCTTCAACCTCATTTTCTTCCCGGTGTTCTATAAAACCGGGCGGAGCGAGGGCAAGGCATTCCTCTGGGGCGGCGTGTTTACGTTTCTCTATATCATCGCCGCGGAATCGCTCGCACAGTATATTCCCTCGCCGGTCAGCACGTATCTTGACACGCTGGAGAAAAGTGCGCAGCTCCGCCAGCTTCCAGTGCTGTTTGCCGGGATCATCCTCTGGGCGGTCTTTACGCTGCTCTCGGCAAAAATCAGTGCTGAGAGGTTTGAAAAGGTGGATCTATGAAGCTGACAGTGACGAATACATCGCCGCTGCCGCTCTACCGGCAGATGTATGACCAGCTTGCCGCGCAGATCCTGCGCGGGGAGATAGCGCCCGGCGAGGTGCTGCCGCCGATACGGACCGTAGCGCAGGAGCTCTCGGTAAGTCTTATTTCGGTGCGGCGCGCCTGGGAAGAGCTGGAGCGGGACGGCTTTATCCACACCGCCGTCGGGCGCGGGACGTTTGCCGCCGCGCTCGGCGAGACGGACAAAGCGGCCATGCGCCGCGCCATTTTAAAAGAAAAGCTCACCGACGCCGCGCAGTTCTGCGCGGCTGTCGGCGCATCCGGAGAGGAAGCGGCGGCGCTGCTGCGTGAGCTGATGAAGGAGGAAAACGCATGAGCAAAAAACTGCTGCTGATCGCCACCGGAGGCACGATCGCCTCGCGCCCGGCGGAGGACGGCCTGACGCCGGAAATGACGAGCGAGGAGCTGCTGCAATGCATCCCCGAGGTACGCTCTCTCTGCGAGATCGACACGGTGCAGCCCTTTAATCTGGATAGCACGAACATGCGCCCGCAGAATTGGGTCGAGCTCGTGAAGATCATCCGGGATAAGTATGAAAGCTACGACGGCTTTGTCATCACCCACGGCACCGACACGATGGCGTATGCCGCCGCAACGCTCTATTATCTCATCCAGAACAGCCCGAAGCCCGTCGTGCTGACCGGCTCGCAGGTTTCCATCTATGCGCGCGATACCGACGCGCGGGAGAATCTGCGCAATGCGATCACCTATGCCGCTGATGACGACGCCTGCGGCATTCATCTCGTGTTCGATAATAAGGTCATCTGCGCCAACCGCGCGCAGAAAACGCGCACGCGCAGCTTCAACGCCTTTTCGAGCATCGATTACCCGGAGGTCGCTGTCATCCGCGGCGGCGAGGTGCGCTATTATATCCGCGAGTCGTTCCCCGGTCCGGTGCGGTTTTATGATGCGCTTGACAGCCGCGTCTGCGTCATCAAGCTCATTCCCGGCATGGCGCCCGGCATTCTCGACTATGTCGCCGAGCACGCCCACGCCGTTGTCATCGAGAGTTTCGGCGTCGGCGGTGTGCCGTACTACGATAACGATGAGTTCACCGAGAAGATCGGCCACCTGCTGCGGAACCACGTGAAGGTCATTTTCACCACGCAGGTCTCCCACGAGGGGAGCGATATGGAGCTTTACCGTGTGGGCTTCCGCATCAAGAAAAAGTATGAGCTGCTCGAAGCCTATACAATGACGACAGAGGCCGTCGTCGCCAAGGTCGAATGGGCGCTGGCGAACTCCGCCGACGACGAGGAGTTCCGAAAGCTCTTTCTCACCCCCGTCGGCAACGACCGGCTCTGATTTTAAGAATAAAATGCAAAACGTCCGGAGGATGTCCTCCGGACGTTTTGCGTTGTAAGCTTTAAGCTTTTCAGAAATCGCGGCCCTTGTAGTGGACGTGGAGCAGCTCGTGCTCACGCTCGCCGATGTCGCGCAGCAGCGTTTCAATGACGGGGTTCTGCTCGCTGCGCTTGATGAGGGCGGTCTTGTCGGCATTGTAGAGGCCCGCGGCGCGGTCGTACTTGTCCTTTGTAAGGCCGTGCGGCTGACCCGCGCCGCCGACGCAGCCGGCGCGGCAGGTCATGACCTCGATGAGGTCAAAGTATTCGCGTCCGGTCTCGATCTCGTCGATGAGCTTCTGGGCGTTGAGAAGGCCGTTGCACACCGCGATGCGGATCGTCCGCTCGCCGACGAGCATGCTTGCCACGCGCACGCCTTCCACGCCGCGAAGACCGGAGTATTCGATGGCCATCGCCGCGTTTTTCGTTTTGTCCGGGCAGCAGCAGCGCGCGACCGCTTCCGCCACGCCGCCGGTCGCGCCGAAGATGACGCCGGAGCCGGTCGTGATGCCGAACGGCATGTCCACGGCCTCGTCCTCCAGATTGGCGAAATCGATGCCGCTTTCCTTGATCATGTTGATAAGCTCGATCGTTGTGAGCACGGCGTCCACGTCGGGCTTGCCGTTGTGGGTGAATTCCTCGCGCTTCGCCTCGCCCTTCTTCGCGGTGCAGGGCATGACGGCGACGTGGTAGACCTCGCGGCCGTCGCTGTTCTTCTCATAGTGATCGCGCAGCACGGCGGCGAACATCTCCATCGGGGACTTGCAGGAGGAGATGTGGCGGAGAAGCTCGGGGCGCTGATACTCCACATACTTGACCCACGCCGGGCAGCAGGAGGTGAACATCGGGAACGTGCCGCCGTTTTTGAGCCGGTCCATAAACTCCTTCGCCTCGACGACCGTGGTGAGGTCGGCGGCGAACGAGGTATCAAACACCTCGGCCGCGCCCATGAGCCGGAGCGCCGCGACCATTTTGCCCATGGCATTTTCGCCCGGATGCAGCCCGAACGCTTCGCCGATGGCGACGCGCACCGCCGGAGCGATCTGGAACACAACGCGCTTATTCTTGTCGTGCAGCGCGCGCCATACACGGCCGATGTCGTTATACACGGTGATCGCGGCGGTGGGGCATACGGCGGCGCACTGGCCGCAGCCGATGCAGTCGGTCTCGGCGAGCTTCTGGTCGAATGCCGGCATTACGCGCAGGTCGGCGCTGCGGTGCGTGAAGTCGATGATGTTCATGCCCTGGATCTCCTCGCACGTGCGCACACAGTCGCCGCAGAGGATGCACTTGTTCGGGTCGCGCACGACCGAGGGACTGGAGGTATCGAGCGGGAGATGCTCGCGCGTATCCTCAAACCGGACGCGGCGCACACCGAAGCGCAGCGCCAGCCGCCGCAGCTCGCACGCGCTGGACTTTTCGCAAACGGTGCAGTCACGGTCGTGCGAGGCGAGCAGAAGCTCGATGATCATCCGGCGGTATTTGAGCAGCCGGGCAGTGTTCGTCTGGATGGAGAGCCCGTCGCGCGGCTCCATGGAGCAGGAGGCGTCGATGCGGCCCCTGTCGTCCTCCACGACGCACATACGGCACGCGCCGTAAACGGAGAGATCGGAGTAATAGCACAGCGTCGGCATGTTGATGCCCGCCTTGCGGATAACGGCGAGAACGTTTTTCTCCCCGTCGAACGCGACGCGCTGGCCGTTGATATACATGATTCCCTTTGCCATATCTTTACACCTCCCGAATCGCGCCGAACTTGCAGTTCTTGACGCAGGCGTTGCAGCGGATGCATTTTTCCGTGTCGATCACGAACGGCTTCTTGACCTCGCCGGTGATCGCCTCCACCGGGCAGTTGCGCGCGCACAGGCTGCACCCCTTGCACTTTTCCGGATCGATCTGCAATACCTTTGGTTTGCCGTTGCAGAGCGGGCAGAATTTGTCGCGCACATGGCGCTCGTAGTCTTCGCGGAAGTAGCGCAGCGTGGACTGCACGGGCTTGCAGGCGCTCTGACCCAGACCGCAGAGCGCGGTATGGGAGATGGTGTCGGAAAGCTCCTCGAGAAGCTCGATATCCTCTTCGCTTCCCTCGTTGCCGACGATGCGCTCGAGAGCTTCCAGCATGCGCTTCGTACCCTCGCGGCAGGGGATGCACTTGCCGCAGGATTCCTTCTGCGTAAATTTCATGAAGAAGCGGGCGACCTCGGCCATGCAGGTGTCCTCATCCATGACGACGAGACCGCCGGAGCCCATGATCGCGCCGACGTGCTTGAGCGAATCGTAGTCCAGCGGGAGATCGAGATGCTCCTCCGTGAGACAGCCGCCGCTCGGCCCGCCGATCTGCACGGCCTTGAATTTCTTTCCGTCCTTGATGCCGCCACCGATATCGAAAATGATCTCGCGCAGCGTCGTTCCCATCGGTACCTCGATGAGACCGGTGTGGCGGATGTTTCCTGCAAGCGCAAAGGCCTTGGTGCCGGGGGAGGTCGCGTTGCCGATGGCGCGGTAAGCGTTGGCGCCCTCGTTGATGATATAGGGGATGTTGGCAAAGGTCTCCACATTGTTGAGCACGGTGGGCTTTGCCCAGAGACCCTTTTCCACGGTGCGCGGGGGCTTGGTGCGCGGCATGCCGCGGTTGCCCTCGATGGACGCGGTCAGCGCGCTGCCCTCGCCGCAGACGAACGCGCCTGCGCCGCGGTTGATGCGGATATCAAAGGAAAATTCCGTGCCGAGGATGTTCTCGCCGAGCAGACCGACGTCGCGTGCCTGATCAATGGCCTTCTGCAAGCGATCAACCGCGAGAGGATACTCCGCGCGGACGTAGATATAACCGCTGCCGGCACCGACCGCGATCGCGGCGATCATCATACCCTCCAAAATGGAGTGCGGATTGCCCTCCATGATGCCCTCATCCATGAACGCGCCGGGGTCGCCCTCGTCGCCGTTGCAGACGATATACTTGACCGGAGAATCCTGACGGCGCACGCTGTCCCACTTTTTGCCGGTGGGGAAGCCGCCGCCGCCGCGCCCGCGCAGACCGGAGGAAATGACCTCCATGCAGATCTGCTCGTCCGTCATTTCAAAAAGGGCTTTTTCAAAGGCGGAATAGCCGCCCTTGGCGATGTACTCCCAAATATCCTCGCAATTGGAGAGACCGCATTCCCGGAGAATCAGCCGCTGCTGCTTCAAATAAAAGGGAATATCGTCGCGCGCCTTGTATTTTTTTCCGTCCTCCTCAAAGAGAAGGCGCTGGATCACCTTGCCGCCCTTTATGGTCTTTTCGATGATTTCCTCGCAGTCCTCGGGCTTGACATGGGTATATATGACGTTCATCGGGGAGATGTTCACAAGCGGGCCGATCTCGCAGAAGCCGTGGCAGCCGGTTTTCTTGAGATGGACGGCGTCGTCGGCGTGCTCCGAAAGACTGACGGAAACCGGCAGGCCCTTTTCCTTGCACAGCCGGTGCAGCGTCTCATATACTGCCATGGCGCCGCTGGCGATGCAGCCGGTGCCGGCGCATACCATGATCGAAACGCCTTCGCGCGCGAGCGCTTCCTCCGCCTTCCAGCGCTGGGCGTCAAACGTAAGCTTTGTGCGTCGGATCATTTCGACTCCTCCTTCCGGATGCGTTCCACAAGCGCGACAGCCTTCTCCGGCGTCATTTTCGCGTGGACCTCACCGTTCACGGTGAGGACCGGCGCAAGGCCGCACGCGCCGAGGCACGCAACGGTCTCCAGCGTGAAGAGCATGTCGCTGCTCGTCACCTTTTTCTCGTTCAGCCCGAGGTGCTCCTGCAAAGCCTCCAGAATGGGCTGCGATTTGCGCACATGGCAGGCGGTGCCGTCGCATACGCGCAGAATGTACTTGCCTTTGGCTTCCAGCGAGAAGCGGTCATAGAATGTCGCCACGCTGTATACCTTGCCCGGACTGATGTGCAGCCGTCCCGCCAGATGCACCAGTACCTCCGGCGGCAGATACTTGTAATGCTCCTGCACATCCTGCATCATGCCGATCAGATTTTCTCTCTTGCACTCGTGGCTGTCCACGATCTGATCGGTCAGTGTGAAATCTCCATCAAATAACATAACGCCTGTTCCCCTTCTGTTGATTAAATGACTTTTTCACGTAGAAAAATACTATCTCAATAAGCATATCATATAACTGTTGAGTTATCAACCTGTTTTTCGTGCAATGACAGGTTTTTTACACATTTCGGATCGCTGCATATCCCGTTGCGCGGAAGGGAGAAATGTGGTAAAATACAAAATTAGTCTGTAGATATGGGAGGCATACCATGCCGGAACCGAAACTATCCATCGTCCCCTGCGGGGATTATACACCCGAAACGGTGCGCGCCGCGCTCCTTGCGGCGCTTGACGCTGTCGGCGGGCTTGACTGGGTGAAGCCCGGCATGCGCATCGGCATAAAGCTCAATCTCTGCGCGGCGAGAAAGCCGGAGCAGGCGGCGACGACCCATCCGGTCATGGCCGCGGAGCTCACGCGCCTTCTGCGCGAGCGGGGCGCGGAGGTCGTTCTCGGCGACAGCCCCGGTGAGCCGTTCACCTCCGTGGTGCTGAGCCGCGTGTACTCGCTCGGCGACTACGCGCTCTGCGAAGCCGCCGGCGGTGAGCTCAACCGTGACTTTTCGCATCACACAGTCGAATTTCCGGACGCCGTCACGGTCAAGAGCTTTGAATACAGCGCGTGGCTCGAAAAATGCGACGCCGTCATCAACTTCTCCAAGCTCAAGGCTCACGGGCTTATGGGCATGACGGCGGCGGTAAAGAATCTTTACGGCGTCATCCCCGGCACGGTGAAGAGCGAGTACCATTTCCGCTACCCCGATCCGATGGCGTTCGCCAACATGCTCGTTGATCTCAATGAATTTGTCCGCCCGGCGCTCTGTCTGTGTGACGCTGTGGACATCATGGAGGGCAACGGCCCCACGCAGGGAACGCCCCGGCACATGGGCGCGCTCCTCGCCGCGACGAGCTCCTATGAGCTCGACCGGCTGTGCGCGTGGATGCTTGGGCTGGAGGAAAAGGAGCTGCCGTATCTCACGGCGGCAAAGCAGCGCCGGCTCCTCTCCGAGGCGGGCGAACCGCTCGGCGTGAAGGACGCCGCCCCCTACCATGTAAACGACTTTGCCCGCTCCGGCGCCACAAGCAGCTGGTTCGTGTCGAACCCGAACGATAAGCCGTTCCGGAAGCTCGTAAAAAAATGCGTCGCCGTGCTGCTCCGGTCCAAACCGGCGCTCGGCGAGGGCTGCACCGGCTGCGGCCACTGCGCGCGGCTCTGTCCGGCGGGCGCGATCACGATCGTGAACAAGCACGCCGTGATCGACCGGAAGAAATGCGTCCGGTGCTTCTGCTGCCAGGAATTCTGCCCCTCGGGGGCGATGCGCGCGCAGCGCTCGTTCGTCGCGCGGCTTTTGAGCAAATAGCGGCATAGAAACCAAAGAAAGAGAGAAAATACGGGAGTAATACGAGGAAAAGTATCCATGCACTTCTTTTCACAGTACCGGGGACTCCGCCGGGAGAACTATGTTCTCTTCTTCGGGCGGATCGTGACGAACATGGGCTCAATGGTCTGGCCCATGCTCACGATGATCCTCAACCAGAAGCTCGGTATGAGCGCCGGGAACATTGCCATACTTACGGCGGTGTTCGGCATTTTGATGATGCCGGCCACGCTTTTCGGCGGAAAGCTCGCCGACCGGCTCAACAAGAAGAACATCATCATTGTCGGCGACATCGTTTCGGTCGTGTGCTACATCCTTTGCGGATGCGTTCCGCTCGGCATGGGGACGATCGTGCTCATGTTTGTCGCCAGCCTTTTCCAGACCATTGAGGGTCCGGCGTACAACGCCATCATTGCCGATATCACGTCCCTCGAAGAGCGTGATAAGGCATACTCGCTCCTGTACTGGGGCGCGAATCTCGGTCTTGTCCTTTCACCGACGCTCAGCGGTCTGCTGTTCAAAAACTATCTGTGGCTCGCGTTCATCATCAGCGGCGTCGCCATCGGCTGCTCGACGATCCTCATCTGGTTTTTCGTGCGGGATATCACGCCGGTCGAACAGATCGGCAGCCGCGCGGAGTATCAGCGCGCGAGAGACGGGGAGAGCATTTTTGCGATCCTCCGCCAGAATCCGACGATCCTTCTGTATCTTGCCGTGTCGGCGCTGTGCAGCGCGGCATACGACCAGTACGGCTATCTCATGCCGCTGGATCTCGGGCGCATCCACGGCGAGAACGGCGCGGTGATCTACGGTACGGTCTCCAGTCTCAACTGCATCGTGGTCGTTTTGTTTACCCCGTTCATTACACGCCTTTTCCGCCGCGTGATCGATACGAAAAAGCTCCTGACGGGAAAGCTGCTGTTTCTGGCGGGATATATCCTGTTCCTCGCGTTCCTCGGCACGATCCCGATGTATTACGCCGCCATGCTCATTTTCACCTGGGGCGAGATCATCAATACCATTGCCGACGGGCCGTATCTCTCCGCGCGCACCCCAGCCTCCCACCGCGGACGCATCAACAGCGTATCCGGCGTGGCGTATACCATCCTGCGCGGCGTTTTCAACATTGCCGAAGGCAAGGCATATGACGCTTACGGCTCGACGGCGGCCTGGGGACTGACGATCGGCGCGCTCACGATCTCGATTTTGCTGTCCGTCTGGCTCATTTTCCGCGACCGCGCGCGCTATCCGCGCCTGTACGAGGAAAATGCGGTCGAACCGGCAAAATAAAAATATCCCCTGAAGAGCCGCTGTACGGCACTTCAGGGGATACGTTATACATCATGGATCAGTCTTTCGGCACGTGCCAGATCATCGGGATGTGGGGGATATCGTCCTCCAGAAATTCCTCGCCGTCCTGCCGGAAACCGTGATCCTCGTAGAGCTTGCGGGCGTAGGTCTGCGCCTCGATGCGGATGGTCTCCGCGCCGTACTTTTCCCGCGCCGCGGCGATGCCCGCGTCGAGGATCTTGTGGCCGTAGCCGCGGCGGCGCTCGGTCGTCAGCACGCGGCCGATGGACACCTCCTCAAACGAAACGCCCCGGTCGAGCACGCGGAGATACGCCTTGATGCCGGTCTCGTCGCGCAGAAACACATGGTACGCCTGCCTGTCGCGCCCGTCCACCTCCTCGTAGGGGCATTTCTGCTCCACGACAAAGACCAGCACGCGCACGTGCAGAATGTCGTACAGCTCGTCCGCCGTCAGCTCGGAATAGTGTTTTACGACAAGCTCCATGGTGTTTCCTCCGAAATACGTTCTATTATTCTGATTATACTTCCGGCGGAGGAAAAAGTAAACCGTGATTCCCGCCGAAGAAAGAGGAGATACATCCCATGAAACGATGCCTTGCCGCGCTTTTGGCTCTTTGCGCGTTGCTCTCGCTCTGCGCGTGCGGCGCTGCCGCGCCGGAGACGGACGGCGGCACATTCTCTCTGGACATTCTCGATACCGGCAAATCCGACTGCATCATCGTATGCATGGACGGCGTGACGGTCGTGAACGACACTGCCGACGAGGACGATTTTGATTCCATCTGCGCCGCGCTTGAGCGCCGCGGCGTGCAGCGCATCGACTATCTCGTGCTCAGTCATTATGACAAGGATCACATCGGCTCCGCGGCGGCGCTCGTGCGCGCGTACCCGGTGGGGCAGATCCTCGGCCCGGACTACGAAGAGGATTCCATGTATCTCACGCTGCTCAAGCGCGCCGCGGAAGAGCGGAATACGCCGTTCCTCCGCCTGACGGAGAACTATACGGTTGAAACGGCAAACGGCTCGTTTACGCTCGACCCGCCCGACATCGACTACGGCGACGACAACAACAATTCCCTCGTCACGACCGTCACATGGCGCGAAACGAGCTTCCTCCTCCTCGGCGACGCGAAGAAAAACCGCCTGAACGAGTTTCTCAACGTCGCGCTCGACAGCTATGAGCTCATCAAGCTCCCGCACCACGGCGACAGCAATAAACCGCTTTTAAAGCTCATCGCGCAGACAACGCCGCGCTATGCCGCGGCAACGGTCTCTCCGGCGGAGGAGATCGAGGATAAGCTCCTCGCAGCGCTCGCCGCCGCCGGCACAGAGGTATTCCGCACCGACGGCGGGACGGTGAGCGCCGAATGGACGGACAAGGGCTTCGCCGTTACGCAGACAAAATAGAGAAGAAACGACACCCCCGGCGTGACCGCAAAGGTCCCGCCGGGGGTGTCGTTCATATGGATCTAACGCTTTCCAGAAAATCGTCTACGACCTGATTGAATTCCGCCGGGTGCCTGTTGGCGACGAAATGATCTCCGGGAAGGATCACCAACCGGGCGTTTGGGATGTTTTCCGCGATCATCCTCGTGTGGGACTCTTTGATCATGTCCTTTGTTCCGCAGACCACCAGCGTCGGCATCGTGAGCTTTGCAAGCTCCGAAGGCGAGATGTTCGGATCGTTTACCATCAGGCCGAGCATTTCGGCGTTTTTCTTTGCGCTCGGCGATTTTGCGGCAAGGCGGCATGCGATCTTATATCCGATCTCGATGGGAAATTGCGCCGTCCGCTTTACGCCCGAGGGATCGAGATTGCCGCCGTTCAGGATCAGCGCCTTTACCATCTCGGGGTGCTGCATCGCAAATTTCATTGCGATGTTCGCGCCGTCCGAAAAGCCGAGGATCGCCGCATGGGCGATGCCGAGCCCCTGCATGAAATCATAAAGGTCATTGGCAAACTGCGCAATGGTGAAGGGCGCTTCTCCTCTCGGAGACCGGCCGTGGCCGCGGGTGTCCGGCGCGATCACGCGGTACCGGCTTTGGAAGTGTTCGATCTGGTTTATGAAGTATTCGCCGCTCTCGCCGTTCCCGTGCAGCATAATCAGCGGCTCGCCGCTTCCGGCCTCCCGATAATAGAGTTCAATGTCCATGTTATTCTCCGATGCGTTCTATCAGCGTCCCGATGTGCTTATCGATTCTCCATTGCGGCGCGCTGCCGTCGTCGGCCCAGTATTCATCCAGTGATACGATCCTGTCGTTTTCCGTCCGAAGGAAGGATGTCACATGGAACGAACAGCTCCGATCCTTCGGATAAACGCGCGTGACCGTAACGGTAAGGCCGCCCAGCGTATCGATCCGTTCCACGACCCCGTCCCATTCTCCGGGATACTCGCAGTTGGCGGTGATGAATTCATCCACCGTGAAATGCTCGTTCGTGCAGTGCCAGTTCACATAGGCGTCCGGGGCGAAATAAGTTCGGATCTCCGGCTCGTCCTGCGCGAGAACCGCCCGCCAGAAGGCTTTTATATCCATGCCGTACCTCTCCTTACAATTCATATATCATATACGGCAACGATCGCATTGCCGCACATTTCCCCGATTTCCGCAAAGCCGTGCTTCCGGTAATGGATCCAAACCGACTTTCCTCGCAAAATTTTATTTGTGGTACGCCGCATTTGCGCTGCGCTCTGCGGCGGGGATCATTCCCATAGGCAGACGCGGGAGAGCGCCGTTTCGTTTGCCGTGCGGCCGGACAAAGGGGAGAATTTTACCTTGCGGGCCGGGGCCTTTTTATTCCTCTTTCTGAATGTCCAGCACGGTCAGCACGCCGTTTGATGCGCGGAAGCGCACCTCCATACCGGCGAAGCCGAAGCCGTAAACGCGCTCCGGGTCGTCCTGATACGACGGGCGCGGGTCCTGCTCCAAAACCTCGCGCAGCGGTTCGCGCTTTTCCTCCGGCACACGCCGCAGCAGTTCCTCCGGAATCTCCGCATGGAGCACCCGCGCGGAAACGGCGTCGGTAAATCCGCCGGCCGCGTCCGGGCGGCTGTCGGCATAGGGAAGATAGGGCTTCACGTCGAGAATGGGCGTTCCGTCCATAAGATCGGCGCCGCGCACGATGAGCACCGGCCCTTCGCCGGTATATTCGATCCGCTCGAGCTTCACGCAGGAGAGACCGATGTGGTTCGGGCGGAAGGGGCTGCGGCTCGCAAACACGCCGACGCGCTTGTTGCCGCCGAGCCGCGGCGGGCGCACGGTAGGGGAGAACGTCTCACCCTCGCGCACCGCGGCGGAAAACTGCCAGAGAAGCCAGATATGGGAAAACTCCTCCAACCCGCGCACGGCGTCCGCGCTGCGGTATTCCGGGCAGAATACTACCCGCGCTTCAAGCGCCTGGGAAAGTCCGCTCTGCTTGGGAATGCCGAACTTCGTCGGGAAATCCGAGCGGATATGTGCCACAGGGTACATGAGAATGCCGTCAGGTGTATGCATCGATAAAATCCTCCGCCGTCCGCATGGCCTCCCATACGGAGAAATTGAAGCCGCGCACCCCGCGCACGGAATACTCCCGCATCACGGAGATCGTGAGGTTGAGGTACGCTGTCGAGTCCTCACCGCGCCCGGCGATATCCGCAAAATAGGGGCGCAGCGCGCCGATGGCGTCGCTGGAGCATTCATGAGCGATCTCTGTCTCCGTGGTATCGTCGAGACCGTGCTTTGCCAGATTATACCGCGCTGCGATCGCGTCCGGCCGCGCGAAGGCGAACACGAGCCAGAGCGCCATGGACGCAATGAGCGTAAAGCGGAACAGCCGGAAATCCTCGTGGAACACCGTGTACACCGCCGCGCCGAGGATCAGCGCGAGCAGCGAAAGAAACCACAGCACCAGCAGCCGGAGATAGGTGAGGCCGTAGGCGTTTACATAGAGCATCATGCGCATCGCGCTCGATGCCTCCATGAGGTAGGTACACGCGGTGAGAAATACGAGCAGCGCCCGCAGCGCTTTGCTCGATACGAACCGGCGCTGCGCAGTGATGATGAGGACGACGTTGATGCCGCTTACGAGCAGCAGCTGGAAAAAGCCCTCGCGGGCGTACTCGGCATACGTCATGCCCTCCGGCAGCGCGGAAACGTCCCCGGCGAACAGCACGGCGATCTGGATGCCGCAGAACACGGCGTAAACGACGGCCAGCGCGCCGGTGAACGTTATGGCGACGAGGGCGCTCGCGCGGCGTTTTTCCTTTGCCGGAAAGTCGCTGCGCTCGGTCTGCGCGGCGAGCGCGCTGTAGAAGACCAGGGCGGGGATCAGCGTATAGAAAACAGCGCGGATCACCGTCCGAACGGTTTTGGAAACGCTCCAGACGCCGAATATGCGCTCGATCAGCGCGCCGAACGCGGCGTCCGCGCTCGCAAGCAGCGATACGACGATCCAGAGAAGCGGCACGGCGATCACAATGCCGAGCAGCACGCTCCGCGTGGTTTGCTTACTGCCCCGGCGCAGTGCGGCGAGATGGCGGAATGGCTCTCCCAGGTGCGTGATGATCCGTCCGACGAGCCGGAAGCCGCCGGAAACGACGCGCCCGAAGCGCCACGAGAGAATATCCGCAAAGGCGTTCATCAGCCAGAGCAGCTCGGCGATGAACATACCGAGAAAGCTCACGTTCTGCGTCATATGGTTTGCGGTCCATGCAATCGAAAGGCCGAGCAAAACCAGAGAGACCGACCAGAAAATATCGCGCTTTCTCTCCCGCAGGCCGAGTTTGCCGAGCGCGAGAAGCGTTGCCGCCGCCATCGCCGCGGCGAGCAGCGCCGCGTTGAGCCCGAGCGCGTAGGCGTTCACGAAAAGAAGCGCAAACACCGCGCCCAGCGCGAGCGAGAGCAGCAGAAAATACCGGGCGTCCGTCCGCAGACGAACATGGCGCTCGTCCTCGTGCTGCGGCTCCGGCGCGCTTATGGTCTCCGGCGCGGGGGGCGCGCCGTACCACACCGATTCCGAATTAGAATCCATCGTCTTCCTCCTTGTCCGGTTCCCAGGCGAGAATGTCGCCCGGCTGACAGTCCAGCGCCCGGCAGAGCGCGTCCAGCGTGGAAAAGCGCACGGCGCGGGCCTTGTTATTCTTCAAAACGGAGAGATTTGCCATAGTTATGTCAACCTTTTCGGCCAGCTCGCCCAACCCGATCTTCCGTTTTGCCATCATTACATCGAGATTTACTACGATCATGCTTCCACCTCAGATCGTGAGATCGTTGTCCTGCTTATAGCTCACGGCGCGGTCGAACACCTGCGCAAGCACGAGCGAGAAGAGACCTGCCAGCAGAAACACGCACACGATGGCGAGCATCCCCGGCGTGAAGAGTACGATGAGCCGCACCGCCATGAGCGCCGCGATCGCAAAGGCATAGTACGCCATGCGGCACAGGCTTGAAACGTTCTGCCGCACGAAGCAGTCGCCGGAGACAACGGTTTTGAGCATCCGCCGCAGCTCGAAGAGGATCAGCACCGCGCACACCCCGGCGAGCAGGAAGAGCGCCGTGTGCAGCGTGAGCCGCGCCGCGAACGAGGGATAAAACCGTGCCGCCCATCGCATCGTCCACGGCAGAGAGACCGTTACGGCGATGCCGGCATAAAAGAGAATGTCCAGAAGAGCTTTGGTGAACCGGGCGACGCCCGGCGAGGTAAGTTTTTGTTTCATGCTATCGCCTCCATGAGCGGAGAATATCATACAGAAATCTGAAAGTCAATATAAAATTATCGAAAAACGATAAAAACATTCCGAAAAACAGGAGAGCGTATCCGCGTGATACGCTCTCCTGAAAGGTCAGGCCTTTTCTGCGGCGGCCTTTTTATCCGCGCGCAGATTGAAAATGCAGCGGAACACCGCCGCGCCGATGATGATCGCATAGCCGACAAAGCTCAGCGCGTCCGGGATCTCGCCGAAGACGAGAAAGCCCCAGAGCGCCGCATAGACGATCTGCGAATAATCAAACACGGAGATCTCCTTCGCCGGGGCGTGGCGGTACGCGGCGGTAATGGAAAGTTGTCCTCCGGCCGCGGCGCAGCCGGCCAGCAGCAGAAAGAGCCACTGCTTCGCGCTCATCGGCTGGAAGTTGAAAGCGAAGAACGGGATGGCGCAGACGCAGGTGAACGCGGAGAAAAACATCACGATCTCCGGCCCGCGCTCGCCTTTGCGGCTCATCTGCCGGACGAACGTGTACGCGGCGCCCGCGCCGAGACCGCCCAGCACGCCGGCGAGCGAGGGAAGACTCGCAATGCCCGCCGTGGGACGGACGACGAATACCGCGCCGATAAACGCCGCCAGAACGCTGAGAATGTCCACCTTCTTCGGGTACTCGCGCAGAATGAATATGGAAAAGAGGATGGCGAAAAACGGCGAGAGCTTGTTGAGCATATTGGCGTCGGCCATGCCGATGTGATCGATGGCCCAGAAATTGGCGACCATGCCGAGCATACCGGTGATGCTCCGTGCCAGATGGCCGCCGAGACAGCCCTTATGGATGCGGAAGCCCTGCCCCTCGCGCGCGAGGATCACGAATGCGGCGATCGCCGCCACCAGATTCCGGAAGAAGATCTTCTGCATCGTGGGAATGTTTCCGGCGAGCCGGACAAAAAGCGACATCAGTGAAAAACAGAATGCCGCGCATAGAATGCACAGAATGCCGAGCGTGCGCTCGCTCTTCTGCCGGGGGCTGTTCAATGGTATCCACTCCTCTTTCTTTATAAAATTATTATACACACCCTGTCAAGGCGCGAAAAGGGGTTGACAAATAGCATCGCGGCAATATATAGAAGGAAGAAGGCGTTCTCGCCGCGCTGCTCGGCATAATTGTGGGGATGTATATTTATTTCTTTGCCCGCTTCTTCTGCCGGTACCGGCAGATCAAAGACCGGAACGAATAAGCAGAAACGGATTTTCTTCGCTTCTTTCGGAAAAGTCCTTGCCAGAGCGGGGCAAATGTGGTACAAGTTCTCTTTGTATCTCTATTACCTTAAGAAAGAAGCCGCTATGAAGCAAACGCATTCCAACAGCCGCCGCAGCGTCTATTTTGAAGGCCTGCGCGACGGCTTTCCCATCGGTCTCGGCTATTTTGCCGTGTCGTTTTCCCTCGGCATCGCCGCGCGCAATGCCGGACTCACTGTAACGCAGGGGCTGCTCTCCAGCCTTCTGTGCAACGCCTCGGCGGGTGAGTACGCCCTCTTCACGCTCATCGGCAGCGGCGCTGCCTGTGTGGAGATCGCTCTCGCAACGCTTATCATCAACGCGCGGTATCTCCTTATGAGCTGTGCGCTCAGCCAGCGCATGAGCCCCGATATGCCGTTTTACCACCGCTTTTTCATCGGCTTTGATGTGACCGACGAGCTTTTCGGCATCACGATCGCCCGGCCGGGCTGCGTGGAGCCGCGGTATTTCTACGGCGCGATGACCGCCTCCATCCCCATGTGGGCGGCTGGAACGGCGCTCGGCATCTTCATGGGCAACCTTCTCCCGGCACGCATCGTGAGCGCGCTGAGCGTGGCGCTTTACGGCATGTTCCTCGCCATCATCGTTCCCCCGGCGAAGGAAAACCGCGTGGTGCTCGGCTGCGTGCTCTCAGCTTTTGCCGCGAGCGCGGCGTTCGCCTTTCTGCCGGTGCTGCGGGATCTTTCCTCCGGCAACCGGACGATCATTCTCACGGTCGTCATTTCGGCGCTTGCGGCTGTTTTGTTCCCGCGCCCGGCGGAAGAGGAGGCGGCATGACAAAAACGCTCCTCTCCATCCTGACGGCGGCGCTCGTTACATATCTTGTCCGCGTTCTGCCGCTCACGCTCATCCGAAAGCCCATCCGCAGCCGGTTCCTCCGCTCGTTCCTGTACTATGTGCCGTATGTGACGCTCGCGGTGATGACGTTCCCTGCCATCGTGCAGGCAACGGAGCAGCCCGTCGCCGGCGCTGCGGCGCTCGTGGCCGGGATCCTTATCGCCTGGCGCGGCGGCGGACTGATCACCGTGGCGGCCTCGTGCTGCGGCGTGGCGTTCATCGCGGAGCTTCTGCTCGGACTTCTTTGAGTTTTCCGGCAAAAGCTGTCGCCTTTTTTACGGGTATACGCTATGATCACAGCACGATGCTCTATAGGGAAAAGGCTGCCGCAAGGCGGCTTTTCCTATGCCGAAATGCAGATCGTCCGGCTGGATTTTCTGCCGAAGGGATAATCCGATTACATCTTTTCTCCCCGACGCCTCTGGCGTCGGGGAGTTTTGCATAAATGCACAATGCTGCCGCAAAACCTTCCTCTTGAAATTCGCCCAATAAGCTAATATAATAGAGAAAAGCCAACCGCGAAGGAGGTGCGCCATGGGAGAGCGGACATATCTTGCCATCGATCTCAAGTCGTTCTATGCCTCGGTGGAGTGCATGGAGCGCGGTCTTGACCCGATGACGGCGAATCTTGTTGTGGCGGACCCGACCCGCACGGAAAAGACGATCTGCCTTGCGGTGTCTCCGGCGCTCAAGGCCTACGGCATTCCGGGCCGCGCCCGGCTTTTTGAGGTCGTGGAGGCGGTGCGGAAGATCAACGCCGCGCGCCGCGCCGCCGCGCCGGGCCATGCGTTCACCGGAAAATCGTGCAGCGCGCCGGAGCTTGCGGCAAACCCCGCGCTGGAGCTGGATTACGTCGTAGCGCCGCCGCACATGGCGCACTACATGCGCTACAGCGCCGGAATCTACAACATTTATCTGCACTACGTAGCGCCCGAGGATATCCACGTCTACTCCATTGACGAGGTGTTTATGGATGTGACCGATTATCTGCCAACGTACCGCATGTCGGCGCACGATCTCTGCCGGAAGATCCTGCGTGAGGTGCTGCATACGACCGGCATCACCGCCACGGCGGGCATCGGGACGAACCTCTATCTCTGCAAGATCGCAATGGACATTGAAGCCAAGCACATCCCGCCGGACCGTGACGGCGTGCGCATTGCGGAGCTTGATGAAATGAGCTACCGCCGCAATCTCTGGGGCCACCGGCCTCTCACGGATTTCTGGCGTGTCGGTGCGGGCACGGTGCGGCGGCTGGAAGCGCTGGGAATGCACACGATGGGCGATATTGCCCGCTGCTCGCTCGGGAAGAGCGGGGATTTCTATAACGAGGAGCTGCTCTATAAAACGTTCGGCGTGCAGGCGGAGCTTCTCATTGACCACGCCTGGGGCTGGGAGCCGTGCACGATCGCGGATATCCGCGCCTACCGGCCGGACTCCAACAGCATCAGCTCCGGGCAGGTGCTGCAGGAGCCGTACGACTGGCACAAGGCAAAGCTCATCGTGCGCGAGATGACCGACCTTCTCGTGCTCGATCTTGTGAAAAAGCGCCTGTGTACCGATCAGCTCACGCTCACGATCGGGTACGACATCGAAAATCTCTCCGACCCCGCCCGCGCTGCGGAGTACGCCGGTGAAACGCATGTAGACCGCTATGGCCGCCGTGTGCCGAAGCATGGCCACGGAACGGCGAATCTCGCAGGCTACTCGTCCTCCACGCGCGATATCACGGACGCGGTCATGGCGCTCTACGACCGCATTACGGACAAAAACCTTCTTGTCCGCCGCGTGACGGTCGCGGCAAACCGCGTCCTGCCGGAGGATAAGATCCCCCGCGCCGCCGAGAGCGGCGAGCAGCTGGATCTCTTTTCTGCCGCGGAGGAGAAGGGGAGCGCGCCCAGCGCGGATCCAAAGGCGCGCGAGCGCGAACGGCGCCGGCAGGAGGCCATTCTCGCCATCCAGCGGCGGTACGGCAATAACGCCATTTTAAAGGGCATGAATCTCGAAGAGGGCGCGACGACGCGCGAGCGGAATAAACAGATCGGAGGACACCGGGCATGAAGCGCGAGGAATGCCACGACTACGATGATATTATCGCCCTGCCGCACCATGTTTCCGACGTACATCCGCCCATGCCGCGGCGCGACCGGGCGGCGCAGTTTTCCTCGTTCGCCGCGCTCACCGGGTACGAGGCCGTCGTCGCGGAAACGGCACGGGAATTCGGCGAGAAGGAGACCGGGGAATACGAGACGGAGGCCGAGCAGTGACTTGTATTCCGCTCTTTGCTGCGGTACAATAAACGCATATCACCGGGAGGAAACGAAATGGAAAAGATCGCACTTATCACCGGCGCGAGCCGCGGCATCGGCCGCGCGACGGCGCGCCGTCTTGCCCATGAGGGCTATACCGTTGCCGTAAACTATCACGTCCGGCAGGACTGCGCCGACTCGCTCGTGGCGGAGCTTGCCGCCGAGGGACTGCGCGCCGCCGCGTTTCAGGCGGACGTTGCCGACCGCGCACAGGTAGAGGATATGGTGCGCCGCGTGGAGGATGCGTTCGGCCCTGTGAGCCTTCTCGTGAATAACGCGGGCGTCGCGGGGCAGGCGCTTTTTCAGGACGTGACGGAGGAGATGTGGCGGCGCTATTTCGGCGTGAACATCGACGGCGCGTTCCACACCATCCAGGCCGTCCTGCCGCCGATGCTCCGTGAGCACGCGGGCTGTATCGTGAACGTCTCGTCCATGTGGGGGCTGCGCGGCGCAAGCTGCGAGGTGACGTACTCCGCCACAAAAGCCGCGCTCATCGCGCTCACGCGCTCACTGGCCGCCGAGCTTGCGCCCACGCACATCCGCGTCAACTGCGTTGCGCCCGGCGTAATAAAAACCGACATGCTGGATGCCCTGCCGAGCGAGGTGCTGCCGCAGCTTGCCGAAGAAACGCCGCTGCGCCGTCTCGGACGGCCGGAGGACATCGCCGCCGCAGTTTCTTACCTCGCGAGCGATGACGCGAGCTTCGTCACCGGACAAGTGCTCACCGTGGACGGGGGATTTATCCTGTGATTGACATAATAAAGCAAACATAATATTATTGACATAACATAAAAGTCTGCGCAGAAAAACCATTCTCTGCGCAGACTTTTATACTCATAAAGTTTACATAATACTGAAAAAGAAGATCGCAAATATAGATGATGCGCCGGATCCTTCCGGTCCGACCACTCGACGATCATTTTGCCGTTCAGCTTGATCTCATAGGGAAGCTGCTCCGCAGCGAAATGACGATGGGGAAGAAGCACGCGGTGCGGAACACCTGCGCGCATGAAATAAAATGGATCGAGAATTCGCCAGTTTGCCGATGCATTTCTGCAAAATGAGGTGATTTTTGGCGAGTATTTGTGTTGACAAGCAGTATATGGGACGCTAAAATGTTGTTGTGCTCGAAAGTGTTGATTAACAAGGGCATAATAAGTAATAGGTTGCTTTTCATATCACGAAAGGAGAAACATTACTATGGCAAACAGAATCATGCTCAACCAGACCTCATATCACGGTGCAGGCGCCATCCAGGAGCTGCCCGCCGAAGTCAAATCCCGCGGCCTGAAAAAGGCGCTTATCTGCTGCGGCCCCACTCTTCTGCGTCACGGCGTTATCGCCCGCGTGACCGATGTGCTGGATGCCGCCGGACTGAGCTATGAGATATTCTCCGATATAAAGCCCAATCCCACCATTGCGAATGTGACCGACGGCGTCGCCGCGTTCAAGGCTGCCGGTGCGGATTACCTGATCGCCATCGGAGGCGGCTCGCCCATGGATACCTCCAAGGCCATCGGCATCATTATCAACAACCCCGAATTCGCCGACGTGCGCTCTCTGGAGGGCGTGGCGGACACCAAGAAGCCCTGCGTGCCGATCATCGCCATCCCGACGACCGCCGGCACCGCCGCCGAGGTCACCATCAACTACGTTATCACGGATGTGGAGAAGAAGCGCAAGTTCGTATGCGTCGATCCTCACGATATGCCCATCGTTGCGATCGTCGATCCGGAGATGATGAGCTCCATGCCCGCGGGTCTCACCGCCTCCACCGGCATGGACGCGCTGACCCACGCCATCGAGGGCTACACCACGAAGGCCGCGTGGGAGATGACCGACATGTTCCATCTTGAAGCCATCAAGCTCATTTCCGCTCACCTGCGCGACGCCGTTAAGGGCACGAAGGAAGGTCGCGAGGGCATGGCTCTCGGTCAGTATATTGCCGGTATGGGCTTCTCGAACGTCGGTCTCGGCATCGCGCACTCCATGGCGCATACCCTCGGCGCTGTGTATGACACGCCGCACGGCGTCGCCTGCGCGATGATGCTGCCGATCGTCATGGAATACAACGCCGACTGCACCGGCGAGAAGTACCGCGAGATCGCGCGCGCCATGGGCGTGGAGGGTGTCGATTCGATGACCCAGGCCGAGTACCGCAAGGCCGCGGTCGATGCCGTGAAGAAGCTCTCCAAGGATGTCGGCATCCCCGAGAAGCTGGAAGCGCTGAAGGAAGAGGACCTGCCTTTCCTCGCGGAGAGCGCCTACGCCGATGCCTGCCGCCCCGGCAACCCCAAGGATACGAGCGTCGCCGATATGACGGAGCTGTTCTGGAAACTGATGTAAATAAAAATTTGCCAAAGCCCTTGGGAATACTTGCGTATTCCCAAGGGCTTTGTACGTTTTCAGAGTTCCAGCATATCTCGGAAGGCTTTAATATACCCGTCCGCGACCGCTTGTTCATCGGCTTCGGCGGCCATGCGGAGCAGCGGCTCCGTGCCGGAGAAGCGGCAGATGACCCAGCTTCCGTCCTTGAAGTACACCTTGCAGCCGTCCTCAAGACTGATGTGATCGACAGCCGTGCCGAATTCCGGCACCCTCTTTTCCGTGAAGAGAAGCTTTTGCAGCTCGGCCTTGCGCTCCGGCGTCATGCGGAAGTCGGCCTCGGCCCAGCAGGGGTTGCCGTACTGCGCGGTGATCTCGGCGAAGAGCTCAGAGACGGATTTTCCTGTAACGGCGAGCATTTCCACGAGCAGCGCCGCGGCGTAAATGCCGTCCTTACCGGAGATGTGGCCGCGCACGGCCATGCCGCCGGACGACTCGCCGCCGATGATCGCGCCGGTCTCGCTCATCTTCGCGGAGACCCACTTGAAGCCGACGGGGACTTCGTAGCACTTCTGCCCCAGGCCCGCGGCGACGCGGTCGAGCAGACAGGAGGTGGAGTTGTTGCGCACGCAGGGGCCTTCCCAGCCGCGGTACTTCACAAGATAGTAGTAGAGCAGCACGAGCAGCTTGTTCGGGTGGATGAACTGCCCTTCGTTATCGATGACGCCGAGACGGTCGGCGTCGCCGTCAGTAGCAATGCCGAGATCGCAGTGCCGGTCGAGTACAAGCGCGGCGAGGGGCTTGAGCGTATCGACGTTCGGCGCGGGCAGCTTGCCGCCGAAGAGCGTATCGTGGCGGTCGTGGATGACCTCAAGATCGCACCGGCACGTTGTGAGCAGCATGCTCAGGCTCGACCAGCTCACGCCGTACATCGGGTCAAAGCCGATGCGCAGCGAGGCTTTCTTGATCGCCTCCACATTCACGGCGGAGAGGATGCTGTCGAGATACTCGTTCATCGGGTTACCCTCAACGATCTTTCCCTCGGCGAGCGCGGTGTCGTAATCCACACTCTTCACATCGGCGGGGGAGAGCTTTTCGATCTCGGCCTCAATGCGGCGCGTTACTTCCGCGTCGGCATCGCGCCCGCCTTCGGTGAATACCTTGATGCCGTTATAAATGGCGGGGTTGTGGCTCGCCGTCACGGCCATGCCATAGGGCATGTTCCGGCGCTTCACGGTGAACATGATGAGCGGCGTCGGGCTCGAGCGGTTGATAACGTACGGGCGGAAGCCGTAGCCCGCGAGCACCTCGCACGCCCAGTGCGCTGATTCCTTGGAGAGAAAGCGGCGGTCATACCCGACGCAGATCTCCGCCCCGGCGTGGCCCTCTTTTTCCATGAGCGCGCACAGCCCTGCGGTGAGCAGGCGGATGTTCTCCTTTGTGAAGCCGTCGGCGATGATGGCACGCCATCCGCCGGTACCGAATTTGATCATGTGTATCTTACTCCTTTCGGTTCATTACAACTTCCACGCGGCACTTCGCCCCGGCGGGGAGCGGGGGCAGAGCGTCCACGGATTTGGCGGCTGAAGATCGTGCCGGTTTCCTTGAGCCAGGGATAGACGCGCATTGTCCGGGAATGGAAAGAACCGAAAATGCACCTTTCTTGTCTCTTGCTGCGCAGAACGCTTTTCAGTTGGTTACCATAATTAAATAAACATAATTAAGTAAACATAATATTCAACTCAGCTCGCAGAGCAGAGCGCGGCAGCCGTCGTTCACGTCACGCCAGGTCGCTTCAAAATCGCCCGTGTACCACGGATCGGCGACGTTCCCGCCGCGCCCGGCGTGGTCGAGCAGGAGAGAGATTTTGCCCTCCGGATCGCCGGAGAAGACGCGCCGCATGTTCCGGATGTTCTCCTCATCCATGCCGATGAGGAGATCAAAGTTAACATAATCCTTCGGCGTGATCTGCCGCGCGGCGTGACCGGCACATGGGATGCCGTGCTCGGCGAGCTTTTGCCGTGCCGGGGGATAAACGCCGTTTCCGAGCTCCTCACGGCTCGTCGCCGCGGAGGCAATGAAAAATTCGTCTGCCCGGCCGGCATTCGATACAAGATCCTTCATCACATATTCCGCCATCGGGCTGCGGCAGATGTTGCCGTGGCAAATAAAAAGTATCCTCGTCATGGTGTTCTCCGTTTCGTTTCGATGCGCCTATTGTACCACAACGGAGAGAAAATGCGCACCACAAATTTTCGGTGTAGTGTGTCACTGCGGCGAAGGTCTGCTGCATTATGACCCGATCACAGTGCCGTTCCTTTCTTTGGCGCGAAGAGATGTGTCATATCGGCCCGTTCCAGTTCCAGCAGCTTCACTTTTCTTTCGATCCCTCCGGCGTACCCGGTCAGACTGCCGCTTGTGCCGACAACGCGGTGGCAGGGAATGATGATCGATATTTCGTTATGCCCGACGGCGCCGCCGACGGCCTGCGCGGACATCCGCGAAAGACCCGCCGTCCCGGCCAGGTGCCGCGCGATCTCGCCGTAGGTCGTGATCTGCCCGTAGGGGATCTGCAGAAGAACTGTCCATACGGCCTGGCGGAACGCCGAGCCGATGGGGTGCAGCGGCGGCAGAAAGTCCGGTTCTTTGCCGGTAAAGTATACGTCGAGCCAGCGCCTGGCCTCGGCAAGGGCGTGCGTTTCCTGCTCGATGCGTTTTTCCGGCAGATCGCGGGCGAAGTACTTTTGACCGTCAAACCACAGGCCCCGCAGACCGATCTCGTCCGCCGCGAGCAGGATGCGGCCCATCGGAGAGTCATAATGCCGGGTGAAAACCGCGGCCGCGTTATTTGCCATTGGCTTTTCCTCCGTTTTCTGTTTTCGGCTTATAGTCTTTCCTTTCCGGAATCGCGCCGCCGGGCGGATATAGAAAATCGAAAAATAGGACTGACACAGTAAAGTGACAGCCCTATTAAATTTTGCTGCATCTGCCGCACGGATCGCCTGTTCCGGCTTCGACAGCCTTTCGGAGATCAGTCCAGCTCGAAGGCGCCCGTATAGAGCTGGTAATAGGTGCCTTTCTGGGCGATCAGGTCATCGTGGGTACCGCGCTCAATGATGCGGCCGTGGTCGAGGACCATGATGCAGTCGGAGTTGCGGACCGTGGACAGCCGATGGGCGATAACGAACACCGTGCGCCCCTTCATCAAAGCATCCATGCCGGCCTGCACCAGCGCTTCCGTATGGGTGTCGATGGAGGAAGTGGCCTCGTCCAGGATCATGACGGGGGGATCGGCCACGGCTGCGCGGGCGATGGCGATCAGCTGCCGCTGCCCCTGGGAAAGGCTGCCGCCGTTTGCCGTCAGCATGGTGTTGTAGCCATCGGGCAGACGGGTTATAAAATCGTCCGCATTGGCGAGCTTGGCGGCCCGGATGCACTCTTCGTCGGTGGCATCCAGTTTGCCGTAGCGAATGTTATCCATGACCGTGCCGGTGAACAGATTGGTCTCCTGAAGCACGATCCCGAGGGAATGCCGCAGATCGGGCTTGGCGATCTTGTTGACGTTGATGCCGTCGTAGCGGATCTTGCCGTCGGCAATGTCGTAAAACCGGTTGATGAGGTTTGTGATCGTGGTCTTGCCCGCGCCGGTAGCGCCCACAAAGGCGATCTTCTGCCCGGGGTGGGCATAGAGCGTCACGTCATGCAGCACGGTCTTGCCCGGCACATAGCCAAAGTCCACATCCTCCATGGTGATGTCGCCCTTCAGCTCCGTGTAGGTCACGGTGCCGTCCGTCCGATGGGGATATTTCCAGGCCCAGTGACCGGTGTGTTCGGGGCATTCATGGATCGTTCCGTCCGGATCCACATGGGCGTTGACAAGCGTCACATAGCCTTCATCCTGCTCGGGGTCCTCATCCATCAGAGCGAAGATGCGCTCGGCGCCCGCCAGGGCCATGACGATGGCGTTGATCTGGTTGGAGATTTGGGAGATAGGCATATTGAAGCTGCGGGAGAGCACCATGAAGGCCATCAGATTGCCCAGCGTCAGCAGAGAGCTGCCGGACGAAACGCACAGCAGCCCGCCGACGACCGCCAGTACCGCATACTGCACATAGCCAAGGTTGTTGTTGATGGGGCCGAGCATATTGGAAAATTTTCCGGCGCTGTAGGCATTGACCCGAAGCTCTTCATTGAGCTTATCGAAGTCCTCCTTGCACACTTCCTCGTGGTTGAAGATCTTGACGACCTTCTGACCGGAGATCATCTCCTCAATATAGCCGTTTACCGTGCCCAGAGCCCGCTGCTGGCCGATGAAAAAGCCTGCGGACTTGCCTGCCAGCACTTTGGTCACATAGATGATCAGCCCCACGGTGAAGAACATGACGAGCGTCAAAATCCAGGAGGTGTCGATCAGATTCCACAGCACGACCACCAGCGTCACGGCGGAGGACACGCACTGCGGAATGGACTGGGAGATCACTTGCCGCAGCGTGTCGATGTCGCTGGTATAGCGCGACATGATGTCTCCGGCGGCGTGGCTGTCAAAGTAGCGCAGGGGGAGACGCTGCATCTTGGCGAAGAGGTCGTCCCGGATGGTCTTTTGAACGCCCTGGGTAACGCCGACCATCAGATAGTTGAAGAGAAAGGTACCGAGAATACCGAAGCCGAAAATGCAGGCGAGCTTCACAAGATAGGCTTTCAGCGGGCCGAAATCCGTGGAGCCGTTTGCCACCATGGGCAGGATATAGTCATCGACCAGAGGGCCAAGGGCACGGCTGCCCTGTGCCTGCGCTACCGAGGTGGCGATGATGCACAGAAAGACGAAAACCAGCAGCGGGATGTACTTTTTCATATAGCTGAGCAGCCGCAAAAGGGTTTTTCCGGGATTGGCTGCCTTGCGGCCGTCGCCGCGCATTCTGCCGGGACCTGCCATCAGTCCTCACTTCCTTTCTGCTGCGATTTATAGATGCCCCGATAGAATTCGGAGCTTTTCATCAGGGTCTCGTGGTCGCCGACGCAGGCGACGTGACCGTTTTCCATGACGATGATGATATCCGAATCCTGAATGGAGGATATCCGCTGCGCAATGATCAGCTTGGTCGTACCGGGGATCTCTTCTTTAAAGGCCTTGCGGATCATGGCGTCCGTGTGCGTATCCACGGCAGAGGTGGAATCGTCCAGGATCAGGATCTTCGGCTTTTTCAGCAGAGCGCGGGCGATGCACAGGCGCTGCTTCTGACCGCCGGAAACGTTGCTGCCGCCCTGCTCGATATGGGTATCGTAGCCGTCAGGGAAGCCGGTGATGAATTCATCGGCGCAGGCCAGCTTGCAGGCGTGGACCAGTTCCTCGTCCGTGGCGCCGGCATTGCCCCAGCGCAGATTTTCCTTGATGGAGCCGGAGAACAGCGTGTTCTTCTGCAAAACCATAGCCACGTTGTCCCGGAGAACCTCCAGATCGTAATCCTTTACATCTATGCCGCCGACCCGGACGCTTCCCTCGGTCGCATCGTACAATCGGGGGATCAGCTGCACCAGCGTGCTCTTGGAGGAACCGGTAGCGCCCAGAATGCCGACGGTGGAGCCGCTGGGGATGTGCAGATCCACGTCCTGCAGCGCGGGCCGCTTGGCCTTCTGCGAGTAGCGGAAGGAGACGTTTTCAAAGTCGATGGAACCGTCGGGCACATCGCGGACGGCGTTTTCGGGAGAGGTCAGATCCGGTTTCTCTGTCAGGATCTCATAGCAGCGGCGCAGGGGAGCCTGCGCCATGGTGACCATAACGAAAACCATGGAAAGCATCATCAGACTGCTGAGGATCTGGGTGGTATAGGTAAACATGGAACTGAGCTCGCCGGTGGTCAGTCCCAGCGCCGCGTTGTTGCCGGAGGCGACCACCATCTTGGCGCCCACCCAGGAAATGACCAGGATACAGGAATATACGCAGATCTGCATGGCCGGAGCGTTGACCGCCAGAATGTGCTCCGCTTTGCAGAAATCATCGTAGATGGCCTTGGAAATGGACTCAAACTTGCTGACTTCCTTGTCCTCCCGAACAAAGCTCTTGACGACCCGGATGCCGTGAACATTTTCCTGCACAACGGTGTTCAGCCGGTCATAGGTCTTGAATACCCGGTCGAAGATCTTGAAAACCAGAGGGATGATGCCCAGCAATACAAGCGCCAGAAGCGGGATGGCGATGAAGTATACGGTGCTGAGCTTCGGGCTGATGCGCAGGGAGGATACCGTTGCGAGAATGAGCATCATCGGGCAGCGGATGGCCATGCGGATCATCATCTGGAATGCCATCTGAATGGTGGCGACATCGGAGGTCAGCCTTGTGACGATCGAGGCCGAAGAGAACTTGTCGATGTTGGAAAAGCTGAAATCCTGCACACGGTAATACATGTCGTGGCGCAGATTCCTCGCAAAGCCGGTGGCGGCCTTGGACGCATAGTCTGCGGACAGGCAGCCGAAAAGCAGGGACGCCAGCGCGCACAGCAGCAGCTGCAGGGCCTTCTGCCAGACAACGGTCATATTGCTCATGGCGATGCCGTAGTCATAGAGATCTGCCATGACCAGAGGGATCGTTACCTCCATGGCGACCTCGCCAATCATACAGACGGGGCTGACCAGTGCCGTCCACTTATACTCGCGCAGGCACTGGGCGAAACGCTTTATCATTCTTGCGATTCCTCCTTTTTCGGATCAAAATCCGGAGACACATTGTGCAGTGCCCGAAAAAGAAAATTCAGGAACTGCGCCGTTTCCTCCGGAGTGAAGCCCTCCAGAAGCTTCTTATCGCCGTTTTGTATCACGGCGGCCATGGTCTCATTGCACTGCCGGCCTTTGGGCAAAATGTAAACCAGTTTTCGCCGCCGGTCGTCGGGATCCTCCCGCAGGGCGATGAATTCCTTCTTTTCCAGACGGGACAGCAGCCCAGATACGGTGGGGTGGCTTAAATGAAACCGGTCTTCAATGTCCTTGGCGCAGGGCGGCGTATCGCAGTGAGCAAGATACCCCATGATGTGCCCCTGCGAAAAGGTCAGATCCATCCCCGAAAGAGCCTGGTCCATGCGCCGTCTCAGTGCACAGTCCAGACTGCGGAAGACGCGGCCAAACGTAACCAACTCCTCACCTCCTGATTTATGTAGCAAGCTACGCATATTTTAGCAGGATACATGCAGATTGCAAGAGGTGTTTTTAAAAATTAACATTTCCGACACGCGGGTCTTTCCCGGAAAACAGGCGGCAGGAGGGGGAGAAACTCTTTCGATAAAAAGTGCCTGTTCTTTCCGGCGGCGTCATGGTACAATGACAAGCGGCAGCCTTTTTGAAAAGAATTTGCCGAAATCCCAAAAGAAACAGAAAAAGCATAAAACCGGAGAAAAAACCATGATCGATAAAATGCTGATCCGCGGGGCGAAAGTCCATAATCTCAAAAATATTGATGTTGATATCCCGCTCGGGAAGATCGTCGGCATTGCGGGCGTGTCCGGGTCCGGCAAGTCGTCGCTCTCGCTCGGTGTGCTGTATGCGGAGGGCTCCCGCCGCTATCTCGAGGCGCTCTCCACCTACACCCGCCGCCGCATGACGCAGGCGTCCAAAGCCAGCGTGGACGAGGTTTTGTATGTTCCTGCGGCACTGGCGCTGCATCAGCGCCCCGGCGTGCCGGGCATCCGCAGTACCTTCGGCACAGGGACGGAGCTTTTGAACAGCCTGCGGCTCATGTATTCCCGTCTTGCCAGCCACCGCTGCCCGAACGGACACTATGTACCGCCCTCTCTGCTCGTCGCCGCAGGCAAGGAGCTCGTCTGCCCGGAGTGCGGCGCGCATTTTTACGCACCGTCCGCCGAGGAACTGGCGTTCAATTCGCAGGGAGCCTGCCAGAGGTGCGGCGGCACGGGAACGGTGCATGCTGTGAACATGGCATCGCTCGTGCCGGACGAGTCTCTTACCATCGACGAGGGCGCGGTCGCCCCGTGGAACAGCCTGATGTGGTCGCTGATGACGGACATCTGCCGCGAAATGGGCGTGCGCACGGACGTGCCGTTCCGGGAGCTGACGGAAAAAGAAAAGGACATCGTGTTCCACGGCCCGGCGGAGAAGAAGCACATCTTCTACCATAATAAAAACACCGGACAGGCCGGCGATCTGGATTTCACGTATTTCAACGCCGTCTACACCGTGGAAAATGCCCTTTCCAAGGTAAAGGACGAAAAGGGCATGAAGCGCGTGGAGAAGTTTCTGAAAGAGAGCGTCTGCCCGGACTGCGGCGGCACGCGCCTTTCCGCTGCCGCCCGCGCGCCGAGGCTGCGGGGCATCTCTCTGGACGAAGCCTGCGCCATGACGCTTTCTGAGCTGGTAAACTGGGTGCAGGGCGTCCCCGGCAGTCTGCCGGAGGAGATGCGGCCCATGGCGGAGAGCATCTGCGAAGCGTTTGAGAGCACGGCAAAGCGGCTGATGGATCTGGGGCTTGGCTATCTGACGCTGGATCGCTCGGCGTCCACGCTCTCCACCGGTGAGCGGCAGCGGATGCAGCTGGCCCGCGCCGTGCGCAACCGCACGACCGGCGTTTTGTATGTGCTGGACGAGCCGTCCATCGGGCTGCATCCCTCGAACATCGTGGGGCTGACCGGCGTGATGCTCGATCTCGTGGCGGACGGAAACTCCGTGATCCTCGTTGACCACGACACGCAGATTTTGAAGGAAGCGGACTGGATCGTGGAAATGGGTCCCGAGGCCGGCGCGAAGGGCGGCTATGTCATCGCCGAAGGGACGATCCCCGCGATCGAAGCAAACCCCGTCTCCCAGATCGGACCGTTCCTCTCCGGGACGGCGGAAACAAAGCTGCGAAGCTGTGCGGGGAAAGAGGAACTCTTTGCCAACGGCGTCATTCATCTTTCGACCGCGCCGATCCATACCGTGAAGCCGTTGGAGGTGCGTATCCCCAAGGGGCGGCTCACCGTCGTCACCGGCGTATCCGGCTCCGGCAAGACCACAATGGTGCTGGAGAGCCTTGTCCCCGCGCTGGACGCGCACATCGGCGGCAAGACGCTGCCGGAGCACATCCGCGCCATCGATGCGGAGGGCATCGCGCACGTTAAGCTCATCGATGCCGCGCCCATCGGGATCAACGTCCGCTCCACGGTTGCCACCTACGCGGGCATACACGACGAGCTGAGAAGGCTCTACGCGCAGTCTGCCGACGCAAAGGAGCGCGGCTATAAGGCAAGCGATTTTTCCTACAATACCGGCGCCCTGCGCTGCCCCGGATGCGACGGAACGGGCGTTGTCAGTCTGGACGTTCAATTCCTGCCGGACGTAAATATCCCGTGTCCGGACTGCCGCGGCTCACGGTATGCCCGCAAGGCCTACGATGTAAAGCTCACGAATAAGGCGGGGGCGAGTGCTTCTCTGCCGGAGCTCATGGACATGGACGTGAACAGTGCCATGGAATTTTGCAAAGACCGAAAAGGCGTCTGCCAGAAGCTGGGCATTCTCCGGCAGCTGGGCCTTGGCTATCTCACGCTGGGCGAGGAAACGCCCAGTCTCTCCGGCGGCGAGGCGCAGCGGCTGAAGCTGGCCAGCGAGATCGGCAAAACGCAGACGGATTCCGTTTTCGTGTTCGACGAACCGTCCATCGGTCTGCACCCGCTCGACGTGCGGGTGCTGCTCGGCGTTTTTCAGGCGCTGCTTGATAACGGCGCGACCGTTATCGTTATCGAGCACGATCTCGATGTGATCCGCAACGCGGACTATGTTATTGACATGGGGCCCGGCGGCGGTGACGCGGGCGGACGCATCGTGGCGGTCGGAACGCCGCAGGAGATCCGTGCCGACGAAAACAGCATCACCGGCCGGTATTTATAAGAACAGGATATCGCAGCACATAAAAGCGGCAGAGCCATGGATGCCATGGCTCTGCCGCTTTGCACATCCGGGAGATGGCGGATTGCCATAAAATACGGCGGAAAAATTAGCGGAACTGCCGAACCTTTTGGGCCGCGTGCAACATTCATGCAACAGCGTTGACGCTCTTTTGCCCCTGTGATAGCATGAGAATGCACACGGTTGCATGACCTTTTTTCTTTGAATTTCCGGAGATACACCATCGTCTTCCGGCGGAAAAAGGGCGCTTTGCGGCCAGATATGCAAACGGTTGCATAAATGCGGGAAGGAGGGCGAACCATGTCTGCTACCATACGGGATGTGGCGAAGCTGGCCGGTGTTTCGGCGTCTACGGTGTCGCGCGTCATCAACAAATCCGCGCCGATCTCCGGGGAAACGACCGAGCGCATCTACCGCGCGATGGAGGAACTGAAATACGTCCCCAACGATATTGCCCGCAGCTTTGCCAGCGGCAGCGCCCGCGCGATCGCCATCGCCGTCAACGTTTCCGATACGCGCTCCTACGCCAACCGCTTTTTCAACAACACCGTTTTCGGCATTGAAACGGCGGCGCACCGAAAGGGCTACAACTTCATCATCACGAGCGCGAACGACGAGCGCGGCGGTATGGGCTCGCTCGAAAAGCTGATATTGAGCAAGAAGATCGACGGTCTTGTGCTTCCCGTGTCGCTGCTCCAGAGCTCGATCATAAAGCTCGTGGAGGAGATGTCCTTTCCGTTCGTTGTCCTGGGGCGTGTAAAGAATGCGGGCAGCCATCTGAGCTGGGTGGATATCTCCAACGAACAGGCGGGCGCGGCCTCCGTGCGGTATCTTCTCGGCAAGGGCTACCGGCGCATCGGCTTTCTCACGCGCGGGGATAAGGAGCTTTTCACGCGCGACCGTCTCGACGGCTACCGCGCGGAGCTTGCCCGCGCCGGATTGACGCCCGACCCGGTCTACCGTGTCAGCCCCGCTGCGGCATTCGACGAAACGAAGCTCTATCTCAAAACGCTCTTTACGAGCGCCGCTGCGCCCGATGCCGTGATCTGCTGCGACGATAAAATGGCGCTCGCCGCGCTGCGCGGCGCGAGAGAGCTCGGCATCCGCGTTCCCGAAGGGCTCGGTATCTTGTGCTTTGACAATACCGAGGTCACGGAAATGGCGGAGCTTCCGATCTCTGCAGTGGACGTCGATACGTTTGAACTCGGGCGGATCGCCGCCGAAACGCTGTTCCGGCAGATGGAAAAGCCCGATTTCGGCGCGAGCCGGTCGCAGATCACGACAAAGGTGATCGAACGCGGCTCCACCATGAAAAAATAAAGAGGGGAGGCGCTGCCGTTGAATCTCGCGGCGATCCAATTCCGAAATACGGAAGACCACATATACCCCCGCGGCAGAAACGAACTTGCCGTCTCGGTGAGCACCGCGCGGAGAGACGCCGATACCGTCACGCTCATCTGGTGGCCGCGGTATGAGACAGAGAGATCGAGCCGCCGCGTACCGGTGAAGCGGGAGCTGCGGGACGCCTGTCTCGACCATTACCGGGCGGTCATCCAAACGGACGGCATCTCCGCCTACACGCGCTACGCCCTGCTCTTTGAGAGCGGCGGCGAGACCGTCCGGCTCGGCAAAAACGGCTTTTCGGCGCCGGATGACGGGGAAAACTTCTTTGAATTCCTCTGGCCGAACCCGACGGATGCGTACCGCGCACCGGACTGGGCATCGGAGCAGGTGTATTACCAGATCTTCCCCGAACGCTTCCGGAACGGCGAGGCGTCAAACGACCCGCCCGGCGCGGAACCGTGGGGCGCGCCGCCGACGCGGGAAAATTTCCAGGGCGGCGATCTTCGCGGCATCATCGAAAAGCTCGGGTACATCCGCGATCTCGGCGCAACGTGCCTGTATCTCACGCCCATATTCAAAGCGCCGTCCAACCACAAATACGACACCGTGGATTATTTCGACATCGATCCCGCCTTCGGCACGAAGGACGATCTCGCGGAGCTTGTCCGCACCGCGCACAAGCTCGGGCTGCGCGTGCTGCTCGACGGCGTATTCAACCACTGCGGGTACTACTGGCCGCCGTTTCAGGATGTGGTGCGAAACGGCGAAAGCTCCGGCTATGCTTCCTGGTTTTTCCCGCAGAGCTTCCCGGTGAACGAGAAGCTGGAAAATTACGACTGCGTCGGCCACTACAAATGGATGCCGAAGATCAATCTGGCGGACGCCGGAGCGAGGGATTACTTCATCACGGTCGGCAAGTACTGGATACGCAACTTCCACATCGACGGCTGGCGGCTGGATGTGGCGGACGAAGCGCCCACGCAGTTCTGGGAGCATTTCTCCGACGCGATCAAAAAGGAAAACCTGGAAGCGCTCCTGCTCGGCGAAACGTGGGCGGACGCGCACCGGCTGCTCACCCCCGACCGGCTCGACAGCGCGATGAACTATCTCTTCCGGGACGCCGCCGCGGACTGGCTCGCAAAGGATCGGATATCGCCCGCGGAGCTCGATCACCGGCTCAACCGGATGCTCTCGCTCTATCCGTGGGAAACGGCGCTGCGGCTCTATAACCCACTCGACAGCCACGATACCGAGCGCTTCCGCTGGCTCTGCCGCGACAAGCGGCGGCACGCGCTTGCCGCTGCGCTGCAGATGACGTTCCCCGGCTGTCCCGCGGTGTTCTACGGCGACGAGATCGGGCTCTCCGGCGGCAACGACCCGGACTGCCGTCTCGCCATGGAGTGGGACGAGGAGAAGCAGGATAAAGAGCTTCTCGCCCTTTACAGGAAACTCATCGGCATACGGCGGGAGTCGCCGTCCCTCCTCCGCGGGGACTTCCGCACGTGCCTTTGCGACGATGCCTCCAACGTGTACGCCTTTCGCCGGACGTGCGGCGAGGACGAAAGCCTTGTCGTCCTCAACGCCGGGAGCGAGCCGGTGAAAACGAAAATCGCCGCCGAGGGGACGTGGACGCCCCGCATCAGCGGCAGAAAACCTGTATCCTCGGAAAGCGGCGGGATCACCGTTGATCTTGCGCCGTGCTCCGCGGAAATATATCAGAAGAAAGCGAAGGGACGAAAATGAAGAAGTCTACCATGAAAATGCTGGCGCTTCTCCTTCTCGCAGCAATGATGTTAGCGGCATTCACTGCGTGCGGATCGAACGAAGCGCCGAGCACCAGCCCCGTTCCGCCGACGGAGACCACCGGAAAACCGGCGGCAGGCAGCGCAGAAACCGAACCCGTTACGATCAACTTCTGGCATCACTACAGCGCCCAGTCGGCGGAGAACGAAACTCTTATGAATGTTCTCATCCCCCGATTTGAGGAAGAGAATCCCGGGATCAAGGTCAACGCCGTCTCGCACGAGTGGGCGGACCTCCATGACAAGATCCTCATCAGCGCGCAGTCCAACACGCTGCCGGATGTGGCGCGTCTGGATATCGCGTGGGTGCCCGAATTCCAGAAGATGGGCATTCTCACCGCGCTCGACGAGGAAATGGCCGATTTTGATTCCGTCACCGCCGACCTGCTGGAGAGCGCCATGAGCACCGGCTTCGTCTCCGGACACTACTACGCAATGGCGCTCAACACCAATACGAAGATCCTCTTCTATAACGAAAAGGCTCTCGAAGAGGCCGGCGTCGCCGTTCCCGCGACGATGGACGAATTTGTAAAAGCCGTCGCGGCGGTCTCCGGGAAGAACAGCGCCGGACAGACGGTTTGGGGTCTCAACGAGCCCGCGCTCGCCGGCTGGAACGTCCTGCCGTACATCTGGTCGAACGGCGGCGAGATCACGAACGAGGACAATACCAAGGCCAGCGGCTACATCAACAGCGAAAAGACGATCGCCGCCGTGCAGATGCTCGCGGATATGGCGAAGAACGGCGAGCTTTCCGGCTACAACAGCGGTGATATCCCGATGACCGACGGCTTCGGCACCGGCCGGTATATCTTCCTTCTCGAAGGCCCGTGGAAGACCGCGGAGCTTGCGGGCGCCTATCCCGACATGGCTTACGGCAACTGCCAGCTGCCCGCCGGGGAAGCCGGATCGATCTCCGTGCTCGGCGGCGAGGATATCGCAATGTTCAACGGCTCCCACAAGGACGCCGCGTGGAAGTTCATGCAGTTTATGACGAGCCCGTTTGCCGAGGAAGAGATGGCCAAGTGCGGCCAGATCCCCGTGAACAAGACGGCGCTCGAGAGCGAAACCGTGAAGAATGCTTCCTTCGCTCCGTTCCTTGAGGCCATCACCACGGCGAAGGCCCGCCCCGCGGTCGCTTCGTGGTCCGAGATCGACAACGAGCTCACGACTGCCATGACGAAGATCCTCGTCAACGGCGCGGACGTGAAGGAAACGCTCGACGCGCTGGCGGTCACGATCGACGGCCTGCTTGCCTAAATTTAGCATAATCCTTCGTATTCCGCAACAGTTTTATCATGCCCCGCCGCGTCTGGCGGCGGGGCGACCGTATTCCGCAGGGGAGGGATGGCCATGATGCTGCGTTCCGGCAGAAATAAAGCCCAGTTCGCGGCGCTGCTCGTGCCGGGGATCATCGTTTTCGCGCTCTTTACGGTCTATCCGATCGTAAAGCTCTTCGTTATGAGCTTTCTGCGCTGGGATCTCGGGTCGGTATTTCAAAAGAGCTTTGCCGGGTTTGAGAACTATAAGGCGGTACTGAGCGATGAGACGTTTTTCGTCGCCTTTGAAAATACGCTCATCTATACGCTCGTCACCGTGCCGGGGCAGATGGCGCTCGGCCTTCTCGCGGCGGTACTCATCCACTCCATCCCGCGCTTTCAGGTGACGTTCCGGGTTATCTACTATATCCCGGTCATCACATCGTGGGTCATTGTTTCGCTCGTATTCCGGTACATATTCAACACCGAGGGCATGCTCAACTATTTCCTCTGCAACGTGCTGCACCTTACGAAGGACTATGTCCCGTGGCTGAATACCCGCTGGGGCGGGCTCACGGTCGCCATGCTGCTCGGCATCTGGAAGGGCGTGGGCTGGAACCTTGTGGTGTTTCTCGCGGCGCTCCAGTCCGTGCCGGCGGAGCTTTACGAAGCGGCGGACGTGGACGGCTGCACCGGCTGGAAAAAGTTCTGGTACATCACGCTCCCGAGCATCCGCCCGACGATCCTCTTCGCGCTCGTCATGCTCACGATCGGCGGCTTCAATGTGTTCACGTCCATCAAAATGATCACCGACGGCAAGCCCATGCACCAGACGGACACGGTGCTCACGTGGATGTATTATAAGGCGTTCAGCACTGGCGAGTTCGGCTACGCCGCGGCGCTGAGCTTCATCGTGGCCGTCACGCTGATGATCCTGGCGTTCCTGCAGTTCCGCGCCATGAAGCGCCAGAACGACTGAGGGAGGGGAGAGGTATGAAAAGCAGAAAAAACCGCTGGAGCCTCGCGCTCCGCTACATTCTCCTTCTTCTGGGCGGCGCGGTGTCGGTCATGCCGATGATCTACATGCTCTCCACGTCGCTCCGGCCGAATGGCGCGCTCTATGAGTTCCCGCCGCACTTTTTCCCGAAGCTCAGCGAGATCACGCTGGAAAACTACCGGTACATCTTCGCGCAGGAGAAATTCTATCTCAACTTCATCAACAGCGTCGTCGTGGCAATCATTACGATCGTCCTTGCGGCGATCATCGCCTCGGCGCTCGCGTACTGTCTCGCGCGGTTTGAGTTTCCGGGGAAAAAGCTCCTTTTCGCACTCGTCATCGGCATGATGATCATCCCCGGCACAACGCTCATCATCCCGCAGTTTCAGCTCGCGTCGTTTTTCGGCATCACGAACAGCCTCGCGGGGCTCATCCCGTTCTATGTCGCGTGGGTCATCCCGTTTTCCACGTTTATGATCAAAAGCTACATCGAGAGCATCCCGCGCGAGTTTGACGAGGCGGCGTATGCCGACGGCGGGAGCGTATTCACGGTGTTCTTCCGCATCATATTGCCGCTCGCCAGTCCCGCTATCGCGTCGGTGAGCATATTTAACTTCCTCACCGCGTGGGAGGAATTCACCTGGGCCATGACCGTTATCAACGATAACGCCAAGCGCACGCTGCCCATCGCCATCTCCGGCTTTTTCGGCCAGCACCAGTTCACGCAGTGGGGCTATGTGTTCGCCATGTCCGTGGCGAGCCTCGTGCCGGTGCTCATTGTGTTCATCCTCTGCCAGAAATACTTCGTCTCCGGATTGCAGGCCGGCGGACTCAAAGGCTGAAGAATAATTATGTAAACTAAATGTCCCGAAGAATCCTCTTCGGGACATTTGCTGTATAATCCGTTTGTAACCTTTGGCATGCTTCGATTGTTTTATTGATGAATGGCCTTTCAGAAAGAGGAATCATGCATGAAAACAGAGACAAGCGTGGTCGTGGAAAAATATAAGGAAAGTATCTTTTCCGCGGCGTTCAATGTCTGCGCGAACGCTGCGGATGCGGAGAACGTTGTTCAGGATACGTTTATCCGCTACCACACGACAAACACGCAGTTTTCCGACGAGCAGCATATCCGCGCATGGCTGCTCCGTGTGGCGATCAACAAGGCGAAAAATGTGACGATGTCCTTCTGGCGGCGCAGGGGCGTACCGCTGGAGGATTATGCGGAAACGCTCGCCTTTCCGTCGCCGGAGGCGGGCGACCTGTTTGAAAAGGTCATGAAGCTGCCGGAAAAGTACCGGATCGTGATCCATCTCTTTTACTATGAGGATTACTCGGTGCGGGAGATCGCCGGGATACTGCGCATTACGGAAGCAAACGTAAAGGTGCGCCTTTCCCGGGGGCGTAGACTGCTGAAAGAAGCGTTACAGGAGGTTTGGACGGATGAATAACGGAGAACTTTATAAACAGGCGTTCGGCGCGCTGCACGCGCCGGATACCGTTTCGCTGACGGCGGGAAAAGGGGCGGAGCGGAAAACCTTCCGCCCGGCACGGCGGCTCGTGCTCGTCTGCGCCTGCACGGTGCTGGCGCTCGGCCTTGCCGTGACAGCGTATGCCCGCGGCGGACAGATCCTCGGCCATGTTTTCGGCTGGGGGAATAATATGGAGGTCACGACCGGCATTGACGAAAACGGCGAAAGCTACAACGAGGTGCGTCTCCACACGGAAAATCTGACGCCGCCGGTCGTGCAGCGCGGCGGCAGGATGATCTTCATCGTCAATAACGAGTCGATCGACATCACCGGCGAGCTCTCGCCGACGAAGGCGTTCCGCTATGACTACACGGACTCGGACGGCAATACGCACGTCTGGCTCGTCGGTCTTGTTTCCGATGACATGGCAAATTACGGCTACGCAGAGTATATAAAGCGCTCCGACGGAACGTGGCTCGGCGGATGCTCCGTCGGAGTCAGTCTCGACGCGGACGGACGCTCCTCGGCGCTCTGGCTCGAATCGGCCAAGCAGGAGCTGAATATCCGCTGGTAACAAACCGCCGGCGTATCGCAGATCGCGATATGCCGGCGGCATTATAGTATCCTATGAACCTTAATTGCCGGTCTCGGGTGTGCCGAGAGTAAAGGCGTAGCGCATTTCCAGCGCGTGGAAGAGCTGCTGCATGACGCCCTGCGCAATGGCGCGGATGTCGAGCGAGCGGATCTTCTGCACGACACGCTCGATCTCCTCCGCCGGGACGCCGTAGCCGCCCAGACTCAGCCGGAAGAAGGCGTCGAGCTTTTCCTCAAGCGGGAAGTCCTCCGAGCAGGGATGCGCCATGTACCCGCGCATGATGCCCGCGGAGCCAAGCTCCATGATATAAAAATCGCGCTCGGTCATTTCGGGATGGTAGGAGCCGAAAATGGCGTGCAGCTCCTTCGCCGTCTGGCGGAAGATGTACTCCGAGGCTTCGTTCTGCGTGTAGGCTTCGATGTAGATCTCACGCAGGTTCTCGTTGAGCTCCGTGAGCGTGAGCTGGATGGCGGTCTCCACGGCATAGACGAATACCGGCGGAAGATCCGCGTCGGTAATGCGCCGGGCCATGCTGAACTGGTTGTCGAACATGAACTCGACGAGCTCGGTGAGCACGCCGTCCTTGGCGCGGAAAATATTCTGGAACGTGCTGTTGGAAACATCCGCCTTCTGTACGATCTCGGCGACGGTCGTTTTCTTGTAGCCCTTTTCCAGAAACAGCTTTACGCATACGGTGAGAATCCGCCGTTTGGCGGGCAGACTGGCACTTGTGATAGCGATGGGAACCACTTCCTTTGGAAACATATTAACTATAAGTATACCATTAAGGTAGGAATAAATGCAAGGGGAAACCTGTCGAATATCCGCAAAAAAGGAAGCAGCGCCGCCGTCACAAGGACAAAACGACGCTGCCGGAGTGAGAGAAAGTACAAAGTCAGTCAGTGGCCGCCGCGGACGCGGGAAGCGCGTATTTGCGGGCGTAGCGGTTAAATTCGCGGATAAAGTCGGCGCTCTCGAGACGCGTGGCGCGCAGCGACTCGTGAAGGTTGAGATTGTGCTGCGCCGTATCGATGACGCACCCGGCAATATTGGAGCAGTGGTCGGACGTGCGCTCGAGCCCGGTGAGAAGATCGGAGAGGATGAAGCCGAGCTCAATGCTGCACCCGCCCTGCTGCAGACGCCGGATGTGGCGCGTGCGCATCGATTCCTTGAGCTGATCGATGACCTGCTCGAGTGGCTCGACCTCGGCGGCGATGGAGCTGTCGTTCTTCTCGAAGCACGCAAGGGAAAGATCGAGAATTTCGCTGACCGCCCCGGAGAGCACCGAAAATTCGGCGACGGCGCTCGGAGAGAATGCGAGATTCTTGCCGCGCAGCTCCTCGGCGGATTCGAGCGTGTTGACGGCGTGGTCGGAGATGCGCTCAAAATCGCCGATGGATTTCAAAAGCGCGGCGGCCTCTTCGCTTTCCGCGGTGCCCATCTGCTCGGCGCTGAGCTTTACGAGATAGGTGCTGAGAATGTCCTCGTAATGGTCGCAGAGCTCCTCGTCCTGCCGGATCTTCTCGGCGAGAGCGGGGGAGTAGCTGTCGATCGCGGTGAGGGAATCCTTCAGTGCGCGCACGGCGTGCTCGGCCATGTCTGCGGCAACGGCGCGGCTCCGGGAGAGCGCCAGCGCCGGTGTTGCGAGCAGGCGCTCGTCCAGCTCCACGCGCTGTTCCTTCTCGCCGCTGTCCGGCACGATCCGGATGGCGAGCTTTTCAAGCAGACCCCCGGCGGGCAGGAGTATGGCGGTGCAGAGAAGGTTGAAGGCCGAATGGGCAATGGCGATGCCGGAGCGGGTCGCGGCCTCGTCGAGCAGCGCCGGGGCGAGCGCTGTTCGCACTACGGTGAACACCGTGAGCAGAACGACGACGCCGATGACGTTGAACATCAGATGCACCACGGCGGCGCGGCGCGCGTTTTTGTTCGTGCCGATGGAGGAGAGAAGCGCCGTCACGGTCGTGCCGATGTTCTGGCCCATGATGATGGGGATCGCTGCGGCGTAGCTCACCGCGCCGGTGGCGGAGAGCGCCTGCAAAATGCCGACCGAAGCCGAGCTCGACTGGATGATGCCCGTGAGCACCGCACCGGCCACCACGCCGAGCAGCGGGTTTTTGAACGCAAGGAAGAGATTAACGAACACCGGGTCATTGCGCAGCCCCGATACCGCGCCGCTCATCGTCTCCATGCCGAACATCAGTGTGGCGAAGCCGAGCAGGATGACGCCGGAATCCTTTTTGCGGCTGCTTTTGCAGAAAAGATAGAGGACGATGCCGATCACGGCGAGGATCGGGGTAAAGGAGGTCGGCTTGAGGAGGCGGACGAGCACGCTCGTGCCGTCAATGTCGCCGAGACTCAAAAGCCACGCCGTCACGGTCGTGCCGACGTTTGCGCCCATAATGACGCTGATCGACTGGCGCAGCGTCATCAGTCCGGAGTTTACAAAGCCGACGACCATAACGGTCGTTGCGGAAGAGCTTTGGATCACGGCGGTCACGCCGAGACCGGTGAGAAAACCGGCGATGGGCTTTCCGGTCATTTTGTCGAGAAGGGAGCGGAGTTTCCCTCCGGCGCGCCGTTCGAGCGCCTGCCCCATCAGACTCATACCGAAGAGGAACAGCGCCAGGCCGCCGAGCATCGTAAGCGTGTCAAAAATGTCCATAAATTATCCTTTTCCTGATATTTGTTTTACAAAATCAGCGTAGCAGAACGAATGTTAAATGCGCTACGGTTTTTTTGTAAAATCCTTGTTAAACGAAAATCGCCCCACGGCTCGTCGGCCGCGGGGCGATTTCTGCAATTATTCGGCTTTTTTTTGGCGCGCTTTTTCGGCAGCGGCGTGATCGGCTCCAGGACTGCAATCACGCCGCGGACGAGTTCCCGGTTTTCGATGTCGAGAATATAATGCACCTTGGCGCCCTCATAGGGAATGCCGTCGGGCGCGCCTTCCATAAGAGAGGCAAGCTCCGGCGCTTTTTTCACCATGACGGTATTGTCGCACACGAACAGAAGGGACTGGCGTTGACATACACCATGTACTCGCCGAACATTTTTCTATAGGTGACGTTCTCGATCCCGTCAAGCTGTTCGCAGACAAATTCTATGTACTCTTTGGATGTTGCCATAGACACTCCTTTTATTTTGCCCAATCGGTAAGCCGCTTTTCGAGCAAGACAAGCATGGCGCGGCTCTTCTCCCGGCTTTCCCGGGCGGCGGTGAGATAGATCTTGAGCTTCGGCTCCGTGCCGGAGGGGCGCACAACCGCTTCGCCGCCGTCGAGAATAAAGCGCAGCACATTGGAGCGCGGAAGCCCTGTTTCGTCCCGGTCGTAGTCGATGACCTGCCGCACGGCTTCGCCCGCCAGCTCTTCCGGCGGAGAAACACGGAGAGAATCAAGCAGCTCCGTCATATGCGCGAAGCCCGCGGAACCCTCAAACGTGAAGGACAGGAGCTTCGCCTCAAAAAAGCCATATTGCGCGTACAGCGCTTCCAGCGCGTCCGCGAGCGTTTTGCCCTGCGATTTATACCAGACGAACATCTCGCAGATGAGAAGCGAGGCGTTCACCGCGTCCTTGTCACGCACAAAGCTGCCGCTCAGATAGCCGTAGCTCTCCTCAAAGCCGAAAATGTACCGGCCGGCTTCCCCGGCCTTTTCGAGAAGCCCGATCTGTTCGCCGATGTATTTGAACCCGGTCAGAACGTTCCGCAGCTCCACGCCGTAATGCGCGGCGACCTTTTCTGCCATGGGCGTTGTGACGATGGTTTTTACCGCCACGGGGCGCTCCGGCATCGTGCCGTTTGCCCGGCGCATCCGGCAGACAAAGTCGAGCAGCAGCACGCCCATTTCGTTGCCGGTGATGAGCCGGCAGCCCGCGGCAGTCTTCACCGCCGCGCCGACGCGGTCGCAGTCCGGGTCCGTGGCGAGCAGTAGCTCGCTGCCCGTTTCCTCCGCCAGACGCAGCCCGACGGAGAGCGCCTCGCGGATCTCCGGGTTGGGGTAGGGGCACGTCGGGAAAGTTCCGTCCGGCTCCGCCTGCTCCGGCGGGATGGTGATGTTCGCAAAGCCGTGCGCGCGAAGGCAGCGCGGCACGCAGGAAATGCCTGTCCCGTTGAGCGGCGTGTAGACGATGGAGGCGCTGCGCGAAAAGCTCTCCGGCAAAAGCGATGCCGTCGATACCGCGGCAAGATACCGCTCCACGGTGTCCTCGCCAATATAGGCGATGATGCCGGAGGCGAGCCCTTCGGCAAAATCGAGAGCACAGACATCCGCAAAGGGATCCACGCGGTCAATTTCTGACTGAATGGCAGCGGCGGCCTCCGTTGTGATCTGGCAGCCGTCCGCACCGTAGACCTTGTAGCCGTTGTATTTGGCTGGATTGTGACTTGCCGTGACGACAACGCCGCCATCGCAGCGAAGATCGCGCACCGCGAACGAAAGCAAGGGTGTCGGCATCAGCCGGGGATAGATGTACACGCGAATGCCGTTCGCGGCAAAAACACCCGCCGCAGTCTCGGCAAAGAGCCGGGAGTTGATGCGGCTGTCGTAGGCGATGGCAACGGAGAGACGTGCGGCGTGATTTTTGAGATAATTGGCATAGCCCTGCGTGGCCTTGCCGACGGTGAAAACATTCATGCGGTTCGTGCCCGCGCCGAGCACGCCGCGCAGTCCGCCGGTGCCGAATTCCAGTTCACGGTAAAACCGATCCTCGATGACGGCATCGTCGCCGCGGATGGCTTCCAGCTCCTCGCGGAGCGCCGGGTGTCCGGCGGCCTTTTCCAGCCACAGCCGGTAAAGCGCGTTTACATCCATCGTAACTACCTCCCAAACTCTTTATAGTTTTAGTCTCCCAGTCAGGCGTGGATCAGCAGACCGATAAGGAGCAGATGTGCGGGGTAATAAAGATAAAAGAACCATTTCATAAACCGGTTCACGGCGGGGCTTTTGCCGCGCTGCCCGTTATAGAGCCGCAAAACCGGCAGCGAGAGCGCAACGCCCATCTGCAAAAGGCCGTACACACGGTCGATGGCAAAAAAATACACGACCGCATAGAGCGCAGCATAAAAAAGCAGCCAGAAGCTCTGTTTTTTGAGATCGCCGCGGTTTGTGCCGAACGCCATGACGCAGAGCGAGGCGATGCAGCTCCAGTCGCTCGGGAAGCTCACAAGGCAGATGAGCAGAATGAGCAGCACCCGCACCGCGCCGGACGTGATCTTTTTGCTTTCCGCGACGCGCAGCATCACAAGACCCCACGCGAGCGACCACATAACGCTCGTCTGGTTTAGCGCGCCGCCGTAATAAAACGGAATAAAGGAGCGCCAGTCGATGAAATCGTGCGAGAAATATATGTAACAGAAATGCGAGATCAGCGCGAAAACAAAGAGACGCGCGGTATACTTGCGGATGTTCCGCGTGTAGTGATACCCCTCGGCGATGCAGTAGCACATAATCGGGCAGGTGATGCGCCCGATGAGATGCATGAGCAGGGGGAGAAACTCCTTCGGATACCCCGGAAACACCGCCCACGCGATGTGGTCGACGGTCATCGCGGCGATGGCAATGAGCTTTATGGCGTTGGAGCTGAGCGGCTTTTTCTCTGTGAGGGGCATAGGGTTCCCTCCTGAAGTCTGTTTTAATTTGAAGTAATTTAATAATTTTAGCCTCTGCGCTGGAGCCTGTCAAGTATCGTAAAACGGGAGGAGTCCTCCCGCTTTCCATGGATATCGGGGTGTGCTATAATAATAAAAAACTGGCCGTGATATTGGGAGAACATCGGTTTTAGGAGGAGAGAAATGGAACCAAAAAGCAAGTTTTGCAATATATCCAGTTTAACAGAGTCTATGCCCAAATCATATAAAAAAATTTTCTCGTTTATTCAATCCAATCAAGACGCCGTCAGTGCCATGTCCATAACACAGTTGGCGAGAAAACTGAATGTCGATGTGGCGACGATTACCCGGTTTTGTCAGTCCATCGGTTTTTCCGGCTATGCCAATCTCAAGTATTCGCTCAAGCATGACGACGCTTTTTTCGAATCGGAAAAAACGCAGGAGCCTTTCGATCCGGCTGATTCAGTCAAGGACACCATGGATAAAGTGAAATACTTCTATATAAAGGCAATAAAAGATGTAGTAGAGCTTTTAAATCCGGGCGAAATAGAGCTTGCAGCGCAGAAAATATGCACTGCATCAAAAGTACATTTATATGCGCAGGGTGGAAATATTACGTCGGCGTATTATGCACAGTTTGTCTTTTGGCAGATGGGGATCCCTTGCTATGTTTTTACGGATCCGGGACTCGCGCTTCCCTCGGCAAATCATTTGACGCGGGATGATGTGGCGATAGGAATGTGCCTTTCCGGATCGGCAAAGATTGTTGTGGATGCCATGCGGATCGCGAAGAAAAATAAAGCAACTACGATTGGGATTATTGGTTTTCCTGATTCGCCGCTTGGGGAGATTTCTGACATCCATCTTTCGTTTAATGCGCGTGTGCCGGATAATATACAGTATATTCCGTTGGCGTTTATCTGTGATCTGACAATATTGGGTATTCTTCAGGCTGTTACGACAGCCCAAAATCGGAAAGCTCTGTCGGATCAAATAGGGAACGTCAGTTCGGTCACGAGATACAATCGATATTAACACATTATACAAAACAGCAAAAACCCAGCTGATTTTTTGTGGACAGTGCCCGGCAGAATTCAAACTTTTGAATTCTGCCGGGCACTGCTTATCAAATCAATAAGATGGGGTGAGGAAAACGTTGCTATCGCTTTCTTTTGCTTCTATAGTGAAAATCGAAATTGCAATTTCGTTAATTATCAAAAACGGAGGTTCATTTTATGAATCAGAAAAACGCGGCTTTTCGCGCACTTATTAACCGTCCCGGAATCATTATGTGCGCCGGAGTGTATGACGCCGTCAGCGCGCGTATTGCGGAGCAAAGCGGCTTTGACGCGGTTTATATGACCGGTAACGGCGCTATGGCAAGCTTGTACGGCATACCGGATATAGGTATTGCAACTATGAGCGATATGTTGATGCGGGCACATTTAATTTCAAACGCAGTGTCGGTTCCGCTGCTTGCCGATTGTGATAACGGATACGGGAATCTGAATAACGTAAAATATGCCGTGTCCGAATTTGAAGCGCTTGGTGCCAGTGGAATACATATCGAAGATCAGGGAATACCCAAAAAATGCGGTGCGATGGCGGGCGTGAAAATCATCCCTGCGGAAGAAATGGCGGAGAAGGTCAAGGCGGCGGTAGAGGCGCGCAAAGATCCTAATTTCATTATATGCGCCAGAACCGATTCCAATCCCGGCATGGGAATTGATGAAGTCATTCGCAGATGCAAAATGTTTGCTGCAGCTGGGGCGGACTTCATTTATCCGGAGATGGTACGAACAAAAGAAGAGCTTTTAAAGGTCGCCGTAGCTGTGGACAATGCACCGATTCTCTATGATCATCTCGAACTGGATGACGGAAATCTGTATTCCGCAAAGGAACTGGAGAGTATGGGGGTCAAAATGGTTACCAGTCCGCTGTCCGCTATGTTCGCCGTTTGCCATGCGCTGAAGGCTTTCTACCGACATTACCGCACGACCGGCAATACGGCGGATTATCTGGATAAAATGGTTTCCATTAAAGAATATGAGAGGATTCTTGGCATAGACAACTACCTCTGATGTGGCCCGGCTTTTTTTGATGGTTACACTAAATAGACAATGAGGAGGAATATTCCGTGACACGCGTAAACCGCAAACATATAATCGTTTCGATTCTCGGCGTTTTTTTCATGTTCGGCTTTGGTTATGTCTGCCCGACTTGGGGGTCCGTTACTCGTATGGGCGTCCAGTATTTGGGAATTCTGATAGGATGGATCGTTATGTGCGCCTTTGGAATCCCTATGTCCATGGCAAGCGTAATGTCCATAGCAGCATGCGCGCTTCCTGGTTATTATACCGCTGCAACGGTTATTACGGGAAGCATAGGATCAAGTTTCACTGTACAGGCACTGTTCATTTTTGTTTTGGTTTATGTTTTTGAGGAGAGCGGGACCGGCGAATTTCTTGTAAGATGGATTCTTTCCAGAAGATTCATCAATGGCCGGCCCTACCTCTTTACCGCCTGCTTTTTGTTTGCCATTATTGTGATTGGATCCTGCATCGGCTCTTTCGGGGCGCTGATGATTACCATCACCGTTTTGGAAAACGTTGCTGCCGTTACCGGCATGAAAAAACAGGATGACTGGATTCGTTTTCTGCTTATAAGTGTCGTAGGCCTATCCGGGATCACGGAAATCATGTACCCGTTTAAACCATATGCGGAGCTGTACAGCGGAATATTCAATTCCACGTTAGCTTCCATCGGGACGAGCGTGAGCGGCGCTACCTATCTCACGACCAGCATAACGATCGCGGTCATATCATTTGTGCTGCTTGTCTTTGTTGCGCGTTTCGTTTTCAAATTCGATCTCGCAAGAATCAAAGCACTTGATGTAACAACTTTGCAAACTGAGGAATTCAAACGAATCAAGCCCAATCAGATCGTTATTCTTATTGCGATCGTTATCTCGTTTTTCCATCCCTTTATCGTTATGCTTCTTCCTAAGGGCTCTTTTGTGCACGGCTTCCTAAATGATATGGGCCAGGCGCTGTTTATGGCGCTTGTGATTGCAGTTCTTTCACTGATCCGAATAGGCGGAAAGCCCATTATGAATCCGGCCGTTGCATTTGCCAAAGGTGTTAATTGGAACGTTATTTTTGCGGTCGGTTCCGTCCTTGTCGTCGGCGGAGGAATTTCTGCTGAAGGGAGCGGCGTGACGACCTGGCTTCTTGACATTTTTTCGGGAACTCTTGGAAAGATGGGGCCAATCCCGGTGATAATTATCGTGTCTCTGCTGGGGTGCCTCATAACGCAGTTCTTCTCCAATGCGTCCACCGCGATCATTTTGCTGACGGCTCTTGCACCTATGGCGACCGTTATGTATCAAAACGGCGTCAATGTTTCTGTCTTTGTGGCGGTCATCGGAATCGGCACTCTCTCGGCGTGCCTCTTGCCGTGCGGAAGCGGACAGTCTGCCATCATGTTTGGAACCGACATGTTCAACGATTCCGATGGGCAGCGCTGGGCTTTGAGCAAAGGTCTGATCGTAGCCGTTACGCTCGCTATTGCCGTTATGCTCGCGGGCATACTTTGTATTTCTGTTTTATGATCCCCTGATTTCGCGCGTAAAGGTCTCGACCGGCAGCGAAGCTGCCGGTCGTTTTCAAAAAAACAAAAACCTCTGAAATCCGAAGATTCCAGAGGTTCTGGAGCTGTTACCCAGATTCGAACTGGGGACCTCATCCTTACCAAGGATGCGCTCTACCGACTGAGCTATAACAGCATAAGTCATGCCCCCGATGAAGGGGGCATGGTGGCGACCGAGAAGGGACTTGAACCCTCGACCTCTAGCGTGACAGGCTAGCGTTCTAACCGACTGAACTACTCGGCCTCAAGGCTTTGTCAGTATACGAAATATAAGCGAATTTGTCAAGCACTTTTTCCGGATTTTTTTCATTTTTTTCCGAATGCGATTCCTCTTGAAAGCAATAATAAAATAAAGTATAATAAAATGCTTGATAATTTCTTTCTTCTAAAGAGGCACACCGTGAGAGATACCATTTATATCAAGGGCGCACGCCAGAACAACTTGAAAGACATTACGCTGGAGATCCCGCGCGACAAGCTCGTGGTATTCACCGGCATTTCCGGCTCGGGCAAATCCACGCTCGTTTTCGACACGATCTATGCCGAAGGCCAGCGCCGGTATGTTGAGAGCCTTTCTTCCTATGCCCGCATGTTCCTCGGCCAGATGGAAAAGCCGGATGTGGACTATATCGACGGCCTTTCGCCCGCCATCTCCATTGACCAGAAAACGACGAGCCGCAACCCGCGCTCGACCGTCGGTACCGTGACGGAGATCTATGACTATCTCCGCCTGCTCTGGGCGCGCATCGGCACGCCGCACTGCCCGAAGTGCGGCAAGGAGATCCGCCAGCAGACCATCGACCAGATCATCGACCAGGTGACCGCTCTGCCGGAGGGGACAAAGCTCCAGATCCTCGCACCGGTCATCCGCGGCAAGAAGGGCGAGCACGCCAAGGTCTTTGAGGACGCGCGCAAGAGCGGCTATGTCCGCGTACGCGTGGACGGCAATCTCTACGATCTTTCCGAGACCATTGAACTGGACAAAAATAAAAAGCACCGCATTGAGATCATCGTGGACCGTCTTGTAATGAAGCCGGACATCCGCCGCCGTCTGACGGATTCGATCGAAACCGCGTCCTCGCTCACGGGCGGCCTTGTGACGGTCGATCTCCCCGCGGAGGGGCGCGAACTCACGTTCTCGCAGAACTACGCCTGCGAGGACTGCGGTATTTCCATTGAAGAGCTCTCGCCGCGCGCGTTCTCGTTCAACAACCCGTACGGCGCCTGCCCGAGCTGTACCGGCCTCGGCACGCAGCTGCGTGTCGATCCCGAGCTCATCATGCCGAACCCATCGCTCTCCATTCTCGGCGGCGGCATCGTGGCGTCCGGCTGGAACAATGTCCGCGGCGACACGATCTCGCGCATGTATTTTGATGCGCTCTCGAAAAAATATCACTTCAGTCTCGATGCTCCTATCCGTGACCTGCCGCAGGAGGCACGCAAGGTCATTCTTTACGGAACGGGCGGCGAGAAGCTGACGCTCCATTACGACCAGCAGCGCGGCAAAGGGACGCTTTACCAGCCCTTCGAGGGCATCGCAGCCAATCTCGAGCGCCGTTACCGCGAAACGCAGAGCCCCGCCATGCGCGCGGAGATCGAGCAGTGTATGGCGGAAACGCCCTGTCCGGACTGCGGCGGCCGCCGTCTCCGGAAGGAGGTCCTTGCCGTCACCGTCGGCGGGATGAACATCTCCGAATTCTGCGACCTCCCCGTAACAGAGTGCCTGCGCTTTCTCGATACGCTCGAACCGCAGCTGACGGATATGCAGGCAATGATCGCCGGGCGCATCATCAAGGAGATACGCAGTCGGCTCGGTTTTTTGCAGAGCGTTGGTCTGCAGTATCTCACGCTCTCGCGCGCCGCGGCGACGCTTTCCGGCGGCGAAGCGCAGCGCATCCGGCTGGCCACGCAGATCGGCTCCTCGCTCATGGGCGTGCTCTATATTCTCGATGAGCCGAGCATCGGTCTGCACCAGCGCGACAACGCAAAGCTGCTCAAAACGATGAAAAATCTGCGCGACATGGGCAACACGCTCATCGTCGTCGAGCACGACGAGGACACCATGCGCGCGGCGGATTATATTGTGGACATCGGCCCCGGCGCGGGCGTCCACGGCGGCGAGGTCGTGGCGCAGGGCAGCGTGGAGGATATCTGCGCCGAGCCGCGCAGCATCACCGGCGACTATCTGAGCGGCCGCAAGCGCATTCCTCTGCCCGGCACGCGCCGGAAGGGGAACGGCCAGGCCATCACTGTGCGCGGCGCCACGGAGAATAACCTCAAGAATATCGACGTTTCGTTCCCGCTCGGTGAGTTTATCTGCGTGACCGGTGTGTCCGGCTCAGGCAAGTCCTCGCTCGTGAACGAGGTGCTCTATAAAACGCTCGCCTCGGAAAAGATGCGCACGAAGGCGCGTCCCGGCAAGTGCGCGGGCGTGGACGGTCTCGAATACGTCGATAAGGTCATCGCCATTGACCAGACGCCCATCGGCCGCACGCCGCGGAGCAACCCCGCGACGTATACCGGCCTCTTTAACGATATCCGCGACGTTTTCGCCTCGACGAAGGACGCTGCACTCCGCGGCTACGGCCCGGGCCGGTTTTCCTTCAACGTCCGAGGCGGACGGTGCGAAGCCTGCTCCGGCGACGGCCTTTTGAAGATCGAAATGCACTTCCTGCCGGACGTGTTCGTTCCGTGCGATGTGTGCAAGGGCAAGCGCTATAACCGCGAAACGCTCGAGGTGCGCTACAAGGGCAGAAATATTGCCGAAGTGCTCGATATGACCGTGGAGGAAGCGCTCTCCTTCTTTGAAAACCAGCCGAAGCTCGTGCCGAAGCTCCGCACGCTCATGGACGTCGGTCTCGGATACGTGCGTCTCGGCCAGTCTTCGCCGACGCTCTCCGGCGGCGAGGCGCAGCGCGTCAAGCTCGCCACGGAGCTTTCCCGCCGGGACACCGGCCGTACCGTATACATCCTCGACGAGCCGACGACCGGCCTGCACATGGCGGACGTCCACAAGCTCGTGGAGGTGCTGCAGCGGCTTGTGGACGCGGGCAATACGGTGATCGTCATTGAGCACAATCTGGATGTGATCCAGTGCGCCGACCATATCATCGATCTCGGCCCCGAGGGCGGCGACGGCGGCGGGGAGCTCGTCTTTGCCGGCACGCCGGAGGAATGCGCCGCGTGCCCCGCCAGCTTCACGGGAGAGTTTCTGAAACCGGCATTGGAGCGCTACCGGAAGTGAACCTTTCCCGCGTGTCCCTCATAGGATATACCGGAGGGATGGCGGTATGGGAAAATGGATATTGGCGTTTCTGATCGCGGCGGCGGTGCTCTTTCTCTGCTGGAAGCTGCGCGGCGTGATGCTCACGCCCGTGTGCCGCGGGAAGGGGCAGAGCCTTGAGCTCATTTTGCGCGTCTCCGGCGCGTCGCCGGAGCTGGAAGCGACGGTGGATGGCCTGCTGTGGCTCATCAACGACGGCGTGCTTTTTGGAAGGATCGTGCTGCTGGACGACGGCATGGACAAGGAAACAAGAGAAATCGCCCGGCGTTTATCGCTGGGACAGGGGAATGTAACACTATGGACGAAGCAAACGAACTCCGCGGCTCCCTGCAGCTCATCGGAACCGTAAAAAGCGTGATCTTCCAGAACGAGGAGAACGGCTACACCGTTCTGCGTCTGGATGTCGGCGGCGACGAGCCGGTGACGGTCGTGGGCTGTCTGCCGTTTGCCGCGCCCGGCGAGGGGCTGACGGTCGAGGGAGCGTGGGAGCGTCACCCGAGCCACGGCGAGCAGTTCAAGGCGTCCTCAGCCATGCGCTCGCTGCCGGTGGGGGAGAAGCATATCTATGAATATCTCGCCTCCGGCGCGGTGCGCGGCATTGGCCCGGCGACGGCGGCGGTGCTCGTGAACCGCTTCGGCTCGCGCACGCTGGAGATCTTGTCCGACAGCCCCGAAAAGCTCGCCGAGATCAAGGGCATCAGCGCGCGCCGCGCGCGGGACATTTCCGAAACATTCCGCCGTCAGACCGGTATGCGGCTTCTGATGGAATTTCTTGCCGCGAACGGCCTCAAACCCGAATATGCCATGCGGCTCTATAAGCTCTACGGCGACGGCGCGCTCGAGCTCGTGAAGTCCAACCCCTACGTCATCGCGTCCGACCGCATCGGCGGACAGTTTGACGAGGCGGACGCGCTCGCGCTCTCGCTCGGTTTTGAGGAGGACAGTCCCCCGCGCATCGCCGCGGCGCTCATTTTTGAAATGGTACATAATCTCAATAACGGCCACAGCTTCCTCCCGCGCGAAAAGCTCGTTGCGGCAACGGCGCAGCTCATCGGTGTGGAGGCCGAGGCCGCGGAGGAATGTCTGGACGTTCTCGCTGACGAGGGCGAGATCGTGCAGGAGGTCGTGGCAGGGGTGAACGCGGTGTATCTCCGGCGGCTGTACGAGGCCGAGACCTGCACCGCCGCGGCGCTCCGCGCCATGGCACAGGACACTGTTCCGGCAAAGAAAAACGTGGACGAGCGTATCGCGGAGCTGGAACGTGAGACCGGCATGCGCTATGCCGCGCAGCAGAAGGAGGCCATCCGCCTCGCCTGCGAGCGGCGGCTGCTCGCCGTCACCGGCGGGCCCGGCACCGGCAAAACGACGATCATTCAGGCCATACTGCGCCTGTACGACGATATGCAGCTCGACTGCCTTCTCGCCGCGCCTACCGGCCGCGCCGCCAAGCGCATGACCGAGCTCACCGGCCGGGAGGCCTACACCATCCACCGTCTGCTCGGCGCGGCATGGGCCGCTGAGGGGGACGAGCTCACGTTCCGCAAAAACGAGAGCGATCCGCTCCGCTGCGGCGCGGTCATTCTCGACGAATGCTCGATGGTTGACATAACGCTTATTCAGGCGCTGTTAAAGGCGCTGCCGAAGGGCTGCCGTCTCGTACTCGTTGGCGACGCCGACCAGCTGCCGAGCGTCGGGCCGGGGAGCTTTTTTCTTGATGTGCTCCGTTCGCACGCGGTTGCGGCGGTGCGCCTGACGGAGATCTTCCGCCAGAGCGGGGAGAGCCGCATCATCCGCAACGCGCACAGCATCAACCGCGGCGAAACGCCGGAGCTGCGCGAAAATAAAGGGGATTTCTTCTTTTTGCAGCGTCCCTCGGGCGAGCGTCTGGCCGCGACCGTGGCCGAGCTTTGCAGCGAGCGGCTGCCGCGCGGCATGGGTATCCCGTCCGGCGATATTCAGGTCCTTACGCCGACGCGCAAGGGTGAATCCGGCACCTTCGCGCTCAACGAGCGCTTACAGCAGGTACTCAATCCGCCCGCGCCCGGAAAAAAAGAAAAAATTTTTGGCGAAACTGTGTTCCGGGAGGGCGATCGGGTGATGCAAATCCGGAACAACTATGATATAGTATGGTGTAAAGGCGGCGATACCGCGGCGATCATAGCCGGAGAAATGGCTCCCGGCTCCGCTCCCGAGACCGGCACGGGAATCTTTAACGGCGATCTTGGGACGATATTGCGTATCGACACCGAAAACGAGCTTATCTGGATCGACTTTGACGAAAAGCTCGCATGGTATGGCTTTGAACAGCTCGGCGAGCTGGATCATGCCTTCGCCGTCACGGTGCACAAGGCGCAGGGCAGCGAGTACCGCGCCGTTGTTCTGGCAGCGGGACGAGCCCCGGCACGGCTTTTGAGCCGCGATCTTCTCTATACTGCCGTCACGCGCGCGAGAGAGCTTCTCGTCGTTGTCGGCGAAACGGCGATCGTGCAGGCCATGATCGAAAACGGCCGCAAAACGCGCCGGTACAGCGGGCTGCGCGCCCGTCTGGCCGGAGAGGTCTGATATGAGCTTCAAAGACTTCGTTCTCGACTTTTTCTTCCCGCCGCGCTGCGCGTTCTGCGGCGCGATCCTGGAGAAAAGCGGGGACGGCGTGTGCGAAACCTGCCGCAAAGCGCTGCCGCGCACGGCGGATACCGAGCGAAAATGCGACTTTGTCCGCGCCTATACCGCGCCCTTTTACTACGAACCGCCGGTGCGGCAGGGCATTCTCGCCTACAAGTTTCGCAGCGCCCCGTCGCGCGGAAAGGTTTTCGGCCGGATCCTCGGCGAGGATCTGCTCCGCCGCGGCGCTGACGATTTTGATCTCATCTCGTGGGTGCCCCTGAGCGCGAAGCGCTGTCACCGCCGCGGGTACGATCAGGCGCAGCTTCTCGCGGAAGCGGCGGCGGAGGTCCTTGGGACGAAGGCTGTGCCGCTGCTGCGCAAAGCGCGCGACGTTTCGCCGCAGTCCCGGCTGCGTACTCCGGAGGAGCGCCGGGCGAACATCTCCGGCTGCTATGTTGTCCGAAGTGCGGACGCGGTGCGCGGTAAGAGGATCCTGCTTATCGACGATGTCATCACCACCGGCTCCACGCTTTCCGAATGTGCGCGCATGCTGCTGACCGCCGGGGCTGTGAGCGTCCGCGGCGCGGCGCTTGCCTGCCACCGGGAAGAATAACAGAAGAATTTAATCGCTTTTGATTTGAAGGGAATTTGACTATGCCTATTCTGTCCTCCATCATCGAAAAAGATATTGCCATCGATCTCGGCACCGATACGACCATCCTCTATGTCGCCGGTATCGGCATTCGCCTGCGCGAGCCGACGGTCGTTACGATCGACCGTACGACCGGCCGCGTGCTCAAGGTCGGCGAGGATGCGCGGAAAATGCTCGGCCGCACGCCGGGGAACCTTGTATCCGTCCATCCCATCGCAGCGGGCGTTATCTCCGATTACGACATGACCTGCGAAATGCTGCGCGAATTCATCCGCCGCGTGACGAGCTTCAGCCTCTTCCGCTCGCGCGTGCTCGTGTGCGTGCCGGGCAGCATCACCGGCGTGGAGGAGCGCGCCATTGTGAACGCCGTCATTGAGGCGGGCGGACGAAAAGTGTATCTTGTCCCCTCGGCGGTCGCCACGGCGGTCGGCGCGGGTCTGGACGTGAACCGCGCGGACGGCCATATGATCATCGATATCGGCGGCGGCACAACGGAAGCGGCGGTCGTATCGCTCAACGGCGTGGTGGAGTCGGAATCCATCAAAACGGCGGGCGCGGCGTTTGACGAGGCGATCGTCAAATACGTCCGGCGCAAGCACAACCTGCTCATCGGCATCCGCACGGCGGAGGAGCTCAAAAAGAGCATCGGCTGCGTCAAGGAACGCCCCGAGGTCAGCTATGAGGAGGTCAAGGGCCGCTGCCTGATGACCGGTCTTCCGCGCACCATTACGCTCAACTCCGACGAAATGGTCGAAGCGCTCGCCGAGCCGACGGAGACCATCCTCGAGACCGTCCATATGGTGCTCGAGCGCACGCCGCCGGAGCTGGTGGCGGATATTTCGGAAAACGGCATCGTCTTGTCCGGCGGCGGCAGCCTCCTGTACGGCATTGACCGCCTCGTCACCGAACGCACCGGCATCGAAGCGCACGTCGCGGACGACGCGCTCTCCTGCACGGCCTACGGCGCGGGCCGTATGCTCAGCCGTCTCGACTCCATGACCGACGGCATGCAGAATTTCGCCCGCCAGCGCCAGCTCGATAAAACCGGCAACTGAGATAATTTTTCGACGCACAAAGACCCATCTTCGGATGGGTCTTTGAGCTTGTCAAAAAAGTATTTTTGACAAGCTCTCAAACGAGACCCACTTCGTTGGGCTCTCGTTTGAAGGGGCTGCGGCTCGCCGCAGCGCACTCGCTTGCGCTCGCACGTTTGCGAGCCGAACTTGCCATCGACAGGCAGGAAAACATGCGGTTCTGCCGGGCGGAAATGCCCTCATACTGCGTCAAAGCCCTTGAGAATACACAAAGTATTCTCTGC